>Ga0102815_10000263_pt1 | contig 37707 bp, 38 predicted proteins | sample ColrivemetaGS759_FD_79113 | JGI IMG/M metagenome (GOLD analysis project Ga0102815, IMG submission 79113) | Estuarine microbial communities from the Columbia River estuary - Ebb tide ETM metaG S.759 | ecosystem: Environmental > Aquatic > Marine > Intertidal zone > Estuary | place: USA: Columbia... | reverse complement strand
GGTTGCTGAATTCTTCCGTGATGGGGAAGAGCCGATCTTTGGTATAACCTTCGATGGTGGATTTGCGATGGGTGCAAACCTGCCACTGGTCGAAGAGGTGAACCAGCGGACGGGAACAGCGGTAACAACGGCGACAGGCAAGAAGGCGGTTGTTGCGCCCAAAGCCAGCCTTGGGGCCTTGTCCTCAGGTGGCCTTTACTGACGGCGCTAGAGGGGCGCAGATCCGGCGTCTTGGGCGTCTTGGGCGTCTTGGGCGTCTTGGGCGTCTTGGGTGTCTAGCGCGTCTTGGGCGTCTTGGGCGGCCCATTCAGCCTCTTCTGCTTCGCCAGCTGCGACCACAAGGCGATATAGGTGCCACGTGGCATGGCCCAAGAGCGGCAAGATGAAGAAGAGGCCGAGAAAGGCCGGGATCATTGCCACAAACGTCACAAGCGCAATGAAGAGACCCCATGCCAGCATTGGTGCGGGGTTTGCGGCGACGGTTTGGAAGCTTGCGATCATGGCCGAGACATAATCTACCTCGCGGTCCAACAACATGGGCAGAGAAAGCGCGGTAAGTGCAAACAGCAAAAGCGCGAAAACAGCGCCGATGGCGGTGCCGACGGCCAGCATGGTGAGCCCGTTGGCTGTGAAATAGACCTCATAGCTTGAGGAGATATTCGTCATGGTCGAGAGGCCCAGAAAAAGCGCAAAGATCATGTGGCCGATGAAGAACCAAAAAAGAAAGATGAACAGCACCAGAGCCGAGATTGACGGTAACTGGCGGCGAGACTGCAGGGCAATGACCCCGAAGATTTGATAGAGATCGAGGGGGCGGCCCAGTTGCAGGCGGCGGCTGACCTCATAAAGGCCAACTGCGGCGAAGGGGCCGACGAGGGGAAATCCGACGGCGGCAAAGACCAGCCAGTAGCTTTGCCCTGTCGCAAGGGTCACGCCGAGAATGGCAAACCCCATGGCCACATAGACCGCAGCGAAAACGATACCGAAACCGGGCGCGCGTTTGATATCGGCGACCGCAAGGCGCAGGGCCTGACCGATCATCGGCAAGGTGACGGTGCCTAAAGGCGGGACGCCGTGGACAAGACGATCTGGCATAGTTCCTCCCAGCCGCCTGCGAGGGGCGGTTGTGTGATGTATGCGCGTTCGTGAATAGATTGACGCGTGTCAGGGTAAGAAATCAAGCTATGCTTGTGGGGGGGCGGGTATTTGGCCAGTTTGTGACCTCATGCCAGCCTTGAGCAAGGCGCAGGAGTGCTGCGTCTGCCCCGATCGGGCCAAAGAGCTGGAGGCCCATAGGCAGGCCGTTGCTGCCAAACCCCGCAGGAACGGCGGTGCAAGGCAGACCAAGGAGGGCGACGGGCACCACAACTTCCATCCAGCGGTGATATGTGTCCATGCTTTGGCCTGCAATCTCTTGTGGGCTCACCCAATCGACGGGGAATGGCCAAACCTGTGCTGTGGGCAAGACGAGCGCGTCATATTGGGTGAACAGGCGTGCCGCAGTTTGCGACCAGCGCGACCGGATCGCAGAAAGCCGAAGAATTTCAGGACCAGAGAGCGCAAGGCCTGTCTCGATTTCCCAAATCGCGTCGGGCTTGAGGCCCGCTCGTTTGGCGGGATCATTGTAAAAGGCCCCAAGCCGCGCGGAATTGGCAAATGCACGCAAACCGAGCCAGCTTTGCCAAAGTTCTTCGGCGGGGAAGGGGGCGACGACGTCTTCCACGATCGCGCCGGCGGCTTCCATCTGTGTCAGGGCCGCACGGCAGGTGTCGAGCACACCGTTTTCCATCGGGTAAGCCCCGCCCCAATCGCCGAGCCAGCCGATGCGGGCACCGTTGAGATGGTCACCGGGGGCAGGCATCAGGGGGCCGGGGTGGGTGCGCGACAAGGGCACGCGGGGATCAGGGCCGGATTGGGTTTCCAAGAGAGCCGCCAGATCTCGGGGCGAGCGCGCCATAGGGCCAAGCGTGGCGAGAGGGTGGAGATAGACATCTCCCACGGGGTCATTGGGCACGAGACCCCATGTGGGGCGGTGGCCATAGACGTTGCACCAGCCCGCCGGGTTGCGAAGGCTGCCCATCATGTCGGAGCCATCGGCAATGCAAAGCTGACGGGTGGCTAGTGCCGCTGCTGCGCCTCCAGAGGAGCCGCCCGCGCTGCGCCCCAGATCATAGGGATTGCGCGTGGCACCATGCACCGGGTTGAACGTATGTGAGCCAAGGCCGAATTCCGGCGTATTGGTTTTGCCAATAAAGAGCGCGCCTGCGGCCCGCATCCGCGAGATCACCAGATCATCTTCGGGGGCGATGAAATCCTTGAACAAAGGCGACCCCCAGCTCGTAGGCAAGCCTTTGACATTGGCGAGATCCTTAACGGCGACAGGGATGCCGTGGAGCCATCCTTGACGCGCCGTTTCATCCGCGGTCTGGGCCATTGCAAGAAGCGTGTCGGGGTCGGGCATGGAAACCACAGCGTTGACCGCCCCATTTGTCGCGGCAATCTGATCGAGGGTGGCTTGCATCAGCTCACGCGCAGAGAAGTGGCGCGCTTCTAGGCCTGCGGCAATTTCCAGCGCATCCTGATTTAGAATATCGGTCATCACGCACTCCCTACGTTCCGCCGCGACAGTGGCGTAACTTGAGGGGGGGATCAATCCTCGGCGTTTGCGTCGGCGCGGCTCTTGCCTGAGACATCCATGGCAAGCGTTGCCCCCATGAAACCGTCGATATCGCCATCGAGCACGCCTTGGGTGTCGGATGTCTCAAAACCTGTGCGGAGGTCTTTGACCATCTGATAGGGTTGGAGCACGTAGGAGCGGATTTGGTTGCCCCAACCCGCGTCGCCTTTGGCCTCGTGGGCGGCGTTGATCGCGGCGTTGCGTTTGTCCAATTCCAGTTGATACAGGCGCGACTTGAGCGATTTCATCGCGATATCACGGTTTTGGTGCTGCGACTTTTCGGAGGACGTTACCACGATGCCTGTCGGGAAGTGGGTGATCCGAACGGCGGAGTCGGTCTTGTTGACGTGCTGACCGCCTGCACCGGAGGAGCGGTAGGTGTCGATGCGGATGTCTTTGTCCTGAACGTCGATCTCGATGTTGTCATCGACGACCGGATAGACCCAGACCGACGTGAAGGAGGTGTGGCGGCGAGCCGCGCTGTCGAAGGGAGATATCCGCACCAGCCGATGCACGCCGCTTTCCGATTTCAGCCAGCCATAGGCATTATGGCCACTGATTTTATAGGTGATCGATTTGATGCCGGCTTCTTCGCCGTAGTTCACCGATTGGATTTCGACCTTGTAACCCTTGCGTTCGGCCCAACGGCTGTACATGCGCGCCAAAATCGACGCCCAATCGCAGCTTTCGGTGCCGCCTGCTCCTGCGTTTACTTCGAGAAACGTGTCATTTGCATCGGCTTCGCCGTTCAGCAGCGCTTCGAGTTCTTTCTCGGCGGCGAGTTTGCCTAGGTCTTTCAGCGCGGCTTCTGCGTCAGCGATGACGCTGTCATCTTCTTCCATTTCGCCCAGTTCGATCAGCTCGATATTGTCCCGCAAATCGGTTTCGATCTTGCGGACGGCTTCAACGGCATCCAGCAGGGCTTGGCGTTCGCGCATCAGTTTTTGCGCGTTCTCGGGATTGTCCCAGAGCGTGGGATCTTCAACGCGCGCGTTGAATTCCTCAAGGCGATACTTTGCCGTCTCCCAATCCATGCGTTGCTTGAGCAAAACGATGGATTTCTCGATCTCGGTGACAGTGTTGAGGGCCTCGGCGCGCATCTGGTTCTTCCCGGAAATTCTGTGCGCGGGTCTTAGCCCAGCAGGGCTGGCGGGGCAAGGGGAGCGCGTTAGCGGAAGGGTTGATCCGGGCGCAACAAGCGACGGTGAAACGGCAGGAGGTCTTCGAGTTTGCAATAGCCTGCGGTGCGGGCGGCGTGCATGATGGTGGCGCGATCGCGGGGAAGGTGCTCATAGACCATGCGCGTGGCGCGCAGACCATCGAGCCCTTCGCGGGTTGTCCGGCTGACGTAGCCCTCCCAGAAATTGTTTTGAAAGGCCGGAACGCGGGCGAGGAAGTTGAACGACCCCGTATTTGCCCCGCGTCGCGCGATCATCAACGCGATCCCGTCTTCTTGGGTCATGGCAAATCCGCGAAACTCACGCGGGATTGCGGAGGTGGGCATACCTTGTTCGACCATGGCGGCGCGGGCCTCGTAACCACGCACGAACGTGTTGTTTTCGTGCCTGAAAATATAAACCAAGCCTTGGATAAAGCGGCTCTCGTTGGTAAAGCTGCGGCGCGAAAAACGGTAAAAGCCGTTTGGAAAAGCGGCCTCCGGCACCAAAGAGGCCGTTGTACCAAAGCATGGATCAATAAAGGAATGGGCGAGGATATTTCCGGGTGGTTCCGAGAGCGACTCGACGGGTTGTAGCAAAATCCGAGCATCGACTTCAAAGAAGGTGCAAATGCGATGCAGCACGTCCGGGCGTGGAAAACTGTCGCCTGCGAGATAGCGGTTGAACTGGGTGCGGTTGATGTCCAGCTCACGGCACAGGGCCGCAACAGAGGGGTAGCGGCGCACCAAGGTTCGCAGGTTCTCTCCGAACATTCGGCGCAATTGTGACGGCGGGAGCGGGCGTTCGGACCCGGTCGGAAATTTTGCCAATGCTCTGCCCCCCGAACAGCCATCTACGTTGGAAATGGCTGTGAATATTTGTCTGACATCTTTGTTATGAGACGCCGAATTGTGACTGTCGAGACGCTAAGCCGCGTCAATGACGCGTGGGAAACGGCACAATTTACGGGAGCAAAACCCAGATTGAGGACTGGGTTTCGTTGTGAATTTCAATAATCTGAAACTGTAGAATTTGAGGAGACGAGCCATGCTGGGAGTAGTTCTCTGGTCTGATCCTGTCGAGCACAAGGCTGTAATCTGGTGTGAGGATCACGGCGATTTGGCCTATTTCAAGGGCACCGCCCATGATGGTGCCTCGGCAGATTTTGATAGTGGCGATTTGGTCCAGTTTGAGATTCTCACCGAAAGCCGATTGCGGCGTGCTTTGAACCCGAAACTGGTGGCGGAACGGCAGTTTCCGACATTGCTTGAGGATTTGGCGCAGGCAAAGCCGACCGTATCGGCGCAGAAGGACCGCCCGCCACGGGGTGGTCAGGTGGTTTCATTTGCGACGGCGTTGAGCCAACGGATGGCCGGGCGTCTTGAGCGGGCGCTTGCTTAGTGGAGTCACTTTAAGTTTGCCGACTATCGATATGAATTACATAAAAAAACCCCGCAACATTCGCGTGTTGTGGGGTTTCGTTATTTAGCTGTTTTCAGACGGTCAGGAGCCGCGTGACAGCGCCGCGACGCCAGTGCGCGCAATCTCGACAAGGCCCAAGGGGCGCATCAGATCGGCGAAGGCATCGATCTTGTCCGGGGTGCCGGTGATCTCGAAAACGAAGCTTTTCAGAGTCGAATCAACCACTGAGGCGCGGAAAATATCCGCCAAGCGCAGGGCTTCGACGCGTTTTTCACCGTCACCTGCCACTTTTAACAGCGCCAGTTCCCGCTCGACTGAGGGCCCCTCGACGGTGAGGTCATGCACCTCGTGGACGGGCACGATGCGACCGAGTTGCGCCTTGATTTGCTCGATCGTCTGTGGCGTGCCCGTGGTGCAGATGGTGATCCGCGAGCGGTGACCTGCGTGATCGATTTCTGCCACGGTGAGGCTGTCTATGTTATAGCCCCGCCCCGAAAAGAGGCCGATTACGCGCGCAAGGACACCCGCTTCGTTATCGACGACGACGGCGAGTGTGTGCTTTTCGATCGCGTCCGAAAAATTCGAGCGCAGATTATAAGCGGAGTGGCTGTTAGAGCCCTTTTTGATGTTGAGAGCGGCCATTTTGCGCGTCCTTTTCCGAATTACACCAACACCGCGCCCTTGGCGCCAATGGCACCTTGGGTATCAGCGTCGCCCAGAAGCATTTCATTATGTGGCTTGCCTGACGGAATCATCGGGAAGCAGTTTTCGTGCTTTTCGACGAGGCAATCGAAGATCACCGGGCCATCATACTTGATCATCTCCATGATCGCGTCATCAAGGTCTTTCGGGTCAGAGACTTTCAGTCCTTTGCAGCCAAAGGCTTCGGCGAGTTTCACGAAATCGGGCAGCGAATCCGACCAAGAGTGCGAGTAGCGCTCGCCATGGAGCAGTTGCTGCCACTGACGCACCATGCCAAGGCGTTCATTGTTGAGGATGAACTGTTTGACCGGGGTGCGGAATTGCACGGCGGTGCCCATTTCTTGCATGTTCATCAACCATGAGGCTTCGCCAGCAACGTTGACCACCAAAGCATCCGGGTGAGCCACCTGCACACCGATGGAGGCAGGAAGGCCATAGCCCATCGTTCCGAGGCCGCCGGATGTCATCCAGCGGTTGGGGTCTTCGAATCCCAGATATTGCGCGGCCCACATTTGATGCTGACCCACTTCGGTGGTGATATAGCGATCCATGCCCTTGGTGAGTGCTTCGAGGCGCTGGAGGGCATATTGTGGTTTGATTGTGGTGTCTGAGTTTTTATAGCTCAGGCAGTTGACCTTTTTCCACTCATCGATCTGTGCCCACCATTTGGAAAGGCCCTCGCTATTGACCTTGCGGCCGCGCGCTTTCCAGATTTTCAGCATGTCTTCAAGCACATGGCCGACATCGCCAACGATAGGAATGTCGACGCGGATCACCTTGTTGATCGAGGAGGGGTCGATGTCGATATGGGCTTTTTTCGAGTTTGGCGAGAAAGCGTCAAGGCGACCCGTGATGCGATCATCAAAGCGGGCGCCGATGTTGATCAAGAGGTCGCAACCGTGCATCGCAAGATTGGCCTCATAAAGGCCATGCATGCCGAGCATGCCGAGCCAGTTTTTCCCAGAGGCCGGATAAGCGCCGAGGCCCATCAGGGTCGAGGTGACGGGAATGCCCGTGGCGTCGACCAGTTCCCGCAGCAATTGGCTGGCGGCCTTGCCGGAATTGATCACCCCACCGCCGGTGTAAAACACGGGTCGTTTGGCAGTCTCGAGGGCGGCGACGAGGGCGGTGATAGCATCGAGGTCGCCCTTGACCTGCGGTTGGTAGCGTTTGGTGCCGCCTTTGACCGGAGCTTGGTAAGTGCCGGTGGCAAATTGCACGTCTTTGGGAATATCGATGAGCACCGGGCCGGGGCGACCAGAGGTGGCGACATGGAAGGCTTCATGCAGCGTCGCCGCGAGCGCATCGGTTTCTTTGACGAGCCAGTTATGTTTGGTGCAGGGCCGGGTGATGCCGACGGTATCGGCCTCTTGGAACCCGTCTGTGCCGATCATGAAGGTGGGCACCTGACCCGTGAGCACCACAAGCGGGATCGAGTCCATCAAGGCATCCGTCAGCCCTGTCACTGCATTGGTGGCGCCGGGGCCGGAGGTGACGAGCACAACGCCGGGTTTGCCCGTGGAGCGCGCATAGCCTTCTGCCATATGCACGGCACCTTGTTCGTGCCGCACCAGAATGTGGTTGATCTCGTTTTGCTGAAAGATCTCGTCATAGATCGGTAGAACCGCACCACCAGGATAGCCGAATACCGTGTCAACCCCTTGATCCTTCAAGGCTTGCACCACCATTCTTGCTCCGGTCATCTGACGTGTCATGCTCTTGCTCCGTTTCAAACGTCATTCGTTTTTGCCAATAAAAAGCCCCCGTCTTTCGATCGGGGGCGCATGGTCTGGGGTCTGGAACCGTTACCGGCCCATGCGCGATGTCTCCGCTGTGACTACCAGAAAAGGCATTTTGCCCTGTCTCCCTTGCTTGACAGGGCGGACATTAGGCTCGCTGCGCGGCAGCGTCAACCGCGATTCAATAAATTTTCTGTCGTGAGGAGCGTTTTTTCTTTAACAATGTTTCGTGAGCTGGGCGTGAAACGGTATCTTCTGAAATCACGCGCGGCGCTTTATCGGGCTGGGGTCGAGTCCGGCAAGCGAATATTGGCAACTTGTTCGGCAATGGGGTCCACGATCAGCGGATGGGTTTCGGAAGTGTAGTTGGTGTCGGCTTGCATGGGCGCCCATTCACCGCGCATATACAATTCCACCGCCGAAAACCGCGCCTTGTAGCCCATTTTAGGGCTGCCGGGCACCCAATACCCGAGATAGACGAAGGGCAGGTTGGTCTCCCGGGCGATGTCGAGATGGTCGAGAATGATATAGGTCCCGAGTGAATGGCTTTCGTAGTCAGGGTCATAAAAGCTGTAGACCATACTGACGCCATCATCGAGAATATCGGTAAGACAGACCGCAACCAATTCGCCGCTTTTGCTGTCGGTATATTCGATCACGCGGGTGCGGATTGGCGTTTCCTCGATCATCGCGGCAAATTCGAACACATCCATGTCTGCCATGCCCCCATCGGCGTGGCGGCTTTCGAGGTAGCGGCGAAAAAGGGCGAATTGCGCTTCGGTGGCCCATGGGCTGCTGGCGCGGCGGCGCAGAAAGCTGTTGCGCTTCAAGGTGCGGCGCTGAGTGCGAGAGGGGGTGAAATCGGCCACGCGGATCCGGGCAGACAGACAAGCCGTGCATTCCGAGCACGCCGGGCGATAGAGCACATTTTGTGAGCGACGAAAGCCTTGCTTGGACAAGGCGCTATTGAGGCGCTCCGCGCCTTCCCCAGTGAGGGCGGTAAACAGCTTCCGCTCCATCCGTCCCGGCAAATAGGGGCAGGGCTGCGGCGCAGTTACATAGAACTGCGGAAGAGTCGGCAGGGAATGTCGCATAGATCAAAAGGCCTCAAAAGATGCGTCATGATACCAATGCGGGGACTAGACGCCAAGCCTCCCTGTGCAACTTGGTAACGACTTGTCACAGCGCAACTTTAGGATCCTGCCTGTCGATGGATTGCCACGCTACCAAGGAGGTGGTCGGTGAGGCCCTGGCCGCGACGCGAGGTGAGCATGAGGCCGATGGAAATCACTTGCAGCAGGGGTATGGCAAGGCTGATGGAAAAGCCCAAAGTGTGCCAAAACGCCATGCCAGTGGTGAAAGTGGCACCATCAAGGGTGCGAAATTAGATGGCCATCAAGCGCATACCCGGCGTGGCCGAGTGGCGCGAGAGGCTGACAAAGCGATACAAAAAGCCGATGCAGAGCATCAAGAACGGTAAAATTAAAAGCCCCGTGAAGGCAGTAAGCAGCACAGCGAGCGCCACAAGGAGCATTATGAGACCTGTATCGACGAGGAAGGCGAAAAGCCGCTTTGGGGCGACATCGGTGTAAAACTCTGATTGCAGATCTGGATCGGGCAGGGCGGGCATGGGCAGCTCTTGAGATAAAAATGATGGGAGAGCGCCCTCAAAAGAGAGGGCGCTCATGGCGGATCAGGCCTCGTCTTGCGACGTTGCACGAGATTGAGCGGCTTTTGTCGCGCGCTCATCCATGAAGGCATCGAACTCGGACTTGTCCTTTGCGGCACGGAGGCGTTCCAGAAAATCTTCAAAAGATTTTTGCTCATCCTCAAGGCGCCGCAGTGTGTCGGTCTTGTAGGCATCGAAGGCGCTGTTGCCTGTCGGGCGTGCTGTGGCCCAAGCTTGGCGATGCAGGTCGTGGCGATGAGAATGGGAACGGCAAGAAGGGAACATGTCACGGCTCCAACGGTTGGTCATTGTGATATAGGCGACGAGGGCGAGGCCCACGGGCCAGAAGAAAACGAAGCCCAAAACCATCACGGCAATCCAAGCCTTGCGACCTTTGCGGTCTAGCCAAGCCTCTGTGCGGCGCAGCCAGCCCATCGGGGCCTCGGAGCGAAATGGGGCGGTTGTGTAGGCGGGGGTCATGGTGGTCTCCTTTCGCTGGCCCGGTTGGCCTTGGTTGCCCGGGTCGGTTTCAATGTGAAGCGTCTTCACATTACGAAAGATGGGGAGTGATCGCTCGCGCGCAAGCGGTAATGTAAATCTTTTTTACATAGGCGTGCCGCTATTGGGGTTTTCCAGCGTTCAACCGGTAAAATCGGCGGTTTCTGCGCCTGTAATCCGTGGCAGTTCAGCGGATGGCATTTCAAAAATATGGTGTGGTGTGCCCGCCGCCGTCCAAATGGTGGAGAATTCGAGCAACCTTGGGTCGAGAAAGGCGCGGATCGGCGACAGATGCCCGATTGGGGCAACACCGCCAATAGCAAAGCCTGTTTGCGCGCGGATCAGGGCCGCGTCAGCTTTGCCGAGAGGCTCGCCCGCCACGGCGCTGGCCTTTTGCCCATCGACACGGTTTCCACCCGCGGTCAGGAAGAGCAGCGCCCGGCCAGAGGTTTCACCTAGAAAAATGATGGATTTGGCAATTTGATCGAGGTGGCATCCGGCAACATCTGCGGCCATCTGCGCGGTGCGGGCCTCACCTAGCGCCTTGATCTCGACTGTGAGCCCGGCCGCGCGCAGGGCATCTTCGACACGTTTCATCGATTTGCTCATTGCACGGCTCCCTTTTCCTTTGGGTCATATCCATGGCATTGAGGGAAGAGAAAAACCAGAGAGTGATTATGGCAAATTTTGCGTCTCGTGTGACCCGAAGCCCGCGTGCGTTTGACCCTGATCGGGGACGTGAAGCGGACGCATTGTTTGCCGGACTTTCTGCGGAAGTGCGCGCAGTCATGCGGGGAACGGGGGGGTGTAGCCCCTATCTCAAGGCATTGATGGAAAAAGAAACGGTTTGGATTGCGGAGGCGCTATCGTGTCCGGAAGCGGCGTTTGATGCGGAAATGGAGCGGATAGCCGCTCTGACGCCGGAGCGGATCGAGAGTGAACTGCGCCGCGCCAAGCGACGCATGGCTTTGCTGATTGGGCTTTGCGATATTGCCGGGGTCTGGGCGCTGGAAGAGGTGACGGGGCGATTGACCCGCTTTGCCGATGCGACTGTGAGTGTGGCGCTGCGTGCTGCTTTGATGCAGGAAATCAAGCGTGGCAAGCTGCCCGGCGCCTCGGAGGCAGATCTGGAGACCGGTGGGGGGATGGTGGCTTTTGCCATGGGGAAGATGGGCGCTTTTGAGCTGAACTATTCCTCAGACATAGACCTGATTTGTCTGTTTGATGAGACCCGTTACGCGCCACAGGACTATATGGACGCACGGATGTCCTTGGTGCGCGCCACCCGAAAAATGGCGGCAACGCTGAATGATGCCACAGGCGAAGGATATGTGTTTCGCACCGATTTGCGCTTGAGGCCGGACCCTTCGGTGACGCCAGTGTGTTTGGCGATGGAGGCGGCAGAGCGTTATTATGAGAGCCTTGGGAGGACATGGGAGCGGGCTGCGTGGATCAAAGCGCGACCCTCGGCGGGTGATTTGGCCGCTGGAGATCGGTTTCAAGCGATGATGCGACCCTTTGTTTGGCGCAAACATCTGGATTATGCAGCTATTCAAGACGCGCATGACATGCGGCTCAGGATCCGTGAGCATAAAGGATTGGGTGGGGCCTTGGCGCTGCCGGGGCATAACATGAAGCTGGGGCGCGGCGGCATTCGTGAGATCGAGTTTTTCACTCAGACCCGACAACTGATTGCCGGGGGGCGCGATCCTGACCTGAGAGTGCGGGGCACCGTAGAGGGATTGGCGCGCTTGGCCGAGAAGGGCTGGGTGCCGGAGGCGGCGGCTGCAACGCTGACCGCGCATTACCGAGAGCACCGAGAAATTGAGCATCGGTTACAGATGGTAAATGATGCCCAGACGCATGCCTTGCCGAATTCCGAAGAGGGGATGGCGCGGATTGCCGCATTCTTGGATTGTGATCTGGCGGTTTTTGAAAGCCGTCTGCGCGATCGCTTGGAGGAGGTGCATGCGCTGACGGAGGATTTCTTTGCCCCGGATGCGCGGGCAGCGTCCAAGCCATCTGCGGCTACAGTGGGGTTTGATACAGAGATCACCAATCAATGGCGCGGCTATCCCGCGCTGCGGTCGACACGGGCGCAGGAGATCTTCAAACGATTGATGCCCGGCATTCTGGAACGATTGAGCCACACGGCGCGCCCATCGGAAGCACTCTTGGCTTTTGACCGGTTTCTCAAAGGCTTGCCTGCCGGAGTTCAATTGTTTTCGCTTTTTGATGCGAACCCGCAATTGATTGATCTGCTGATTGATATTGTCGGCAGTTCCCCAGCACTTTCAGCGCATTTGGCCCGCAATGCGGGGGTGTTTGATGCGGTGATTGGCGGCAGCTTTTTTGCGCCTTGGCCGCAGATCGCGGCGTTGGTCTCGGAGTTGACGGAAGTTTTGGGCCGCGAGCCCGATTACGAAAAGAAACTCGATATGGCGCGAAAATGGGCCAAGGAGTGGCATTTCCGCATTGGCGTGCATCATCTGCGAGGCTTGATAGATGCCGAGACTTCAGGACGGGAATATGCGGCTCTGGCAGAAGCGGTCTTGCGCGGCCTTTGGCCTGTAGTTGTGGCACAGTTTGCGTCCAAACACGGTGCGATGCCGGGACGTGGTGCTGTTGTGCTGGGAATGGGGTCATTGGGGGCAGAGCGGCTTAATGCGGGATCAGATCTGGATTTGATCGTGATTTATGATGCCGCAGGCGTGGAGATGAGCGAGGGGCGGCGGCCTTTGCCGGCCCGGACCTATTACGCGCGGCTGACGCAAGCGATGGTGACGGCCGTGTCTGCCTTGATGCCGGAAGGGCGGCTTTATGAGATTGATATGCGGTTGCGCCCGTCGGGCACACAAGGGCCGGTGGCAACGTCCTTGGTGTCATTCATGGATTACCAGCGCGAACACGCCTGGACATGGGAACATTTGGCGCTGACGCGGGCGCGGGCGGTTGCCGGGTCGGTTGAGGTGGCGGCGGAAGTGGAAGCCTTTCGGCAAGACGTGCTTGGGCAGGGTCATGATCGGACAAAGGTCTGGGCGGATGTGGCGGAGATGCGGGCCCGGATTTCAGCGGCCAAAGCGCCAGACGGGCCGTGGGACACCAAGATCGGGGCGGGCCGGATGCAGGATATCGAGTTGATGGCACAGGGCGCGGCGCTGATTGCGGGGACGGCGGCGCGCTCGACTGCGGAAGGCTTGGCCGCGGGTGTCGCAATCGAAGTGCTGGATGCCGCGGATAAGGACGGGCTTTGTGAGGCCTATGACCTATGTTGGCGCATACAGGCGGTTTCGCGGTTGCTGACCGAGCGCCCGTTGAACCCAGAGGCCATTGGAACGGGGGGCTGTCGTATGCTGTTGAGCGAAACCGGGGAAGAGACCCTCGACGCTTTGGCGGCCAAGCTGGCAGAGGTGACCGAGCGGGCTGCAGAGATTATCGACAGGCTTTTGGGGCCCATGGGCCAGGGAGAGGCGACGTGAAGACGTTTGGAGATCGGTTGGACCCAAAGAACCTGATTGCAGAATCTTATCGGATGGATGGGATTACTTTGGATGAATGCCGCTCGGTGTTTCTGGATTGGGCGTTGAGCCTGAGCGATGACGTCGATGCCGTCGCTGTTTTGCCGGAGCTGATGGCACGCCATAGCGCGGATGACAAAGATCATCCGATGACCCAAGTCATGCAGGACGGATTGCAACGCATGAGCGGGCCGAAGCGGCGGGGTGGTTGGCGGTCACGGCCACGTTCGGAGGCGTGAATTACACTTTTAGCGCAGCGGCGCGGAGGGCATTCGCGCGGATGCCAGCCCAGTCGCGGTCCTTCAAAAGGGCAGGCGGCACGATCCAGCTGCCGCCCACGCAGGGGACTGTGGGCAGAGCCAGATAGTTTGGCGCACTGGCCTCTGTGATCCCGCCTGTAGGGCAAAAGCGGATGCGTGGCAGGGGGCCTGCAAGGGCCTTCAGGGTGGCGATGCCGCCATAGGGCTCGGCGGGAAAGAACTTCAAGAGATCGAAACCAAGTGCGTTGAGGCTCATCGCTTCGGACGGGGTCACGGCACCGGGCAAGAGCGGCAATTCCAGCGCGATACAGGCAGCAATCAAAGAAGGCGTGGCACCGGGTGAGACGGCGAAGGTCGCGCCAGCTTGCTTGGCGGCTTTGGCATCGGCGGCGGTCAGAACCGTGCCTGCGCCGACCTGTGCGCCCGGCACTGCTGCCATTGCGGAAATCGCCGCCAAGGCCGCATCAGTGCGAAGCGTGACTTCCAAGAGTGGCAAGCCCCCCGAGACGAGGCTTTGAGCCAGTTCAGCGGCTGTGCTGGCCTCGTCGATGACCAAGACAGGAATGACCGGCGTGGCCTCACAAAGCGCGCTCAGATGGGCGGACATGTCAGCGGGGATCATAGAGGGCTCCTGTGAGAACGGTGTTGGCCCCTTCTGTCGCCGGGCCGACGGCATTGCGGAAGAGATCGAAAAGTTCGCGGCCAGCCCCAGCCGCGGGAGGGGCAGCATGGAGAGCCGCGGGGCGCTCCTGCCAGCCGGGGGTCAGCACTTCGAGAGTGCCTGCCGTGGCATCAAGGCGCAGGAGATCGCCGTCTTGCAAGCGCGCCAAAGGGCCGCCCATGGCCGCTTCTGGGCTGAGATGGATTGCGGCGGGGACTTTGCCGCTGGCTCCGGACATTCGGCCATCTGTAAGTAGGGCCACTTTCAGACCGCGATCTTGCAACACAGAGAGAATTGGCGTCAGCCCATGCAATTCTGGCATCCCGTTTGCGCGCGGACCTTGGAAGCGGACGACAACAATCGTATCGGACGTGAATTCTCCGGCTTTGAATGCCGCTTTAACGGCCTCTTGGGTGGAAAAGACCCGCGCTGGTGCTTGGATCTGCCGTTGCTCGGGGGAGACGGCGGAGAGTTTGATAATGGCGCGTCCCAAGGGGCCGTCGATCGTGGCCAGACCGCCTTCGGGCTGGAAGGGCTTGGCAACCGTGCTGAGGATTTTGTCATTCTGCGACTTGTGGGGCAAAGCGCGCCAAACGGGTGCGTCGCCTACCAAAGCAGGCTCTTCGGTGTAGCGCGCCAGACCTTTGCCGACGACGGTTTGAACGTCCTCATGCAAGAGGCCTGCGTTGAGCAATTCACCGATCACATAAGCAATGCCCCCTGCGGCATGGAAATGGTTCACATCGGCCAGACCATTTGGATAAACCCGCGCGATCAGTGGGGTGAGTTTTGAAAGGGCGGAGAAGTCGGCGATATCGAGCACGATCCCAGCGGCGCGCGCCATTGCAGGAAGGTGGAGCACCAAATTGGTCGAGCCGCCCGTGGCCATCAGCCCGACAATCCCGTTCACGAAGGCTTTCTCATCAAGAACATCGCAGACTGGGGTATAGGCCGGCTCTTTTGCCGTGATTTCAAGTGCACGGCGGGCCGCAGCGCGCGTGAGCGCGTCGCGTAAAGGACTATCCGGAGGGACGAAGGCGGCACCGGGCATATGCAGGCCCATGATTTCCATCAGCATTTGATTGGAATTGGCTGTGCCGTAAAACGTGCAGGTGCCAATCCCATGGTAGCTGGCCATTTCAGAGGCCATGAGCTCGGCGCGGCCAACTTCGCCTGCGGCGAATTTCTTGCGAACCGCCGACTTTTCGTCATTGGTTTGCCCGCTCGACATTGGCCCTGCGGGAACAAAGAGTGCTGGAAGATGGCCGAATGTCGCCGCCGCGATCACAAAGCCCGGCACGATTTTGTCGCAGACGCCCAGAAAGAGTGCCGCGTCATAGACGTTATGAGACAATGCAACGCCTGCGGCGAGGGCAATGACATCGCGGGAAAATAGCGAGAGTTCCATCCCGGCTTCGCCTTGGGTTACGCCGTCGCACATTGCGGGGACGCCGCCCGCGACTTGCGCGGTGCCCCCCATGGAGCGCGCGGTTTGCCGGATCAGCTCGGGGTAGCTTTCAAAGGGGCGATGTGCCGAAAGCATATCATTGTAAGCGGTGACAATCCCGATGTTGCCCCTGCTTTCACCTGCCATCCGCGCCTGATCTTCGCCAGCGCCCGCATAGGCATGTGCAAGATTGGAGCACGAAAAATGGGCTTTTCCATTGCCACTGTCGCGCGCGGCGGCCATCCGGGCGAGATAGGCCTGCCGAGTAGGGCGCGACCGTTCAATGATACGGTCAGTTACCTCGGTGAGAATGGATGCGGGCATCTTCGCCTCTGGTTTGAGAATATCGGAAAGCGATACCAGAGGTGGTTAGCGCTAACAACCCACAGAGCATATTGCGCCATGTGTTAAAGGCCTCCGTTGGGGGCTGGCAATCACGGGGCGTTTCACAAGATGGTCGCGCAATCTCCGCGAGAAGTTCGCGGATCTGTCGAATTTGTGCCTCATTCTAACGATTATATCCGAATGGACATGATATGGGGCAAATGCTCCGGAGGAACTTGATATGATCGCCATTCGCTTTCTTGCAGCCCTAGGTCTCGCCGTTTCGCTTTCGGCATGTATGCAGGTTGATACACCTACGCGGAACGCGCCGATGGAAGCCCAAGGCATGGCCGCCGCACGTTCGCCTGCCAATCCCAGTGTGCAATTGGTGGATTACAAGATCAATGTGGACTCGTCGTTAAGCGTGAACGACGCAAACCTGATCTATCCCATGGGCGACATCGTATGGCGCGGTGATGCGCCCGGTGATCGGCGTCAGCAAGTTGCGGCAATTTTCGACACGGCGCTGCAAATGGCGCAACCCTCGGTAACCGGTGCGTTGCCTGTGGTGGCCGAGATCAATCTGGTGCGGTTCCATGCTTTGTCGGAGCGGGCGCGGTATACCGTCGGTGGGGTGCACAACATCACCTTTACCCTGACATTGAAGGATCCGATTACGGGTGCCATCATTTCCGGACCGCGGTTTTTGTCGGCAGATTTGAAAGCGTATGGTGGCAACACGGCAATGGAAGCTGATCGTCGCGGATTGACCCAAAAAGCACGGGTTACCCGCCACATTGCCAACGTATTGGCAACGGAACTGATGATGCCGGGGACGACGCAGGGCGGGACTGCCACTTATGTTACATGGTTGGAAAGCGGTCCGCTGAAGCTCTGATCTTTCCAAGCAATTCGACTAACGATATGAGGGCGCCATGACAGCGCCCTCATATCCCGTTATTCGCCTCAAACCGAAAACCAACGCACGCGCCATTCGCTGGGGCGCGCCTTGGGTGTTTGACAATGAGCTTGTGACTGACCGTCGCACAAAATCGCTGGAACCCGGCACATTTGCCGTGTTGGAGGACGATGAACGCAGGCCCTTGGCCCTTGTTGCGGTCAACCCCAACTCGCGCATCATGGGGCGGGTGGTGGATCGTGATCCCGAGGCGGTGATTGATCTGGATTGGTTCAAGAGCAGAATCGCTCGGGCATTGGCGCTGCGTGCGCGGCTCTATGAAACGCCGTTTTATCGGTTGGTGCATGCCGAAGCCGATGGATTGCCCGGCGTCGTCATTGACCGTTTCGGTGACATAGCAGTGATCCAGCCAAATGCGGCTTGGGCTGAGCGGCTCATTGGGCTGTTGTGCCAAGCTGTAGCAGAGGTAACGGGCGTCTCGGTGGTATTGAAGAATGCCTCGGGACGTGCTCGCGGACTTGAGGGGCTTGATGATGTCTCTGAGGTGCTGATGGGCACGATGCCGGAGGCACCTGTGCAGGTCATGATGAATGGCGCAACCTATATGGCCGACCTTGTGGGAGGGCAGAAAACCGGATTGTTTTTTGATCAACGGCCAAACCATGCGTTTGCGGCGGGGCTTTCCAAAGATGCCCGGGTTCTTGACGTGTTCAGTCACGTTGGCGGATTTGGCTTGGCGGCATTGGCCGGAGGCGCACAATCTGCGCTATGCGTCGATGGGTCCGAGGCGGCGTTGAAACTGGCAGAGGCGGGTGCGGTGGCCTCTGGTTTTGGCGCTCGTTTTTCAACCCGGCGGGGCGATGCATTTGAAGTGCTGACGGCGTTGGCAGAAGACGGTGCAAAATTCGATATGGTCATTTGTGACCCACCTGCCTTTGCGCCAGCGAAACCTGCACTTGAGGCTGGGTTGCGTGCCTATGAGCGGATTGCGCGGTTAGCGGCGGATTTGGTGGAGCCGGGTGGGTTTTTGGGGCTTTGTTCGTGTTCACATGCGGCGGATCTGGAAGCGTTTCGCGGGGCGTGCCATCGCGGACTGGGTCGGGCCGGGCGCGGGTCGCAGCTCTTGTTCACTGGCACGGCGGGACCAGATCATCCGCTCATGCCGCAACTGGCAGAATCGGGATATCTTAAGTCCTTGTTCTGGCGGCTTTCGTGAAAGCACTTCTGGATGCTTGTGTTCTTTATCCAACAGTAACACGCGAGATGTTGCTGGGGGTGGCGGCGGCGGGTGGATTTACCCCGCTATGGTCGCCGCGCATTTTGGAAGAATGGGCGCGGGCGACGCGCAAACTTGGGCCGGGTGCCGAAGAGTTCGCCCGTGGCGAGATTGACGCCCTGCGTGCGGAGTGGCCAAAGTCCGAGGTGGTTCCGACGGATGGGGTGCAGCAACGTTTGCTTTTGCCTGATCCAGATGATGTTCATGTTCTGGCCGCCGCTATTTCCGGGTCGGCGGATGTGATCGTGACGTATAACGCTGCAGATTTCCCAAAAGCGACGCTGGCTGAGGAAGGTTTGCAAAGGTTGGACCCGGATCAGCTGTTGCGTGGGCTGTTTGATGCAAAGCCCGACATCGTGCGCGGCGCGGCGGAGAATGTTTTGGCTGTGGCACGCCAGCTGTCAGGCGAGGATTGGGAGATGCGCGCCTTGATGAAGAAGGCGCGCTTGCCCAAGCTTGGACGGGCGCTGTGTGGGGTGAACCGTCACGACTGAGGTTTTGACAGGCCCCATTTTGCTTCGTTGCGCGTGATGGCGGCGATACGTTCGGTTGTCTTGGGATGGCTCATCAACCAAGCAGGGCTGGTCGAATGACCCGTTTGCGTCAGGCGCTCCAACTTTTCAAACAATGTTTTTTGCGGCGCGGTGCCGATCCCGGCTTTGACGAGGAGCGCCGAGGCATATTCATCGGCCTCATATTCTGCGTTCCGAGACAGGCGGGCCGCCAAAAGCCCTGTCAGAAAATTGGCAAGAAAGGCTCCCACGCCGGGCAGAATGCGCCCCAAGACCATCATCAACGCGACGCGCAACGCATTTTGACCCGAAAAATCGATCATGCGCCGACGAGAATGACCCAAGGCAACATGGCCTAATTCATGTGCGATCACGGAGGTCAATTCGTCGGCGGTGACGTCGCCATTTTGATATTTCCGCAAGAAACCGCGCGTGAGGAAAATGCGCCCATCTGGTGCGGCGAGGCCATTGACGGGATCAATCTCGTAAACATGCACCGGGATTTCGGACACACCGAGGGGCAGGGCCAATCGTTGAATATGGTCTTGCAGCACCGGATCGCGCAATGGGTTCGATCGGGCATCGAGTTCTTTGAGTGTTCGCCAAACCGAGAACCGGAAAGCGATGACACCGTAGAGAACCATCAAGAGAAGTGGTGTGAGTTTCAACATGGTGCAGATATGGGGCGTCACAGGTGGCGCGGCAAGCGTCGCTTTGCAGCTTGTTTGAGCCATAGCCCGGCAATCAGGAGGGCAGCAAGGGCTGCAATCAACCCAGACAGGGTGGAGGCGAGATCTGCGACTTGCAAAAACGAAGTGGCAAAGGCCCATCCGAGACCAACATACCCAACCACCCAGATTGCTTCGCCTATGGCGCCCCAAAAGCTAAAACGGGGCCATGAAACCCCGCCTGTAAAAGCAAGGAAATTAACGTAAGGCCCAAGAGGGCTCGCAAGCCAGCGGCTCAGGAATACGCCTATTCCGCCCCATTTGGCGATGAAGTGGCGGGCTTTGCCGAGGACCCGCGCCCGGGCAGGTGTAAGGGCGGCGCGCAGCAGCGAGGAGCCAAAAGCGCGCCCCAGCGCATAGCCAGTTTGATCGCCCAAGACCGCCCCCACATAGGCGGCAAACATGACTTGGATGATGTTCATGTCCCCACTGGCCGAAAAAGCCCCTGCCGCGAGCATGGCAAGCGAGGCGGGCACGGGCAGTGCCAGACATGACATGAATGTGAGAAGGGCCAGCATCCACGCGCCGTTTTCTGCGAGTGCAGACAGCAGAACGTCAATCATGGGACTGGATCGCCAAAGCTGCGCCGAGTTCCGCGAGATAGGGAGCAAGGGGGCGATTTTGGAGTTCGGCAATTTCCGCCAATGTCTTGCCGCGCAAGGCGCTGCTTTGCGCGCCAAGAAGGGCCGAGAGGTCGTCGGGCGGGAGATGCCATGCGCGGGCAACAAAGCCGGGGGTCATCCAACCTTCTGGAGTGGCGGGGGGGGTTTGAGGGGCGTGCCAATGGCTTGCAACAAAAATGAGCCGAAAACCCATGGCGAACACCACGCAAAAAGCCGCGGCAAAAAGAATGAGTGCCGGGCGGTGATGAAGCCAGAGATGGGCAAATTTGGACGTCATTCAAGAATGGCATCACAGGGTGCAGGACTTGGCAAGGCATCAAGGCCAATGAAAGCGCAAAATAAAAGAACGCCGCAAAGGGCGCTCAATTGACAGGAGTTTCAGTGCAGACCCACTTGCGGGTTATGCGCCCCATGACCGGACTGGGCCGCAGTCCATGTGCACAAAGTTGGAGCCGCTATAGCGACCAACGCCGCCTGCGTGGCAAGCCAAGGCGGCGCGCGCGATCTGACCCACAGAGCGTGAGCCCAAGCGCAAGTCGGCCGCTTGACCTTTTATGTGGAGCGAATTCTTGGCTACGCCACGTGATTTGGAGCGCAACATCGCATTGGTTTCTGGGCTGCGATAGCCCGACAAAAGCATATAGGGCTCGGAGACATCCATGAGATTATGGGCGGCGGCCATGATATCGATCGTGCGAAGATCAATGCCTATGGTCTTGTTATTACGCCAATCCCGCATGAAGTGATGCACTTCGGAAACGGCGTCTTTGATATATTTGCCCTCGACCCAATAGATCATGTCGAGCTTTTCACCTGTGCGTGGCGAGTACATCTTGAGACGACGGATATCGCCAGCACCTCTGAGAAGTCCCGCAGAATTTGCAAATGTAGGGGCTGCAACAATTGCAGTTGCCGCGAACGCACCAAGCAATCCACGCCGAGTAAGGCCCGTCGAGTTCGTGATGGTCATAGTTTCTCGCCCGTCCCGTTTCGCTGTGAGCGTTGCCTCTTCCGTGCTCTGCTCGTTACATCCCCAGATGCTCGGTTTTTATGTCATAGACGGAATCAGTTACCAAGAGGTGTTTTGACCAACAGACTGGAAATCAAGGGGAAGTGGCGAAAAAATGCCGATGTGTGGCTTCGATTGAGCGGGGTTCTACCTACGGCAGCAGGGATGCATCACATCACACCCAATTTCGCAGCTTGAGAAATTGTGAATAGACTTCCCCTAGCATCACTTAGCAAAACCTATACTAACGGTGGTAATTTCTGATTTTGCTTTGGGGGGCCGATGTTTTCGAAAATCCTGACGGGACGCGTGCGGCGCGTTGGTATTGCGGCGCTATTTGCAGCAAGTTGCATGGTGACGACGGCATCAGCGCAAGTCACGGCCTTCAAGCAAGCGATTGCCGAAGCCGCCAGCAAAGATCGTGATATTGCTGCGTTTTATCAGGCCAATGGGTATCAAGCGCTTTGGACCACCGCAAACGCGGCGCGGCGCAATGCCCTTTTGACGGCGATTTCGGATGCCGATCTGCATGGCCTGCCAGTGGCACGCTATGATGCGGCGGGATTGCGGGCTAAATTAGCGGCGGCCACATCCGCGCAAGAGCGTGGACGCGTCGAAGTCGAGATGTCGCGTGTATTTCTGGACCTCGCCCAAAGCATGCAGACGGGCGTATTGACGCCGCGCAAGGTGGATAACCAGATTGTGCGCGTAGTGCCGCTGCGTGACCGCGCGAGTTATCTGACATCGTTTGAAAAGTCCTCGCCTGCGGGGTTCTTTCGCTCTTTGCCACCCAAGACAGGCGAATATGCGCGGCTTTTGAAATCCAAACAGGTGTTGGAGCGTCAGCGGGCGGCGGGGGGCTGGGGCGCGCCAGTGCCTGCGGCGAGCTTGAAGCCCGGTGCTCAGGGGGCGGCGGTGGTTGCGCTGCGGAACCGGTTGATGGCGATGGGGTATTTGGACCGCTCAAACGGGCAATCCTATGATGCCACAATGCAAAAAGCGGTGCAGCTGTTCCAGATTCACTCTGGCCTTGAACCGGATGGTGTGGCGGGCGAGGGCACTATGAAGGAACTCAACCGCTCTATCGACGAGCGACTGCGCGCGGTTGTGGTGGCGATGGAGCGGGAGCGGTGGTTCAACATGGAGCGCGGCGAGCGCCATATTTTGGTAAATATCACCGACTTTACAGCGAAAATCGTGGACCATGATCAGGTCACGTTTGAGACGCGCTCAGTGGTGGGAGCCAATAAGGAAGGCCAGCAGACACCTGAATTTTCCGATGTGATGGAGTTCATGGTGATCAACCCAACATGGAATGTGCCGCGCTCTATCACGGTGAAAGAATATCTGCCGATGCTGCAGCGCAATCCAAATGCGGTTGGGCACCTACGCATTACCGATGCGCGCGGCAATGTCGTGAACCGCTCTGCGATCAATTTTGCCTCATATAATGAAAGGAACTTTCCCTTTGATATGAAGCAGCCCCCCTCTGACGGGAATGCGCTTGGGTTGGTGAAATTCATGTTCCCCAACCAGTATAATATCTATCTTCACGACACCCCTGCGAAGAACCTTTTTTCGCACGAAGTCCGGGCCTATTCCCATGGCTGCATCCGCCTAGGTCAGCCTTTTGATTTTGCTTATGCGCTTTTGGCCACGCAAACGAAGGACCCTGTTGGGTTTTTCAAGGCGCGGTTGGCGACGAAGCTGGAGAATAGCGTGATGCTTGAAAAGCCGGTTCCTGTCCATTTGATCTATCGCACTGCCTTCACGGATGCCAAGGGCGGGCTGCATTTCCGCCGGGATATCTATGGTCGGGACGCAAAGATTTGGCAGGCCTTGGAGAACGCCGGGGTGGCGCTCGGAGGCGAACGCGGCTAACTCTTTTCCGTCATCAGGCGGAGGGGCAAATGGCCTATAGCATTGCACAGATCGCACAGGCACTTGGGGCAGACGCCTTTGGTGCGGTTGAGATGATGATCTCTGGCGTCGCTGAGCCTGCGATGGCGGGAGCGGGCGATCTGGCCTTGGCGATGAGCCCGAAATATGCCGAATGTTTGCCGCTTGGAAGCGCGCGTGCCGCGATGCTTTGGGCCGGGGCAGACTGGCGCGCTTTGGGACTTGATGCCGCGATTGTGGCGCCTCGGCCTAGATTTGCCATGGCCGGGCTATCGGCGATGATGGACCCTGAGATGCGGCCTGCATCGGGCATTCATTCCTCGGCCGTGGTTGATCCAACAGCGATGATCGCGTCGGATGTTGCGATTGGTCCGCTGAGTGTGATCTCGGCGGGAGCCAGCATCGGAGCAGGTTCGATCATTGGTGCTCAGGTTTTTGTGGGCCAAGATGCGACGCTTGGCGCGCAGGCTATTTTGCGCGAAGGGGTGCGGATTGGTGCGCGTGTCACGATTGGAGCGCGGTTCTTTGCCCAACCCGGTGCTGTGGTGGGGGGGGATGGGTTTTCCTTTGTGACGCCAGAAGTGTCTGACATCGAACAAGTTCGTGCAACACTGGGCGCAGAGCGCGCGGCTCGGGCGCAATCCTATGCGCGCATTCATTCACTCGGGTCGGTGCAGATCGGTGACGATGTAGAGTTGGGGGCGAATGCCTGCATCGATCGCGGCACGGTGCGTGACACCAAGATCGGCAATGGCGTCAAGTTCGATAACCTCGCACAGATTGGGCATAATGTGGAAATCGGCAATGATTGTCTGATTTGCGCGCAAGTGGGGGTGGCGGGGTCAACGCGGATTGGGAACAACGTGGTCTTGGGGGGGCAGACGGGTGTTTCTGACAACCTCTTGATCGGGGATCATGTCATCACCGGAGGCGCGACCAAGGTGTTGGCGAATGTGCCAGCGGGCCGGGTGATGCTGGGATACCCTGCAATGCAGATGCAGACCCATATTGAATCCTATAAAGGCATCCGCCGTTTGCCGCGTCTGTTCCGCGACGTTGCGGCGCTACAGAAAGCTGTTTTCAAGCCGGGTTCGAGCGACTAAATCGAGAGCAGTTCCTGCAAACGGAGGAAGGCTATGACCGATATCAAGGACCGCGTGATCCAGATCATCGCAGAGCAAGCCGTTCTCGACCCGAGCGACGTCACGCTGGCGTCGACTTTGGATAGCCTTGGGATAGATAGCCTAGGGCTGGTCGAAGCGATTTTTGCGATTGAAGAAGCGTTCGATATTTCGATCCCCTTTAACGCAAATGAACCTGAAAACAGTGAGTTTGACATCGCGTCTGTGGCGTCCATTGTGGCCGGTATTGAAAAACTGGTGGTCGAGCAGCGCGCATGAAGCGGGTGGTCATCACGGGCGCTGGCACGATAAATGCGCTTGGTCACAATGTGGCTGAAACTCTGGTTGCAATGCGGTCTGGCACCTGCGGGATTGGGGCGCTGGAGTTTCGCGATGTAGAACGTCTGGCCATTACGATTGGCGGTCAAGTCAAGGGATTTGAGGCCGAGGGCCATTTTAACCGCCAGCAAATGACGCTTTATGATCGCTTTACACAGTTCACATTGATGGCTGCGAAAGAAGCGATTTCCCAATCAGGGATTGAGTTTAGCGGTGCTTTGGCTGACAGGGCCGGGGTCGTTTTGGGGACCGCGGGGGGCGGGGTGTCGACGTGGGACGACAATTACCGGGCGGTCTACGAAGAAGGTAAGAACCGGGTGCATCCCTTTGTGGTGCCGAAGCTGATGAACAATGCGGCCTGTTCTCATGTGTCAATGGAATACAACCTGAGAGGACCATCTTTTACCGTCTCGACGGCCTGTGCCTCGTCCAATCATGCGATGGCGCAAGCCTATCAAATGGTGCGTTCGGGTATGTCGCCGGTGATGGTGACGGGTGGATCGGAATCCATGCTGTGCTTTGGCGGGATCAAGGCCTGGGAAGGTTTGCGGGTCATGTCGAAAGACGCGTGCCGCCCATTTTCGGCCAATCGAAATGGCATGGTGCAGGGGGAGGGGGCCGGGATTTTCGTGTTTGAGGAATACGAACATGCCCGTGCACGCGGCGCGGAAATCTTGGTGGAGGTGATCGGTTACGCGATGTCGTCGGATGCCGCAGATATTGTGATGCCGTCCAAGCAAGGCGCAGCACGGGCGATTGCCGGGGCATTGCGGGACGCGCAGATTTCGGGTGATCAGGTGGGATATATCAATGCTCACGGAACGGGCACCGCTGCCAATGACAAAACCGAATGTGCCGCTGTGGCTGATGTGTTTGGCCCCCATGCGGATCGGCTGATGATGTCGTCGACCAAATCGATGCATGGGCATTTGATTGGAGCGACGGGGGCGGTGGAGTTGTTGGCATGTATCATGGCCCTGCGCGATGGGGTGATTGCACCAACGATTGGCTATGAAGAGTTTGACCCGGAATGCGCCTTGGATATTGTGCCCAATGAAGCCCGCGACGCCAAGGTGGACGTGGCATTGTCAAACGCCTTTGCCTTTGGTGGATTGAATGCAGTGATCGCCTTGAAAAAGGTATAAGCATCTAAAATTAAACGAAAAAGGCCGCCTCGAAGGGCGGCCTTTCTGTGTTGGCAGGGAATATCAAGGCCGTGTAGGGCGGGGTTATTGCCCGGACACGACTGAGGCTTTGTCGTAAGATGCGGTAAAGCCCTTTAGCGACATCGGGAGCGCCACTTTCTGATCAGGGGCTACGAAAGGCACCAAGGTGATGGTGGCTTTTGCCCCTTTCTTGAAGGCTGCTATATCTGCCTTGCGAAAGCCGATGCGGGCGTAGCAGCCCAGACGATCGCAGACCGAGAACGGGTAGAGTTGTGGCTTGGCCGTATCGACGGTGATCGTCAATTGCGCGGTCAGGAGCGTTTCCAGCGGCACAGCGACCAAAGCACCTGCAATGGCTTCGCCCGTTTCGGGCAGACGGAAAATTCTGATATTGGCAACCTGATTGCCTTCGGTATCCAGCAGGGGCTGAAACATCTGGCAGGGCTCTTCTTGGCCTTCTTCAACCCGGATACACTCTAGCTGCCAGTCATCGATGCTTTCTTTGACATAGGCGGTGCCGGGACCATCGGGGCTGGTTTGGCCGAGGCTCAGCGCCGTATCTGGCTTGGCCGCATCGGTGGTTGTTCCTGCGTCCGCTGCGGGCGCTTCTGTGGGGGTTGCTGTTTGCGCGAAAAGCGGTGTCGCGAAGGCGAGCAGGGCAGTCACAGAGAGCGTCGTCAGAAGCTTGGGCATTCGGGCCATTCCTCTTGATTTAGGTTGAGAGCGCTCTAACATGCCGGGAAAGCAGTGTCAGGAGCGAATTTCCCTTTGCAGCAGAAGCGATGGCGAAATCCTGCCGTTTTGAGCGTATTTTTAATTCAAAAGTCAGCGCATGAGCTGCGTGACTATTGGATCTAAAGAGCGGGCCTTGAAAAGCCTCGAGGCGCCGCAGAGGGCGCCCCGATGTTATTTTTTTCTCCCCGTCGGACTGGCCGACTTATGTGAGGCAGACGCTAGGATGAATCGCTCTATCCGTCAACAGGGCTGACAGGAAATTTCATGCAAAGCCTTTGAACCACTCAAAAAGTGCCGCGCCCGAAGGCGCGGCCAGTCTAACAGGGAGGAAGTCTGCTCTGGACCAAGAGGACAAAATGCCCAGAGCAGATTTCATACTGGCAGGAAAAGGTTAAGGTTGTATGTTCGTATCGCACGTCGTGAGTTGAAAGGAATGCAGGTGACAGATTCAATCTTTATCGGTGGGGGTGGCGACGGCTATTCGACGCCACAAAACCTTCTTCTCGGGCTGGCAAACCGCCATGGATTGGTGGCGGGGGCGACGGGCACAGGCAAGACTGTGACGCTGCAAATTCTGGCAGAAGGATTTTCAGCCGCCGGGGTGCCTGTGGTGATGTCTGACATCAAGGGCGACCTATCGGGCATCGCGAAAGCGGGGAGCGCCGAACACAAATTGCACCAGCCATTTCTGGATCGTTGCGCCAAGATTGGCTTGACGGATTTTTCCTACACCAGTTTTCCAGTGACGTTTTGGGATCTGTTCGGCGAACAGGGCCATCCGGTGCGGACCACGATTTCCGAAATGGGACCGCTGCTTTTGGCCCGGCTTTTGGAGCTGAGTGAAGCGCAGGAGGGGATCTTAAACATCGCGTTTCGGATGGCTGATGAGGAAGGCCTGCCCTTGCTCGACTTGAAGGATTTACAAGCTATCCTCGTCTGGGTTGGCGAGAATGCGACAGCGCTGTCGCTGCGGTATGGCAATGTCTCGGTTGCGTCGGTGGGCACCATCCAGCGTCGTTTGCTGGTCTTGGAAAATCAGGGGGCCGCAAGTTTCTTTGGCGAGCCCGCGTTGGATTTGAGCGACTTGATGCGGACTGCGCCGGATGGGCGCGGTGTGGTGAATGTGCTGGCCGCGGATAAGCTGATGCAGAGCCCAAGGCTTTATGCGACGTTCTTATTGTGGCTTTTGTCCGAGTTGTTTGAGGAATTGCCCGAAGTTGGGGACCCGGCCAAACCCAAGCTCGTGTTCTTCTTTGATGAGGCGCATTTGCTGTTTGACGATGCGCCAAAAGCACTGGTGGACAAGGTGGAGCAAGTGGCGCGCCTGATCCGTTCCAAAGGCGTGGGGGTGTATTTCATCACTCAAAACCCCGCCGACGTGCCCGAAAACATCTTGGGGCAATTGGGAAATCGGGTGCAGCATGCGCTGCGGGCGTTCACGGCCAAGGATCAAAAGGCGCTGCGTCAGGCGTCTGAAACCTATCGCCCAAATCCTCGGTTTGAAACTGAGGCTGCGATCCGCGAGGTTGGCGTTGGCGAGGCTGTGACTTCGATGCTGGAGAAAAAGGGCAATCCCGGAATTGTGGAGCGGACATTGATCCGGCCCCCGTCGTCGTGGTTGGGGCCAATTACCGGGGCCGAACGCGCGGCGCTTATGGCGGCCTCTCCTGTGGCGGGAAAATATGAGCGGGTCTTTGACCGCCATTCTGCGTTTGAGATGCTGCGCGAGAAGGCTGAGCGCGCGGCGGAAGAGGCGGCGCGGGCAGAAGAAGAGATGCAGCGGCGCGATGAGGAAGAGGCGCGGCGGATAGAAGAAGAGAAGTGGCAAAAGGAAGAAGACAAGCGACGCGAGAAGGAGCGCCGGGACGCAGAGCGCGAATATGATCGAGCCCGCCGCTATGATCTGACACCCCGCCGGAGCACCACCACAAGACGCACCGCGAGCCGCGAGCCTGACAGTTTGGGCGAGGCGCTTGGAAAGGCTGTGTTGAAGGAGTTGGGAGGCACGACGGGAAAGCGGATCGTCCGGGAAATTCTGGGCGGCTTTTTCAAATCGCGCTAAGCGGTTTGACCCGCAGGAAAACAAGGGGAGCGGGTGGACCGCTCCCCTTTTGCGTTATTTTTCCGGGATCAGCCCGCGTGGGCTAAACCTGAGCACCAAGAGCAGCAAGATGCCCATTGTGAACAGGCGCATATGGGCGGCACTGTCGATCAGGTGGGTTTTCAATGGACCCTCGGACAGACCGGAGGTGATGAGGTTCATCAAGCCCACTCCCAGTGGTTCGACCTGCACCCACAGGAACCAAATCAGGAAACCACCCAGCACGGCCCCAAGGTTGTTACCTGAGCCGCCAATGATCACCATCACCCAGATGAGGAAGGTGAAACGCAGCGGTTGGTAGCTGGTGGGGGTCAGCTGGCCGTCAAGCGACGTCATCATTGCCCCGGCAATACCGCAGACAGCAGAGCCAAGGATGAACACTTGCAAATGACGGCGTTTCACGTCTTTGCCCATGGCTTCTGCGGCGGTTTCATTGTCGCGGATTGCGCGCATCATGCGGCCCCAAGGGCTGTGACGGGCACGTTCCGAGAGCCAGAAGATGATGACAAGCACAACGGCAAAGAGGATCGCATAGAGAAATTTGACCCAGAGTGTGGATGCCATTGTCGGGTCCATGCCGATGGTGGCGGCACGTTCGAGGAAGGCGGGATCTTGCTGTAAGTTCACTTCCAAAGGCACCGGCCAAGGGCGTGGCAGGCCGATGACGTTTTTCACGCCCCGCGCCAGCCAGTCCTCGTTTTTCAGCACGGCAATGACGATTTCCGCGATGCCAAGCGTGGCAATGGCAAGGTAATCGGAGCGCAGGCCAAGGGCAGTTTTACCAATGATCCATGCAGCTCCTGCCGCGAGCACGCCGCCCAAGGGCCATGACAACAAGATCGGCAGACCGAAGCCGCCAATATTGCCAGAAGTGGCAGGGTTATTTGCTTCGATCACGCTGACCGCCGGGTCGAAGACCGCGCGAAACAGGATGAAGCCAAGCACGAGGATCGCGGTTACTGCCCAGCCGCGATTGCGGCCTTTGGGCATTTTGCGCCAGACCATCACGGCAAGCGCCATGGTGATCGCCCCCAAGATCAAGCCGCCAAAGGCTTGGAAGGCGGGGCCGGGCCATGCCTCGGGGACAGGGCCCGTGGAGATGAGAACAGAGGCCAGCCCGCCCAAAGCGACAAAGCCCATGATGCCCGTGTTAAAGAGCCCGGCAAAGCCCCATTGCAGGTTGACGCCAAGCGCCATGATTGCCGAGATAAGCCCCATGTTGAGGATCAAGAGCGCCGAGTTCCAGCTTTGGACAAAGCCAGTGCCAACGATCAGAATGGCAATCCCCGCGAAGAGAAGTGTGTTTTTCACGGTGTCGTTCATACCGATTTCCCTTGGAAAAGGCCCGTGGGCTTGAAGAGCAAGACGATCAGCAAGATCCCGAAGGACACTGCAAATTTATAGTCTGTGGAGAGCAGTTGCATCAGGCTGTCGGGGGCCATGCTTTCGGGCAGCGCATAGGTTGCGACCTTTTTCCAAGCATAGGTGATTGTGACTTCTGAGAAGGCAATCACAAAGCCACCCGCGATTGCCCCAACAGGATTGCCAAGGCCACCAACAATAGCGGCTGCGAAAAACGGCAACAGGAGCTGGAAGTAGGTGAAGGGTTTGAAAGACTTATCAAGCCCATAGAGCGTGCCCGCAATCGTGGTCAGCGCCGCGACTATCAGCCACGTCACCATGACAACGCGTTCGGGGTTGATGCCTGAAAGCAAGGCCAAATCTTCGTTGTCTGAAAACGCCCGCATGGATTTTCCGGTGCGGGTGCGGTTGAGGAACCAAAAGAGGGCCGCGACCACAAGAATGGCAGTCACAAGCGTGATGGCCGTAGAGGTGCGGATCGCCAGGGCTTCGGGCAGGCCAGTCATTTCCCGGAAAGTCCGGGCCGAGATCAGGAAGCGTTCGCCATCGGCGAAGTTCTGATCTTCGGGGCCGATGATAAAGCGCACGATGCCATTCATGATGAACATCACACCGAGCGAGACCATCACGAGGATCACGGGGTCGGACTTTTTCCTGCGGTAAAAGCGGTAGACCACCCGGTCGGTTCCCAGCATCACCGCGCCAGTGATGGCGATGCCGAAGGGCAGGGCGAGCAGCGCTGTTGGCAAGGGGCCAAGATGGATACCCAGCGATTGGAACCACCACGTGATCAAGATGACGGTCATCGTGCCGAAGGCCATCGTGTCGCCATGTGCGAAGTTGGAAAACCGCAAAATACCGTAAACAAGCGTGACCCCAAGGGCGCCGAGCGCCAATTGGCTGCCATAGGCGAGGCCGGGGACCAGCACGAAATTGGACAGTGCGACAAGGGCGTTGAGAAGATCCATGGGTCAGCCTCCGAGGAAGGAGCGGCGCACTTCGGGATCGGCAAGGAGTTCCTTGCCAGTTCCGGTATGCGCGTTTGCGCCTTGCACCAAAACATAGGCGCGATCAGCGATTTCAAGGGCTTGTCGGGCGTTTTGCTCGACCATCAGCACGGGCAACCCGGTGCGGGCCACCTCGATGATGCGGTCAAACAGCTCATCCATCACAATAGGCGAGACGCCTGCGGTGGGTTCGTCAAGCATCAAGACCTTGGGTTTGGTCATCAGCGCCCGGCCCACGGCGACTTGTTGGCGTTGACCGCCTGAGAGTTGGCCTGCGGGCTGGTGACGCTTTTCCTTGAGGATCGGGAAGAGGTGATAGACCTGTTCCATGGTGCCTTTGAAATCATCGGTGCGGATGAAGGCGCCCATCTCGAGGTTTTCCTCGACGGTCATCGAAGTGAAGATATTGTTGGTCTGCGGCACGAAGCCCATGCCCTTGACCACGCGCTCTTGCGGCGACAGCGCGGTGATGTCTTCGCCATCGAGCAGCACGCGGCCAGAATGCAGGTTGAGCATGCCGAAGACGGCTTTCATCGCAGTGGATTTGCCTGCGCCATTGGGGCCGACGATCACAGCAATCTCGCCGGGGTTAACGGCGATGGTACAGTCATTGAGGATCGCGGGGCCTTTGCCATAACCGCCGGTCATGGTTTCGCCAATCAGGAACGGTTGGGTCATGCGATCTTGTCCTTGTTCTTGAGACCAGTGCCCAGATAGGCCTCGATCACATGTTCATTGGCCTTGATCTCGTCCAGCGTGCCTTGAGCGAGGACTTTGCCTTCGGCCATGCAGATCACCGGGTCGCAGATGCGGCCAATGAAATCCATGTCATGTTCGATCACCACGAAGGTATATCCGCGCTCTTTGTTCAGGCGGACGATGGCGTCGGCAATCGTGTTTAAGAGCGTGCGGTTCACACCTGCGCCCACCTCATCGAGGAAAACGATCTTGGCATCGACCATCATGGTGCGACCAAGTTCGAGAAGCTTTTTCTGCCCCCCCGAGACCTGACCGGCCTTATGATCGGCCAAGTGAGAAATAGTCAGAAATTCAAGCACTTCGTCGGCTTTTGCCCGCAATGCACGCTCTTCGTCAGCGATGCGTTTGCGGCCAAACCACGTATTCCACAGCGTCTCGCCGGACTGGCCTGCGGGCACCATCATCAAGTTTTCCCGACAGGTCATCGAAGAAAACTCATGGGCAATCTGGAACGTCCGCAGGAGGCCTTTGTGGAACAACTCATGTGGCTCTAGGCCCGTAATGTCGCGGCCATTCATGGTGACACGGCCGGATGTTGGCTTAAGAACGCCAGCTATCACGTTGAAAAGAGTTGTTTTTCCCGCGCCATTAGGGCCGATCAAACCGGTGATTGTGCCTTGATTGATGGTGAGGCTGGCGCCGTCCACGGCATGAAAGCCGCCAAAATGTTTGTGCAAGTCGTCAACGACGATCATGATGTCTCCCCGGAAAGGCGCTCTTTTGGCACCCTGATAAGGGAACAGCCCGGATTGCGCCGGGCTGTTCATGTCATTTCAAAGTCTAAAGATTAACGATACTTGACCGTTGTGATCTTGCCGTCTTTGAATTCGATTTCGCGGTAGTTGCCTGCAGATTCGCCAGCGCCCACGAGTTCGACAGCAGAAGCGCCGACATAGTCGATGTCTTTGCCTTCTTTGATCAGAGCGATCGCTTTTGCGAGTTCACCGGGGAAAATCTGCTCGCCGGGTGCGTTTGCGATGTCCATGATCTTGTCTTTGAAGTCCACGCCCTTGGTGGAGCCAGCGGCTTGCATCGCGAGCATCATCAGAGCAGCAGCGTCATAGGCTTCTGGCGAGAAGGCCGTGGTTGGCTCGAAGCCTTTGTCCTTGGCCAGATCGACGAAGGATGCAGCGCCGTTCGAGTCGGTGCCGGGGTGCTGGCCGAAGGAGCCGTCGATTTCCTTGCCGAAACGCTCTTCGAGGCCTGTGCCAACCATACCGTCGGGAAGCATGAAGGTTGTGAACGCACCGGAGTCGAGCGCGCCACGGATGACGCCCGAGCCGCCCTGGTCGATGTAGCCTGCGACGACGAGCACGTCACCGCCAGCTGCGGCCAGTGCGCCGACTTCTGCTGCGTAGTCCGCTTTGCCATCTTCATGCGCTGCCGAGAGCGTGACTTTGCCGCCGGTTGCTTCGAAAGCAGCTTGGAAGCTGTCTGCGAGGCCCTTGCCGTAGTCATTGTTGGTGTAGGTGACGGCAACGGATTTGATGCCACGCTCACCGAGGATCTCGGCCATCACGACACCCTGACGTGCGTCGGAGGGGGCGGTGCGGAAGAACAGGCCGTCGTCTTCAGCGGTCGAAAGGGCGGGCGAGGTTGCCGAAGGCGAAACCATCACGATGCCGTTTGGACGGGCGACGTTTTGCAAAACAGCGCCAGTTACACCGGAGCAATCGCCGCCCATGAGGGCTGCGACGCCTTCGGAGGTGATGAGACGCTCGGCAGCGGCTGTTGCGGCAGCGGCGTCAACGCAGGTGGAGTCGCCGCGCACTGCAGTGACCATGGTGCCGTCGAGGATACCGCCAGCAGCGTTTACTTCTGCCATTGCGAGTTCCGCACCACCCGCCATGTGCGGTGTGATCGATTCGAGCGGGCCGGTGAAGCCGAGGAGGACCCCGATTTTCACTTCTTTCGAGTGGCTACCCGCGAGGGCCGCGCTTGCGACAAGTGCAGAGGCCGCAGAGGCCAGCAGCAGCTTTTTCATGTTTTAGTCTCCCCATAAGGTTCTAATTGGAACATTAAGTCCGGATGTGACCCTAATTCTTGTCCCGGTAAAATGGAAGTAAATTGCAAAGGCGGATTGCCCGAGTTTGATGCAATTTTCGGGCTTTTTGGTAAGAAATGACGGTTTGGTGAGGATGGATTGAGACGGGCAAAAGCTGTTGAAAGACCATAAACCCCGCATAGTAAAAGCAAGTTTGCACTCGCGCGCGGTGATTCTTGTGGATTTGATGGGCGAAGGGCCGCAAGAGCGCGCGATGCGGCGGCCAAACTAAGGTTGACGCATGCCCCGGTGGCGCATAGGGGGCGAGGAGAGCGGAGGTTTTGGGCCGCGAAGCGAGGGATGATGACGCGGATTTGGCAGGTCTTGGGGCGAGCTTTGGCGCTTGGCGCCGGCAATGCGGTTCTTGCGGTCCTTGTGATGCTTGCGCTCAATTGGCTTGGGCTGGATATGGTGATGGCGGCGGCGGCGGCCGTGGTTTTTGTGCTGGCACCGGGGGCGTATAATTACCTCGACCGGGACCTCAAGGGCCGGGCCATCGTGACGCTGGACCCAATCGAGGGCAATGCGCCGTTCATTCGCTACCCTTCGGGGAAGTTCTCGCGGCCAGAGGACAACGGGCTCAACCAAGCTGATTTCCGGTTCATCGCGTCGCATCTCTTGGCGCCTTATGCGAGTTTGCGATCTTTGGTTGCGGATTTGGATCGAGAAACTTGGCAATCGCTTGATCCGGAAGGGGATTTGCCGGACGCGGTGTTGGAATCGCTGGCGGCGCTGATTGATGCTGTGCCGGATTGGGCGCCTGATGGGCAATTGCCGCTTTATGCGCTGTTTCTATCGGATCTGGAGCGGATTTTGCGTGACGGGTTGGGGTTGGATTTTGTGCATCCCGAGGATGCCAGACCGCCAGCAAAGCCGAGATCGGTCAACTAACCAGACGAATCAACAGGTTAATGGGCGTTTCGGCGATTTCCGAAGCGTATGTTTTGCGTATGGGTGGCGTCTGGCCAGCGTCATGACGTTTTTGAAAAACGGCCCTCTTAATGCGCCGCGCGCCGCGCGGGCGCGGGCCTGTCAGATCGACAGTCGGGACGCGTGACTGCCGCGTTCGCGGTAGGGGGTTGTGTCGTAATGGGCGCGGTAGCATTTGGAGAAATGCGACGGAGAGGCAAAGCCGCAGGCCAGCGCCACGTTGATCACGCTCATATCGGTTTGCATCAAGAGGTTGCGGGCCTTTTGCAACCGCAATTCCATGTAGTAGCGTTTGGGCGAGCGATTGAGATAGCGCCGGAAGAGCCGCTCTAGCTGACGGGTGGACATGCCGACTTCTTTTGCCAGTGTCGCCGGGCTGATCGGTTCTTCGATATAGCCTTCCATTTTCTGGATGACTTGGCTCAGTTTTGGGTGACGCACGCCGATGCGGGTGGGAACCGAGAGGCGCTGTGTGTCTTGGTCCGTGCGGATCGAGTTATAGATCAGCTGGTCGGCCACCAGATTGGCGATGTCTTCGCCATGGTCATCGGCAATGAGTTTGAGCATCAGATCGATGGAGGACGTGCCGCCCGCTGTGGAGAGGCGAATGCCATCGACAACGAAGACAGATTTCGTCAGGCGGACTTCTTCGAATTCTTCGATGAAGCTGTCTTGGTTTTCCCAGTGGATCGTGGCGCGTTTGCCGTCCAGAAGCCCCGCTTTGGCCAGCGAGTAGGCGGCAGTGCACAGCCCCCCCAAGACCATGCCTTTGCGGGACTCGCGGCGGAGCCACGAGAGAAGTTTTTTCGAGGTGGCTTTCGCGACGTCGATTCCCCCACAGACGAGCACGGTATCCTCGCGCTGGACTTCGACAAGGTCGCTGTCGAGTTTGAATTCGGTGCCAGCCGAGCAAGAGACGGTGCCGCCCCCTTCGCCGATCAAAGTCCATGCATAGACTGTCTTGCCAACCATCCGGTTGGAGATCCGCAGGCATTCAAGCGCAGAGGCGAAGCTCAGCAGCGTGAAATTGTCGAGAAGCACAAAAACGAAGCGGCGCGGGTCCGCGGAGGCGGGCCGGATCGGGGCCTTGGCAAGTATGGCAGGCTTCATGGTTCCCTCAGCGCCGCTTGAACGTGACAGAATTGACCAGTTTTGCCGCATGTCCGCAAGGGGTGGTATCCGAAAGCGACAGCAATTGACGGGAATGGTGTGCGGCAAAACCCGCTCTAGCCCTTTGGCGTCGCGCACCGTATATGGGCTTGGAAAAGACGACGGAGGGGAACCCCATGACGGAATGGCATAAATCGACTTGGCGCAACCTGCCACGGGTGCAGATGCCGGATTATCCCGATGCATCGGCGCTCAACGCGGTTGAGGCGCAATTGTCGAAATATCCACCGCTGGTGTTTGCGGGCGAAGCGCGCAAGCTGAAGAAGGCCTTGGGCGCGGCATCGCGCGGGGAAGCATTCTTGTTGCAGGGCGGCGATTGCGCCGAGGCGTTTGACCAGTTCAGCGCGAATGCGATCCGCGACACGTTCAAAGTGATGTTGCAGATGGCGATGGTGCTGACCTATGGCGCGAAAGTGCCTGTGGTTAAGGTCGGTCGGATGGCAGGACAATTTGCCAAGCCGCGCTCGGCCCCGACAGAGATGGTCGATGGTGTGGAATTGCCCAGCTATCGCGGCGATATTATCAACGATCTGGCCGCAACGCGGGAAGCGCGTGCGCCCGATCCTCAGCGCATGCTGCAAGCCTATTTGCAGGCGGCTGCCACGCTGAACCTGTTGCGCGCGTTTTCAACGGGCGGATATGCCGATGTGCATCAGGTACATAGCTGGACGCTTGGGTTTACCGAAGGCGAAAAGGCTGGACGGTTCCGCGATATGGCGAACCGGATTTCGGATACGCTCGATTTCATGAAGGCGGCAGGGCTCGATAGCGCTGCGCGTCATGAGTTGCAGACCGTAGATTTCTATACCTCGCATGAGGCGCTGCTGTTGGAATATGAAGAGGCGCTGTGCCGGCTTGATTCCACTTCGGGCAAATGGCTGGCCGGGTCGGGGCATATGGTGTGGATCGGTGATCGCACACGCCAGCCCGATGGCGCGCATGTGGAGTTCTGTGCCGGGGTGCAAAACCCGATTGGCCTGAAATGCGGCCCCTCGATGACGGCGGACGATCTCAAGGTGCTGATGGCGAAGTTGAACCCGCAAAACGAAGAAGGTCGGTTGACGCTGATCGCACGTTTTGGGGCGGGCAAGGTTGGCGAACATCTGCCGCGTCTGATCAAGACTGTGCGCGAAGAGGGTGCGAAGGTGCTGTGGGTTTGTGACCCGATGCATGGCAATACTATCAAATCGGCTTCGGGCTATAAGACGCGACCTTTTGATTCGGTTTTGCGTGAAGTGCGCGAGTTCTTTGGGGTGCATAAGGCCGAAGGCACTGTTGCCGGAGGGGTGCATTTCGAGATGACGGGTCAAGACGTGACCGAGTGCATCGGGGGTGTACATGCTGTGACGGACGAGAATTTGCAGGATCGTTATCACACGGCTTGTGACCCAAGGCTGAATGCCTCGCAATCGCTGGAGCTGGCGTTTTTGGTGGCGGAAGAGTTGTCGCAGGCGCGGGCGGATCGTCAAGCAGCGGCAAGCTGAGCTTAGGGGGCGCACGCCGCGCGCGGCGCTTAGTCCTGAGAGAAAACCAGCCGAAGCGCGCCTCGCGAAAGTGGGGCAGGGGCGTTGGGATGAGACAAAGAGCGGTCGCCCGTAATGGGCGGCTGTTCTTCGTTTAGGGGGATGCGTCTGAGGCGGTGGGTTTCGACCATGAAGCGGCGCGGGTCGCGGCCCTTGGCGAGGGCCGCTGATCCGAACAGGCTAAGACAGCCCAAGACCCGGTCGATGTCACCGAGGTCTGAGGCAAGTGGCCAAAAGACCAGACGCCCCTCAAGCCGGGGACGGGCGAAGCTGGCTTTGGAAGTCACGACGAGTTCCGCGATGGCGGGAGTGGTGAAGACCTGCTCCAGCGTCTCGGTAAAGGGGCGGCGCGCCGCAGGTTCGATGAAAATGGTTGCAGGCATGCCGCGCACTTCCATGCCAAGCAGGTC
>Ga0102815_10000260_pt1 | contig 37921 bp, 37 predicted proteins | sample ColrivemetaGS759_FD_79113 | JGI IMG/M metagenome (GOLD analysis project Ga0102815, IMG submission 79113) | Estuarine microbial communities from the Columbia River estuary - Ebb tide ETM metaG S.759 | ecosystem: Environmental > Aquatic > Marine > Intertidal zone > Estuary | place: USA: Columbia... | reverse complement strand
TGGCAAGGTGCAAAACGTTTCGGAAGCCTTGGAAGATCCTCAACTATTGGCGCGAAATATGGTGTTGCCAATCACGCCCCGTTCCGGTGGCCCAGCCTTCGTAGCGGCAGGCAACCCAATCAAAATGACAGGTCTCGAGGAGCGTGTGGCGCACCCCAGCTCACCCGCACTGGATCAAGACCGTGCAACAATCCTGGAATGGCTTGCCGCAGCCGAAAAACAGCAAACCGCCAAGAGTGACACCCTACCCAAAAAATGAATGTTTTGCGGGCGCCTTTTCAACGATTGCCGCGCCTGCCGCGAAAAGTGACGTAATCGGCCTTTCCTTCAGCGCGCCCGCGCGTAGATTTGGCGCACGCAACAGGAGCCCTCCATGACCACTGACCATCTTGTGATCTTTACGCCCTCCGGCAAGCGGGGCCGCTTCCCCGCCGGAACGCCCGTGCTTCATGCGGCACGGCAATTGGGAGTGGACTTGGACTCAGTTTGCGGCGGGCGCGGCATCTGTTCAAAATGCCAAATTACCCCGTCTTACGGCGAGTTTCCTAAACATGGCGTCACTGTAGAAGCCACAGCTTTGACCGAATGGAACTCCGTCGAAGAGCGTTATAAATCCAAACGCGGCATGATTGATGGTCGCCGCCTTGGCTGCCAAGCCAAAGTGACAGGCGACGTAGTCATCGACGTGCCTCCTGAAAGCCAAGTGCACCGTCAAGTCGTGCGAAAGGCCGCCACGCTGCGCGCAATCACCATGGACCCTGCGACGCGGCTTTACTTCATCGAAGTCCGCCAACCCGATATGGAAGAACCCACAGGTGATCTCGAACGGATCGCCGAAGCCCTGCGTGAGCAATGGCAAGTAGAAGCCGTGCGAGCCGATGTCTCTGTTCTCGCCAAACTTCAGCCGGTGCTTAGGAAAGGACAATGGCAGATCACCGTGGCCTTGTTCCAAGACCATCGTGGCGACAGCCCTCGGATCGTGGAAGTCTGGCCCGGCTTACATGAAGCCGGTCTCTATGGCTTGGCCATAGACCTTGGGTCTACTACGATTGCGGCTCATCTTTGCGATCTCACCAATGGCGAAGTAAAGGCCTCCTCAGGCGTAATGAACCCGCAAATTCGCTTTGGCGAAGACCTGATGAGCCGGGTGTCCTATGCGATGATGAACCCCAATGGCGCTGCAGAAATGACCAAAGCCGTGCGTCTTGCCATCAACGGTTTGGCACAGACACTGGCAACCGAGGGCAATGTCGAGCCAGACTTGATCCTAGAAACCGTGATCGTCTGCAATCCCGTGATGCACCACCTCTTGCTTGGCATCGATCCTGTGGAATTGGGCCAAGCCCCCTTTGCTTTGGCCACGTCGTCATCGCTTTCCCTCAACGCCAGCGAGTTGGAACTGACAGAGTTAAATCCGCGCGCGCGCGCTTATATTTTGCCATGTATCGCAGGCCATGTCGGCGCAGACGCTGCTGCTGTCGCACTGTCAGAAGAACCCAACAAATCCAAAGATCTGGCTTTGATTGTTGATGTTGGCACGAATGCCGAAATCCTCTTGGGCAATGTTGAGAAAGTGCTCGCATGCTCCTCCCCCACGGGTCCGGCCTTTGAGGGCGCACAAATCAGTTCGGGACAGCGCGCCGCACCGGGCGCCATTGAACGTATTGAAATCGACCCCGTAACCAAAGAGCCGCGCTTCCGCATTATCGGCGTTGACGCATGGTCCGATGAAGCCGGTTTTGCCGAACATGCTGGAGCGACGGGCATCAGCGGGATCTGTGGCTCTGGCATTATCGAAGCCGTTGCAGAAATGCGAATGGCTGGCATTGTCGACGCATCAGGCTTGATTGGTTCGGCAGACCAAGTAGGCACCGCGCGATGCATTCCCGAAGGACGCACCCATGCCTATGTGATCTTCGATGGTCGCAGCGATGGAGGCCCCCTGATCTCTGTGACCCAAGGCGATATCCGCGCCATACAACTTGCCAAATCGGCACTTTACGCAGGCGCACGTCTCCTGATGGACGAATTGAAGGTGGAGAAGGTGGACCGCGTTGTTCTTGCAGGGGCCTTCGGCGCCCATATCAGCCCAAAACACGCGATGGTCTTGGGCATGATCCCGGATGTGCCGCTCGAGAAAGTCACCAGCGCAGGCAATGCCGCAGGTACCGGAGCCCGTATCGCCCTGCTCAACCGCTCTTCCCGTGGCGAGATCGAAGCCATTGTGCACCAGATCAAGAAGGTCGAAACCGCGATCGAACCCCGTTTTCAGGAACATTTCGTCAATGCCTCGGCGATCCCGAACTCGGTAGAGCCATTCCCTGAATTGGCAAAGGTCGTCACCCTTCCTGACGTCTCGTTCAATACCAAAGGTGATCGCGAAGGCGGGCGGCGTCGGCGGGGATAACACGGCTCTACTTTGCCGCAGCAGGTTTCGGCTCGATAGCCTCCAGAGTGTGCAAAATCGCTGTGTTGAGCGTGGCCCAATCGGGCAGCCGCCCTTCTAAATAATCGGCCTCTGCTTGGCGCAATAGCTGCGCCAAGCGTGCCGCACCACAGGTTGCAGCCAACCCAGCCAACTCATGAATCTCCGTACGCTCAACGGGCCGGCCCGCTTGTAAATGCATCAAAAGCTGCTGCGCTTGCTCGCCCAAACCTTCAAGCGCTCGGTCAAAGGCCTGACCACCAATTGCCGCAACCAACTCCTCCGAGTGCTTTGCATCCAATACTGCCACATCTCCTTGGGATTCCACGGGCAGCACAAACTTGCCCGCAAGCGCCTCCCTCAAGCGGATCAGCGAAACAGGCTTGGTCAATACATTGTCAAACCCAACCTTGAGAAAAGCGTCGCGCTCTTCCGGGAAGGCATGCGCGGGAAGCGCCAAAATGAGTGTGCGCGCCGAGGGCCCCTGCCCGCCACGAATTTGCACAGTGGCCTCCACGCCGCTCAGGCGCGGCATTTGAATATCCATGAGAATGGCATCAAATTTTTGATTGCTTGCCGCTTCAACGCCCTCGACCCCATCACGTGCCTCACGCACACTATGACCGTCCCTCTCCAGAATTTGCCGCAAAACCAGTCGATTGATGGCGTTGTCCTCAACGATCAACACATTCTGCGGGGCCAGCTTTAGACAATGCAAACCTCCGACCTGCAAACTGTCCTCCGCAACGGGCTCTTGCGTCGAACGCTCCAGCGGAACTCGCACCCAAAAGAGTGATCCTTCCCCCTCCTCGCTTTCCACACCAAAACTGCCCCCCATGGCATCTACAAGCCGTCGAACAATCCCCAGCCCAAGCCCAGATCCCTCAATGTATTCCTCTTGCCCCGCCTCAACTCGCACAAAATCTTCAAAAACCGTCTCAATCTTATCCGCCGGAATTCCGCGTCCGGTATCAAGCACCTGAAACTCCATCTGGACAGGCGAAGAGCGATGCCCGGAAACTTCCAGAGTTATTTCGCCATCTTTGGTAAACTTGATCGCATTGCCCAAAAGATTTGACAAAATCTGGCGCAACCGCGCCGCATCTGCCTGAAAACTCCCCCTAGCCGATTGATCCACCAACAGGTTCAAACGATTGCCACCAGCCTGCGCTTGCGGCCTGAGACTAAAGATCAGGTCCGCTGCCAGTTTTTCAATATCCACAGATGATTGAACCACCTTAGGGCCATTGGCTTCAAACCGTGCGATATCCAGAACGTCATTGACGTGATGCAACAACAACGCGCTCGATTGCTCCAAGATCTCCATATTGGCCTTTTGGCCAGCCGCGATCATCTCATCCCGCACCAACTCGACAACGCCCAGAATACCATTCAAGGGCGTTCGCATCTCGTGACTCATCACGGCCATAAAATGAGACTTTGCCCGCTGCCCCGCCAGAGCTTCATCCCGAGACAGGCGCAAATCCTGCTCCCCGGTTAGCCGCGCAGTGACATCACGCACAAAAAACACCACCACCGAAACGCCGCGCGTGTCCTCATGGCCTAAGGAAATATCAGCCGGAAAACGTGAGCCGTCTCGCCGTTCGGCAAGCGCTTCAAAGCTATGCTTGGCAAACAGATCTGGCCCAATTTCAATTTGCTCACCGGTCTTGCGCCAAAACAGCAAGTCCGAAATCGCCGCAACCGTCAGCCTCCCGTCCGCGACACCAAAGAGCTGGCGCGCCGCAGGGTTCATTTCGGTGATCCGTCCAGCCCGGTCTGTGACGATCACCCCATCAGGGGACGTCTCCAAGATCGTGCTGATCCGCTCAGAGGCCCGATTGGCCGCAATACCGCGTTCGCGTGCAATCCGGTAAAGCCGAAAAAACATCACCGCCAAACCGGCCAATACCGAAATCAGCGCAAGCGTCACCAGTGCCAGCCGTTGCAGCAAAAGCAAAATCTCTGTACGCCCCTGCTCGCTTAAGGTCGCCAACAGAACATTGGTCTCGATCGACGCCATTCGCACGAGGTCGCGAATGGCCACCGTATCGTGCAGAACCCCCTCCAATACAGCCGCCAACTCAGGATCAGGCTTATCCATCGCCGCAGCGATCCCCTGCACCTTTGCAAATGCTTGCGAGATTTTCTCATAAGCCCCTGCATCCCTTAGCGCCTCACGATACAGGGGTGCCTCGATCAACGTATTCAATCGCGCAAAAAGCACGTCGAACCAAACTCTCAACTCCGAAAAGTCCGCCCGGATCGGTTCTCCATCCTGGCCCGCAATCTTTTGAAGAGCGACCGCTCGATCCAACCGATTGCGAAATTCAAGATACTCAACCTCTAAGCTAGACACCGTCCAGAACGTATTTTCGGATCGCGACGTCGCCAGTTCATCAAGCCGCGCGGATACAGACCTCGCAAAAATCACGGCCAAAATCAGCAAAACGCCGACGATCAACACGATAGTCGGCAGCTGCACTTTTGGCCAAAATGATTGCTCTTGGCGCGAAACCATCGCCTAAATCCCCCTTACCAAGCCCTCAATAGGTCTGGATCAAGGCACGACGGCAATATCTGTAATCTGCCAGATCGACTGAGCAAAAATCAGCTCTGTTTGAAACTCACGACCTCGATCATAGGGAAACACCAGCCATAGCGGCCCCTTGTCCCGTCGGGTCAAGGCCGTGCCATTCCGCGTCCTAGCCAAGATCGGCACATCGGCCATTAATTCCTCAAAACTCATCTCGATAAAATAGCCGTTGATTGCGGTCAGCTCCACCATTCCGCCCGTGGCTCCAAGGCTCTCAAGCAGGACACGCAGAGAGGGGCCTTCAAGAACTTGAATGCCTTCTGTCCAAATTGTTGAGGTCTCGTAGCGCTCAGTCGGAAGCTTATTCAATTCCTCATCGCTGATCTCATGGATTGTACCGCCAACAGCGACCTTCACCAGAATATCGGCACCAGCCATCTGGCCACCGAGGCACAGCCAACCTGCCAAAATAAAAAATACCAACTTTTGCCCAGCAGCTTTCCACCGCTTAATGCAAAAATGCATCAATGAGATACCCATGCCACCACCTTCTCACGGAACCAAACGAAGCAATGATAAGTGGAAAAAGTCAAAAGGTCACGAATTGAGTTCCAAAGGGGAAATACCTACTCTTAAGGATGAGTTGATAATCCATTCATCAATGAGAGAATTAGCAGCGTCTATATGTGTGGATTACGAATACCATCCACTTTTCGGAAGTGTTTTTCTTAATCATGTCACGATTGCTAATTGCGGACGACCACGACCTGGTCCGCAGCACCTTAGCTGTAATGCTGCGAGAAAAAGGCGGCTATGACGTCATCGAAGGCTCGGACATGTGGGGCGCGATGAAGGAAATCCATTCCGACGCCCCCCCCGATATCGCACTGCTGGACTTCTCGATGCCGGGCATGAGTATTCCCGAAACTCTGAAACAAGCCGTTCAAGCGATGAATTCCAAACCTGTCGCACTGCTCACGGGTACAGGAACGCCTGAGATCGCGCGCCGCGCGCTTGATCTTGGGGTGCGGGGGTTTCTAACCAAAAATATGCGCCCCGAAGAACTTCTGGAGAGTGTGCGCCAGCTTTTGGCCGGACGGGCCGTCATTGCCGACGAGATCGCAGCAGCACTCGGAAAACACTCAGAAGCCCCTCACCTGACCCCTCGCGAGGTCGATGTTCTCAAAGGGCTCTGCAATGGCTATTCCAACAAAGAAATTGCGCGGGAGTTAGAGGTGCAAGAAGTCACCGTCAAACTGCATGTCAAAACTCTCAGCCGCAAACTCAACGCAAAAAACCGCACCCATGCCGCGATGCTCGGTCGAGACTTGCGTCTGGTCTGACCGCTTGGGGCCAGCTATGGCGCAGAAAAAAGGCCCGCAAAACTGCGGGCCCTTTGTGTGTCTCTTGGCGCTTTAGCGGCGACGCCCGCCAGCTCGGCGGCCGCCACGTCCCTCGCCATCGGCACTTGGAGGTCGGTTGAAACGGATCCACTCACCGCCCGATGGATCATTGTTCATCAGGAAGTTCGCGGCGCGAATGGCCTCCATCTCTTTACCTGCGCGCGACTTCGTCGAACCCATGCCAAACAAAGTCACAAAGGTTTCGTCATCCATATCTTCCGGCAAGATAATTCCAGACGCAGCAATCTCCGCCCGCTTTTCCGCAATTTTTGAAGCGACAACAGGCAGAGCACATGGGTTCATGATCGCCGAAGTCATCCCCGCCGTGATGGCCATCGGCAGGAACGCATTGTTGATGCCATGACGGTTTGGCAGGCCAAACGAGATGTTGGACGCGCCACAGGTGGTATTCACCCCCAGCTCATCGCGCAAACGACGGACCAGCGCAAACACCTGTTGCCCCGCAGTGCCCATTGCGCCGATGGGCATCACAAGCGGATCCACGACGATATCATAAGCGGGAATCCCGAAATCCGCAGCCCGCTCAACGATCTTCTTCGCAACAGCGAACCGCACATCAGGGTCTTCAGAAATACCAGTGTCGTCGTTGGAAATTGCCACCACGGGCACATTGTATTTCTTCACCAATGGCAGAACCAGTTCCAGCCGCTCTTCTTCACCAGTGACCGAGTTCAGCAAAGGGCGACCTTCGCAAGCGGCAAGGCCTGCTTCCAGCGCTCCGGGCACCGAACTGTCGATACAAATCGGCGCATCGGTCACGGCTTGAACACGACGGATCAGTTCCGGCATCAGCATCGGCTCAACAAAGTTGTTATCCGCATAACGCGGATCTGTGGCCATCTTATTGGTGAACACAGCACCAGAGTTCACATCGAGAACCGTGGCGCCAGCTGCGACCTGATCAATCGCATCACGTTCAACAGTTGAAAAATCTCCCGCTTCCAGTTCTGCCGCCAGCTTCTTGCGTCCTGTTGGGTTGATCCGCTCACCGATCACACAAAAGGGTTGGTCGAACCCAATGATCACGGTCTTGGATTTCGACTCGATAATGGTGCGGGTCATATTTTATCTTCCTTAGGCTTGAGCAGCGGGTTTACCCGAGGTGCCACCGTTTTCGGTAACCCATTGAGCATTGGTCTTGATCCCGCCGAGCGGGAAGAAATGCACGGCTTCGATGCCGAACTCTGGATTGGCCGCCTTATGCGCGGCAAGTCCTGCGATGACCTCGTCAGGTTCATAGGGCAAAAGAAGTTTCGAGACATCCATCGCGCGCTTCTGCAGCACTTTGAGCGATGGGCCCACACCACAGGCAATGGCGAACTTGATCAAGGTTTGCAGCTTGGCCGGGCCGGCGATCCCAATATGTACAGGAATGTGAATGCCTTCGGCATTCAGCCGCTCAACCCATGCAATGATCGGGTCTGCCTCAAAGCAGAACTGCGTTGCCAAGGCCATTTTGGCTTTTGTGGTGTTGGAAAATGTCTGCTTCCAGCGCAGCGCTTCCATGACATTGCGATCCGATCCATCGGGATCAATATCTTTGTTTCCTTCTGGGTGCCCCGCCACATGCAGACGCTCGAAATCACCAAAAAGGCCTGTTTCCATCAATTGCATCGAACAATGAAAATCACCGACTGGGTGCGTCACACCGCCCGCCAGCAACAGCGCTTGACGGACATCTGCCTCACCTTGATAGCGTGCGATCCAATCGGCCAGCGTCGCCCGGTCCTTGATAATCCGCGCCGGGAAATGCGGCATCACGGGGTACCCTTCGGCATTGATCCGCTTTGCTGTCGCAACCATGTCTTCGATAGGCGTGCCTTCGATATGCGCGATATAAACGCGCGTTCCCTTGGGCAGCAGCGCGCTGAAGCTCTCAATCTTCTCCGCAGTCCGCGGCATGACTTCAATCGAAAAGCCCTGCAAGAACGCTTCAATTGCGCCGTTATTTGGTGCCTTCACTTCTTCGCGTTTGCGGAAATTCAAAAGTGCCATCAGTCCCTCCCATGAAATCGGTGGCATTATGCCCGGCCATCATTCGCAATCAGGGCCTTGAGCCGCTCCTGATCGTATTCAGCATCGAGCCGAGCAGCCTCCGAAATGGCCACATCCATCGGCTCGCCCTCAACCGGATAAGGCTCCGCTTTGCGCCACTCCGCAAGGTAGTCATCAGAATCACGCGCACCGATTTTCATCGCCGCCCGGTCAATCGCCTGCTCAAACCGTTCCGGCAAAGGGCGCTTGGCTCCACCGCGGCCTTTGCCTACGATCACTTGCGCCGGAATATCCCGCCAAAATACGATTGTGACATCAGGCATATTCGATTCCCCTCTCTCGACTTGGGACCAATCGGTATCGCGGTTCGTTTGCGACACACGGACGAATTTCGACATTGTGGCCGCATCGGGCGACACTTGCCGAAATACCCACTTCTCCGCTCCAAAACCAGCCAAAGTCAGATGAATAATGCTGAACTTCATTATGACCCACACCGCCCATCCTTGCGTGATGCTCCCCAAAGGTCTACCCTGATTACAACTTGATTTTGGAGGGCGTGACGATGGCGCCCAGGCGTCCCAGAGGTGCGGGCGCTTTCCCTAAAGCGGTCGAGAGTCCCGCACCGAATACGCCTGATCCGGCAGAGCTTTACGCCGCGCTGGACTTGGGCACGAATAGTTGTCGCATGCTGATTGCCCAACCTCAGGGCAACCAGTTTCATGTGATTGATAGCTTTTCCAAATCCGTCCAGCTTGGGCAGGGTCTTGAACAGTCTGGTCGTTTGAGCCGCGCCTCCATGGCCCGCACCGTTCAAGCAATGCGGATCTGCCAGCAAAAGCTTAAACGACACAAGGTCAAGCGCATGCGCCTTGTGGCAACCGAAGCATGTCGCCGCGCCGCCAATGGCGCCGACTTTCTCGCCATGGTCCGACGCGAGACAGGGTTGCAACTCGAAATCATCCAACCCGAAGAAGAGGCCCGGCTCGCCGTCATCTCTTGCGCGCCACTTGTCTCCACACGCACCGAGCAATTGCTGGTCGTCGACATCGGTGGCGGATCGACCGAACTGGTCTGGATTGATCTTTCCGCCGTGCCTGCCCGCGAACGCCCCCGCGCCATCATGCGTCTGCATGCAGGCTTTCACCCTCCTGCAAGTCCCTTTCCTGCAGCCAAGGTCGTGGATTGGATCAGCGTTCCGCTTGGTGTCGCAACACTGCGCGACCACTTCATTGACGTCGAGGACGACGCGGCGCGCTTCGCTCTAATGAGTTGGTATTTCGAAGAAAACCTTGCCGAATTCACCCCATATAAAGATGAACAAGCCCGCGAAGGCTTCCAAATTGTAGGCACCAGCGGCACCGTCACCACAGTTGCCGCCTCTCATCTCGGCCTCAAGCGCTACGACCGAACCAAAGTGGACGGCTTGCGAATGACATCCGATCAAATTGATAAAGTGATCCGTAACTATCTCGAACTCGGCCCCGATGGCCGTATAAACGACCCGCGCATTGGACAAGATCGGCAGGCGCTGATCATGTCGGGTGCCGCGATATTGCAGGCGCTGCTGCGGCTTTGGCCGACTGACAGGCTCTCGGTGGCCGACCGCGGCCTGCGCGAAGGCCTGCTTTACGCCCAGATGTCCGCTGATGGCGTCTTGGAAGATGGACCCTTCTGAAGGCTTGCCTTCTGACGTAAATGAGGCCAGACGAGCCTGTCCACCAATCGGTGCGGCAAAAAAGGACGAAGACGGTGGCAAAGAACATTTCCGGGCGCGGTCAGCGCGATCTGAAAGAAAAGGTGAAGACCGCGCGTGGGCGGAAACTCTCCTCGACCCGTTGGCTCGAACGCCAATTGAACGACCCCTATGTCAAACGGGCCCGGACCGAGGGCTACCGTGGCCGCGCCGCGTTCAAAATCTTGGAACTCGACGATAAATATCGTTTTCTGGTGCCCGGCGCGCGCGTCGTCGATTTGGGCTGCGCTCCCGGCGGATGGTGCCAAGTTGCCGTCAAGCGGGTGAACGCTCTGGGCGAGAAGTCCGGCAAAAAGATTGGCCGCGTTTTGGGGGTCGACCTGCAAGAGGTCGAACCAATCACCGGCGCAGAGATCCATCAGCTCGATTTTCTCGATGAAGAAGCCGATGATTTGGTCAAGGGCTGGCTGGGCGGGCCCGCGGATGTGGTCATGTCTGACATGGCCGCTTCGGCCAGCGGCCACCAACAAACCGATCACCTGCGGATCATCACCCTGTGCGAGGCTGCCGCATATTTTGCCTTCGATGTGCTTGAAGAAGGCGGAACTTTTGTCGCCAAGGTTTTGGCCGGAGGTGCCGAAGGCGAGCTGCAAAAACTGCTCAAGCTGAATTTCGACAAAGTCGCCAACGTCAAGCCACCAGCAAGCCGCTCAGACAGCTCTGAAAAATTCGTCGTGGCCACAGGGTTTCGAGGCCGCAACCTCCCCTCTCAAAGTGACACCTCCGAGGATTAAGTCCGGCACCCTGCCCCTCGCACCAGCGAAGTCAACGCAGCCTGCCGAAGCGCCTCTGAGTTCATTTTTGAATAGGGTGCTTCTGCGCGCCGCTTGCAAATTTCTTCGGCAAAATCAGTCTGACGCAACAATTCAAACAACCGCGCATGCGGCGTTAGCAACGCGGTCTGTGGACCCGACTCTGTTTCATGTTCCATCCGAAACCTCTACCTTGATGCGCCTTAACATCGGGTAAAAGTATCCAAGGATTACGGCGCGAATAGGCAGCCCGCGCGCCACTGCTGTGACCATTTTACGGCTGTCAATCGAATGCATTTAGGCCATACGCCATGCCGCGCTGAAATAAACCAGCGTATTTTCAATGCTATAAGGAGAATGGTGGGTGATGAGAGACTCGAACTCCCGACATCTTCGGTGTAAACGAAGCGCTCTACCAACTGAGCTAATCACCCGTGAGACGCGGTCTAGCCAAACTCCCGCACCGACGCAAGACTGCCCGAAGCGAAATTCGCGATAAATCGCAATCCCTGTCCTAACAACATGCGGGCATTAAAAAACGCGCCGACAAAGCGACGCGTTATTTTAATGGTGGGCGATAAGAGATTCGAACTCCTGACATCTTCGATGTGAACGAAGCGCTCTACCACTGAGCTAATCGCCCGTGCGGTGGGAAATAGCCTCACTCAGCCGGCTCTGCAAGAGCTTCCGAAACCTCTTCGGCATCATTTTCGCCATCCTCGTCCGTATCCCCGGCCTCTGCCCCTGAACGAAGCTGATCCACAACGCTCGCCCCATCCTCAGCAAAAACGGGGGCTGCCGCTGTCCGAACCTTCAGCATCAGAACCTGACCACCCGCCACGGTCTTTTGCTTGTTTACTTTGATCTTGCCCAAAGGCGGCACATTAAGATCCGTGCCCGAGGCCAGCGTCTCGGCCAGAACCGCAAAAAGCGCTTCTACAACAGGCTTTACTTGGTTTTTTCGCAGCCCGCCTCGCTTTGCTACCCGGTCAATGAACTCACGCTTTTTCATCTCGCGGCCACCAACCGAGGTCTTTATTTCCGTCACCACCGGCTCAACCGCAGGCGCAGCAGCGGCCACAGCATCCGCTGCAGTCGGTGCCATTGCCGCTTTCACCACCTGCGGTGCGGCGACAGGTGCCTTCCCGCTCGCAGTCGATCTGGCACGGGATGCCGGAGCTTTGCTTGAAGTCGTTTTCTTGTTCTTCGAAGTCGTCGATTTGGCCATAATGGAACTCATTGTTTCCTGTGTAGCAACAGCATAACCGGAGATCGTTAACCATTCTACCCACTCTCAACAATAAAAACGGCAAGCGACATCGCCATATGAGCAGGAAACAGAAAAAGCCCGCTCGCTTTCACGAACGGGCTTTTCTTTTCGCTTAGCCGCAGCGCGCTGCGGTCACATCTCTCAATGTGTCGTGGCCGCCGCCGATGTCGCAGTAGCTTTCGCCGCCGCAGCCGCCGCAGCCTCTTCTGCTTCTTCATCCCATTCAATGGGTTCAGGGCTTCGGACAAGCGCGTGCTTCAACACCTCGGACACATGCGTTACTGGAATGATCTCCAAGCCGGCTTTCACATTTTCCGGGATATCCACCAAATCCTTTTCATTTTCTTCAGGGATAAACACGGTTTTCACGCCTGCGCGCAGCGCCGCAAGGAGCTTCTCTTTCAGGCCGCCAATCGCCAAGGCATTGCCACGCAAGGTCACCTCGCCTGTCATTGCCACATCTTTGCGAACCGGAATTTGCGTCAATACCGAAACAATAGATGTCACCATTGCCAGGCCAGCAGACGGGCCATCCTTTGGCGTTGCGCCTTCGGGCACGTGCACGTGAATATCCCATTTGTCGAACTTGGGTGGCTTCACACCAATCTGCGGCGCAATCGAGCGCACATAAGAAGACGCCGCATCAATCGACTCCTTCATCACATCGCCCAGCTTGCCCGTGGTCTTCATGCGGCCCTTGCCGGGCAGGCGCAGCGCTTCGATGGACAGGATTTCCCCGCCAACCGACGTCCAAGCCAAGCCCGTTACGACGCCAACCTGATCTTCTTTTTCCGCCAGACCATAGCGGAACTTCTTCACACCAAGATACTTGTCGACGTTATCCGCATCCACGATCACCTGTTTGGCATTGCCCTTGATGATCTCAGTCACAGCCTTGCGCGAGAGCTTGGCAATCTCCCGCTCCAGATTTCGCACCCCGGCTTCCCGCGTGTAGCGCCGGATCAATTCCATCAGCGCCGCATCAGTGACTTCGAATTCGCCTTTGCGAAGCCCATGCGCCTTGACCTGCTTTTCGACCAAATGCTGCCGCGCGATCTCACGCTTCTCATCTTCGGTGTAGCCCGCAAGTGTGATGATCTCCATCCGGTCAAGCAACGGCCCCGCCATGTTATAGCTATTGGCGGTTGTCAGGAACATGACGTTGGAGAGGTCATATTCGACCTCTAGATAATGATCCACGAAGGTGCTGTTTTGCTCCGGATCAAGGACCTCCAGCAGAGCGGCCGCCGGATCCCCCCTGAAATCATTACCCATCTTGTCAATTTCATCGAGCAAAATAAGCGGATTGGTCGTTTTCGCCTTTTTGAGCGCTTGAATGATCTTCCCGGGCATAGAGCCAATATATGTCCGACGATGGCCACGAATTTCGCTCTCGTCACGCACGCCACCCAGCGAAATGCGGATGAATTCGCGCCCCGTCGCCTTGGCTACAGATTTCCCAAGCGAGGTCTTACCCACACCGGGCGGGCCAACGAGGCACAAAATTGGGCCTTTCAGCTTCACCGAGCGGGTTTGCACAGCCAGATACTCAACGATCCGCTCCTTCACTTTGTCCAAGCCATAGTGATCGGCATCAAGCACGTCTTGCGCCTTGTGCAAGTCCTTCTTGACCCGCGACTTCACCCCCCATGGCAGCGAAAGGATCCAATCAAGGTAGTTCCGCACCACCGTGGCTTCTGCTGACATCGGCGACATCGACTTGAGTTTTTTCAGCTCTGCATCAGCCTTCTCGCGCGCTTCTTTTGACAGCTTTGTGCCCTCAATGCGCTCCTCAAGCTCGGAAATCTCGTTCGAGTCCTCGCCGTCGCCCAATTCTTTCTGAATAGCCTTCATCTGCTCATTCAGATAATACTCGCGCTGCGTTTTCTCCATCTGGGACTTCACGCGCGTCTTGATCTTTTTCTCGACCTGCAAGACCGACATTTCGCCCTGCATCTGGCCATAGACCCGCTCAAGCCGTTCCGCCACTTCCAGCGTCTCCAGCAACTCCTGCTTCTGAGCCACTTCAATGCCCAAATGCCCAGAGACAAGGTCAGCCAGCTTGGACGGCTCCGTGGTCTCGGCCACAGCAACCAAAGCTTCCTCGGGAATGTTTTTGCGGATCTTGGCGTAGCGCTCAAATTCCTCCGCCACGGCACGCACCAACGCTTCAATCGATGGTCCGTCACCCAACGTTTCGTCCAGATGCTCAGCTTTGGCCAAGAAATACGGCTCGGACTGCAAGAACTCGGTGATTGTCACCCGCCCTTGGCCTTCAACCAATACCTTCACCGTGCCATCGGGCAGCTTCAAAAGCTGCAGCACATTCGCCAGAACGCCTGTGCGATAGATCCCGTTTACATCCGGATCATCAACACTTGGGTCCATTTGCGAGGAGAGCAAAATCTGTTTGTCATCTGCCATCACCTCTTCCAGCGCACGCACCGACTTCTCGCGCCCAACAAAAAGCGGCACGATCATATGCGGAAACACGACGATGTCGCGCAGCGGCAGCACGGGATAGGAGGGATTGAGTGGTTCTTTCATGCGCTTTTCCTGTCTGCGGCAAGCCGGCGGGTCCCGTTTATCAGCAACCCCGACCGCTTCCATCCTGAATGACTGTATTTGGGGCAACCTGCCCCGAGTTTCAACCAGATCAAGCTCTCGTCAGTCATCACAATGCAAGTGACGTGCCCCGAGAACAAGAGCTGGCTGAAAAGTTTCGTCTACAATTTTAGTTTGCGGGGTCCCCAATTCGCGCGCAGGGCCTATCGCGTCCACCGCGTTGCCGTTTTCGCAAGTCGTCGCGCAAATCGCCGAGCGGTTTCCAGATCGCCCTCAGATACCAATTGCGCTTTATCGCGCACCGATGTCGCCGCCAGCCCAAGCCATGCACCCGACTGGTTGATACCTTCGTTCTCTTTCATCACTGGCGCACCAATCTGATCTTGGCCCACCCAAATCATCCCATGCTGCGCGGCAAATACCGTCAACTGCATTAATGTCGATAACTTGTCCCCACCCGGAAATGTCGCCACGGTAAAGCCCGCGGCCAGCTTGTCGCACCATCCCTGACGCGCCCAAATATCTCCTGTCTCATCCATGAATGCTTTGAATGCCGCTGCCGCCGAGCCCATGTAGGTGGGGGCCCCCATCACGATTGCATCAGCGGCATCAAGCGCATCCCAGTCCTTCTTGAACATTACTTCGACATCGATCAGGCGCACGTGGCATTCCTGAGCACCCAATTCAGCCGCAATCTCTTCTGCCAATCGCCGTGTGTGGCCGCGCCCCGAGACATAGGCAATCGCAATATCTGGCATCACCGCGCATCCTCAAGGATCATTGCAGCCGCCTTTTCCGCGATCATGATCGTTGGCGCATTGGTGTTTCCTGACGTGATCGTCGGCATGACCGACGCATCCACCACCCGCAACCCCGTCACACCACGCATCCGCAGCCGAGCATCCAGCGGCGCGCCTTCATCTGCCCCCATTCGAACAGTGCAGGTTGGATGGAAAATCGTTGTGCCCACCTCTCCCGCCGCTTGCGCCAATTCCGCATCAGTTACCGCCGTGATCCCCGGCTTCATTTCTGATGCACCATATTTCGCCATGGGCGCCTGTGCCATAATGCTGCGCGCCTGCTTGATCGCCGCAATGGCTGTTTGCCGATCCCCCTCTGTCCCTAGGTAATTCGGTGAAATCCGCGGTGCCGTCAAAGGATCTGCCGAAGAAATCTCGACCACGCCCCGGCTCTCCGGGCGCAAATTGCACACCGATGCCGTTAACGCTGGGAAATCATGCAAAGGTTGACCAAACGCTTCAAGCGACAAGGGCTGGACGTGATATTGCAAGTCCGCTGTCGCCAAATCTGGTCGAGACTTGGCAAATGCGCCCAATTGCGACGGCGACATCGACATCGGTCCAGAGCGAAACAGCGCATATTCAGCGGCAATTTTTGCTTTACCCCAGAAAGAGTTCGACAACGTATTCAAGGTCTTGCCCTGCTCCAGCCTCCAAGCACAGCGCAATTGCAAATGGTCTTGCAAATTCCGCCCCACTTCGGGCTGTTCAAGAATGGTCTCAATGCCGTGGCGTTGCATAAGCGCTCCCGGGCCGATGCCCGAGTGCTGCAAGATCTGCGGCGAGTTGATCGCACCAGCCGACAAGATCACCTCACCAGCCGCGCGCGCTGTCTTCAACACCCCACCTTGGCGATACTCTACCCCGACAGCCCGCCCCCCCTCGATCAACAGCCGCGTGGTCTGCGCCTTGGTCTCAACGCACAACGATTGCCCACTACGCGTCCGCAAGAATGCCTTGGCCGTATTCATCCGCCAACCCCGGCGTTGGTTCACCTTGAAATAGCCAACACCTTCGTTGTCACCGCAGTTGAAATCTGCTGTCGCAGGCAGGCCTGCGGCCAATGCTGCGGCGCGCCAGTCATCCAGCACATCCCAGTGCAACCGCTGGTTTTCCACCCGCCATTCGCCGCCTTCGCCATGAAACTCCGACGCGCCATCCACATAATCTTCCGAGCGACGGAACCATGGAAGCACATCATCCCATCCCCAACCGGCCAATCCCATCTGCCGCCAACCGTCATAATCCGCCGCCTGCCCGCGCATATAAATCATGCCATTGATTGACGAACAGCCGCCCAAAACCTTGCCACGCGGGTAGATCAAAGACCGCCCGTTCAATCCCGGCTCTGGTGCCGTGCGATACATCCAATCCGTGCGCGGGTTTCCAATGCAATACAGATAGCCCACCGGAATATGCACCCAATGGTAATTGTCATTTCCCCCCGCTTCCAGCAGCAGAACACGCTTGTGCGCCGCCGAAAGACGATTGGCCAAAACACAGCCAGCACTTCCTGCACCGATGATGATGTAATCCCAGTCGGCCATATCCCCTCCGCTTTGCCCCCAAACTGGGCGATAGCCGCAGAAAGCGCAATGGCATCAGACAGGCAGCGCCGTCGTCTTGAAAACCGTTCTGAGTGCGAAAGATGACTGCATCTGCGCCACCCCCGGCAATCTCGCCAAATGTTGACGATGAATACGGGCAAAATCTTCCGTGTCCTCGGCGACCACCTTCAGGATGTAATCCGCGCTTCCTGCCATCAAATGGCACTCCAACACATGCGGCACCCGCGCCACCGCCTTCTCAAATACCTCCAAGACCTCATCCGCCTGCCCTTGCAGCGTGATCTCGACAAAGACTGTCGTCGGCATCCCCAAACGCCGCGCGTCCAAGAGCGCCACAAAGTCGCGGATATAGCCCTCTTCCTCAAGCCGCTGCACGCGTCGATGACAGGCCGAAGCCGAGAGGTTCACCTCCTCAGCAAGATCCGCATTGGAAATTCGCCCCCGCCGCTGCAGCACTGAAAGGATCCGACGGTCCGTCGCATCCAATGCATATTTCGCAGAATCCTTCGCCACAATGCCACCTTCTTCGAATTTTCTTCGAATTCATATCCGACAAGCCGCACAAATTTCAACCCGATTGCGCGCAGCTTGCCCCATCCTGCGCGGGAAAATGGAGGAGGAGAGACGCCATGAAAATCGGTTGCCCCAAAGAGATCAAGCCCCAAGAATTCCGAGTAGGCATGACACCCAACGCCGCTCGCGAAGCCGTGGCGCATGGCCATGATGTCGTCATTGAAACCGGCGCCGGATTGGGCGCAGGCTTTGACGATGCAAGTTATATCGCTGCCGGAGCGAAAATTCTCGCGACCGCTGGGGAAATTTTTGCATCGGCGGATATGATCGTCAAAGTGAAAGAGCCTCAATCTGGCGAACGCAAAATGCTGCGTGAGGGACAAGTCCTTTTCACCTACCTTCACCTCGCCCCAGATCCCGAACAAACCCATGACCTCATCGCCAGCAAAGCCACCTGCATCGCCTATGAGACTGTGACGGACCGGATGGGCGGCCTTCCCCTTCTCGCGCCTATGTCCGAAGTGGCTGGCCGTCTCGCGCCACAGGTCGGCGCATGGGCCCTGCAAAAGGCCAATGGCGGGCGCGGTGTGTTGATGGGCGGTGTGCCCGGTGTGGGCCCAGCGCGTGTTGTGGTGATCGGCGGCGGTGTTGTCGGCACCCATGCGGCACGCATCGCCGCAGGCATGGGCGCAGATGTGACCATCCTTGATCGCTCCCTGCCGCGCCTTCGCTACCTTGATGATGTCTACGGCGGTCAATTCAAGACGGGCTATTCCTCCGCAGGCCTTCTCGAAGAGTTGCTGCCCCATGCCGATATGGTTGTCGGTGCCGTGCTGATCCCCGGCGCCGCAGCGCCCAAACTCATCAGCCGCGCTCAACTCAAACTGATGAAACCCGGCTCCGTGCTCGTCGATGTCGCCATCGATCAGGGCGGCTGCTTCGAAACCTCAAAAGCCACCACACACCAGCACCCAATCTATGAAGTGGACGGCATCATTCACTATTGCGTCGCCAATATGCCAGGCGCCGTCGCCCGGACCTCAACGCTGGCCCTTGGCAATGCCACAATGCCCTTCATGCTGGCATTGGCTGACAAAGGCTGGCAGCGCGCCTGCGCCGAAGACGCTCATCTTCTCGCGGGCCTCAACGTCCATGCCGGCAAACTCACCTACGCGGCTGTCGGCGAAGCGCTTGGCCTTCCCGTGACCGACCCCAAATCGCTGCTCTAATCTTGCGGCCCCTTCTCCCGGCGGTTAGCCTGCTGCCGGGAGACACACCATGCGCGCCTTTCTTGCTCTACCCCTGCCCGACCCCATCGTCACTGACCTAGAGCGGCTCCAGCAAAGCATTCCTTGCGGTCGCCTTGTCCCAGCCGAAAACCTGCACCTCACCTTGGTCTTTCTCGACGAGCGCTCCGAAACCGAGCTAGAAGAGATGCACTTTGCCTTGGAAACATTTCGGGCGCCCGCCCTAGAGCTGCGGGTAAACGGTCTCGATATCTTTGGCGCGCAGATTCCAACAAGCCTGCACGCCACAATCGCACCCAATCCATCACTCAACACACTGCACCAACGCCTTCGCGCCGCGCTTCACGGTGCGGGGCTGGTCCTAGAGCGGTCGCGCTTTCGCCCGCACATCACCCTTGCGCGCTTTTCAAACCCGCTCTCCATCGATCAAACAGCCAAGCTTGGCCGCTTTCTCCAAGCCCGCGCCGATCTTGCACTTCCTGCCTTCAAGGCGACTGGCTTCACGCTTTTCGAAAGTCTCCGCACCAAGGATGGCCCCGTCTACGAGGCCCTAGCCGACTACCCGCTCTCTGGTGCCTAGGGAGGCGCAAAGCCTGCCCCCAAAAGAAAAAGAGCGAGCCGAAGCCCGCCCTTTTCCGCCGCTCAAACCCGGCTCACTTCTTCAAAGCATCCCGGATCTCCAAAAGGACATCCAATTCAGAAGGACCAGCAGGCGCCGCAGCTGCCTCCGCTTCTTTTTTGACCGAAGCCTCCTTCACCCGGTTCACCATCTTCACCAGCATGAACACCACGAAGGCGATGATGAGGAAATTGATGATCGCCATGATGAAACTGCCGATGGCAAACACTGGCGCGCCTGCGTCTTTTGCTGCCGCGAGCGAGGCATAATCGCCACCATCCATTGCGTAGAACCAGCCCGAAAAGTCGATGCCGCCTGTGAAAAGTGCGATGATCGGATTGATCAAATCCCCCACTAGCGACGTCACAATCGCAGTAAAGGCGGCACCAATAATGATACCAACGGCCATGTCCATCACATTGCCCTTGGCGATAAAATCTTTGAACTCGTTGATCACGTCTCTTCCCCTTTTTATTGGACCATTTTTTTCAGCCCAAGCATAAGATTAGCACAACTATCCTTTTGGGTCAGGGGAAATATCCACAGGCAGTCCCGCCATTTTTGCGTCACTCCTACGAAAAACGGCCCCAGATCGCTCCGGGGCCGCATCACGTTAACTTTTGACCACCTCAGCCGCGCAAAGCGCCGCCCGTAGCTTTGGAAACCTTTTCCACAATCTTGGCCGCGATCGCCTCAATCTCTGCCTCTTTCAGCGTCGCTTCCGTAGGTTGCAGCCGCACAGTAATGGCAATAGATTTTTTGCCCTCACCCACAGCACCTCCAATGAACTCATCGAAAACTCTTACGTCAGCAATGAGCGCTTTATCAGCACCTTGCGCGGCATTAACCAAGGTCAGCGCCTCTACCTGCGCGTCCACCACAAAGGCAAAATCGCGATCAACTGCTTGCAGGGGGTGCAGCGTCAGCGCCGGGCGCGCGACGGTTTTCACCTTGGGCGCAGGCACCTCTTCAGGCCAAATGGTAAAGGCAACAGCCGCGCCTTTGATATCCATCTCGCGCAATACTTTCGGGTGCAGCTCGCCAAAGGTTGCAAGGATCTTTTTCGGACCAAGACCGATTTGCCCATGCCGCCCCGGATGCCACCAGCCCGCGCCATTTCGCAAAATCATCGCCTTAGCGGGAGCGCCCAGCGCAGCCAAAATCGCTTCCACATCTGATTTCGCGTCGTAAACGTCGACAGTCCGTGCCGTTCCATGCACGTCTTTCGGCCCCGTGCGCCCAATCAGCACCCCCGTCACCTGCACCGATTGTTCCCCCGGCTCGCCACCATGAAACACAGGCCCAACCTCAAACAGCGCCAAATCCATGAAGCCGCGCGCTTGATTGCGCGCCGCTGCCCGCAACAAGCCCGGCAAAAGGTCCGGCCGCATGTGGCTCATGTCCGAGGCAATCGGGTTGGCCAGCATGGTCGTTTCTGTGCCACCACCAAAGAGTGCAGCCGCCTCTTGATCTATAAACGAATAGCTCACGCATTCATTATAGCCCAAAGCCGCCGCCGTCCGCCGAGCAATCCGCTCGCGCGCCTGCAACTGCGTCAAGATGGGCTTGGGCACGCCGGCCTGCACGCGCGGCAAAGGCTTGCCCACCAACTTCGTCAGCGAGGCAATCCGCGCCACCTCTTCCACCAGATCCGCTTCACCCAAAACATCTGGCCGCCATGTCGGAACATGCGCCATCTCGCCTTCCATCCGAAAACCAAGCCGCGTCAGCGTCTGGCGCTGTTCGCTTTCGGAAATCTCCATCCCTACAAGGCTTTGCACACGTTCGGGGTTCAATTTGTAGGCGCGCGCCACATCCGGCACAGCCCCGGCAACCACCACGCTCGACGCTTCGCCACCACATAGATCCAAGATCATCTGCGTCGCATCTTCGAGGCCCTGCATGTTATAAGCCGGGTCAATCCCACGCTCGTTGCGGTACCGCGCATCAGTGTTGATCTTGAGCGCACGCCCCGTCGTCGCAATCTGAATGCGCTCCCAAACCGCCGCCTCAAGGAACACATTGACCGTTTCCTCAGTGCAGCCCGTCGCGGCGCCCCCCATGATCCCGGCGATGGATTCCACCCCCGTATCGTCGGAAATCACCACTTGGCCTGCGGCAAAGGTGTAGCTCTTGTCATCCAAGCCCACCATGGTCTCGCCACCCGCAGTGCGATGCACCCGCAGCCCGCCTTGCACCTTATCCGCATCAAACACATGCAAGGGACGGTTGCGATCATAGGTAAAGAAGTTGGTGATATCGACCAATGTCGAAATCGGACGCAATCCAATGGCGGTCAGCTGTCGCTGCAACCATGCGGGGCTGGGGCCATTCTTCACACCCCGGATCAACCGCCCCGCAAAGACCTCACAGCCTTCGCTGCGCGTATCTTCATCGATCGTCACAGAGATCGGGCATGCAAACAGCCCCTCCACCGAGGCCGTAGGCGCGGGCTTCAACTCCCCAAGTCCGCGTGCCGCCAAATCTCGCGCCACACCGCGAACGCCTAATGCATCGGCGCGGTTCGGCGTGATGGCAATCTCGATCACCGGGTCAATCTTCTCAGGAGCATTTTGCGCCAGCCAGTCGGTGAACTTTTGACCCACCTCGCCCGACGGCAATTCAATAATCCCGTTATGCTCGTCTGACAGCTCCAACTCGCGCTCAGAGGCCATCATCCCATGGCTTTCGACGCCACGGATCTTGCCCACACCGAGCGTCGCGTCGATACCGGGCACATAATCGCCGGGCTTGCACAGCACCACCGTGATCCCCGCCCGCGCATTTGGCGCGCCACACACGATCTGCTTCTCGCCCTCGTCGGTCATCACGCGGCACACACGCAACCGATCCGCATCAGGATGTTGCTCGGCATGCAGCACCTTGGCCAAGGTAAATGTCGCCAAACGCGCTGCCGGGTTGACAATTTCCTCCACCTCAAGCCCGAGGTCCGTAAGCGTTTCCGCAATCTCCTCGACGCTCGCTTGCGTGTCGAGATGCTCTTTCAGCCAGGAGAGTGTGAATTTCATGATCTCAAGTCCGTTCCGTAGGACAGGTTTCAACCCGTCGTTGCCGGGAAGGCGGGAATGCCCCGCCTTGCATTATCTGGAAAGGCCGCCGTGCAGCGTTGGCACATCGAGCGACGCAAAGCCGTAATGACGCAGCCAGCGTAAGTCGCTCTCAAAAAACGCGCGCAGGTCCGGGATGCCATATTTCAGCATCGCGATCCGGTCGATCCCCATGCCAAAGGCAAAGCCCTGATACACCTCGGGATCGATCCCGCCCGCCGCCAGCACCTTCGGATGCACCATGCCCGAGCCCAGCACTTCAAGCCAGCCGTCGCCCTCGCCCACTTTCACCGTGCCACCTTCCCATGAACACTGAATATCCACTTCCGCCGATGGCTCAGTGAACGGGAAATGCGAGGCCCGAAAACGTGTCTTCACCTTGGTGCCGAAAAAGGCCGAGAAAAACTCCTCCAACGTCCATTTCAGGTTCGCCATGGAGATATTCTTATCAATCGCCAAGCCCTCCACCTGATGGAACATCGGCGTATGGGTCTGGTCATAATCCGCGCGATACACACCACCGGGGCAAATGATGCGAATAGGTGCACCCTGCGCCTCCATCGAGCGGATCTGCACCGGGCTTGTATGCGTCCGCAACACGTTCGGCGGGCGGTTATCCCCCTCGGCGCGCTGCATATAAAACGTGTCCATTTCAGCCCGCGCCGGATGATGCCCGGGAATATTCAAAGCGTCGAAATTATACCAATCGGTCTCGATCCGCGGGCCTTCAGCCACGGCAAATCCCATATCCGCGAAAATCGCCGCCACTTCTTCGGTCACTTGGCTCACCGGGTGAATGGTTCCCGCTGGGCGGCCGCGCGCAGGCAGCGTCACATCCAACCATTCCGAGCGCAGTCGCTCATCCAGCGCCGCATCGGCCAGCCCGGCTTTTTTCGCCGCCAAAGCCGACGCAATCTCATCTTTCAACGCATTGAGCGCCGGCCCCATGACCTGCCGCTCCTCTGGGCTCATCTTACCCAGCTCCCGCATTTTCAGGCTGATTTCGCCCTGCTTGCCCATGGCGCCGACACGGACATCTTCCAATGCGGCTTCATCCACAGCAGCAGCAATTGCGGCACGATATTTTGATGCGAGGGCGTCAAGGGTCATCGGGTCTTCCTCGGGGTCTCGGGTTGGCGCTCCTGCTACCACAGGCACCCCGGAATGCAAGCATTGCGCTCCCCTTAGATGCAGGCTTTGATGCCTGACGTCACCTGTGCGCCGAAACGGAGCCCCCATGCACCGCGACTGGATCATTCTCGCCGGATTGGCCCTCGGGGTCACCGTCACAAACGGCTTCGCACGCTTCGCTTACGGTCTCATCCTGCCGTCAATGCGCGCCGAACTAGGGTGGAGCTATGCCCAAGCGGGCTGGCTCAACACCGCCAATGCCATGGGTTACATCGCAGGCGCAATCCTAACCATGAGCCTGATCGGTCGCATCCCGCCTGCCCGTCTCTTCGCGTTCGGCCTCCTCACAACCACCCTCTCCCTCCTAGCCACAGGACTGGTGCCCGCTCTGGGCTGGCAAACCTTCTGGCGCATCGCTGCGGGGCTTTTTGGGGCCATGTCCTTCTCCACAGCAGGTGCTCTGACCGCAGGGCTCTTTGCCAATGAGCCGCGCAAGAACGCGCTTGCCATAGCCATACTCTTCGGTTCAGGCGGCGGTTTGGGCATTGTTCTGGCCGGAGCCTCCATTCCCCCTATGCTGGGCCTGCAAGGCGATGAGGCATGGCCTTGGGCTTGGGTCATGGTCGGCAGCGCCAGCCTTCTGATGACGCCTCCCGGACTTTGGGCCGCATGGCACCTCCGAAACCTCGGTGGCCGCGCCGCCCGCCCAGCCCCCCTGCCCATCGGGCGCATGCTGCCCGAATACGCAGGCTACGCCAGCTTTGGCCTTGGCTATATCGTCTACCTGACCTTCCTTTCCGCATGGATGCGCGAACAGGCCGCCAATCCGATGCAAATCGCCCTGACTTGGGTGCTCTTGGGCAGTTGCATCACGGTCTCTCCTTTCTTGTGGCGCGGTATTTTCGCCCGTTTCGCCGGGGGCACCCCGCTTGCGATGATCCTCTCAGGCATCGCCATCGGCTCGGCCCTTCCTGTGCTTTGGGCCACGCAGACGGGCCTTATTGCCTCTGCTTTTGTCTTTGGTCTGTGCGTTTTCATGGCCCCGGGTGCCGTCACGAATTTCACGCGGCAAAATCTCCCGCCCGAGGCGTGGGCCCGCGCCATCAGCCTCTTCACCGTCGTTTTCGCCTTCGCTCAAACCGCCGGTCCCTATGCGGCGGGCTGGATCGGCGATTTCGCGGGCTCCATCGGTGTGAGCCTCCTTGTCGTTGCGACACTTCTGTTGACAGGGGCCGTGCTCTCGCTGCTCCAACGCCCCCTGCCTGCAACAGGCAAAAACCTCTAGATTGAGTCCAAAAAATAGCTCACACTCTTTTGGTGTTGTGTAAAGTGGAGGTTTTTCATGTTCCCTCTGATCCTTTTGGGCTTGGCCGGAGTAACTGGACTCTATTTAGTGGCGGATTTCATGGGGGCATTCGGCGATGTCAGCCAAACCGCCAACGACAGCATCGAAGACGCTGAGCTGGAAGAAAAGCTTCCCCTCCTTGAGGACGGAGCACTCGACGCTCTCGAAACCGCCTTGCGCTCCGATCCCATTCTCTCCGACGCCCCACCCCCTGAAAGCCGTTTCAGCCTTGCCGAATATGACCTTGAGGCAGGAACCTCCATCACCACCGAAGGCGATGATTTTGCCGTCATCCCCGAGGACGTCACCGACGGCATGGATATGGTGGATGGGCGCGGCGGCTCCGATGTCGTGATCGGCAACTCCGCTTACAATGCGCTATTTGGCGACACCGGAGATGACACTCTCCTCGCTGGCGGCGGCTTTGATCAGGTCTTTGGCGAAGACGGCAACGATATACTCGCGGGCCAAGACGGCGGCGACCTTCTTGTAGGAGGCAAGGGTAGCGACATCATTTATGGCAGTGCGGGCGACGACAATATTTTCGACAGCGCCTATCTCACTGGCTATGTCGGCCAATCTGATGCCGATGTCATCTCCGCAGGAGATGGCAATGACGGCCTCTTGATTGAAGACGGTGTCAACCTGATCTCGCTCGGCTCTTGCGCCGATCACGTCATGGTCTACACCCAATCGGGCGGCACACCCGGTGCAGTCATCACCGACTTCGACCCCAACGAAGATGGTCTCCTTCTCGGCGTCCATGCACCAGATCTGACCCTAGAGAACGGCGCAAATACGCTCACACTCAACTATCGGCTCTCGGAAATCGAGACACCCCTTGGCATCGGCACATTGGTTGAACCCGCCGTAACCTCGCAAAGCTTGGCCGATAGCCTTGCAGGCGCCAATGTCAGCTATGCCGTTCTCTTGGGCCTCTCCCCCGAGGATCTGGCCAGCGCCGCAATCCAAGTCTATCTGACCGCAGAAAACTCTGAATACTTCGCCGACGATAGTATCCACACCCTCGCAAAACAGATGGGCGCGACACGCCTGTGATCAACACCACTCATCGCGCAACGAAAAAGGGCCGCTCAATCGAGCGGCCCTCTTCAATTCCGAAACGCGGCCTATCAGACCAGCGCGGCTTTCGCCTTTTCCACAATCGCGTTGAACGCCGCTGGCTCGTGCACAGCAAGATCTGCCAGAACCTTACGGTCCACTTCGATCCCAGCCTTCAACATGCCATTGATGAAACGCGAATAGGTCATCTCGATGTCGAACGCCCGAACGCCTGCGTTGATCCGCTGGATCCACAATGCGCGGAAGTTCCGCTTGCGGGCGCGGCGGTCACGCGTTGCGTATTGGTTGGCCTTATCAACGGCCTGCGTAGCAACCTTGAAGGTCCGGCCACGACGATCGTAGTAGCCCTTGGCTGCCTTCAGGATTTTCTTGTGACGAGCGTGGGTGACGGTACCACCTTTAACACGGGACATAGGTCAGTCTCCTTCGCTCAGCGATCGTAAGGCATGTAGATCTTGACGATTTTGGCATCAGCTGCCGACATCGCCGTCGTTCCACGTGCTTGACGAATGAATTTCTTGTGCCGCTTGATCATGCCATGGCGCTTGCCGGCCTGACCGCAAATCACCTTACCGGTGGCGGACATCTTAAAGCGCTTTTTGGCGCTCGACTTGGTCTTCATCTTGGGCATTTCCGTCTCCTCGAACTTTTAGGTCGGTCATACGCGCGACTCGGCATGCCACGTTGGCCGGTCACACGGGATAGGCGGGCCGTATAGGCGACCCTGTGAAGCGCTGCAAGGGTAAATCATGCCAACCGCGCCCATGAAAAGGCCGCACTGCCTTCCGCCTCAAATATAGCGCCCGATGACCCGAACAATCACATTGGGGATCTCGTCAACCTTATAGCCACCGGGGTGTTCCTTGACGGCCCATACCACCATCCCGCCCCCTACAATCAGCGCGATTGCTGCCACGCGAGGCGCGCGCGACTCCGTGATCGCGGAAATCACCGAAGGCACTGAAAAAACAGCGATAATCAAACCGACGACCAAAGCTAAATCCGCATCCAAACCCAATACTCCCGATCAAAATACTCTACCAATAGTAGATTACTCCGGATCACTGGCATAAATCAAACGTTCCGCACAGGGGGCGACGCGCAAGATATTCGTCGTGCCCTGCACATTGAACGGCACCCCGGCAGTAACCACGATCTGGTCCTCTTCGGTTGCCATCCCCAAACTCCGCGCCGCGCGCGCCGCATTTACCACCGCTTGCTTGAATCGCTCCAACTCTGGCGTCATCACACATGTGACCCCCCAAGTCAGCGCCATCCGCCGTGCGGTGGACCGAAGGCTCGTCATGCCGATGACCGGCACCCGAGGGCGCTCGCGCGCCACCAAAGCCGCGGTTCGGCCAGATTGGGTATAGCAACAAATTACCTTGATCTCAGTCGTCTCGGCAATCTCGCGCGCCGCCGCAACGATCCCATCCGCCACAGTATGACGCACAGCCCGGCGGCTCGCCTCGATCACCTCGCGATACGTCGGGTCATGCTCCACCTCACGCGCGACATTATCCATCGTTCGCACAGCCTCTACCGGGTATTGCCCTGCGGCACTCTCGGCCGAAAGCATGATCGCATCTGCGCCTTCGTAAATCGCTGTAGCCACATCCGACACCTCAGCGCGCGTCGGCATCGGGCTCTCGATCATCGACTCGAGCATCTGCGTTGCCACAATCACCGGCTTGGCCACCGCACGACACCGCCGCACCAACCGCTTTTGAATCGGCGGCACATTCTGCACGGGCAATTCCACTCCCAAATCGCCCCGAGCCACCATGATCCCATCAGAAACCGCAAGAATCTCCTCGAAACTCTTCACAGCGGAAGGCTTTTCGATCTTCGACAAGATCGCCGCCCGCCCCTTGGCCAAATCCCGCGCCTCCTCCACATCGCCCGCACGCTGCACAAACGATAACGCCAGCCAATCCACCCCCAATTGGCAGGCAAATTCCAGATCTTTGCGGTCCTTCTCCGACAGCGCCGCCAAAGGCAGCACCACATCTGGCACGTTCACCCCCTTGCGATTGGAAATCGTGCCCCCTGTCACGACAGTGCAATCGGCGAAATCTGCGCCACAGCTTTCGACCCCCAGACGGATCTTGCCGTCATTCACCAACAAATGCGCGCCCACTTCCAGCGCCGCAAAAATTTCCGGATGCGGCAGACACACCCGCGTCATGTCCCCCTCGGCCGGATCAAGATCCAGCCGAAACGCCGCCCCCTCCACCAAATCTTCGGCGCCATTGGCAAAGGTCGACACCCGCAACTTTGGTCCCTGCAAATCTGCCAAAATCGCAATCGGACTATCCAAATCCCGCTCCACCTGGCGAATAACCGCGTGACGCGCGGCCAATTCCTCATGAGTGCCGTGGCTCATATTTAGCCGAAACACATCCGCACCGGCTTCATGCAAAGCGCGGATCATCTCGTAAGTCGACGAAACAGGCCCCAGCGTGGCCACGATTTTCACATTGCGATGGCGTCTCATTCTGCTCTGCCTTTCCGTCTTGATGCGGCTTGATTTCCATTCACGACAATCATTGTCTAATTCCATTCCCCCGGCAACTCGCATAAGTCCATGGAAGCAACAGTTGACAAGGCTATGACATACTTTCCTTACGAAATTCTTGGCGCCACCCGCCCCTCACGCTGGCTGATCACCTGTGATCACGCCACCAATACCGTGCCGCCCTTTATCAACGGCGGCTCTTTGGGCGTTTCTACTGATGATATGAATCGCCATATCGCCTATGACATCGGAGCCGCAGGACTAACACGCGCCTTGGCCGACAGCCTCAATGCCCCCGCCATCTTGTCCAATTTTTCGCGCCTTGTGATCGATCCGAACCGCGGCGAAGACGACCCCACCTTGCTGATGAAACTTTACGACGGCACCATTATCCCCGGCAATCGCCACGCCGATGACGCCGAATTGGAATCCCGCAAAGCGGCCATGTATCGCCCCTATCACGCGGCCTATGCAGGGCTCGCAGCCCGCAGCGATACCACTGTGATCTGCGCCGTACATTCGTTCACCCCGCAATTGCGTGGCCGACCACCGCGCCCATGGCACGTCGGCATTCTCTATTCTCACCTCGACATGCGGCTCGCCAAACTCCTGATCGCCCGGCTCCGGCTGGAAACCGACCTTTGCATCGGCGACAATGAACCCTACAGCGGTCACCTGCCCGGCGATGCGATAGACCGCCACGCCCTGCGCCAAAACCGCCCCAACATCCTGATCGAGCTTCGCAACGATCTTATCGCCACACACAAAGACCAAACGCACTGGGCCCAGCGCCTTGCCCCCATCTTCACCGAAACCCTTGCCGCCAGCGGCTTATGAAGGAGAGACCGATGGACAAAATTGACCCCCAAACCATGCTCGAACTAGAAGCCGCCGCCTTCCGCACCCTGCGCCATCACCTGATGGAAAAGCGCCCCGACGTGCAAAACATCGACCTGATGAACCTTGCAGGCTTTTGCCGCAACTGTCTGTCGCGCTGGGTACAAGAAGCCGCCAATGACCGGGGCATTGACATGACCAAAGAAGACGCCCGCACATTGTATTACGGGATGCCCTACGACACATGGCGCGCACAGAACCAAACCGAAGCAGACGCGGCAAAGAAAGCCGCCTTCGAGATCGCCTTTGCCGAAAACGTTGGCCCGAAGGAGTAAGCGCAAGACTGCGATGCCGCAGAAGATAATTCGAACCAAGGCCTTCTTGAACGAAGATTATTGCGAATAATCTTCTACCAGCGCCCAATTCGCAACCTCGTCCCGTGTAAATTCCCGCATCATGGCGCAAACATCTTCAGGAGACGCGCCATGATCGAGACCCCCTATCTGCTCTTCCTCGGCGACGCGCCGGATATGCTGGCCGCCAAAGTTGCCATCGGCATCCGGGACTGGCGGCCCGAATATGCCGTCGGCCAATTCCGCATGGACGGCTGCAACGCAGACCTCGGCCTGCCTGACCTATCGCTGCAGGAAGCCAAAGCCAAAGGCGTGAAAACCCTAGTCATTGGCGTGGCCAACCGCGGCGGCATTATCAGCCCGGCATGGAAGAAAGTGCTCGTCCAAGCCCTCGAAGAAGGCTTCGATCTTGCCTCGGGCCTGCACAATCTGCTGCGCGACGAACCCGACCTCAAAGCCGTGGCCGAGGCCACAGGCCGCAGCCTCCACGACGTTCGCGTGCCCGCTGTCAAATATCCGATCGCCAACGGCATCAAACGCAGCGGTAAACGCTGCCTCGCCGTCGGAACCGACTGCTCCGTCGGCAAGATGTATACCGCCCTGTGCATGGAAAAAGAAATGCGTGCGCGCGCCATGAAGGCCACCTTCCGCGCCACTGGTCAAACCGGCATCTTGATCACGGGCAATGGCGTGCCTCTTGATGCGGTGATCGCTGATTTCATGGCAGGTTCGATCGAATGGCTGACACCCGACAATGAGGCCGACCATTGGGACCTGATCGAAGGCCAAGGCTCGCTCTATCACGTCTCATATTCCGGTGTGACACTGGCTCTGGTGCATGGCGGTCAACCGGACGCGCTGGTGGTTTGCCATGAACCCACCCGCGCGCATATGCGCGGCCTGCCGGGCTATCAACTGCCCACCCTCGAACAGGTGCGCGACACCGCACTTGCACTTGCCCGCGTCGCCAACCCGGACTGTGTGGTGATTGGATATGCAATCAATACCCAGCACATGAAAGAAGAGGACGCCAAGAACTATCTGGCTGAGATAGAACGCGGCCTCGGCCTGCCCGCCACGGACCCCTATCGTTTCGGCGCAGGCAAACTGGTGGACGCGCTTGCCTTGATCTGATGTCTTGGATCTGGGCGGCAAAAGGGGGGCGCTGCCCCCCGCCCTCCGGGCTCCCCCCGGGATATTTTGAGCAAGAAGACGAATATGAAAGAACTGCAATGTTGATCGATGTGACCCGCGATGTTTTCAAATTGGCGCAGGTCTTCACGATCTCGCGTGGCAGTCGGACCGAGGCGCAGGTCTTGACGGTGTCTGTTTCCGAAGCGGGCCTGACCGGGCGCGGAGAATGCGTGCCTTATGCGCGCTATGGCGAGACGCTGGAGAGTGTCGAGGCGGAGATTCGCAAACTGCCTGCCACATTCGACCGCGCGGCCTTGCAAGCGCTTTTGCCTGCTGGAGCCGCACGCAATGCTGTGGATTGCGCCCTTTGGGATCTCGAGGCCAAACGCGCGGGAAAGCGGGTGTGGGAATTGGCGGGGTTGCCTGCGCCTCGGCCCGAGATCACCGCCTATACCTTGTCGCTTGCCGCCCCCGAGGAGATGGAGGCGCAAGCGCGCAAGAACGCTTTTCGCCCGCTGTTGAAGATCAAGCTTGGCACACCCGATGACATGCCGCGTCTGGAAGCGGTACGGCGCGGTGCGCCTTTGGCGCAGATCATCGTCGATGCCAATGAGGGCTGGAGCGCAGAAATATATGCAGAGCTGGCGCCCCATCTGGTGCGGATGGGGGTGTCTTTGGTAGAACAACCGCTTCCCGCCTCCACAGATGAGGCGCTTTTGGGCATGAAGCGTCCGTTGCCCGTATGCGCGGACGAGAGTTGCCACGACCGGGCCTCATTGGCATCGCTCAACGGAAAATACGATGTGATCAATATCAAGCTCGACAAGACAGGCGGGCTGACGGAGGCTCTGGCGCTGCGGGAGGCTGCTTTGGCGCAGGGGTTTAAAGTCATGGTGGGCTGCATGGTAGGGTCCTCCTTGGCCATGGCACCTGCGGTCTTGGTGGCACAGGGCGCTCTGGTGACCGATCTTGATGGGCCGCTGTTGATGGCAGAAGATCGGATGGACGCCCTTCATTATGATGCATCCGGGGTGCATCCGTCTTCCGCAGCCCTTTGGGGCTAAGGGCGTCATTAACCCGTTCTTAACCAAGACTACCCAAAGGTGAGAGGCTAACCTTTGGGAGGCCTCGGTGCTGCGTTGGCTCTGCATCTTTGTTTTGCTCGGCCTGTGTTTTGGCCAGCCTGTTGATGCGGGCGCATGGCCACGCGCCAAGGGGGAAGTCTTTCTCTCGCTATCCGTGCAAGGGGACCTCGCCCTGCAGCCCGCATCGGGATTTGGTGCCGCCTATCTGGAATGGGGGGCCACTGAACGCCTCACACTCGGTTTCGACATCGGCCGCCCATATGGAACTGCGCCAAAGCTGCGCGCGTTCTTGCGCCTGCCGCTGCCGCTGTCTTTGGGCAAAACCGTCACCGCGATTGAGCTCGGCATTGGCCAAGACGGGCCAGCCCCTTTTCTTCGGCCCAGCGTCTCGGTTGGGCGCAGCCTGTCTTTTGGCCATCGATCCGGCTGGCTCAATCTCGATCTGAATGCCGAAATCTTCCGACAGCGCTTGCCGCTCTATCAGGCGGACCTCACGTTCGGCCTTGCGCTAAACCCCCGCCTCACCGCCATGGTGCAGCTCAATACCAGCCTGCGGCACGGCGGCCAGCCACAAACCCGCCTTGCCTCCGCGGTGCTTTTCAACTTTGGCAAAGCCAGCCAGCTTGAATTCGGCCTCAGCCATGCCCTTCAAGGCCCTGCTGCACCGCGCGTCAAACTCAGCCTTTGGCAACGCTTCTGACCCCCTTGGCGCAGCCGCACCCAACGCCTATTCTGCTGTCATGAGCCAAGCCCCCTCTCCCATTCGCCCAACCGATGCCGAGGCCATCGCCCTCGCACAGCATCTGCTTGCAACGGCCCGTTTCGCCGCTCTGGGGGTTCTCGACCCTGACACAGGCAGCCCCCTCGTCAGCCGGATTGCCTTTGGCCAAGATGCCACGGCCACGCCGCTCACCCTGATCTCTGATCTCTCCGCCCATGCCCGCGCCATTGCCCAAGATCCGCGCGTTTCGCTGCTGGTTGGTGAGCCCGGCGCCAAGGGAGATCCGCTCACCCACCCCCGCCTCACCCTCTTGGCACATGCCAGCCCCATTCCCCGCCATGGGCCAGAGCATAGCGCCCTGACCCAACTTTGGCTCTCCACCCACCCGAAATCCAAGCTCTACATTGGCTTTGCCGACTTTGGCTTCGTGCGCTTTCACCCGCTAAAGCTCTATCTGAACGGCGGCTTCGGGCGCGCCTTTCACCTCACGCCCGCAGACTTACGCACTTAATTGTCGATCCGCACAGTCACGCTCGCTGTTCCCTTGAGCGCTTGCGGCCAGACCAACTCGACCGAGCGCCCCCCGGTGCCGCGCTCCGTCTCCACATAGGGATGCGCCCAAACCACAGCATTTGCGCCCGTCCGAAGTGGGCCGCGCGGCACCACCGCCTCCACATTCCGCACCCGACCGCCAAATGGCAAAAGGCCCGAGGTGTCCAGCGTCCAAGTGCTCGCCGCCGTATTCACGATCAAGGGCAAGGCACGCGGGTTCTCGATCATTGAGCTTACCCCATTGAAACTATTGCCCTTAATCCAAACGTTTCGGCACCGCGTCCAATCCAGATCCGCCAGACTGGTATCCACGGATTCCACCCGATCAATGGCATTGCCAATTGTGCGAAACGTGTTTCCAGTCACACAAAGGCCCTGAATAAAATGCCCCGGCCCATAGGGCTTGAGCACAATAAACGTGAACCAAGGCACGGTATGGCCACATTGAAACACGTTTTGCGACACGGTCAGCCCGGCAAAAGAATATTCCGAACTGAAATCGGGCGCTGGATCATGTTCGTTGGTCCATTCCAAAAAGCAATTGTCGATGTAATTGCCCACGATCGAGTTGCGGCAATTGCTTTGCGTCATCACCAAACCCGCCAGCCGCACCCCCTGCCCCGTCGCATCCCCCTGATACCAATGGTTGCCCGCAAACAGATTGGAGGTGCCTGCGATCACCGCAAAATGGCGATGCTGGGTGATCCGGTTGTCACGGATCTTGACGTCATTGCCATTGGTATTGAACGCAATCGATTTGCGATCTTGAGCCGCCATGTTCACCTCAGCCGACAAGAACTGATTTCGATCAATCAGCATCCCCTGACAGCCCTCGCCATGACTGGTAATCGCGCGGTCCTTCGGGTCGTTAAACACACAATCGCGCACCTGAAAAATCAAACCCGCTGGTGCCATCAGCAAACAACTCGCCCGCCCCGAACAATTGAATTCCACATCGGCAATGATGATCTTGGAAATCTTGGCAAAACCCGAGAAATCCAGCACATATTTAAAGCGTCGAAACGTATAGACCTGCGCGCCAGCTGCATCGTAGAGCGGCTGCAACAACTCAATTTCCTGCGTCGCCACATTCTTGGAGCGCACATATACTTCGCGCCCCACCCCAACACCTGTGATCAACGCCCCCACAGGCACATTGGCCACATTCACCACCCCCGTCAGCTTCAAAGGTTGGTTCACCGCATAACTGGCCTGACTGGTCACCACCGTGTCATCCCAATCCGAACTGTTCCCGACAAAGAACTGCCCATTCCGAATGACACGCCGCTGGGCGTATTCCGTCCGATTGGGCACAGCCGCAGCCATATCAATCGGCGCCTTTACATCGATCCGCCGTCCACACAGATCGAGGCTTTCATGATCTGAGGCATTGATCAGGCATTGCCACGCCTTCTTGAACGCCAATACCTCATCGCCAAACGCATCAATATAGGCTGCCAAAAATGGTAGTCCTGCGCCAGCGACAGCACCCGCGCGACAGGCATCGTGATATGCCCCTCAAAGCGGATGTGGCTTTGAATCGTTACATCCGAATCTAGAAAATATGTCCCCTCAGGCACCACCACCAAACGCCCATTGGCCGCGGCATCCGCCGCCAAGAACGCCGCCGCATCATTGGCAACACCATCGCCCTTGGCTCCGAAATCGCGCACATCGACCGTTCCCAGCATATCGCGCAAAAACACACCCGTGATGTCTTCGATCTCAATGTCGTCAATTCGCACTGTGCCGCCGTTCGGCCCCGTCAGATCCAGCCCGAAATGCCCGTAAATCGCATCCAGCCCCCAGGCCATAGTCACGCCCGCCCGCGCGCCCGTGCCCACAATTGCCGAAACTTCAACAACTTGGCCATAAGACGTCAGCGCCACCGAGGCTCCTGTTGTCACCACACCGGGCAAAGCCGCCCCGCCCGGCCCGGCCGCAAAACCCGCAATTCGCACCGAAGGCAGCGCCCCCGAAATCGCCTTGATCCGCGCCGTCACCCGCAAATAACAGCCCGGCAAAATCGGTGTCTGCCCCTTGAAGCGTAGCTTTTGCAGGCTCTGGGTCTTTTGCAGCTCCAAGCAACCACTGAAATCCTGATCAGCAGGCACAAAAGCGGCATTGGCCGCATTTTGATAGCTGTCAGACCCCGGCACCCCATCGCCACTCGACCATTGCGACAGCCCCGCCGAAAAGGACGAGGGTGTAAACAAAATACCGTCCGTGATCGCCTTATTCATGAAACGCCCTTTCCACCAAGAGCGCCGTTCGCGCCCAATCGGGAACAGGGGTATTCTGCGAGGGTTAACGCGCGCTCATTGATCCGCACGCAGCCTCATACGGAGGGTGGCGGCGCCTCAAGCAATTGAACCGCATCGATTTTCCACCCTTCTGCTGTTTCAATCATCTTGTAGTCCAAATAATGTATCTGCCCCGCAGCGTCGCGCAATTCCACCCTTTGCCACAGGTTGCCCGCAATCTCGCGCAAAGGGCCAAACGCCACATCCTTCGCCGACCAAACCATGGGATAGCCACGCTGCACCATCTCGCCAAAGCGTTGCGCGGTGCCAAACCTCAAGCGCAGACCGGGGCTGGCATGGGCAAACGCGCCCTCCACATCGGCCTGTGCGAAATCCGCAAATTGGTCGCGGATGACCGCCGAAATCCCCGCCTCCTGCGCCACGCCAAAATTGGGCATCGCCATGCCAAACATCAACAAAACCGTGAGCAGCGTGTGTTTCATGCTCAAAACCTAGTCCGCAGCGCTATCGCGACAAGATCATGACCGTTTGAAAAACCGTCCCAAACGCCCGCGCGTGCCCGAAATCTGCTCTCCCGCCGCGTCAAAGGCCTCCTCGACATCCTCCAAGACCGGGTCAATCCGCTTGCTGCGAAACCGCACCCACCGCACCCGCAGCGCCCAGAAAATAGCCGTCAACAAGGTCAGCACCACAATATTGAACCAAGGAATAATCCGCACTTCTGGCCCCTCAACAGGCCAAATCTCCACTGCATTCGGGAAAATCGTCAAATATTCGTTTCGCCATCCATAGTGGCGCAGCACCGCCCATTGAGGAGCCGCCGCTGTGGATTTCAAATCCCCGGCCTCCGCCTGCAAATTCGCAGTGTCGAACTTGAAATAGGGCGGCCATCCCCACCCGGTATCCTCGTTGCGATAAACCATGATGCTGTCATCCGCGCGCTTGGCTTGAATGAAAAACACATCGCGATTGATCTGCGTGCCATCCGTCCCCACATCCGCCGTGGCCCAAAACCACGAATTAGCCCCGAAATCGATCCGCTTGGAATAGGTATCTGTGATCCGCACCACATCATGCTGAGGGAGCGTGTAATGCAGCCACCCTGCCACAAAAAGCCAGATCGCCCCCCAAAACACCCATTTCACCGCCCGCATCATCGCAAAATCCTCACAGATAATTCGTCACATAAATAATGGTCCCAATCGCCATTACAGGCACGATATAGACCAACAAAATCAGTTTGTGACGCAAAGACCTTTCATAGTCGCGCATTCCTGCCCGCACAAATGCCTCTCGATCACCGTCGCGCCCCTCTTCATCCCACTGTGCCTTAAGCTTCCCCCGGCGCACCGACCGCGAATAAACCGAAATCGCCAAGTAAATCACACTCAGAAACAAGAACCCAAAGACCAACAACCGCACCAAGCCCATCATGTTTCCAACCCCCTCCTCTGCGATCCACCCTTTCACACCTAAGCCCGCACTCACGCGAATGGAAGTCTGGCAAGTGCCGCTCTGCAAGAAAAGCGTCAAGACGGCTTGAACGGATCGCAGCCAAAGTCCACTCTTCGCGCATGCTGACCCAAAAACTCGCCCCCACACACCCACCCGAGATCACCCGCCCCGACACCTCCAAGGTGCTCGCCGGCGATCCGGTCCACAGCACATGGCTCCTCGAAGACCGCGACGGGCTCTACTGCGGGCTTTGGCAATCTACCCCCGGAACATGGCGCGTCTCCTATGACGAATGGGAGTATTTTCATATCCGCGAGGGCCACTCGATCCTCACTCCGGATGACGCACCCGCCATTCATCTGCGCCCGGGCGACGCCCACATCCTCCGTCCCGGCCTGACTGGAACGTGGCAAGTCGTTGAAACTACGTTGAAAGATTTCGTAATTCGCCTGTGAGCCCCCTTTGAAGTGAAAGCCCAAGCATGTCCCTTGCCCCCGGTCCGCGCAATCTGATCACCGATGTCCCCGGCCTGCGCGTCGGCAACGCCCAAGACCTCGTCATCAAGAGCGGCGTCACTGTGATGCTGGCGGATGCTCCCTTTACCGCAGGGGTTCACATTATGGGCGGCGCGCCCGGCACCCGCGAAACCGACCTCCTCGCACCCGACAAAACTGTCGAGGCGGTCGATGCCCTCGTGCTCAGCGGCGGCTCCGCCTTTGGCCTTGACGCAGCGTCCGGTGTTGCGGATGCCCTGCGCGTTATGGGGCGCGGCTTTGCTGTCGGCGATATCCGCGTTCCCATTGTCCCGGGTGCCATACTCTTCGACTTGCTCAATGGCGGCTCCAAGGACTGGGCGGAAAACCCCTATAAAAACTTGGGAAAACAAGCACTTGAAAAAGCGCAGC
>Ga0102815_10000258_pt1 | contig 37934 bp, 36 predicted proteins | sample ColrivemetaGS759_FD_79113 | JGI IMG/M metagenome (GOLD analysis project Ga0102815, IMG submission 79113) | Estuarine microbial communities from the Columbia River estuary - Ebb tide ETM metaG S.759 | ecosystem: Environmental > Aquatic > Marine > Intertidal zone > Estuary | place: USA: Columbia... | reverse complement strand
GTCGTTGGTCGGTTCGTCGAGGATCAAAAGATTGGATTCGCGGGCCATCAATTTAGCAAGCAGCAGTCGCGCCTTTTCACCCCCCGACAAGGATTTAACAGGAGCACGCGCCTGACGTTCGTCAAAGAGGAAATCTTTAAGGTAGCCAACGACATGGCGCGGCTGACCGCGCACCAGTACTTGATCGGCCTTGCCCGAGACGCGCATTTCCGGATCGCCCGTCAGACTGTCCCAGAGCGTCATTTCCGGGTCAAGTTTGGCCCGCGACTGGTCGAATATCGCAGGAAGAAGATTGGTGCCGATGGCTACCGTTCCAGTATCAGGAAGAATTTCGCCCATCAAAAGCTTGAGCAGCGTGGTCTTGCCAGCGCCATTGGGACCAACAAACGCGACGCGGTCGCCTCGATTAACCAAAAGAGAAAAGTCCTTGCAGATGACCTTGGCACCAAAAGCCTTGGTGATTTTGGTCGCCTCAAAAACGCGTTTTCCCGACTTTGGCCCGCCTTCCAGCGCCATAGCGGCGGTGCCCTGACGACGGATCGCGGCGGAACGCTCTGCGCGCATGTCTTGCAAGGCGCGAAGCCGTCCTTGGTTGCGCTTGCGGCGCGCGCTGATGCCTTCAACGGCCCAACGTCCTTCTGCCTTGATGCGGCGATCCATTTTGTGGAGTGCCTGATCTTCCTCTTCCCAGGTTTTCTCGCGCCACGCTTCAAACCCTTCAAAGCCGATGTCTTGCCGCCGGACCTGACCACGGTCGATCCATAGAGTGGCACGCGTCAGGCGGCGCAGGAATGCACGGTCGTGCGAGATGATGACGTATCCGGCGCGCGTCTCGGAAAGTTGAGTTTCCAGCCATTCAACAGCGGCGATATCGAGGTGGTTCGTGGGTTCGTCGAGGAGCATCAATTCGGGGGCTTCGGCCATCAGACGTGCCAAGGCCGCACGGCGACGTTCGCCACCAGAGGCCGTTGCGACCAAGCGATCAGGATCAAATCCAAGACCTGCTGACGAAGCTTCGATCAAATAACGTTCCGAAGGTTCAAGGCGCGCAGCAGCAAAATCGCCCAAGGTCTCAAAAGCAGAGAGATCTGGATCTTGCTCCATATAACCGACAGTCACCCCCGGAGAGACATTGACGGTGCCTTGATCTGGCTCCACCAGCCCCGCCATCACCTTCATTAAGGTGGATTTTCCAGCCCCGTTCCGCCCCACAAGGGCCAGTCGGTCGCCGGGTTGCACGGAAAGCGACAAGCCGTCGAACACGGGATTGCCGCCAAAGGTGAGCGAGATGTCTGAGACATGAAGAAGGGGTGCGCGTGCCATTCCCGCGAGCTATCCCCCTGCCCTTGCAGCGTCAAGCCGCCTCAGCGCGCCACCGCACGTAACAAGCGCTTCCGCGCCTCGGGAATGGCCGCAATTTCTAACCCTGTGAAGACGTGCAACGTGTTCATATGAGAATCGACAACCGCATGATCACTCACCCAGCCCCCCATGAGCAGATAGGTTCGCAACAGGGGGGGCATTCGCAGCTGTGCCAACTTTGCATCCGGCGTGCGGCGCAAGAGACGTGCAAAACGGAAAACCTGTGGAGCCTTCACGCGCGGCAACCAACGGCGAGGTGCCAGATGCCGTTGGCGCAAGATGGTGAATGCGTCTAGGTAATCCTCGGCATTGGTGCCTTGGAAGGACGAACAGCCAAAGAGCATTTCGACATGGTTCTCATCGACATATGCCGTCATCGCCCCCCAAGCGACCCGTAGGATGTCAGGATCGTGGTGGTCGGGGTGAACACAGAATCGGCCCATCTCAACCATCGGGCCTTGGAAGCCTTCAAGCGCAGAGAGGTTATAAAACTGTGCCGAGTAACTCCGTCCGATGTCGCTCCCTCGCGCCAGAGGCAAAAGGCGGAAACAGGCCACCAGCGTTTGAGTCGCGGTGTTTTCAATCAGAATTTGAACGCAATCTGCATCAAAGGGATCAACATCACAGCCGTCACCACCGTGAAACGCCAGATAGCGCAAGGATTGGGCCGCGCGCACATCGTGATCTGTGACCGCGACGCGCACCATGTATTTGCCTTTCGAAAGACCGAACACCGAACCCCTCCATATGTCGCAAGCACGTGACGCATCGTTTCTGACAATAATGACGCGCGTATGACTAGCGGCGGAAAAGCCGCGTTATTGCAAGAAGTCGCCCGCAGAGAAGCGACCAATGCCACTCAGCAATTGCCGCAAAAAGCCCTTGTTGGTCACAGTTGTCGACGTCACGCGGCGTGAGATCGGGACAATCTGGCCATTCGTCAGATCAAATCGTTCCACATTGGCCACGGTGCCCGATTCATTGAAGGACACCGCAACAACTTGGCGATCGACCACCTGCGGTGCCTGCCATGCGTAATGGCGCACCCGCGAGCGCACGTAGTAGTAGTCTCCCCCGTCAAGCACACTGCCAGAAGACGGCACGCCGATTGTCTCGCGTAGGGAATCCCGCGTGTCTACGCCAATGACAACTGCATTCAGGTCTTCGTCTGAAGGCACATAGCCATGATTTCGGAACTGTTCGGCACAGCCGGCAATCACAAAGAGTGACGCCAAAGCCGCGTTGCGGATCACCCGCTGCTTCCACTTTGCCATGCCTACCCCCTTGCCTTGGCCCCAACTGCCACCTATCGGCTTATATAAGGAAGCGCTCCGGTTCAAGAATGGAAGAGGTGCCCGATGACGGAAGCCGAGAAAACCAAGCATCTTTTTCGGGTGGCAGACCTGCCAAACCGCAAAGAGACCGTGTTTGAAGTGAAGCCAGAGGCAGATCATCTCAAGGCCTTGATTGATGAGTTAGAGCTTTTGGGGCTGAAGAAAGTGCTTTTTCGCGGCGAACTGAACCCACAGGGCAAGCGAGATTGGAAATTGACGGGGCATTTGGGGGCCACAGTCGTGCAAGCTTGCGCCGTGACGCTTGGCCCCGTGACCACTCGAATTGAAGAATCTGTCGAGCGCACATATTTGGCCGATCCCTCTGCGTTTTCACCCGAAGGCGAGGAAGTAGAGATGCCAGAGGATGACACCGTTGAGCCATTGCCGGCTGTTATTGATATCCACGGCGTGCTGCTTGAGGCCCTCAGCCTTGCGCTGCCGCTCTATCCGCGCGCCGAGGGTGCGGAATTCGGGCAGCGCGATCTGGCCCCTCCCGGAGCTGAGCCTTTGACCGAAGAAACCGCGCGCCCCTTTGCAGGCTTAGCGCAGCTCGTGCAAAATAAAGGGCCTGCAGCAGGAGAGGATGACAGCGGCGAAACCACGTGAAATTCACGAATATTACCCCTTGCGCCTTGCCGAAATCGCAGTATGTTCCGGCGCTCATCCGTATAAGGGTTGCGTAGGGGAAGAGAAGCCAATGCGGCGCCCCCTGACAACTAGAAAACCGGGGCTTGTCGCCCCATAAAACTGAGGTTGCGACATGGCCGTCCAACAGAATAAAGTATCGAAATCCCGCCGTAACATGCGCCGTTCGCATGACGCTCTCGTGGCGGCGAACCCCAACGAGTGCCCCAACTGTGGCGAGCTGAAGCGCCCGCACCACGTATGCGGCTCTTGCGGCCACTACGACGACCGTCAGGTTGTTGCAGTGTCTGACGCGGTAGACCTCGACGAGGACGCTGCCTGAGAGGCATCTGAGCGGGGGCGCCCCAGATGACTGCTTTGCAGGAATCTCTCAAGGCTGTAGCCAAGGGGCGCACCGTCATTTCCGTTGACGCCATGGGTGGCGATCGCGGCCCGGCGACTGTGGTCGCCGGGATTTTGCTTTCTGCAAAAGCCAATCCAGAAATTGCCTTTATCCTTCACGGCCCAAAGGACGAGCTGGAGCGCCTGATCGGGCGCAAGCACAATCTGGCGGGCCGGATTGAAATCCGCGATGCCACGGATGTGGTCACGATGGAGGACAAGCCCAGCCACGTGGTGCGGCATGGTAAGGCGACTTCCATGTGGTCAGCGTTGGAATCCGTGCGCTCTGGCGAGGCAAGTGCTTGCGTTTCTTGCGGCAACACGGGCGCGTTGATGGCGCTTTCCATGATGCGGCTTCGCAAGCTTGAAGGGGTAAACCGCCCGGCCATCGCAATCTTGTGGCCCTCGCGCAATCCGCAAGGGTTTAACGTGATGCTCGATGTCGGGGCGGATATTCGGGCCGATGAACGGGACTTGCTGCAATATGCATTGATGGGTGCCGCCTATGCCCGCAATGGACTGCACCTTGAATTGCCACGGGTTGGCCTGCTTAATGTTGGCACCGAAGAACACAAAGGCCGTGCCGAGTTGAAGGCTGCACATGATCTGATTGCCGCCAATGAAGTGCTTGGAAAATATCACTTTGTTGGTTTTGTAGAGGGGGGCGATATCCCCGGTCAGCGGGCAGATGTGATCGTGACCGACGGGTTTACCGGAAATATCGCACTGAAGACAGGGGAAGGCACCGCCAGTTTGATTGGTGATCTGCTCAAGGAAGCTTTCAAGTTTTCCCTCCTGTCACGGCTTGCTTCGCTGTTGGCTTATACCTCGATGATCCGGCTCAAAAAGCGGATCGACCCACGCCGCGTCAATGGTGGGGTATTCTTGGGATTGAACGGCACAGTGGTCAAATCTCATGGCTCTGCGGATGCGACAGGGGTATCCTCTGCCATCAAGCTTGCATTCCAACTGGCCCAATCGGGCTTTAGCGAACGGCTGGCGGCCCGGATTGCCACGACCGATGGCAGCGCGCTAACCGGGGCTGCCGAAGCTGTTGAAATAAAGGACCATGCCGAATGACAACGCGTGCGGTGGTAATCGGATCCGGGCATTACTTGCCCGAACGCATTGTTCCCAATGCAGAATTCGAGCAGATTGTTGAGACGTCAAGCGAGTGGATCGTGGCGCGTTCCGGCATCGAACGGCGCCACTTTGCTGCCGAAGGAGAGATGACCTCCGATCTGGCAGCACATGCCGCGCGTGCCGCACTGGCAGATGCAGGGATCACGGCAAATGAACTTGATGCCCTGATTGTGGCGACCTCGACGGCTGACCTGACCTTCCCGTCAGCGGCAACCATGGTCCAAGCAAAAATAGGGATGATGGGCGGCTTTGCTTTCGACGTTCAAGCCGTGTGTGCCGGATTTATCTTTGCGATGGCGCAGGCCAATGCATTGATCCTGTCAGGGCAAGCCAAGCGCGTCATGGTGATCGGAGCCGAGACATTTTCGCGACTGATGGATTGGACAGACCGCACCACCTGTGTTCTGTTTGGTGATGGCGCAGGGGCTGTGATCTTGGAAGCGCAGACTGGCGCGGGCAGCGCGCGCGATCGCGGCATTCTGGCCTGTGATCTCAATTCCGACGGGCGCCACCGCGAGTTGCTTTATGTCGATGGGGGCGTGTCTACTGGAACAGTGGGCCACTTGCGGATGGAAGGCAAAGAAGTCTTCCGCCATGCCGTTGAAAAATTGGCACAAACCGCGCAAAACGCCTTGGAGAAAGCTGGGCTGGATTCGGGCGATGTTGATTGGATCGTACCGCATCAGGCCAATATTCGGATCATCCAAGGCACCGCCAAGAAGATGAACCTGCCGATGGAAAATGTCGTCGTGACGGTGCAAGACCACGGCAACACCTCTGCCGCGTCGATTCCCTTGGCATTGTCTGTGGCTCGGGCGCGTGGGCAAATCAAGACGGGCGACCTGATTGTCACCGAAGCCATTGGTGGTGGCTTGGCTTGGGGTGCAATTGTTCTGCGATGGTAGGATAAAGCCGCACTTAAGGCGCTCTTGCCAAGTCGTTGATATTGACTCGGAAAAACTCCCGGACCTATGGTTGCGAAACACAGGGGGAAAGTATGAGTGAAAAAACGCTAACACGGATGGATCTAAGTGAAGCCATCTTTCGAGAAGTCGGACTGTCCCGCAATGACTCCGCGCAACTCGTCGAAACCGTCCTAACACATATGTCCGATGCTTTGGTGCGGGGCGAGCAAGTCAAGATTTCGTCTTTTGGCACTTTCTCCATTCGGGACAAGGCGGCACGCGTGGGACGGAACCCCAAGACTGGCGAAGAGGTGCCAATTCAGCCGCGGCGCGTGTTGACCTTCCGGCCATCGCATCTGCTCAAGGAGCGTGTTGCCGCCGGAGCCAAGTGATAGGCGGAGCAAAGAATGAGTAAGTCCCCAGACGCGTTTCGCACCATCTCGGAGGTGGCAGAGTGGCTTGACCGCCCGACACATGTGTTGCGTTTTTGGGAGAGCAAGTTTCCACAGATCAAACCTGTGAAGCGCGCCGGCGGGCGGCGGTATTACCGTCCGCAGGACATGCTTTTGCTCGGAGGCATAAAGAAGCTTTTGCATGACGACGGCATGACCATCAAAGGCGTTCAAAAACTCATTAAAGAACAAGGCGTTGCAACGATATGTTCGTTTTCTCAACCCTTGGAGGACGGGCTGGTGGCAGAGGATGTTTCGCTGCCAGAGGTTCTGGGGCTGACAGGGGAAGCTATGGCCGACGATGCGCCAATGTCTGAAATGGCAGAGGCGGAAGACAGCGCTGAGCTGTTGCTTTTCCCGGAAATGAACCGCGATTTGAATACGCGGGACGATGAGGATTTACCGGTCAATAGCCCGGCAGAAGAAGCCGATGCTGCACCTGATCCTGAGCCGGAAGCGGCCAGTCTCGCGGCGTCAGAAGCTGTGGTTGAAACTGTCACTTTGGAGCCTGACGCCCCCCCTCAAAGAGAGATCGAACGCAGTGTCGCGCAGGCGCAGGAGCCGCTTGTGGCCGCAAAACCTGTGACATCCCTTCCTGACTTGCCAGCCGAAATAGGCGAGGGCGATGTGGCTGCGGGGCTCTTGAGCTTGGCGTTGCGACGCCGCACAGCGCTTTCGGCGTCAGATGCGGCAGAAGTTTCTGCCTTGATGGACCGACTCACTCCCTTGATTAAAAAGATGCGAGAACCGCGTGTTCTGTGAGGCTTTTTTCCCCGAATCCCCCTTGCCGCCGCTGCGAAAACCAGTAAACAGGCCGAACCGTCGGGCTATAGCGCAGTCTGGTAGCGCGTCCGTCTGGGGGGCGGGAGGTCGCAGGTTCAAGTCCTGCTAGCCCGACCACTTCACCCCCGATATCCTGCAAAGGGTATCTCCCCCAAACGTTACGGAACCATTAAATGACCGGTGTCCTACCCAGCCAGAGGCTTCGCGCCCTGATCGGAAGCGGCGCAATCTCGTCGCAGACCAAGTTTGTCGAAGGGCAAATCCAGCCTGCGAGTTTAGATTTGCGACTGGGCTCTGTTGCCTATCGCGTGCGCGCGTCTTTCCTTGCGGGAAAGGGGCGTAAAGTGTCGGAACGGTTAGAAGAATTCGAGATGCACCGGGTTGACCTGAGCAAGGGTGCGGTGCTGGAAAAGGGCTGCGTTTACGTTGTGCCCTTGATGGAAGAGCTGGCGCTGCCGGAAGGATTGACGGCCGTCGCGAACGCGAAGTCATCGACCGGGCGGTTGGACTTGCTGACGCGCACGATCACCGATGGGGGGACGGAGTTTGACCGGATTCCAGCGGGTTATGCCGGGCCACTTTATGCGGAAATCTGCCCTCGGTCCTTTTCGGTGCTGGTACGCCCCGGAATGCGTCTTAACCAGATCCGGTTTCGCGACGGTCAGGCCGTGGTCAGTGACGCGGATTTGACCGCTTTGCATGCCGCTGAACCACTGGTGGACGGCCCTGCCGTGATCGACGAAGGCCTTGGTTTTTCAGTAGATTTACGCCCTGCTGCCGGTACTCTGGTGGGCTATCGCGCCAAGCCGCATACGGGGGTGATTGATCTGGATTTGCTGGGGCATTATGAGCCCAGCGACTATTGGGAGGAGGTGCACTCCGACCAAGGTCGGATTATCTTGGATCCCGGTGCCTTCTACATCTTGGTAAGCCGGGAAGCTGTGTCGATCCCGCCCAGCTATGCGGCTGAAATGGCTCCCTTTTTGGCGATGGTGGGTGAGTTCCGCGTGCATTATGCGGGGTTTTTCGATCCGGGGTTTGGCCATGGGGTTCCGGCGCGTGGGGTGCTTGAAGTGCGCTGCCATGAGGCGCCTTTCGTGCTGGAGCACGGGCAAGTGGTGGGGCGCTTGGTATATGAGCATATGGAGGCCCTGCCCGATCAGCTCTATGGTGTTGATATTAAATCAAATTACCAAGGACAGGGCTTGAAGCTGAGCAAGCATTTCCGCGCTCCTCGGCCGCGCTAAAAAATAAAAATCCCAAAAGTGTTAATTTTTGCCTTGGGTTTCCTAACGGTATGGATTGCGTCTGGGTGGTGTCTGGTTTGCGTCATGACGTAAGATGAAAAGCGACGCAACGCGCGCCGTATTTGCGGAAAAGTGACAAAAGATCCCGGTTTTCCGGCCCTACCGCATGCGACGGGCGAGACGCGCGGCTTGGCGTGCCCGGCGAACGGCGGCTTTTCCGGCTTGGGCCTGTTCCGCTTCTGCTGCTGATTGCGCTGCTTCGCCGCCCTGCCCCTGCCCTTTGCCTTTGCCTGAGAACGCAGCGTTTACACCTGCGTTCACACCCCGATTGACCAAGGTCCCGATCAAGCGGTTTAGAATTTGCGATATCAAGCGATCCATGGTGCTCTCCCTACCCGGTAAAAGAGAGTATAGCGCGTTTCTTGGCAAAAGCAGGGCTGGAGGGTCTTACTCTTCAAAAAGTTCGCTTTGAGCGATGTTATTGTCGTCCTCTTCATCGCTTTCGCCGCTGATTTTCGGGCCAAGGCCCGGAGGAAGGCGATTATCGAGCAGGCCAGCAGAGCGCAATTCCTTGAGACCTGGCAGATCACGGGCGCTTTCGAGACCGAAATTATCAAGGAAATGCTGGGTGACGACGAAGGTGACGGGGCGCCCGGGCGTCATTTTTCGCCGCCCCAAACGGACCCATTCCATTTCGATCAATTGATCCACAGTGCCGCGACTGACGGAAACCCCGCGAATTTCTTCGATCTCGGCACGGGTGACGGGCTGATGATAGGCGATGATGGCCAGCGTCTCGATCGCAGCGCGGGAGAGTTTGCGGGTTTCGACGGTTTCTTTTTGCATCAGGTAGCCAAGATCGGGCGCAGTGCGAATGGCCCAAGCATCCCCCACCCGCACAACCCGGACCCCGCGCCCTTCATAACGTTTGCGAAGATGCACCAGCGCTTCGGCTGGATCACAGCCATGGGGCATTCGGGCATTGAGCTCGGTCACTGTGATGGGCGCAGCAGAGGCAAAGAGAATGGCCTCGACCATGCGCTCCTGCTCGGCAATCGGCGGCGCCTCAAAGAGCGACTCGCGCACGGGATCAGCGGCCTTTGTTGCGGCTGTGGCGGACGGTGTGGTTTCTGGCGTGGTGTCAGACATCTCTGCCCTCCCGACGGCGCACTTGAATGGGGGCGAAGGTTTCGGTTTGGCGGAGTTCGGCTTTGCCCTCTTTGACCAATTCAAGAGAGGCGGCGAAGGTTGCGGCGGTCGCCGAGCGCCGTTTTACCGGGTCGCTGGTCCAGCCTTCGGGAAGCCAAGAGGAAATGTCGGTCCAGCCGCCCGCATAGCCGATGAGGCCGCGCATACGTTCGAGCGCTTGTTCCATTGTATAGACCGAGTGGCGATCCATCACGAAGGGGCGGAAGTCATCGCGGGTGCGAATGCGGGCATAGGCCTGCATCAGATCAAGGAGCGTGGCGGTATAGGCCACGCGGCGCACACGCTCGACGGTCTCGATTTGACCACGGGCAAAGAAGTTGACCCCCAATCGGTCACTGGCCATCAGTTGTGCGGCGGCTTCGCGCATCGCGGCCAAGCGTTCAAGCTGGAAGGCGAGATGTGCGGCGAGTTCCTCGCCAGACGGGCCTTCTTCGCTGGGATCCGGCGGCAGCAACAGTCGGGATTTGAGGAAGGCCAGCCATGCGGCCATCACAAGGTAATCCGCCGCCAATTCGATGCGAAGTGCTTTGGCTTTTTCAACGAAGGCGAGGTATTGCTGGGCCAGGTGAAGAATGGAGATGCGGCGCAGGTCCACTTTCTGGGTGCGCGACAGCATCAACAGCAAATCGAGCGGCCCCTCGAAGCCATCGACGTCGATAATGAGCGCCTCGGCAGCGAGGCGTTCAGTGACGGAAACCGGGGTTCCTTCCTCGAAAGTATCAGACATGCATTGGCCCGTTCAGAAGCGCCTCAAGGTGGGCCTCCAGAGCGGGTATGTCAACCTCATCGGGGGTTTGGCGGGCAGCGAGCGTGGCTTCGGCCCGCGATTGAGCGGCAGGCGTCATCCGGCCTGCGGCGTCAGCCACGGCGCGGCGCTCGTCAAGAGAGGCGTTGCACAGCAAGACCACGTCACAACCAGCCGCAATCGATTGTGCAGACAGGCTGGCAAGGTCGCCTTTGAGGGCTTTCATCGAGATATCGTCGGTCATCAAAAGGCCGGAAAAGCCAATCTCGTGGCGGATCGTGGCAATCATCGGCGCGGAGAGCGTGGCGGGCGCGCTGTCTATCGCCTCGTAGACCACATGAGCGGTCATCGCCATGGGCAGGTCATTGAGAGCCGCGAAGGGCGCGTAATCTTGGGCCGCAAGTGATCGACGCGAGGCCGCAACCCGCGGCAGGTCGAAGTGGCTGTCGGATGTGGCGCGGCCATGGCCGGGAATATGTTTGACCACAGGCAAAACCCCACCCGCCAGCATACCATCGGCGGCGGCGCGGCCAAGAGTGGCGACAGTGGAGGGATCGCTGCCATAGCAGCGGTTTCGCAAGAACGGATGGGTCGCGTCGGTGGCCACATCGACCAGCGGCGCGCAATTGCTGTCGATGCCATAAAGGCGCAAGTCATGTGCAATGAGGCGGTAGCGCAGGCGCATCGCTTCGGCGGCATGATCGCCTGCGCGGGCGACAAAATCGAGCGGCGCAAGCCAGTCATGCGCGAGCGGGGCGCGCAGACGCTGCACCCGCCCGCCTTCTTGATCAATGGTGATCGGGGCTTCGCGGCCCACGGCCTCGCGCATTTCGGCGCAGAGCGCGCGAATTTGCTCGGCGGTATCGAGATTGCGGGCAAAGAGGATAAAGGCGAAGGGGTCGGCTTCACGGAAGAAGCGCTTTTCGTCGGCGGTGAGGCGGAGACCTTCGGCGTCGAGGATGGTCGCGCCGTAGGTCATCGCGTCACCACGGGGATACATTCGGCGCGTTCGGCTTGCAGTGCGGCGCAGAAACGGCGCGCGTCGCTGAGATCGGCAAAGCCATGGGCGCGCAGACGCCAGAAGGTGCGACCACCCGATTGGGCTTCTTGGATAACCGGAGCTTTGCCTGCCATGTAATCAGAGAAGCGCACCGAGAGGCGCTGCCATTCTTTTTCCGCTGTGGCGGCGCTGTCGAAGGCCCCAAGTTGCGCCAAGCGGGTGCCAATGGGCAGGCTGTCGGCGTCGATCTTGAGGGCGACCCCGACGGCGGCAGCAACGGGATCGGCCATGCGGGATTTGATGCCGGTGGGGCGCTGGCGTGGGCGAAGTGTTTCGGTCAGCGCGGACAAGGCGGGCAAGGCGTCGACGCTTGTTGTGGCGTCAAGCACGTCGGAGGGGGTGGGATCTGCCACCTCGCCCAAAGGGGTGACGTCGCGGGCGAGCAGATCGGCCATCACATCGGCGGGGGATTGGGCCGGAGCCTCGCTGTCGATGGCGGGGGTTGGCGCCGCCTCAAGGTTGGATTGCGGGCGATCCTCTTCGACCAGATCCACGGGCTTGGGCGCAAGGGTGAGCTGGTCGGGCGTGGGGGCGGCCGAGCCATCGGCGGGCACGGCATTGACGGCCAAGCCAATATGGTCAGCGGTGGTTCCGCCGGGCGTTTCTGGTGCGACGCGCATCGGCCCTTCCATGGCACGCACGACTGGCACGCCCGAGACATCACGCATGATCACGCCATAACCCCAGACAGTTATGCCAACCACCAACGCCAAAGACATCGCCCCGCCTGCGTAAGTCGAGAGCTTGCTCAGACCTGCAGCGATAGGCGGGCGAACGGCGTCTTGTGTCAGAGGCGCGGCCCCATAGCCACGCTCGGCGCGCATCGGAGCAGCACCCGCGCCCGTATTGGGCGCATAGGTCGGATGAGCCCCGGCATGGGGCGCGTTTTTATAGTAGGACATTGCCTGCCTCTTCCATCGCAATCCCCCCTCGACAAGGGCAACTGCATTCCTGCTCATAGCGATGGAGCGACGTCTTTTAGCGCATCTCTTCCATCGGTTCGACGCCTAGAATACCAAGACCCGCAGAAATAACAACGGCCACGGCACGCGCGAGCGCGATTTTCGCCGCTGTTGTGGCCATATCGCCCTCTTGCACAAAGCGCAGGCTGGTTTCGTCATTGCCGCGGTTCCACAGCGAGTGGAAATCTGACGCCAATTCATAGAGATAGAATGCGATCCTATGCGGTTCGTTGGTGCGGGCGGCGATCTCGACAAGACGCGGCCATTCGCCAATTTGATGCGCGACTTTCAGCTCGGCTTCGTGGTCGAGCTTGGACAAATCGGCTTTTGCCAAGGCGGCCTCGGTGATGTCGAGCCCGGCGTCACGCGCGCGGCGCAACACCGAGTGCACGCGGGCATGGGCGTATTGCACATAGAAGACGGGGTTATCTTTGGATTGCTCCAGCACCTTGTCGAAATCGAAATCCAAGGGAGCGTCATTTTTACGGGTGAGCATGTGGAAACGGGTGACACCGGGGCCGACCTGATCCACCACATCGCGCAGGGTGACGAAGTTCCCTGCCCGCTTGGACATTTTGAACGGCTCGCCGTTCTTGTAGAGTTTGACCAATTGGCACAGTTTGATGTCGAGTGGCACGCGACCGTCCGAGAGCGCGGAGACTGCCGCTTTCATCCGTTTGACATAGCCACCGTGGTCGGCTCCGAAGACATCGATCAGCGCATCAAAGCCGCGCTCGACCTTGTCGAAGTGATAGGCGATGTCCGGGGCAAAATAGGTCCATGCGCCATCCGATTTCATGATGGGCCGATCTACGTCATCGCCATGTTCGGTGGATTTGAACAGGGTCTGTTCGCGCGGTTCCCAATCTTCGGGCAATTTGCCCTTTGGCGGCTCGAGTGTGCCTTTGTAGATCAATCCTTTGGCGCGCAATGCTTCGATTGCGGCTTCGATCCGGCCTGTGCCGTAGAGCGATTTTTCGGAATAGAAGGTGTCCATCTTGACGCCCAGTTGCAGCAGGTCGGCGCGGATCATGTCCATCATCGCTTCGGTGGCAAACTCGCGCACAGGTCCGAGCCATTCGGACTCGGGCGCAGTCAGGAAGCGGTCGCCGAATTTTGCCTTGAGCGCCTCGCCCGTCTCGATCAGGTAATCGCCGGGATAGGTGCCATCGGGCCATTCGACTGAGAGGTCATGCGCTTCGAGGTAGCGGAAATAGGCGGAACGGGCCAGCACATCGACCTGTGCGCCGCCGTCGTTGATGTAATATTCGCGCGTCACATCCCAGCCCGCATAATCGAGCAAAGAGGCCAGCGCATCGCCAAATACCGCGCCACGGGTGTGGCCCACATGCAAAGGGCCTGTGGGGTTGGCGGAGACATATTCGACATTCACCCGCTTGCCTTGGCCGAGGTTGGATTTGCCAAATGCAGCACCAAGGGTGAGCACTTCTGCCATGAGAGATTGCCAAACGGCAGGCTTGAGGCGGATGTTGAGAAAGCCCGGTCCGGCCACTTCGGCCACTGCGACGCGCGCGTCGGCGGCAAGGCGGGCTGCCAGCGCGTCGGCAATGACCCGAGGGGCGAGGCCCGCAGGCTTGGCCAGCACCATGGCGGCATTGGTGGCCATATCACCATGCAGGGGATCACGGGGCGGTTCGACGGAAACGGCGGCGGTGTCGAGCCCGGCGGGGATCACACCTGCTTCGGCCATGGCGGCAAGTTCCGCGATGACAAGGGCGCGCAGGTCCTGAAAGAGGTTCATGGGTAGCTTCCTTTTGGCTTGGGCGGGGTTTACCACTCCCGGCGCGGGCGTCAATCAAGACGAGAGATTTACCGCAAAATCGCATGAATTGGCGCAAGCTTCATGGCAAACGCCCGCCCTTTTGCAAAGGCGGGCGCGGTTTTCGATCTGTTATTTGCGGGGCTAGAGCCCGGGCAACCAAAGCGCCAATTGCGGGAAGATCACCAAGAGCGCCACCAAGAGCAGAGCGCATCCCATATAAGGGAAGGCCGAGACATAGATATCGCGCATGGTGGTTTCGGGGGGCGCCACGCCTTTCATCACGAAGAGCAAGAGCCCGAAGGGCGGCGTGGTAAAGCTGATTTCCAGAGCCAAGAGCATGATGAGGCCAAACCAGATCAGATCGAACCCGAGGCTTTCGGCGAGCGGAAAGAAAATGGGCACGGTGAGCAGCATCATGGAAATCTGCTCCATGAACATGCCCAGAAGGAGAAGCACTCCGAACATCACAAACAGCATCATCAGCGGGTCGAGGTCAAAGCCCGTCGCCCAAGTGATCAGGCCACGGGAGGCACCGGAGAAGGCCAGAAGCTGGCTGAACGTGGCAGAGCCGAAGACGATGAGATAGGCCATCAAGGTGACGCGGAGTGCGCCGACGACGGATTTCTTGACCGCGTCCCAAGACAGACAGCGGAAGATCACCGCAAGCACCAGAACACCCAAAGCCCCAAACGCTGCGGCCTCGGAGGGGGTTACGATACCGCCCACCATCATGATGACGATGATCACCATGACCGAGAGCATCGGGATAACATCGCGGACGAAGAGCATGAGCTTTTCGCTAAGCGCCATCGGCTCGACATCATAGGCGGGCGCGGCCGTGGGATCGAGGCGACACTGAAAGAAGATCGTCGCGATATAAAACAACGCAAGCACCAAGCCCGGCAAGATACCCGCGATCAAAAGAGCGCCCACATCGATGCGCGCCAAAGTGGCCAGAAGCACCGCCAATGCCGACGGCGGAATGATGATCGCAAGGCCGCCAGTGCCCAGAATGGGGCCAATGGACATATGCTTTTTATAGCCGCGCTTTGTCATTTCCGGCACCATGAGGCTGCCGAGCAGTGCCGTGGACCCCATGGAGGACCCAGACAGCGTGGAAAAGCCCGTGCCGCCGAGAACGGTGACATAGCTTAGGCGGCCGGGCAATTTGCCCAAGAGGCGGTCGATGGCGTTGAACATGCGCGCGCCAAGGCCCGTATGGAAGAATATCTCGCCCATCAACAAAAAGAGCGGAATAGGCACGAGCGCGAAGCTGGTGACAGAGCCCAGACCGTTGTTGAGCAGAGCCGAGATCCCTTTTTCGCCGCCCATGAACACCCAAGCGCCCAAGATATTGGCCGCCAGAAAGGCCAGGGCCACGGGCATGCCCACAGCCATCAGGGCCAAGATCGACCCCAAGAGCAGAGCCAATGCGTAATACCATTCCATCATTCGTGGATCCCCGCCTCGCCCGAGTGCATCAAGTCGCGCCCGAAGACGAAGCGCGAGAATTCAATCGCCATCAAACCGAAGCTGATGGGAAAACTGATCGTGAGAAGCCAGCGGGGGAAGTAATAGGCGCGCACGTCATAGTCGTTGCGCGCGATGTTGGTAAGAAAGAGGTCGGCACCTTTCCACGCAAGGATCAGGCTGACCGCGACGCAAGAGGCCGCGACAAGGCGGCTGATCAGGCGACGGGTGCCGGGCGGAAGTGTTGCGGTAACCAGTTCGATATGGACATGGCCCTTTTCGCGCACCAGCCAAGGCGCGCCGAGCATCGTCATGTAGAGCAGCGCGTATTCCGATGAGGTGAATAGCCAAGCAAAGGGCTGCAAGCCGAAGTTTCGCATCGCCACCGAGACGATGACGGACACCATGAGCCAAATCAGCATGGCCCCGGCCACAAAGGCCATGGCGTAGAGAAAGCCTGTATAAAGGCGGATGATCTGGCGCACACGAGCCCCCTTTTGTGGTGGGTCTATGGGTGACAAGCCGCCCCAAGAGGGGCGGCTTCGGGAAGTGTGGTCCGGCGATTATTGATCGCGCGCCGCGTCGTAGAACTTGCCGATCAGCGCGTCATACTGGCCGTCGCCTGCGGGGCTTTCCGCCATCAGGCCCTTCATGCGCGCCCAGGTCTTTTCGCGGGCTGCATTGAGGTAGTTGGCTTTGGCTTCGCCTTCGAGCGAGACGACTGTCATGCCTGCGGCATCAAGTGCGGCGAAGTCCGCGTCGCGTTTGCCTTTGAGTTCCGCCACGCTTTCGGCTTCATGGGCGATGGCGACATCTTGCAGGATCTTCTTGGCCGCGTCCGAGAGGCTGTTCCACTTCTCGAGGTTCACGATCACCCCGAGATCGGTCGAGAAGAAGCATGGCTCGATGCGGTAGTTGAGGAACTCGTTCCATTTCAGGTCGATCAGACCGATCTGGGTCCAACCCGTGGCATCCACAACACCGCGCTCGAGGGCGGAGTAGACTTCGGTGGTGGGAAGGTCGATGACCTGCGCGCCGAGATATTCGTTGAAAAAGGCGTTATAGACGGCATTGCCGCGCAGTTTGAGGCCAGCGACCTTGAGGTTGCCTTTCTCGTCAAATTCCGGCGCGTCGCGGGTCCAGAGGTTGTAGCAGACGCCGCTGTCAAACCAGCCGAGATATTTCACACCCATTTTCGCCTGATGGATCTGGTCAATCATTTCGATGCCGCCATTGGCGCGCGCTTCGACTGCAGTCAGGTTGGACGCGACGAGCGCATCCTTTTCGGGCAAGGCACCACCGTAGAAAGAGCCGGGCGTGTACACCATATCTACAATGCCGTCGCGCACGGCGTCGGGCTGTTGGAACATGCCGATCGCTTCTGGACCGCCGCGCACTTCGATTTTCACGACGCCCGCGCCTGCGGTATTCACCTTGTCGACGAATTTCAGGAAGGATTGGGTATAGATCAGTGTTTGCGGGAAGGCGTGCACGGCCGAGATGGTTTCCTCGGACTGTGCTGCGCTGACCATCATGGTGCTGGCAAGGATGCCACCGATAATCATATGTTTCATTTTCGCTCTCCTTTATCGGGGAAAGGCCCCGCCCTGTTGTGAGGGTTTCCCCTCGGCTGAATTGGCGCGGTTTGTCCGCGCATTAGTGGTTGGGCCAGACCCAAGGGGCGGCCATTTTGCGGCCAGCGCGAAACGTCGCGATGGCCTCTGCTCTTGAAACTGTCAGGTCGATATCGTCCCAACCGTTGAGCAGTTTCTCGCGCCACACCTCGGGCAGCGCGAATTCGTAAAGATGAGGGCCAAGGCGCAGATGGCCTTGGGCAAGATCGATGGCGACCTCTGTGGTGTCGGTGCCCAAGGTGGTGAGCAGGGCGTCCACCGCAGCGCTTGGCAAGGTGAGGGGCAAGAGGCCGTTATTGACAGCATTGCCAGAGAAAATATCGCCGAAAGTGGGGGCGATGACGGCACGGATCCCCGCGTCGACAAGGGCGTAGACGGCGGCTTCTCGCGAGGAGCCGGACCCGAAGTTGCGCCGTGTCACAAGGACAGAGGCCGTGGGGTGACGGTTGAGCGGGAAATCGGCGCGCAGAGTGCCGCCCTCGGTGCGGCGCATGTCATGCAAGAGATAGGGACCATAGCCTTGGACGCGGGGCACCGACATGAAGCGTGCGGGGATCAGTTGATCCGTGTCGATACTCTCGCGTGGCAAGCCCACGGCCAATCCGCGATGATGTGTCCAGCCTGTCATGCGCAGCCCTCCAACAGCGGGCGGACATCACAGAGCGTGCCGGTGACGGCTGCGGCGGCCACCATGGCGGGGCTCATCAAATGCGTGCGCGCGCCCCTGCCCTGACGGCCCTTGAAGTTGCGGTTGGTCGAGGAGGCGCAGCGCTTGCCCGGATCAACCAGATCGCCATTCATCCCCACACACATCGAGCACCCGGCGGCAACCCATTCAAGGCCCGCCTCTGAAAAAATCCGGTCAAGCCCCTCGGCTTCGGCCTGCGCTTTCACCAAGGCAGAGCCGGGAGCCACAAGCCCCGGCACCTTTGCGCGGCGGCCTTTGATGACAGCAGCGGCAAGGCGCAGGTCTTCGATGCGGCCATTGGTGCAAGACCCGATAAAGACCTGATCCACCGGGGTGCCTGCGAGGGGGCGGCCCGGTGTCAGGCCCATATAGTCGAGTGCGTCACGGGCGCGCGCGGCGCGATTGGGATCAAGCCCGGCAGGATCGGGCAGAGTGGCCGTGATCGGCAGCGCCTCTTCGGGGCTGGTGCCCCATGTGAGTGTGGGCGCGATGCTGGCGGCGTCGATTTCGACTTCACGATCAAAGGTGGCGTCCGGGTCGCTGGGCAGTCGCGCCCAGTCGTCAAGCGCGCGCGCCCAATCGTGGCCTTGCGGAGCATAGGGCCGGCCCTGGAGATAGGCGAAAGTTGTCGTATCGGGCGCGATCAGCCCAAGGCGCGCCCCCCCTTCGATGGATAGGTTGCACAGCGTCATGCGGCCTTCCATCGAGAGCGCGCGCACGGCGGCCCCGGCATATTCAATCGCGTGCCCACGCGCCCCGTCTGCGCCCAAGAGCGCAATCCAGTGCAAGGCGATATCCTTGGCCGAAACAGCGGCGCCAAGCGCCCCCGAGACGGTGATCCGCATGGTTTTGGGGCGGCTTTGCCAAATGGTTTGCGTCGCCATCACATGCGCCACTTCAGTGGCACCAATGCCAAAGGCCAAAGCACCGAATGCACCGTGCGTGGAGGTGTGGCTGTCGCCGCAATTGACGGTCAGGCCCGGAAGCGTCAGCCCCTGTTCGGGGCCAAGAACATGCACAATTCCTTGGTTTGGATCGCGCAGACCAAAAAGCTTCAACCCATGTTTTTTCGCATTTTTTTCAAGCGTTTCAATCATGCGCTTAATGTCGGCATCTGCGATATTTTCGCGATTGCGGGTGGGGGCGTAGTGGTCGACGACCGCATAGGTCAAATGCGGTTCGGCCAAATCGATACCGCGCGCGGCCAATTGCGCGAACGCGTGGTGCGAGCCTTCGTGGACGAGGTGACGATCGACCCAGAGAAGCGAGACGCCATCGCTGCGGCGGGTGATTTCATGCGCGCGCCAGAGCTTGTCAAAGAGCGTTTGTGCGCCCGACACCTCTGAATTGGGGAAGTGGCGCGCCGCCGGGGTCATTTGGCTTTCCCGTTGGCGGTTGGTTTTTGCGCGGGCTGGTTAATCACCGGCGCCCAGTGGCGATTGCCTTCTCGCCCGACGCGATCGAGCGTCATTTCCAAGCGGAACAAATCAGGGCGGTAAAGCGCCGCGAGATATTCGACGCCGCGCCCTTTGGTGTCGCGCACCACGCGGCGAAGTGAAAGGAGCGCCGTACCTACCGCGACATCCAGCGCCTCAGCGACATCGGGTGCTGCCAGTGTCGCGCTTACCGATTGATGGGCCGACGACACCTGCACGCCAGAGCGCTCGAACAGGCGAAAGAGCGGCGTGGTGGCGAGGTCGGCTTCGGTGTAATGGGCCGCGATTGCTTCGGGGACATATGTGGTGAGGTGAGAAAAGGGATTGCCATCGATCAGGCGGACACGGATCGCCGTTTGAACGCGGGCAGAGGCCGGAAGGGTCATGGCCTCGGCGACAAATTGCGGCGCGATCCCGTAGGAAAAGGACAGGAGACGTGCGGTTGTCGTGCGGCCCATCTCGACCAACTGCGGCATCAAGGTGGTGAGGTCTGCCGCAACCAGACCCGCAGATGCGCCCTGTGCCCGCACAACCGTGCCAGAGCCTGCGCGGCGCTCGATATGACCATCGGCCTCTAGCGCTTCGAGTGCGCGGCGGATGGTGACGCGGCTGACATCATAAAGCTCGGCCAACTTCTGCTCGCCCGGCAGGGATGAGCCGGGCGCGAAGCCTCCGTTTGACATCTCACCCTTCAGCAATAGGTACACCCGACGGGCTTTGCCGCCTTCCGGTAATCCTGTGATGGGCCTGACGTTCAAAGAGCACCTCGCTTGGCAAGTCGTTTTTGCGATGGATTCGAAGAGAAGCCTATCATCGCAATTCTCAAAATCAAGAAATCACTCTGCTTTAGATGCAGATTTTTGCTCTATGCAGATACCAAAATCGGTATTACAAAAAATACAGCTTTGACAGGGAGGGATTGGCATGCCGATCATCGAAGCCCATCTGTTGGAAGGGTATTCCGACGCCGAGAAAGAGCGTTTGGCGCGCGGATTGACCGATGCGGCGCTGATGGTGGTTCCGGCCACACCTGACGCGATTACTGTAATGATCCATGAAATGCCCGGTGCACATTACATGCGCGGCGGCCTGCGGCGGCAAGGGGCCCCTGCCCGGCCTGATCCCTGCGAGACGATCCGAGACTATCTGGCCGCGATGGAAGCCCGCGACCTGCCCAGAGCAGAAGCGATGCTGGGCGCCGGGTTTGTCATGAACTTTCCCGATGCGCCAAATTTGAAAACGCTGGCAGAGCTGATCGCATGGGCCAAGCCGCGCTATCGGTTTGTCAAAAAGACCTATGACAAGTTTGAGGCGTTTCAGCAGGGCATGGTGAGCGTGGTTTATTCCATGGGCACGCTCTATGGCGAATGGCCCGATGGAACGCCTTTTGCCGGGATCCGGTTTATTGATCGGTTTGAGATGAAAAACGGTCAAATCACCCGACAGGATGTGTGGAATGATATGGCAGAAGTGAGAGCGAAACTGGCATGAGTATTGATCCGATCACGCTGGCGGTACTTGCAGGCCGAATGGAGCAAATCGCTGATGAAATGGATGCCACGCTGTTTCGTGCGGCGTTCAATCCCATCATCGCAGAAGCGCATGATGCGAGCCATGGGCTGTATCATGCCGCGACAGGTGACACGCTGGTGCAGGGCAAATCCGGCTTGCCGATTTTCGTGGGCGTGATGTCGTTCGCGGTAAAGGCTGTGATCGACAAGGTGGCCGAGACCAATGACTTGGCCGATGGCGATATCTTTATTTTCAACGATGCCCATCTGGGCGGAACGCATTTGTCGGATATGCGGCTGGTGCGGCCCTATTACCGGGATGGCACGTTGTTTTGCTGGCTCGCCTCGGTCGGTCATTGGCATGACGTGGGCGGCGCCGTGCCGGGCAACTATAATCCGGCGGCGACAGATGCCTTTGCCGAAGCCTTCATCTTGCCGCCTGTGCGTTTGGCGCGTGCGGGCGAGATCAATCAAGACATCATCGATATTTTGCTGCGGAATACGCGATTGCCGCAATCGGCACAGGGCGATCTGAATGGGCAATTGGGGGCGCTGGATCTGGGGGTGCGGCGCATGGACGAGCTCTTGGGCGAGTATGGTGCGCCGACGGTGCGTGCGGCGCTTGATGCCTTGGGAGAGCGCGCCGAAGCGTTGATGCGCGCAGAGCTGACGGAATTGCCCGATGGCCGCTGGGAGGCCGTGGATTATCTCGACAATGACGGGATCAGCGACACGCCTTTGGCGATCAAGGTGGCGCTGAGCATCAAGGGCGACGAGATGGAACTCGACTTTGCGGGCACGGCACCGCGCTGTGCGGGGCCCGTGAACATTGCGCTGCCGACCGCAGTGGCGACGGCTTATGTGGCGATCAAGCATATTTTCCCCAGCTTGCCAGCCAATGCCGGCGTGATGCGGCCTATTGCTGTCAAGATCCCGGAGGGGTCGCTGCTGGCCGCTGAGTTTCCGGCCCCGGTGGGCGGGTATACCGAAACAATCTTGCGGATGATCGATGCGATTTTCTCGGCCATGGCACAGGCCGCACCCGAGCGCGTGGTGGCCAATGCCTATGGCACGATCAACGCGCTTTCCATTGCGGGGAAACGCGCCAATGGTCAGCCTTGGGTGATGTTTTCCTTCTATGGTGGCGGGCATGGCGGCACGCCAGAAGGAGACGGCCTGAACCATGGGAATGCGCCGATTTCGACGGCCACGATTCCACCAATGGAAATTTTGGAGGCGGCCTATCCGGTGATGTTCCGCACATGGGCCTTGCGGCCCGACAGTGCGGGAGCGGGCACCCACCGTGGCGGCTTGGGGGCGATCTATGAAATCGAAGTGCTGGAAGAAAACGGGGCGGAGGCGTTCTTGTTTGGAGAGCGCGGGCGTTTTGCCCCCCAAGGTGTGGCCGGGGGCGCGCCGGCAGCGCTAAACGTGTTTTCCTATGAGCAGGCCGATGGCTGGCATCGCCCGCCGATGGCGTCGAAGATGCGCGGCATCAAGCTGGCGCAGGGCCAAGCGGTGCGGCTTGAGACGCCCGGAGGGGGCGGCTATGGGCCCGCAGAGGCCCGCCCGCCCCATGACGTGGCGCGCGACGTCGATCTGGGCTTTTTGAGTGAAGAGGCGGCGACGCAGCTTTACGGAACCGCATGGAAAGAAGGTCGGGCATGAGCGATGGTGTGATGATTGGCGTCGATGTTGGCGGCACGTTCACCGATGTGTTCGTGCTGGATGAGGCGACGGGAACGGCCCGGGTGGCAAAAGTTCCGACAACACGTCCAGATCAGTCGGGCGGATTTCTGGACGGAATTCGCCAGCAAGTGGAGGACCTCGCCAGCGTCGCAGTGGTGGTGCATGGCACGACGGCAGGAACCAATGCGCTGTTGGAGCGCAAGGGCGCGAAACTGGGGGTGATCACCACCGAAGGGCTGCGCGACGTTTTGGAGATGCGGCGACGGGATCGGCCGCGCACGTGGGGATTGCGCGGCGATTTCCTGCCTGTCGTGCCACGTGATTTGCGCCTTGAAGTGCCAGAGCGCACTTTGGCGGATGGCTCGATCCGCACTGCAGTGGATCTTGAGGCGGTCCGAGACGCGGCCAAAGCGCTGGCAGATCAGGGCTGTTTGGCAGTGGCGGTGCTTTTTGCCAATGCCTATGCCAACCCGGAAAACGAGCGCGCCGCGGTGGCAGCGGTGCGGGCGATTTGGGACAATCCGCATGTGTCGGCCAGCCATGAGATTTTGCCGGAAATCCGCGAATATGAACGGTTTTCGACAACAGCTTTGAACGGGTATTTGCAGCCTGAGGTGTCTGGCTATCTTGATCGGTTGGAAACCGCATTGAAATCAGGGGGGTTTTCCGGCGAGTTCATGATCGTGCAGTCCAATGGTGGGGTGATGGCAGTGGATACCGCCTGTCGCTTGCCTGTTCGCACGGCCTTGTCGGGGCCAGCGGCGGGGGTGATTGCCGCGGCCTATATCGCGCAGACGGCTGGGTTTCCTGATGTCATCACCGGAGATATGGGCGGCACGTCGTTTGATGTGTCGTTGATTGCGGGGGGCAAATCGATGCTGTCGCCGCAGACCTCGATCGATTTTGGCATGGTGGTGCGAACGCCGATGATCGAGATCACCACGATTGGTGCTGGGGGAGGCTCGATTGCTTGGGTCGACAAAGGCGGGTTGCTGCATATCGGGCCAGAGAGTGCGGGATCGAACCCCGGGCCTGTGGCCTATGGGCTGGGCAATACGCGGCCCACGGTCACGGATGCCAATGTGGTGCTGGGGCGGATTGACCCTGAAAACCCGATTGGTGGCAAACTGGCGCGTCTCGAGGTCGAGGCGGCGGCGCGGGCAATTGATGAGCATGTGGGCGCAGTCCTCGGGTTGAGCACCGTTGCAGCTGCGGAAGCGATTTTGCGGGTCGCCAATTCGCGCATGGCTGGAGCGATCCGGCTGGTCAGTATCGAGCGCGGTTTTGACCCAAAGCGCTTTGCGTTTATGCCGTTTGGTGGCGGAGGTGCGCTGCACACGGCGGCGCTGATCGAGGATGTGGGCCTCGCGCGGGCCATTGTGCCACGCTATCCCGGTGTGACCTCGGCTATGGGCTGTGTCATCGCGGATATGCGGCAAGATTTCGTGCAGACGATCAATGTGCTTGCGGATCGGCTGGACGAAGGTGCGCTGGCGGCCTTCTTGCAAGATCACGTGTCGAGGGGGCACGCTTTGCTGAAGGCCGCGCGCACGACGTTTGAGAGCACGGATGTCGTGGTAGAATTGGACATGGCTTATCTGGGACAGACCCATACAGTGGCGGTGCCCCTGCCCGTCACTGTGGCGAACGCTCAGGTCGTGCCACCGACGCGCCGTGAGATTACGGCAGCATTTGATGCGGCGTATCTGGCGACCTACGGTCGGCTTTTGAAAAATGGCACGCGGCGGGTGATGAACTTGCGGACCTCGGTGATTGGACGGCGGCCCAAATTCGATCTGGCCACGCTTGCGCCGAAAGGGGGCGATGTCGCAGCGTCACGCAAGGGTCATCGCGCGGTGTTCTTCGCGGGCGATTGGCACGAGACGGCGATTTATGCCCGGTTGGACCTGCCCGTGGGGGCGGTGATTGACGGGCCTGCAATTCTTGAGCAGCCAGATACGACGGTTTTGGTGGATCCGGGGCTGCGGGCGACGGTAGATAGCTTTGGAAATACGATCATTGAACGGCGGGAGGGCTGATGATGGCAGAGGTGACCCAGCTGGATCCAAGGCGCACCGCGCTGTTGACGATCGATTTGCAGAACGATTTCCTGCACCCCAAAGGGGCCTATGGCCGCGCAGGCCAATCCGCCGAGGCCATTGCGGCCTTACCTGCCAAGATTGCACCGCTGCGCGATGCGTTGCGGGCACGTGGCGGCACCTATGTCAGCGCGCAGTTCACTTTGGTGCCCGGACCGGGAGGCGCGCCGCTGATTGCGCCACATCTCAAGGCGCTGCGCCCCTTTCTGGGCAAGGGTGACTTTGCGCCGGGCGCCTTTGGGCATGACTTGGTGGATGAGTTGAAGAGCGCCGACTATACTATTGAAAAAGTGGCGTATTCGGCGTTTTATCAGACGCGGCTGGAATATGTTTTGCGCGCATTGGGCATTGATATGCTGCTGATCGGCGGCATCGTCACAAATGGTGGCGTGGCCAGCACGCTGCGCGACGCACATTTGCGTAACATTGATACGGTGCTGTTGACCGATGGCTGTGCGGCCTTCCGCTCAGAGGTGCATGAGGCGACGCTGATCTCGCTGGGGTCATTGGGGGGGCAGATGACCTGCGCGCAAGCCGTGAAAATGTTGGAGACAAGCGCATGAGTTTGAAAGCGCGGCTGAAACAGCCAGAAATCTTGGTCGCTCCCGGTGTTTATGACGGGTTGACCGCAACATTGGCGGCTTCGGCAGGGTTTGAGGCGCTTTATCTTTCGGGGGCAGCGGTTGCCTATACGCGGCTTGGACGCCCGGATATTGGCCTGACGTCGCTGTCGGAAATGGCCGATACAATGGCGCTGATCCGGGATCGGGTGGACCTGCCAGTGATCATTGACGCCGACACCGGGTTTGGCAATGCGCTCAATGCACAGCGCACCATGCGTATTTACGAGCGCGCGGGGGCCAATGCCTTGCAGATCGAGGATCAGAGCTACCCCAAGCGCTGCGGGCATTTGGCGGATAAATCACTGATCTCCAAAGAGGAAATGGTTGGGAAAATCAGCGCGATGGCGGAAGCTCGGGCCAGCGATGAAACCCTGATCATTGCGCGCACTGATGCGATTGGTGTCGAGGGCATTGAGGCGGCGATGGTGCGGGCGGAGGCCTATGTGGCGGCTGGGGCGGATGTGCTTTTTGTGGAAGCGCCACGCTCGGCAGAGGAGTTGGCGCGGGTGGCAGGCACATTTGCGGGGCGGGTGCCCTTGCTGGCGAATATGGTGGAAGGTGGCGCGACCCCTGTGCAAAAGGCAGAGGATTTGCAGGCGCTGGGCTTTGACATCGTCATTTTCCCCGGCGGAATTGTGCGGGCCTTGGCAAAATCCGCTGCGGCCTATTATGGCTCGCTCAAAGCGCATGGATCAAACGCGCCGTTTTCGGAACAAATGTTTGACTTCAATGGATTGAACGACGTTCTGGGCACATCTGACATGCTGGCGGCAGGCCGTCGGTTCGAGGGACTTGGCGAAGGATGACCGAGGCTGCGCCATTCGATTTCGACGTTGAAACGCTGATTATCGGCGCAGGCGCGGCGGGATTGGTGGCAGCTTTGGCGGCGCGCGAAGCAGGTCAGGACGTGTTGGTCATTGAGGCAGACGCGGTGCCCTCCGGGTCGACGGCATTATCTGCCGGGCTGATCCCGGCGGCCGGGACACGGTTTCAGCGGGCTGTGGGCATCGCGGATGATGCAGCGGTTTTCGCGACAGATATTCAGACGAAAGCCAAGGGCGAGAATGACCCCGCGCTTGTGGCGGCGATGGCCGAAACCTCGTCAGAGGTGATTGAATGGTTGGTAGATCAACATGGCCTGCCGTTTTCTCTGGTTACAGATTTTGATTATCCCGGCCATCAAAGGCGAAGGATGCATGGGCTGCCCAGCCGTTCGGGGCGGGAATTGATTGATGCGCTGCGGGCTGCGGCGGAGCGTTCAGGTGTGGATGTGGTCTGTCATCGCCGCGCCATAAACATCTTTGCCAACGATACCCATGTGCAAGGGGTGGCCGTGCAAGGCCCGGAGTGTATTGAACGGATTGCGGCGGGCCGGGTGATTTTGGCCTGCAACGGCTATGGCGGCAATGCAGAGATGGTGGCGCGCTATATGCCGGAGATTGCGGATGCGGTCTGGTTTGGCCATGGCGGCAATCGCGGTGAGGCGGTGACTTGGGCGGCGCAATTGGGGCTGAAGACCGCGCATCTTGGGGCCTATCAGGGGCATGGCAATGTCGCTCATCCGCATGGCATATTGATCACTTGGGCCGTGATTATGGAGGGTGGCGTTCAGGTCAATCGGGCGGGGCGGCGGTTTTGGAACGAAGCGCAGGGCTATTCTGAGGCCGCGCGCGCAGTCTTGGCCCAGCCAGAAGGCATGGCTTGGGCTGTGTTTGACGCAAGAATTGCAGCGATTGCGCGCCAGTTCGAGGATTTCAAACAGGCCGAGGCGCAGGGCGCCGTCAAAGAGGCCGCGACCCCCGAGGCGCTCGCCCAGTTGATGAACGTGCCGAGCGGGGCTTTGAGCGCCACATTGGCGCAGATCCCTTGGGGCGGCAGCGATGCCTTTGGCCGCCGTTTTGGCACAACGCCTTTGGCCCCGCCCTATTGCGCGGTCAAAGTGACAGGTGCGCTGTTTCACACGCAAGGTGGGATTGTGGTTGCGCCCAAATCGGCGCGGGCTTGTCGGGCTTCGGGCGGAGAGATGGCCAATCTTTATGCGGTTGGCGGCGCTGCCTGTGGCGTATCAGGGAGCGGCGACAGTGGCTACTTGTCGGGCAACGGATTGCTGGCCGCTGTCACCCTTGGACTGCGGGCTGGGCGGGATGTCGGCGCTTAGGCGGTGGTTTCGGGCAAGCGCGCCCGTGCAATGGCAATATGCAAATCCATGCCGTGCAAGAGCGCATCATCGTTGAAATCATAATCCGGCGCATGCAGCAGAGGCGAGGTTTCGCCATTGCCGATAAAGGCAAAACAGCCCGGCACGTGATCGAGAAAGCGGGCAAAATCCTCGGAGGCGGTGATGGCGGGGGCGTGGCCGTTCACATGGGCGGAGATCGGGCGCGCGGCTGTCGTTACAGCGGCCGCAAGGTCGGGATCATTGATCAACGGCACAAATTCGCGGCTATAGCGGAGATCAAACGCAAGATCATGCGCCAAGGCCAGACCTGCGGTCAGGCGGCGCATCTCTGTTTCGATCAAGCTGGAGACCTCGGAGCGGAAGCTGCGGGCATCGCCCAAGATCCGCGCGGTGCCGGGCAAGGCGTTGCGGGTGCCATCGGTGATCAGTTCCGTCACGGAGACGACAGCGATATCTGCGGGGTTCACACGCCGTGCGACGATGGATTGCAAATCCAGCACCAAGGTGCAGGCAGGCAGCATCACTTCACGCCCGCTATGGGGCCGCGACGCGTGACCGCCTTTGCCTGTCAATGTGATCTCGAAAATATCCTCTGCCGACATGATTGGACCCGGGCAGGTTTCCACATGGCCCAGCGGCAGGCCGGGCATATTGTGCAGGCCAAAGACTTCGTCAAAGGGCGCGCGCGCCATCACATCGTCGCGCAACATTGCGGCAGCCCCCTGCCCCCATTCTTCGGCAGGCTGAAACAGGAAACGGATGGTGCCATCAAACCCGCCCTCGGCGGCAAGCACTTGGGCGGCCCCAAGGAGCATGGCGGTATGCCCATCATGGCCGCAGGCATGCATGGTGCCCGGCGTCTGCGATGCATAGGCCCGCCCGGTATTCTCGGCGATGCGAAGGGCATCCATATCGGCGCGCAAAGCAATGGCGCGGTTTGACGTGCCCCGGCGAAGGCTGCCCACGACACCGGTTCCGCCCACCCCTTCGATCACATCAAGTCCAAACCCGCGCAGAGTTTGCGCGACAAAGGCCGCGGTGCGGTGCTCTTCAAACCCAAATTCAGGATGCCGATGCAGATCATGCCGCCATGCGGTCAACTGGGTTTTGAGCGTGGCGCGGACAGTCATGGCTGAACCTTCTTGGAGGACTGCGAAAACAGGCGGCCCGGCGCCAGGGCTGCGAGAGGCGCATGGGAATATTGCGCCATATGCCAAGCCAGAACTTGGTTGGAGCTAAGCACAGGAATGCCAAGCTCGGCCTCAAGTTCGGCAATGAGATCAAGGGTGCGAAGATTGGTGCAAGAGAGAAACACAGCCTCGGCCCCATTGGCAGCCGCCGCCCGCGCGGCGGCCTTGATCGAAGCGGGCGCGATACGGGCCACACGCTCTTCGCGCTCCTCTCCGAAAGAGATGGCTTCGACTACGGGAAAGCCGCATGCCGCAAAAGCCTGCGCCATCGGAGCGGCAATGGCGGCAATATAAGGCGTGACGAGGCCAATGCGGGTGATGTGCAAGGCCGAAAGCGCGGCAAATGCCGCAGTCAGGGGGTCGGTCACGGCGGGGGTTTCGACGCCAAGCCGGACCATGCGCGCCACGGCATCTGCCCCGATCAAGGTGGTGCCGGATGTGCAGCCATAGCCCACCACATCAAACTGCGCGGCGCGGGGCAAAAGGCCTGCGCCACGCGGTAACTCGGCTTCCATCGCGGCAATCGTGTCGGTTGTCAGCTCATCCCCCGAAGGAATACGCGTGATGTAAAGGGCTGTGTCGCCACTGGCAAAGAGGCGGCGGAAATCTTGCTCCAGCGTTTCATCGGCGCGCAGCACGATCAAGCCAAGGGTGCCTTGAGTGCCAATGGGGCCTGTGGTGTCGAAACTCATGGACTTCATGCAGGGATCTCCGGCAACTCGGCGGGCGCGCGGCGCGACAGCAATTCAGGACCATCGGCACGCAAAACGATATTTTCTTCATGCACCAAAATTCGCCCCGGCGCGATATCAACACCGGGTTCCAGTGTCAGCACCATGCCTTCGCGCAACACCGTTGTATCAAGGGGGGTCAGCGAGGGCCATTCCGTCAGTGTAATGCCAAGGCCATGGCCCAAACGGCCCCCGCCCGGTGTGGCACCCCGAGCGCGCAGGTCCTCGGTCAAGATCCGATGCAGGTCACAGGCGCGCATGCCGGGGCGGAGTGTCGCCAAGGCGGTCTCGGTTGCGGAAAAGAGCGCATCTTGTGCGCGGCGCACGGCGTCAGACGCGGGGCCAATCGCATAATTGCGGTCAAAATCGCAAAAATAGCCGTCGCGCACGGCACCAGTGTCTAGCATCAGCACATCGCCGCGCGTCAGGGGGCGTGCATCGGCGGGTGAGATGACATCGCCATAACCGCCCTGCCCGGCCCCACCAGCCACGTAGCTGACCCAATCTGCCCCCTCTTGCAAAAGCGCGATCTGAAAGCTGCGAAACACCTCCGCCAAGGACATGCCGGGGCGGGCAAACTCGGGGACACGCGCATAGGCCGCATCCGCGACAGCGCAGGCCGCCCGGATTTTGGTGATTTCTGCTTCGGATTTCACCTCACGCGTGCGGAACACGGCTTGGGTGCCATCAACCATGCGACGCGTGCCAATCGCGGCCTCTACGCGCAAGAAGTCTGCCACTGGCATTCGCAAATGGGTTTCCAGCCCCATGGGCAAACCAATACGCGCCGCTTCGGGCGTGAGGTCGCGCAGGGTGGCGGCAAGTAGCGACACACCGTCATCGTGGGGGTCTGGCGCGCTCCATGTTCGGATATCGCGCAGCCATGTGCGGCTCATCAGCTCGGCCCCAATCGCAGGGATCACGGCAACGGGCGCTCCGCTGGCGGGAACAATCACAAACCAAGGCCGCGCCGGGCTTTCCCAAAAGCGTGTCAGAAATCCAGTGGTGTAAAAGACATCGGCAGGTGTGGTCAGCAAGACCGCCGCGAGGTCTGATTTGGCCATTTCCGTTTGGAGCGTGTGAATGCGGCGGCGATATTCCTCGGCGGGAAAGATCAAGGAAGGCTCAGACATCTTCGGGACCCTCGCTGAGGATGGTGAGAACGCGGGCGTCTGGGCCGATCCCCAGACCACCTGCCAGAAGCGCCGCGATGCCCGCAGCGCCTGATGGGGTGGAGGCGAGGCCAGCGGCGGCAACGGCGGCGGCCCCTTTTGCCGCGTCCTCCTCGGAGAGGGTGATGAACCGATCGGCATCGCGGGCCAGATCAGCCAAGGCCAACATGGACGGGGTCTTGCAATCGAGCCGCCCCATCGCAGAGACCGGGCCTTGTGTCTCGACAACCGCGCCTTGGCGGATGCTTTCGATCAGCGCCGGAGCGGCGCTGGGTTCGACGACGATCATCTCGGGGGCGTCCCCCCATGAAAGGCGCAATTCCGCCGCCACCGCTGCCGCAAGACCGCCCACACCGGCTTGCAACAGCACATGACTGGGCAGAGCTGCGCCGGATTGGGCAAAATCATCGACGATCTCGACTGCGAGATGGCGGTAACCTTCCATCACACGGAACGGCAGGTCTTCGTAACCGGGCCAAGACCCATCCGACAGAAGCGTCCAGCCTTGGGCCTCGGCGGCGGCGCTGGCGGCGCGCATGCTGGCCTCGTAATCAACGCCTTCGCGCACAACCTGTGCTCCCATGGATTGCAAGCGGTGCACAAACCCTTCTGGAACCGTCATCGCCAGATAAACCACGGCTTTGGCCCCAAAGACCCGCGCGCCTGCCGCGACAGACAGCCCATGATTTCCGGCGCTTGCAGTGACATATGTACGCCCCTTGAGCGCCTGAGCAAGTTCCCCCCCGAGGGCCGCCGCATCGCGCGCGATGGCATGGGCCGCACCAAGCGCTTTGAAGCTGCCAAGACCCATCCGGCTGCGTTCATCCTTGACCCAAAGCCGCGCGACACCTGCGCGGGCAGCAAGATCGGGGCAATCACGCAACGCTGTGGGCTGATGTGCGGGGCATTGGGCCAAAAGGGCTGCAACAGATTTGGCATCTGCGCCCAGTTTTGGACGCAGCTCCGGCAGGCCATGGCCGCGGTAGGGGTTTGTCACTTGATCCATCTTGCAGGCCTCCGATGTCTGAAAGACAGAATAACCGCTTTTGCCCGCGGGGTTCTCGGAGAAATCCTTGGCTTTGAGGCCGAAAAAACGCTTGTATGAAGGCTATGGCACGGAATTTACGCCAAGGAGGCGCGCAGAACCTGCCAACACGGCGTATTTTGAGCTAGTAGGGCCTATGGATAGATTCGATGCCCTGATCTTGGATGCGGTGCAAGGCAACACACGCTTGACCGCGGAGGCCTTGTCGCAATTGGTGTGCCTGTCGCCAGATGCCTGCCGCAAGCGTTTGGCCCGGTTGCGGGCCGAGGGCTATATCGAGGCCGATATTGCTGTGCTTAATCCAGCAAAATTGGGCCGCGGGCTTATGGTGATTGTGGAGGTCTCGCTCACATCGGAGCGCGCGGCCGATATTGACACGTTCCGCGACCGCATGAAAGCCGCGCCAGAGGTGATGCAATGTTATTATATCACTGGAAACAGTGACTTTTTGCTGATCCTTTCGGCCAGTGACATGGCGGATTATGAGGCTTTTACGCGCCGTCATTTCTTTGCCGATAGCAATATCATGCGCTTTCGCACCAGTGTGGTGATGGACCGGGTGAAAACCGGATTTTCCATCCCCATTCCGGGGCTTCAAAGCCCCGAGTCACGCATTTTCAAAATGCGACGCGATCGGCGCCTTTGAGAGCGAGGATTTCGCGGGCCTCATCGGGCGTGGCCACTTCCAAACCCAGACCTTCCAGAATTTGGCGCGCCGCGCGCACTTGCTGGGCATTGGTTTCAGCCAAAGTCCCCGGCCCGGCCCAAAGACTGTCTTCGAGACCAACGCGGATATTTCCGCCCATGGCCGCAGACATTGCCGCAATGGGCAATTGGTTGCGCCCTGCGCCCAATACAGACCAGCGATAGGTATCACCAAAGAGCCGATCGGCCGTGCGCTTCATATGCATGACATCATCGGGATGTGCGCCGATCCCGCCCATCAGACCAAAAACGGTCTGGATGAAGAGTGGCCCCTGCACGAGCCCCTCATCGACGAAATGCTTGAGATTATAGAGATGCGCGGTGTCGTAGCATTCAAATTCAAAGCGCGTGCCATTGGCACCGAGCGTGGTCAGGATATGCTCGATATCTGCAAAGGTATTGCGGAAAAGAATTGATTTATCAGCGATATATGTCTGCTCCCAAGCATGTTTGAGTTGCCCTTCAAAGCGTTTAAGCATCGGGAACAGACCAAAATTCATCGAGCCCATGTTCAATGAGGCCACTTCAGGTTGCCATGTGGCGGCGGGCCTGACGCGCTCTTGAATGCTCATGGTGGGGGCACCGCCTGTGGTGATGTTGACCACACAGTCGGAGCGCTGCTTGATCATTTGCAAGAATGGCAAAAACGCTTCTGGGGTTTGGTCAGGGCGGCCATCTTTGGGGTCGCGCGCATGAAGATGCACCACCGCCGCCCCGGCTTCGGCCGCACCGATTGCGGCATCGGCAATCTCTTGCGCGGTCACTGGCAAATAGGGTGACATCGATGGGGTATGGATAGCCCCTGTGACGGCACAGGTGATGATGACTTTGCGATTGCGGCCCATAGTTTCCTCCCCGACGGCGCGCTTCGGCGCGATTGCGGTCATCATGGCGGTGAATGGCGCGTTGGCAAGGGTGGGAATTTGCTTTTCACCGAAGGAGCGGCGCGCCAGACTGCACTGAGGGACATGGGAGAGAGCGATGGATTTGGGATTGCAGGGCGCGCGGGTGATCGTCACGGCGGGTGCAGGCGGAATTGGCCGGGTGATTGTAGACGCGTTTCGGGCAGAAGGCGCGCAGGTGGCGGTCTGCGATATCGATGAAGCGGCACTTGCAAGCCTGCCCAAAGATGTCTTTCGCGCCAAGATCGATGTGGCTCAGAGCGCCGCGTTAGTCGGCTTCATGGCCGATGCCATGGCGCATTTGGGGGGGCTGGATTGCTTGGTGAATAATGCCGGGATCGCGGGCCCCACAGCACGGATCGAAGACCTTGATGCCGCCGCTATTTCGCATTGTCTTGCGGTTTGCCTCACCAGTCAGTTTTTGACCATTGGCCAAGCCGTGCCCGAATTGAGACAGAGCGAAAACCCCTCGATCATCAATATATCCTCTCTGGCAGGCAGGCTTGGCTTCAAGCTGCGGAGCCCTTATGCGGCAGCGAAATGGGGGGTCATTGGGCTGACAAAATCAATGGCCGTAGAGTTGGGGGCAGATCGTATTCGGGTGAATGCCGTGTTGCCGGGGATCGTCGCGGGAGATCGGCAGCGCCGGGTGTTGGAGGCACGGGCACAATCGCGGGGTCTGCCCTTCGCGCAGATCGAAGCAGAGGCGTTTTCTTATACGGCGATCAAGGACTACGTGACACCCGAGCAAATCGCGGACCAGATCTTGTATCTCGCCTCGGCACGCAGCAAGACAATGACCGGACAAGCGATTTCTGTGTGCGGTGACACGGGGCTATTGGGATAAGCCCTTACCCCCGCGCCTCATAGACGGTTTGGCCTTTGAACACCGTGCGCGCGACGCATGTGGCAAAAAGTGCCGCGTTGCTTTGGCTGAAAGGGTCTGTTTCGAGCAGGATGTAATCGGCCCAAAGGCCGGGCTTCAATTGGCCCGTCTGGCCAGCGAGACCCATGGCGCGCGCGGCATTGCGCGTAAATAGCGGCAAGGCCTCGGCAAGTGAGATGGCCTCATCGGGGGCAACGCTGCCGGGGTAGGCCCTCGAGGGATCCCGGCGCGATATCATCCCCGCCAAACCGCTCCATGGATTGGCATCTGGTGCCGAAGCAGGCCAGTCGGTGCCAAAGATGACTTCTGCGCCAGCGGCAAGCAAGGCGCGGATCCGGTGCACCTGAGCGAGGCGCGCCGCACCAAGGGCCGCAACTTGGGCAGACGTCGCGGCATTGGGCATCCAAAGCTTCGGGGACACCTCGGCTACGGCATTCAGCGCGGCAAAGCGTGGCAGGTCAGTGTCGGAGATAAAGGTGCAATGTGCGATTTCATGGCGTGGGCCATTGGGGCCATTGGCGGCGCGCGCGGCGGCAATAGCGTCAAGCCCCTTGCGGGCCGCATTATCGCCCACGGCGTGCATTTTCACGCAAAACCCTGCTGCATCATGTTCGGTGACGATCTGCGCCAAGTGCTCTGGCGCAAGCAAGAGCGTGGCGTCAGGACTATGGGTGGCCGGATCATAGCCCGGTCGCGCCAGATAGGGAGCAAGGAATGACGCCGTATAGGCAGGCGCAACCCCATCCAAGAAAAGCTTGGAAAAATCCAGTCCCAGACCTGGGCGGCGATACGTGGCGCGCAAGTCATTGAGCCGGGCCAAGGGAATGAGATCATTGGACAGCGGGGAGAAAGCCGTGAGATGGGCCGCCGCATGAAGGTGAAGTCGGCCCTGATCATGGGCGCGGGCATAGGCCGCAAGGTCGGCGGGATCGGCAGAGGGCTCCTTGAAGCCTGTGTAGCCAAGACTGTTGAAATATCGCACCGCGTAATCGCAGGCCTGATCAAGCTGTTCGGCGCTCCATGGCAAATGGCGCATGACAGGCGCGCAGGCGGCTTCGGCCAAAAAGCCCGATAGCGCGCCGGAGGCTGAACGCCCCATCACGCCACCGGAAATTTCAGCTGTGCTGTCTGAGAGGCCTGCGGCGTCCAAGGCTTTGGAGTTGCACCACAATGCGTGCTGGGTCGTGTCCGAGAGCGCGACCGGGTGATGTGGGGCCAACTGGTCGAGCCAAGCGCGCGGCGACTGCGCTATTTCTGCGCTCATGTCATAGCGCCATGGCCCGCCGCTGATCCAAGCGCCTTTGGGCAATCGGGCTGCGCGGGTGCGAACGGCTTCGGCCAGTTGCGGCACTGTCGCTTGATAGCCAGTATAGACCTGAAAAAGATCACGACAGCCCCCCCAGAGCGCATGTGTATGGCTTTCGATCAGGCCGGGCATCAGGGCCGCGCCGCGCAGGTTTTCCCGCACTGTATGCGCGCCGCTGAGTGCTTCTATTTCGGGCAAAGTGCCAACGGCGAGGATCCGGCCTTTGGCAATCGCCAGCGCCTCGGCGCGCGGATAGGCGGGATCCATTGTCAGGATCGGGCCGCCGAAAAGAATATGATCTGCTTTCGCCACGGCCCTGCCCCATCATGACTGCTCACGCTTAGGATAAAAATTCTGTTGATTTGGTCAACAAAATGTTTAGCCTTAATGAACGCAAGAGGACATGCGATGGCGTCAACAGCGAAAACACAAGCTGGGCAAGTTCATCCGCCCATTCAAAAACTCCGCCAAGCGCTGAGTTTTCGTGTGGCGCGTCTGGCCGCCCTTAATGAGCGCGCTGGCAGCTTTCATTTCCAAGCAGCGTTTAACCTGCGGCTCAATGAATGGCGCGTTCTGGGCCTGACGGTGCCAGAGGGGAAAATCCTGTTTTCAGAGCTGCGCGAGATTTTGTGGATCGACAAAGGGCAATTGTCGCGGGTGGTGAAATCCTTGGTAGACGCGGGCCTCATTGAGACATCAGCGGCCCAAAAAGACGCGCGCCAGTTGGAATTGACCGCCACTGAAAAAGGAAAGCGCGTGCATGATGAAGCGCTGCGCTTCACCCAAGGCCGCAATGAGGCCGTAGTGGAAACACTCACACCAGAGGAATGTGCGACATTTCTAGGGATTCTTGATAAAATTTTGAGCCATAACGAAGAGCTGGCCCATAAGAGAGGCCATTTCAAATGACCACGCCTGCCCCCCTTGAACAACTGGGCCGTCTCTTGGCGCTTGTGCTGTCGGGAATTGTGATCTCGGTGATTGCGTTTTTCGTGCTGGATGAGGCCAATGCGCGATTTGGGGTCATGGCCGCAAGTGTGGTGATTGTGGCGCTGACGTCGCCCTTAGCACGGGGGCGCTTGGGGCGTTGGGGACAGCTGCTGGATGTGATCCTGATTGCCGGATTCGCCTATTCGGCAGTCTGGTTTTTTCAAGTAAAGTCAGAGCTTTATACGGGCTTCTTCAGAGAGACGACGCAAAACCTGATCGGTGGTTTGATAGGGCTTGCTGTGTTGCTTATTTTGGTGCAGCGCGCTTGGGGCTGGTCGCTCGTGATTTTGGCGCTGGTGTTCATTGGTTTTGGGTTTGCCGGGCCCAGCTTGCCGGGGCTATTGCGCCATTTCGGAATGGATTCCGGTGATTTCATGCAGATCACTTGGTATTCTTTTGACGGCGTCTTTGGCCGCACCACGGGATTGGTCGCAGATAACGTTCTGATTTTTCTCATTTTCGGGGCGATTTTGGAGCGCACGGGTGCCGGGGAAAGCCTGATCCACATCTCGACCGCCCTGACCGCGCGCATCCGGGGCGGATCAGCACATGCGGCCATCGTGGCGAGTGCGATTTTCGGCATGATGTCGGGCAGCGTTGCTGCAAATATCGCAGGCACTGGCGTCTTCACCATTCCCATGATCAAGCGTCAAGGCTTTTCGGCCAATTTCGCAGGAGCCGTGGAAACCGCCGCCTCATCGGGGGGGCAGTTAACCCCTCCGATTATGGCTGCCGCGGTTTTTGTGATGGCCGATCTCGTGGGGATGCCGTTTTCATTGGTGATCGCAGCGGCCGCCTTGCCCGCGCTGTTCAAATATATCGGACTTTTTGGCCAAGTTTATGCCGAAGCCATCCGGCTTGATATCAAGACCCTCCCCCCCGAGGAGCGGCCCGTGTTGACGGCCCGCGATTGGTTGAATTCGGCATTGGTCTTCTTGCCCATTGCCGCATTGATGGCGACGTTTTTGGCGGGCAAAAGCCCCGCCATGGCAGGGCTGATCGGGGTTGTGACGGCAATCTTGACGGGATTGGTGCTAAACCCCGACTTTCGCCGCGAACCGCAGCGCATCTTGCAAGCCTTGATCGAAGGCGGGATCAGCTCGGCACAAATCATGCTCGCGGTGGGAGCGATTGGGATTGTGCTGGCTGTGGTCAATGAAACCGGCGTGGCTATTCGGTTCGCCACATCGATCGCCTCGGTTGGGGATGGAAACCTTTTGCTTGCCCTGTTCTTGGCGATGTGTGGCGCGTTGATCTTGGGAATGGGTTTGCCCACCCTGCCCGCCTATTTGATCATTGCGATCATGATTGCCCCTGCGATCATCAAGGCGGGGGTCTTGCCGCTCGCGGCGCATATGTTTGTGCTTTATTTTGCGGTCTACTCCTCCATCGTGCCGCCAATTGCCTATGGCTGCTACGTGGCCGCGCCGATTGCGGGGGGCAATCCGCTCCAAACCTCATTCGTGGCGCTGCGAATATCGATTGTCGGGCTGATGGTGCCCTATGTTTTTGTCTTTTCGCCGTCGCTTTTATTGGTCGCGGGCGCGTTTAGCTGGTCCGAATTGGGCTTTACCATGCTGCGCCTTTTGGCAGCGGTGTGGATGTTTTCGACCGCCCTTGGCGGCGCAGATCCCCGACTGGGGCGGATTGGATTTGTCCAGCGCTGC
>Ga0102815_10000257_pt1 | contig 38154 bp, 27 predicted proteins | sample ColrivemetaGS759_FD_79113 | JGI IMG/M metagenome (GOLD analysis project Ga0102815, IMG submission 79113) | Estuarine microbial communities from the Columbia River estuary - Ebb tide ETM metaG S.759 | ecosystem: Environmental > Aquatic > Marine > Intertidal zone > Estuary | place: USA: Columbia... | reverse complement strand
TCGCCCACAGCCCTGCATGGCCGACCGGCAGGAACGAAGGGGCCCGGCCTCAAGGGTCCCGCTCTCAAGGGTCCCGTCGCCATGGGGCCGTCAGGACCACACGGCCAGGGGCGACCCGTCCCGGGCGGTCAGCCGCGCAGGCCAAGCGGGATGGCCCAGCGGGGTCAGCGAATTGGGTCAGCTAGCTGGGTCAGCCAATTGGGCCGGACAAGCCGAGGGGCCGTCCTGTAGGGCCCCAGGTTCCCAGGTTCCCAGGGACCGGCGCCGAGGCGCGGCCTCAGGCGGCCTCGCGGTGCTCGTCGTCCCGGCGCCATGGGCCACGCCGTTCGCCATCGAGGACCTCGCGGCAGCGCCGCGCCAGCTGGTGCAGGATGGAGCGTTGCGGCTCGAGGTGGCGATCCGATGCCGGCCCGAGCCGGGCCCTCATCTCGGCCGACGTCCCGTCGATCAACACGGTGAGCCCGAGGTGCAGGGCGAGGGAATGGTCCGAGAGTTGGCTCGCTGCGACGAGGTCGCGGGCGGGGCCGAGGAGCACCCGTCTAAGCCCCTCCCACACGGCCACGCTCTGGCCCTCTGCGGTCAGGTGTTCGCCGCCCTTGGGGACGGCGGTTGCGGTGATGAAGTGAAGCAGGTCGTAGAGCAGCGGCGCCTGACGGGCGAAGCTCCCCCATTCCGACGCGAACACGAGGGGCCCCTCGACGCGCACGTTGCCTGGGGTGAAGTCGCCGTGAGCGGGGCCAGCGGCGAGGGGAGCGCCCGCAGCGGAGCGCTCCAGGGTCCTCGCGAGCGCGGAGTAGTCGTCGTGCCACTCCGGGTCCTGGTCCCTCCGCAGGGAGGCGAGGTGTCGCCAGGAGTCGACGAAGACCGCGGTCTCCGGGAGAGGAGCGCCGGCGGTTCGATGCTCCAGCAGACCCAGGAGAAAGTGCGTGTGCGCGGGGCCGAAGGCGCCTTCCAGGGCCGGGCTCGTCGCCGGGGCGGCGTCCGAGGCGAGCCAGGGGCAGCCCTCACGCTCTCCGCTCGCGAAGAGGGATGCGTGTTGCTCGAGCCCTGCTTCCCTGAGGAACGCCAGCGCCTCGGCGCCGCGCTGGACGGACACCGCTGAGGCGGGGGAGACGCCAATTTGAAGGGACACCCTGGCGTCGCCCCGGCGGTCGAGGGCGCGCACGGTCAGGGCCTGGCCGGGGGCGGCGGAGTTCACCTGTACCGCCACATGGCCGTCCACCGGGAGCACCGGCAGGTCCTGGGCGGGGAGCGCGCGACCGAGGCGAGTCCAGACCGAGACCTCGGGACGCCCGAAGCGTTGGGCCATGTTGAAGGGGCTCGCGAGGCGGAGCAAGGCGGCCAGGGCTCGCCCGCCGGGAAGGTCCGCAGGGAGCAGCTCGAGGCTCCCGCGGAGGGCGGGGCCCGCGTCGGCAGGCAGGAGGGTGACGACGCGACGCCCGGCTCCGAACTCCAGGAAGCTCTCGGCGGCGTCGGGAGTCTCGAGCAGCGACTGAAGCCGGGCGAGCCGCGACCGGGAGGCGGCGCTGCCGGAGGTCCGGATCATGATCCGCTCACCGGGGCCAAGTCCGGCCCAGGCCTCCCGCACAGCTTCGGCGTCTTGCCGGTCATGCAGGTCGAGGCAGGCCACCGGGGATGGCCCCCCCCGCAGGACGGCGTACCAGCGGTCGATGAATAGCCCAGCGGCGTCCATCAGGCCGCTTGCTCGGAGGGCCGGTCGCGGCCGGAGAGGCTCAAGAGCGCCGCGCCCGGCGTCAGGGCTTCCATGCCGGCGAGGGTCGCCGCCATGGCGAGGCCGACGGCGGGCTCCTCGTCGCCCTCACAGGGGACCGCGAAGGCCGTCGGTTGACTCGCTGCGAAGGCGTCATAAGCAGCGGTGAGCGCGAGGGCCTCCCGCCGGGTGAGCTCCGGGCGCCGTTGCATCAGCTCGGTCGACGTCGGAGAGCAGACGAGGATGACATCGGGTCGCCGCGCCCTGGCTGCCATCCAGCGGACGAGAGCGCCGCTGTTGTTGAGGCCGAAGCGTCCGGGCTCGAGGGCCCAGTCATGGATCCAACCGTCGACCACCACGGCGCCTCCGCCGTGGAGGGCAGGCTCGACGAACGAGCGGTAGCTGCGGCAGAACGCGAGGAAGCTGCGCGTCGCTCGCCACCACGAAGCGAGGCGGCCGGCGGAGGGCTCCGCGGCTTCGTCCCCCGCGGACCAGGGGTCCTCGGCGGGCTGCAGGGACGTGCAGGTGCTAGAGCTGAAGGGGGCGCGAAGCTCGGCTCTCATCTCGGCCGCCAGCGCCTGGGTCTCCGCTCCCTTAGGCCCCACGACGGCCACGAGGAACCCCGGGTCCTCGCGCTCTCCGCCGATGAGGCGCAAGGCCAGCGCGGTCAAGGTCTGGAGGGGGCGACGGATGAGCGAGCGACGCACGAGGGCCCGTCTGAAGCGCGGGGCCTCCTTGATCAGCCTGGTGAGCTCCTCGCTGCGAAGCGCGGCCACGAAGCGATCGGCGGCCCCGGTCCCGACCATCCTGCCGAGCACGGCTCGAAGCTGCGCGGGGTGGGTGTCCGCGGTGACCACGAGGCGGGTCGTGGACTCCTTCTCAATGTGCCCTGAAGTTAGGTAGGCGGGGAGGAAGTGGGTCAGGGTCCCGAGGACCGCCGCCGGTCGGTGGGGGCTACGGCTCGTGTCACGATTGCGGAAGATCTCGTCGGCCCCGAGATACGTGATGCCGCGCCACTGGCGGCGAGTGCTCACCTCCAGCCGAAGGTGGTGGTGTCGGTCGGTCCCGCAGAAGGCATACAGCTGGAAGGTGACGGCCCCACTCTCCCGGCTCGACCAGACGACGGAGACGCCTTCCGTGTCGAGCGCGTGCTGCAGGAATCGCGTGACCCGGTTGAGGTGCCGCGGCAGGCACATCAACTGGAGGCCCCGTGGGTCGCGTAGCACGGGCGCGAAGCGCGCCCCGACGGTCGCGACGACCGGGATGTCCGCGCCCCGGAGGATGCCGAGGAACTTCTCGACAGCGGACTCGACGGGAGTCACGGAGTTCGAGTCGAGCGCCTTTTGCGCAGCGCGCGTGGGGGTCGAAGCAGAGGTGTGGGCCAAGGTGCACTCCAGGTGGTTGACGATTCGCTCCACCCGGACAGCGCTGCCCCGGCGACGGACGTTCTCCTCCAAGATCGACCGGGCCGGGGCGCCCGCTTGACCTGGAGCGGCTGGGAGCGCCGGCCGGGCTTGATCTGAAACGAAAGGACGCCCGGGCTGCCCCGGATGGAGACAGCCCGGGCGTCCGGGGGCCGTGGTGGCTCAGAGCCTGATCAGCTGAAGGCCTTGGCGTACTCGTCCTCGCTGAAGCCGATCAGCCAGTTCTTGCCGACCCTGGCGCTGGGAGCCCGCAGGTTCCCCGTTGGCCCCAGGACCACAGCGGCCAGCTGCTGCTGGGCCTCGGGATCCTTCGCAAGGTCGAGCACGACGACCTTCTTGCCCTTCGCTGCGGTCACCTTGCGGCTCCCTTCGAAGAGCTCGGCGAGGTCCGCCTCTCCAATTCGTTCCTTCGCTGCATTGACCGTCTCACGGACGGTCACGCCGGCGTTCTCGAGGAACGCGTCGGCGCGCTTGCAGCTGGTTCAGCCCTTGCGGTGGTAGATCCAGTCGATTCGCTTGGCCATGGCCTGTTCTGGGTAGGGGGGATGGAGGATTCGGGCGGCGGGAGGCCAGCCGGGATCGAGTCTCAGGGGCGTTCGAGCGGGGGCACGGGCCCGATGAGGCGAGTGTACTCCTGCACCGCAAATCGGTCCGTCATCCCGGCGATGTAGTCGCAGATCGCGCGCTCGGTGCCCACCTGGTCGCTCCACTCATGGAACCAGATGGACATCTCTGACGGGGCCGCGACATAAGCGTCGAAGAGCGCGCTGATCACGTTCTTGGCCCAGAGGCGGAAGGCCTGCAGGTACGGGTGCCGATAGAAGTGCTTGTAGAGGAAGCGCTGTAGCTCCGCGACCATGGGTTGGACCTCGCGTGAGTGAGCGCAGAGCATGGTCTGGTGCGCGCGGACCTCGGCCGTCGACTCCACGCCGCTGTCCTGGACGTTGCGGAGGGTGGCCTGGCACAGGTCGACGATGCAGATCCCGATCACCTCGTTCGCGGTCCGGCCGATCTGGAGGCGCGGGTCGTCGGGGCTTTGGCGCAGGAAGCCAGGGTGGCGCTCTTCGATACGGGCTCGTGCCACGCGCCAGAGTTCAACCTCGGCCTCGAGGGTCTCCTCGGCGAACATGCCTGCGCTGAGGCCGTCCTCGATGTCGTGCTTGTTGTAGGCCGTGGAGTCTGCGAGATCGACGACCTGGCCCTCGAGCACGGGGTGCCTGGGCTTCGGACCAAACTCCTCGGGCCAGTCCTCCGGCTTCTCGTGCTTGAGCAGGGACTCCCGTAGCTCTCGGGTGAGATTGAGGCCGGGGTGGTCGGGGCTCCGCCGCTCCAACACGTCGACCACTCGGAGGACCTGAGCGTTGTGCCGGAAGCCGCCATAGTCGGCCATGCAGTCGTTCAGTGCCCACTCGCCGCGGTGACCGAACGGCGGGTGCCCGATGTCGTGGGCGAGGCTGAGCCCTTCCGCGAGCGGTTCGTTGAGGCGCAGGACCCCCGCGACACTACGCGCCACCTGGCACACCTCGAGGCTGTGGGAGAGCCGGGTGCGGTGGTGGTCGCCCTCGTCGTTCAGGAAGACCTGGGTCTTGTACTGGAGCCGACGGAAGGCGGTGGAGTGGGTGATCCTGTCGCGGTCCCGCTCGAACAGCGTGCGGTGGGGATCGGGGGACTCGGGGTAGTGGCGGCCGATCGAGTCCACGCTGCGCATGGCGTAGCTCGCAAGCTGCTCGGCTTCTCTGCGCTCGCGGGTGGCGCGGTCACAGATGGAATCGGGTACGGGGTCGCTCATGGGCCTGGGGCCCGCCGAATGCGGGGTGCTCCTGCCCGGACGGGCGAGGGGGGGCGCGGTGTCGGGGAGCCTACCGTCTGCGGGCACCAACTCCATTGGCATCCCAGCTCCATCGGCATCCCGGCTCTATCAGCATCCCGGCTCCATCAGCCTCCCGGCGCATGGCCGCCCTGTCCTGTGGGGGAACCGGTCGCCTCATTCGCACCCCGGCCGGGGAGAGGGCGGGGGAGGGGGCAAGTCATCGCCCTCGGCGGCCGGGGCGCGGTGGTGCGAGCCCCGACCTGGCCGGTATCCTCTGGCCCATGTCTGCACCCTGGTATGTCGAGGCGTTCCGTGGCGATTATCGAGACGTCTACGCCCACCGCAATCTTGCGGCGGCGAGGGAGGAGGTGCGTTGGCTCGCGGGCGAGGTGCTCGCCGGCGTCGATGGGCCGGTCCTCGATGACTGCTGCGGCTTCGGTCGCCACAGCCTCGCCTTGGCCGAGGCAGGCTTCGATGTCTTTGGCATTGACCTCTCTCTCGACCTCCTCGCTTCTTCCGGGGAAATGGAGGGAGCGCGTGACCGGCTCGCTGGCCGGCTCAGCCAGGCGGACATGCGGTCCCTCCCCTTCGCCGACGGCTCCTTCGGGGCGGTGGTCAACCTCTTCACCTCGTTCGGCTACCTCGGGGACACTGGAGACGCCGCTGCCCTGGACGAGATGGGCCGGGTGCTTCGCCCTGGCGGGACGCTGGTCATGGACCTGATGAACCCAGCAGCCATCCGTCGCGGCCTGCGGCCCAGCTCGAGGGAGGAGCGCGACGGCATCATCCTTGAGGCCCGCCGATCCCTCGAGGACGGGGGCCGCCGAGTGGTCAAGGAGGTGCACCTGACCCTCGCCAGCGGCGAGGTTCGGCGGTGGCGTGAGGAGGTCAGGATGTACGAGCCCACGGAGCTCGACGCCCTCATGGGAGCCCGGGGGCTGACCGTGGTGGGGCGGGCTGGCAGCTTCGGGGGGGAGCCTTTCGACCCCGAGCAGGCCGAACGGCAGGTCGTCCTGGCGCGTTCCTGACGGTCTGTCGCGGAATGGACATCGGACGGATCGTCCCTGCCCTTAGACTCTTCGCCCGAAGCGCGGCCGTCCATCTCCCCGCCGGGGAGCGTCCGGACCCATGCAGGCCGCCGAGAACGTCATGCAGCAGAACATTGTCTTCAGCGAGCAGGCCCTGGAACTCCAGGCCCTGGCCCGAAAGATCGCGGACGAGGTCGTGCGCCCGAAGGCCGCCGAACTCGACGAGAAGCACGAGTACAACATGGAGGCGGCGCAGGCCCTCGCGAAGGCCGGCCTCTTCAAGACTTGGATCCCCAAGGAGTACGGGGGACACAGCGCCGGCGTGCTGGCGCTCTCCCTCATCGCCGAGGAGCTCGCCAAGGCGGACTCGGGCTTCGGGGTCGCGTTCGCCGTGAACGCCCTCGGCTCCTTCCCGATCGTCCTCGGTGGAACGGAGGAGCAGAAGAAGAAGTACCTGCCGCTCATCGGCAACGGTGAGAAGTTCGTCGCCTTCTGCCTCTCCGAGAAGTTCGCCGGCTCTGACGCCAGCGGCCTCGCGGTCACGGCGGTCAAGGACGGGGACGACTACATCATCAACGGCGAGAAGAAGTGGACGACCAACGGCGGCATCGCCGACATCTACACGGTCTTCGCCGTCACGGATCGGACCTCGCGGTCGCGCAGGATCAGCGCGTTCATCGTCGAGAAGGGGACCCCCGGGTTCACCATCAACAAGGTGGAGAACAAGATGGGGATCCGCGGCGTTCCGGTGGTCGAGACCCACTTTAACAACGTCCGTGTCCCCGCCGAGAACCTCATCGGCGGCCGCGAGGGCATGGGCTTCAAGCACGCCATGATGACGCTCGACCACGCGCGTCCCGGTGTCGCAGCCCAGGCCGTCGGTGCCTCACAGGGGGCGCTCGACCTCGCCAACGTCTACGCGAACCGCCGCGTTCAGTTCAAGGTGCCCATCAGCCAGCACCAGATGGTCCAGAAGATGCTCGCTGACATGGCGATGAAGACGGAGTCGGCGAGGCAGCTGACCTACGCCGCGGCCGCCGCGATCGACGAGAAGGGGCCCAACCCCATGAACTCCAAGATGGCGGCCATGGCCAAGTGCCTCTCCAGTGACGTCGCCATGGAGGTGGCCACCGATGCGGTGCAGGTCTTCGGGGGCTACGGCTTCATGGAGGACTACCCGATCGCCAAGTTCTTCCGGGACGCGAAGATCCTCCAGATCTACGAGGGCACGAACCAGGTCCAGCGGATCGTCATCGCGCGCCACCTCATCCGTGAGGCCGGCGAGCTTGAGCACCTCAAGGAGTTCATCCCCACGGAGACCCAGGAGCGCTACGGGGCGGAGGATCTCAACGCCTGACCCTGAGCCTCCGATCGCTACGGCAGCGGGTCGCGCGACGACGCACCGCTCGCCTCGGTCACGCAGCGGCCGCTCCCCTGTCCAGGGGGGCGGCCGCTGCCCTTTTGACGTGAGTTCTCTCGGTTCGGGAGGGGGTCCTGCCCCGTTGGCAGAGCTGGGCAGCCGGAATCTCGATGGGGTGCAGTAAGCCTCCAGTATCGAGGTCCACGCTGGCGCCGACGGGAAGGGGTCATAAGCGCCGGCGATCACTCTCTTTCGCCGCACAAGAACCCAACTATTCGGCGTCAGGCGGCGTACAGGAGGCGAAGAACGCGGCGGAAGCAAGAGCGGGCCAGATCCCCCCCGGGGAAGTCGAAGAACACGATTCGGCACGGCGCTCGTACTGGCTTTTATCCGCGGGAGTCTCCGCTGTCGCAGGTCGCGGCACGGCAGGCCCCCAACCTGAAAGACAGGCCACCTCAAACCGACCAAGCTGACGCGCGGCAATACCGCGCGGGTCAGCCGTCGACGAGGGGCTGCCCTGGAGAACGACCATGACCTTCACCCGATCACTCAAGAGCCTCGAAGAGCTCGACCGAATTCTCGACCGCTACGCGGAGGAGCCGGAGGGCTTCGCCGCCAAAGCCAAGCGCCGCGGACAGGACTGGAACCGCCAGAAGTTCGACATCGAACTGCGCGATCCGGCGGCCTGGCGCAAGGAGGAGACCCACCGCACCGAGGACGCGCCTCGCGGGGCCGTTGCGTCGATCGAGGAGCAGCTCAGGGCTGAGATCGATCACCTCACGATCATGGACCGCGCCGAGGAGGCGCGGCATGCGCGGCGTATCGAGTTCGCGAGCTTCCGCCTGGAGCACGCGCTCAAGTGCGCCGGTCTGTCCAGCGACGACATCGACGGGAAGATCAAGTACGACCCCGCCACCTACAGAGAGGTGGAGTCGGCGGCGTGCTCACTCCCGGAGGACGTCTGCCGGCGCTGGCTCGAGCTGCACCACATGCGGACCGAGCTTGTGGAGCGGAACCTGTACCTCGCCATCATCAACGTCGAGCGTTACGCCCACCTCGGCGTGTCACGCCTCGACCTGATCCAGGAGGGCTCCGCGGCCCTCTTCCGCGCCGTCGACGGCTTCGATTGGAAGCGCGGCCTGCTCTTCAGGACCTACGCGGTGCACTGGCTCAACCAGGCCTACCGGAGCTACCTCTACAACAACGGCCAGACCGTCCGGGTCCCGGTGTACCTGCAGAAGGCGATGAAGCACGTCCGCGCCGCCGTGGACAAGCTCGGCCCCGACGCCCCGATCTCGGCGATCGCGGAGGAGGCTGATCTCGGAGAGCATCTCGTCGAGAGCGCGCTCGCCGCCAGCCGCTCGACCCTCTCTATCGACTCCCCGTTCAGCTCGGGCGACGACGCCTCGGGCGGCCTCGCGGAGGTGCTCGGGCAGGCCGATGAGGGCACGGTCTACTCCACCGGCATGGAGGACATCACTCTCGAGGAGGGCATCCATGACGCCATGGACCGCCTCTCGGAGCGGGAGCGGTTCGTGATCGAGCTGCGCTTTGGGATCAACCAGCAGCGCGAGCACACCCTCAGCGAGGTCGCGGCCAAGCTCGGGGTCAGCCTCGAGCGGATCCGCCAGATCCAGGTCCGCGCCATCTCCAAGATGAAGACGCCGAACCTCCGGAAGGCGATCGACCCCTTCCTGTGACGATTGGCCCGCACCTGTGCGGTCCACACTGACACGCGCGGCCGCCGCTCTCCAGAAAGGAGCGCGGCGGCCGCGAGTCGTTCTGGAGCTCAAGGGGGGGCTCAAGGCAGCCTGGGCGGGCGGGGAGCGAGACCACCTGGGATCACCCGTTACAAATCAGCGCCGCCCCCTAGAATAGGGGAGAGGCCTGAGCGGCTCTCCCATCGTTCCCTCCATGCGCCTCTACCACCGATCTGAGCTCGAGCTGGACCCCGCCGTGGCGATCGACGATCGCTGGCTGCGCGCGCTCTGCATCGACCTCCTCGGCCGCCCGCCGCTGACGTCGGAGCGGGAGCGTTGGCTCGGCAAGCCCCTTGGAGATGTGCTGGACGACCTCTGGGGCCTCGAGATGACCTGGGCGCACTGGCTCGAGGAGCAGCTGTACTACTTCATGCTGATCGACCAGTTTCGACCGGTGGGGACCTCCCTGGATGAGCTCCCCGGGAGGCTCCAGAAGGGGACGCTGACCGCGGGTGAGGCCCTGCACCGCATCGGCCTCTCCACGAGCTTCGACCTGCGCAACCCCGGGGCGGACACCTTCGTCACCGTGGTGATGGAGCAGTTCTGTGGCATCGAGGTGCAGTCGTCGAGGCGGGAGCTCGAGATCGGCAAGGGCGCCTATGACGGCCGCGCGGGGGTCTTCATGGGGAGCCGCGCGAAGAGTCAGTCCGACGTGGTGGAGGTCGCGGCCGGGCACAAGGACGCGGCACGGTTCCTCGTCGGCCGCGAGTACGAGCGGCTGACGCGCGCGCCTATGGCGAAGCGGGACCGGGCGCGGGCCGGGAAGCGGCTCCACAGGGAGCCTCGCGCCTACTCGGACCTCGTGAAGGAGTGGATGAGCTCCGAGGCCTACGCCGAGCGGGTCTCGAGGGGTGCCTTGATGTCCAACCGCACCTGGGTTCGGGCGGTCCACGTGGACCTCGGCGCGGCGCCGCCGAGCGGCGCCACGACGGAGGCGCTCAGGAGCGCCCTCGACGGCCTCGGCGACCCCGCGCCGCTGCGGTCGACCATCGCACGGATGCTGCTCGACGCCGAGGGGACGAGGGCCCCGCGCGGCCCCGACCTCGAGGACGCGGGAGCCTGGGTCGGGGACGTCTTCCAGCGGCTCCTGGGCCGAGCGCCCACCGAGGAGGAGAAGGCCGCCTTCACCCGCGTCGCATCTGGAACTGGGGACGGCCCCACCCTCGTCCTTTACACCCTCCTCAGCAGTTCGGAGTACGAGTCATCATGAGCATCCTCGATCACACTCACCCCTCACGGCGCGACCTCCTCCGGGCTGCCGCCGGAGCCGGCGCCATCGGCCTGGCCTCGCCCCTGGCGGCCGCGATCGGGCCGATCCGCCCCGGTTACAAGACGAAGCACGTCGTGTTGGTGATCATGGCCGGGGGCGTGCGCAGCCGGGAGACGTTCGGGTCTCCGAAGCAGATTCCGAACCTCGTGCAGCTCGCGGACGAGGGGGTGCTGTTCACCCGCCTGCGGACCGCGAACCTCGGCCACTTCGGGGCGTCCATGTCGATCGTGACCGGGATCTCCGAGGCCCGCGGGATCCGGGATAACAGCCGGGCGCCTGACCCGACGTTGTTCGAGTACGTGCGCAAGGACCTGGGGCTGGCTGCGAGCGATGTGTGGGTCACCACCTCTGGGGGGGCCCAGCAGGTGAACTACGCCTACGGGCTGCACGCGGACTACGGGCAGAAGTACGGGGCAACCACGCTGGACGGCGACGGCATCTTCAACGAGGAGTTCAAGGGGATCGTGTCCAAGCTCGGGACGCCGCGCCCCCTCGCGGGCTCCGATGCGGAGCGGGTCGCGGAGCTTCGCCGTGTGCTGCGCGGAGGCGGCCCGCCGTCTGCGGCGGAGGAGTCGCGCGCGAGGGTCGAGCGTTACATCCTTGAAGAGCTCGGCCGCGGGGTCACCGGGATGACCGGGGCCGGCGCGGGCGACGCCAAGGCCATCCAGCTCGCGAGGAACCTCCTGTCGGTCTTCCGGCCCAGGATGATCGGGGTGGTGCTGCAGCAAGCTGATATCGCGCACGGCTCATTCAACGGGTACACGGAGGTCATCCGGCGCAACGACGCGGCGATCGGAGAGTTGGTGGCCGCGATTCGTGGTGACGAGACCCTGCGAGACTCTACGGCTGTGGTGGTGCTCCCCGAGTTCGGCCGCGACGCGGACCTGAACTCGCGTAGGGGCCTCGATCACGGTGACGGTTCCGACGACCTCCGCTTTGTCCATGGCGTGGCGTGGGGGCCGGACTTCAAGCGCGGCAAGGTGGTCAACGACGACCGGCGGACCATCGACGTGATGCCGACCATCGCGGACCTCTTCGGCGCCGACCCGCGCCACGCGAAGGGCTCCGTGCTCCGGGAGATCTACGCCTGATGTCCCTCCGGGCGGCGGCTCCGATCGTCGCGCTCCTCGCCTCCATCGTCGGCGGAGCGTTCGCCTCTGGCGACCGCGGCGCGGCCCCGATTCCGGGGGCCCCCGTGGTCGTGGCGGCGCCCGTATCCGCGGACTCGGAGGGCTGCATGAAGTGCCACGAGGGCATTGAGGACATGCACCCCGGCTTCCCGCTGTCCTGCGTGGAGTGTCACGGGGGGGACGGCGATGCCCGGGAGAAGGTCCGGGCGCACGTGCAGCCGGCGGCTCCGGTCCTGACGAACGAGCGGGTCTTGCCCGAGAACCACGATCCCGCCTACCTGCGCTTCGTCAACCCCATGGACCTCCGGGTCGCAGAGCGAGTCTGTGGAGACTGCCACGGTGAGCTGATCGACCACCTGATGGTGTCCCTCCACGGCACCACCGCGGCGCACCTCTCCGACGGCTTCTTCGAGACAGGGCTCCAGGACGATAGAGACTCTCGCTACGCCGTGTTTCCGGTCTCCGCGCCGCGCGGCGTCGAGGGCAGCACCATCGAGCGCCTGCTCCAGCCGCCGAAGTTCGACGCCTCCGACGAGCAGGGGGACTTGGCCTCTCACTTCCCCGACCTCGTTCGAAAGGAGTGCATGCAGTGCCACCTCTGGTCCCAGGGCCGAGCTCTGCGCGGCCGGGTGGGATTCGACGGCGAATATCGCGGCGCCGGGTGTGCCGCGTGCCACGTGCCGTACCGCGAGGATGGGCTGAGCGAGTCTGCAGACCGAGCCGCGAAGCGAGTGGAACCTGGTCACCCGCGCGCCCACACCATGCTCACCGCGCCTCCCACGGAGACCTGCACCACCTGCCACTACGGAGACGCGTCCATCGGGCTGCACTTCCGGGGGCTCTCGCAGCTGCCCCCCGGGGCCCCGGGGGGGCCGGAGATCCCCGGCACGACGGATAGCCTCCTGCACCGGGCGTTCTTCGTGAACGACCCCGAGGTCACGCCGCCCGACGTCCACCACGCCTCGGGCTTGCACTGCGTCGATTGCCACACTCTCGAAGGGGTGATGGGCGACGGCCGGCTCCTCTCGAAGATGGAGGAGGCCACGCATATTTCCTGCGAGGCCTGCCACGGCTCCATCGAGGAGCGCGCGACCATGCGGACCGAGGGCGGTACCCGCCTGAAGCACCTCTTCGAGCGCGACGGAGAGGTCTGGATGCGCAGCAAGGTCACGGGGGAGGAGCACCGCATCAAGCAGGCGGTCAACGTGATCGACATCGGGCACGAGGACTACAACCCCGAGGCGCAGCTGGCCATGACCTCGGCCCACGGGAACGTCGCCTGCTACACGTGCCACGGCGGGTGGAACGTGAACTTCCTTGGCTTCCACTTCTATCGCAACGAGGCCCTGAGCCAGCTGGACCTGTTGTCTGGCCAGCGTACGCCGGGGCGGGTGACCACCCAGGAGAAGGTGTTCACCACCTGGAAGAGCTTCTACGCCGGCCTCGACGAGCGCGGCCGGGTCGCCCCCTACCTCACCGGCTTCTCGACCATGGGGACCGTGGACGACGCCGAGGGCAAGCGCATCCTCGACCAGGAGTTCCCCGTCACCTCCAACGGGCTCTCCGGGCTGACGATGATCCATCACCAGCTCCACTCGACCCGGCCGACGGCGAGGTCGTGCGCCGAGTGCCACCGGGCCTCGGAGACGTGGGGAATGGGATCGAACAACTTCCAGCTCGGCCGGCAGGTCGTGGTCGCTGCGGACCGGCGGGGCCTGGAGGTGGTCGGATTCGACCGCGAGAACCCGCAGCAGAGCGCGCCGCTCGGCCGCTTCGTCCTGCCGGATATCGTGGACATGGAGCTGGCTACGGACCCGCTCCATGGGCACGTGCAGCACGTCTACGTGTCCGAGGGCAAGCGGGGGATCCATGCGATCGACCTGCGGGACCCCAGGTCCCCGCGCCGCACCGACTTCCACATGACCGTCTCGCCGCGGGGCCTCGCGCTCGCGGGCACGCATCTCTGGGTGGCCGACGGGGTGGGGGGCGTGAAGGTCTTTGACGTCAGTGAACCGGGCGAGCTGGAGCTGGTGGCGGCGCTGCCCACGATCGACGCCCATGACATCGAGATTCGCTGGCCCTACGCGTATGTAGCCGACGGGCCGGGAGGGCTGATCGTCGTCGACGTGCGCCTGCCCGTGAAGCCGAGGGTCATCGGCGGCCTCGCGCTGGACGGCGGTGGAGCGGGCGCCGTGGACCTCGACGTGATGTTCCAATTCAGCCGGCCGATGGTGGACGAGGAGGGACAACCGTCGGATGAGCGGACCCCGGCCAGGCGCCTGGTGGCGGTCTGCGACGAGGAGGCTGGACCGATCCTGATCGACGCCACCGAGCCCGCGCACCTCGAGCTGATCGAGTCGGCGCGCCGACGGCCAGGCGCCGCAGAGCGTCGCCGCGACAACGCCGTCTACCACAGCGTGGTGCTCCGGAGCCACGTCGACCTCGCGTCCCCCCAGGGCGGGGACCGCACGCGCGAGCGGGACTACATGTACTTCGTGGAGGAGCGCACCCAGAACAACGGGCAGCAGGACTCCTTCCTGCGGGTGGTCGACGTGACCGATCCGGAGTCCCAGGAGCAGGCGTCCATCACGCCCTCCGGTGGAGCGTCGGACCTGCTTGAGATCGGGGAGTGGTATACGCCCCCGTTCCTCCGAAAGTACGCCTTCATCCCGGGCGAGGACGGCGTCATCGTCAACGACATGACCAACAGCGCTGAGCCGGTGATGCTCGGTCGAATCCTCGGCCTCCAGGAGGGGTACGTGCTCCGCGCCGAGCGGTTCCCGCTCGACAAGATGCTCGACGAGGATGGGCGGCGGCTGAAGGACGTGAGCCACCCCGAGTCCCGGTGGTTGATGCGGGCGGAGATCGCCAACCTGCTGGATGTGGAGGGCGACGTGCTCGGGACCCTGGGACCCTATGCCCAGGAGTCGATCGCCGCCGCGGCCTCAGCGCGTCGCCTGTTCGGCCACGCGGACGTGGATCGCAGCGGCCTCCTGGTGGGGTCGGAGATCGAGAAGGTGGGGGGGGCGCGCGTGGACTTCGACGGAGACGGGCGCGTGACTCTCGCGGAGCTCGCCCGGGCGGCTGAGGACTACAGGGGGAGCGCGGTGCTCGAGTCGGAGCCGATCGCTGACCCCGAGGAGCGGGTGAGCCCGGATGGCGATCTCTCCCGCCTCCTTGATGGGATCGATCCGTTCGATTTCGAGCGCAAGAAGGACGGTCAGCTGGACCGCAAGGAGGCGGAGCGGGCCGTGTTTGCGGCCCTGGATCTGGACGGGAGCAAGCGCCTTGACCTCCACGAACTCTCACGGCACCCCGGGCCCCTGCGGGAGCTGCGCTTTGGGGATCGGGCGGGCCTCGCGCGCTTCGAGGCCCTGGACCGGTCCGGGGGGGGGTCGATTGGCCCGCGAGAGTTCACCCTGAGGGACGAGGACTGGCGGCTGCTCGACCGGGACGACGACGGCTTCTGCCAGCTCGACCCGACGCGCTTCGCCAGCCGCCGGGCCCGGGAAGTGGTCTCGAGGGACACGGAGTGGCCTTCCAGGCGCCGGGGGCCTCGGTTGGACCTCCCGCCGGGCTCCAGCGTGGAGTCCATCTGCGAGGGACTGGACGCGGATGGGGACGGCCAGCTCACGAAGCGTGAGTGCCGCCGCCGCCCGCTCCTGTTCGCCCAGCTGGATGTGGACCGCTCCTCGATCGTCGAGCCCGATGAGCTCGAGCGCGCCGAGGCGGTGCTCCTGAGGTGGGGTGTGGAGTCCGGCCCGGACGACTTCTTCACACGCTGGGACCTCGACGGAAGCGGAAGGGTCGACGAGGACGAGGTCTCGAGCGTGGTCTGGACCCTCCTGGAGCGCCGTGGCCGGCGCTGAGAGCGCAACTCGCGACCCATCTGGAGGCCCCGGCGCCGTTGATTGCGATCCTGGGGTCGATTCCTCCCGGCGCAGGGGCGACAGAGGAGATCCTCGCCCGACGGAGGGCGGCCCCTTCTGTTATTCTCTCGCGCCCAATTCGCCGCTCAGATGACGTCTCTCGAACCCAAAGCTCCCAGCCAAGCTGACCTCTCAGCGCCCACCGGCGTCGCGGAAGGCAAGGCCCGGCGTTCGCCCAAGCCTCCCTGGCTGAAGGTCCCTCTCCCTGGCGGGGAGGGCTACAGCAAGCTGAAGAGCCTGACCAAGGATCTGAAGCTCAACACGGTCTGCGAGGAGGCGCGCTGCCCGAACATCGGGGAGTGCTGGAAGGGGGACCACGCGACCATGACGATCATGGTCCTGGGAGATGAGTGCACCCGGCGCTGCCGCTTCTGCGCGGTCAAGACCGTGGACCGCGCCGCGCCGCCCGACCCGGAGGAGCCCGAGCACGTCGGCCGCGCCATCGGGCAGATGGAGCTCGACTACGTGGTCCTGACCAGCGTGGACCGCGACGACCTCCCGGATGGGGGGGCAGGGCATTACGCCGAGTGCATCCGCTCGATTCGCGCCCACGCCGAGCGCACCGTGGTGGAGGTGCTGATCCCCGACTACGTGGATGCGCAGCTCGAGACCCTCATGGCGGCGCGCCCGGATGTGCTGGCCCACAATGTGGAGGTGGTCCCTCGCCTTCAGCGCAAGATCCGTGACCCGCGATGCAGCTATGAGCGCTCGCTGGACGTCCTGCGCCAGGCCAAGGACCATGACTCCGATGCCTTCACCAAGTCGTCGTTGATGGTGGGCCTGGGCGAATCCCACGCCGAACTCGAGGATGCCATGGGCCTCCTACGGGACGCTGGCGTCGACTTCCTGACCCTGGGGCAGTACCTCCGGCCCTCGCCCAACCACGCTCCGGTCCGCGATTACGTGACCCCCGAGCGGTTCAAGGAGCTGGAGATCGAGGCCCGTGCCATGGGCTTCCTCTATGTGGCTTCTGGTCCGCTCGTCCGCTCCAGCTACAAGGCCGGAGAATTCTTCGCGGCGCGCCTCGTGAACGCGCGCCGGGGCCGCAAGAGCTGACCGCCGACCCTCGCCTCCAAGATTGACCATGACAGACATGCTCACCGTATTGGCGCCTGACGGCGCCACGAAGAAGGGTTTTGAGGCCGGCCTCCCCGACGAGGAACTCCTGCATTGTTACCGGACGATGCTCCTCGTCCGGTCCTTCGACGAGATCTGCCTGAAGCTCCAGCGGTCTGGGCGGATCGGGTTCTCGATCCCGAACCTCGGCATCGAGGCGACCCAGGTCGGCGCCGCGAGCGCCCTGCGCAAGACGGACTGGATCTTCCCGAGCTACCGGGACTTCGGCATGGCGCTCTACCACGGCATTCCCGCCGTGGAGATGATGCACAACATGTTCGGCAACGCCGAGGACAGCGCGAAGGGCCGCCAGATGCCCGTGCACTTCTCCTTCGTCGAGCCGATCCATTTCTACAGCATCAGTTCGCCGATCGGCACGCACCTGCCCCACGCGGTGGGGGCGGCCCACGCCTCGAAGCTCCGCGGAGAGGACACCGTCCACCTGGTCAGCTTTGGCGACGGCGGCACCTCGAGCCTCGGCTTCCACAGCGGCATGAACTTCGCTGCGGTCTGGAAGTCGCCTGTCGTCTTCCTCTGCCAGAACAACGGCTACGCGATCTCCTGCCCCTCGGAGCAGCAGACGGCCAGCGACGGCTACGCGGTCAAGGCCGAGGCCTACGGCATGCCCCATGCCACAGTGGACGGCAACGACCTCTTTGCGGTGCGCCAGGCGGTCCTCGAGGCCGCGGAGCGCGCCCGCCGGGGGGAGGGCCCCACGCTCATCGAGGCGGTCACGTTCCGCATGGGCGGGCACTCCACCTCCGATGACCCCACCAAGTACGTGCCGGCCGAGCTCGTGGAGGAGTGGAAGCAGAAGGACCCCGTGGATCGCTTCCGCCGCTTCCTCGAACGGAAGGGCCTCATGACGCCTGAGGAGAACGACGCGATGCGCGCCGATACACTGGCGGAGATCGACCGCGCGGCCAAGGCCGCGGAGGCGACCGCTGCTCCTGGACTCGAGACGATCTTCAGCGACGTGTTCGCCGAGGTCCCCAGCCACATCCGCAAGCAGGGCGAATTCCTCTTCGACCTGTCCCAGCGCCGCGGCGAGGCCGACGCCGGCGACGGCGAGTTCCCGCTCTGATCTCCGAACTGGCCCTGCCTTGACCCCCGAACTGGCTCCGCTCTGATCCCCGTCCGGGCCTCACGCGCGCCTGCACCCACTCGACATGGCGAATCTCACACTCATTCAAGCGGTCAACGACGGCCTCCGAACCGTCATGAAGGCGGACGACTCGGTCGTCGTCTTCGGCGAGGACGTTGGCCCCAAGGGCGGCGTGTTCCTGGCGACGGAGGGCCTCACGGCCGACTTCGGCGAGAGCCGCTGCTTCGACACCCCGCTCTCTGAGGACGGGATCATCGGCACCGCGATCGGGATGGCGATGAACGGCCTCCGACCCGTGGCGGAGATCCAGTTCCAGGACTTCATCTTCCCCGCCTTCGACCAGATCGTCAGCGAGGCGGCCAAGCTCCGCTATCGCTCCGGCGGCCAGTACACCGCCCCCATGGTGATCCGCACGCCCTACGGCGGCGGGATCCGGGGTGGGCTGTACCACAGCCAGTCGGGCGAGGCGTACTTCGCCCACACCGCGGGCCTCAAGGTCGTGATCCCCTCCACGCCCCACGACGCCAAGGGCCTGCTGATCGCGTCCATTCAGGACCCCGATCCCGTGCTCTTCATGGAGCCTAAGGCCCTGTATCGCTCCGTGAAGGGAGAGGTCCCCGAGGGTGAGTACACGGTGGACCTCTCGACCCTGCGGACCGTCCGCCAGGGCGGGGACGTGACGATCTATTGCTACGGGGCCATGGTCCCGGTGGTGGAGCGCGCCGCGGCCCAGGCCGCCGAGCAGCGGGGCATCGACTGCCTCGTCGTCGACCTCCGGACCCTCATGCCGCTGGATGAGGAGGGCGTCCTCGAGGCTGCCAAGCAGACCGGCAGGGTCGTCGTTGTCCACGAGGCGCCTCGTTTCTGCGGGTACGGCGCAGAGATCAGCGCGCTGATCGCAGAACATTGCATCGAGTACATGGAGGCGCCGGTTCGCCGCGTCACCGGGTTCGACACCCCGTTCCCGAACACCCTCGAGCACCACTACCTTCCCGACGACCGCCGCGTCCTCGACGCCATCGAGTCGGTTTACGACTTCTGAGCCTCGGCCTCGACCGCTAGACACACCGCGCTTCCCCCCCCCAATTCAATGATCGAGTTCAAGCTGCCCGATATCGGCGAAGGCATCGCTGAGGGTGAAATTGTCCAATGGCTGGTTGCCGAGGGCACCGTCGTCGAGGAGCACCAGCCCGTCGTCGAGGTGATGACGGACAAGGCCACTGTGGAGGTGCCCGCGCCTGCGGCCGGCACCGTCGTCAAGCACCTCGCGGGTGAAGGAGACACGGTGCCTGTCGGCAACGTGATCTTCCATCTGGAGGACGGCGCTGCTGCGCCCGCGGCTCCGGCCGCTGCTGCGCCCGCCGAGGCCGCTGCGCCCGCCGCCGCCGGCGGGAAGACGATTGAGTTCAAGCTCCCCGATATCGGCGAGGGCATCGCCGAGGGCGAGATCGTTCAGTGGCTTGTCGAGGAGGGCGCCTCCGTCGAGGAGCACCAGCCGGTCGTCGAGGTCATGACGGACAAGGCCACCGTCGAGGTGCCTGCTCCGGCTGCGGGGACGATCTCCAGTCGCCTCGTGGAAGAGGGCGCCACGGTCCCGGTGGGGAACGTCATCTTCCACCTGGTGACCGGCGCTGGCGCTGCTGCGCCTGCGGCAGCCGCCGCGCCCGCTGCAGCCGCCGCTGCTCCCGCCAGCGTGGGGGCTGCCCAGCCGGCCCGCGTCAGCGCGGCCGACGGCAAGGTCCTCGCCGTGCCCAGCGCACGCCGCGTGGCCCGCGAGCTTGGCGTCGACCTGACCCTCGTGAGTGGCTCCGGTCGGGGTGGCGTTGTTCGCCGCGCTGACGTGGAGGCCTTCGCGAAGTCGGGCGCCGCAACCTCCGCGGCCCCCGCGCCGGCCGCTGTCGCGGTCGCTGCGCCCCCCGTCCCGGTGGCCGCTCCGCCCGCCCCGGCTCCGGCTCCCGCCTCCAGGGCCGCAGCGCTGTCCCCGATCCCGTCGCTCCACGAGGTCCGCAAGACCCCGTATCGCGGCATCCGCCGCAAGATCGGCGAGGCGATGACGCGCTCCAAGCACACCGCCGCGCACTTCACGGTGGTCGAGGAGATCGACGTCACAGAGCTCGTCGCGGCTCGCTCCAAGGCCAAGGCTGTGGGCAAGCAGCACGGCGTCAACGTGACCTACATGCCCTTCATCATGAAGGCCGTGGCGAACGGGCTCACCCGCTTCCGGTCGCTCAACGGGCACCTGGACGAGGCCGCCGAGGAGATCGTCCTCCCGAACGAGGTCAACATTGGCGTCGCGACGGACACTGACAACGGGCTCGTGGTTCCGGTCATCCGGAACGTCGAGGCGAAGGGCATGCTGCACCTCGCAGCGGAGCTCGCCGATCTCGCCCAGCGCACCCGGGACGGGAAGGTCAAGCCGGACGAGCTCCGTGGTTCGACCTTCACCATCACGAACGCTGGCAACATCGGCGGCACCCTCGCCACGCCAGTCATCAACTTCCCGGACATCGCCATCCTTGGTGTCCACCGCATCGTCAAGCGCCCGGGCGTCGTCGAGACCCCGGACGGTGACGAGATCGCGGTCCGCCATTACATGAACCTGTCCTGCAGCGTGGACCACCGCCTGGCGGACGGCGCCGACGCGGCGCGCTTCCTCGCATGGATGCGTGTGCTGCTCGAGGACCCGGGCCTGCTGAGCCTCTGAGCTCTCCCTGGACCTCCACGATGTCCTCCGCGCTACAGATCCTCGCTCCAGACGGCTCCGTCGTCGGTGAGCTGCCCGGCCTCTCCGATGCGGAGCTCCGGGAGCTGTTCGTGCACATGCTCCAGATCCGGTGCATGGACGGGCGCATGCTGAAGCTGCAGCGCGCGGGACGGATCGGCTTCGTGGGCACGGCCACGGGGCTCGAGGCGACCCTCGTCGGGGCGGCTGCGCCGCTCCGGCAGGACGATTGGTTGTGGTCTGGCCTGCGGGAAGGGGGCGCCGCCGTGATGCGGGGCCTGCCGCTCGCGGAGTACGTCGCGCAGATGTACTGCAACGCGAATGACACCGCCAAGGGCCGCCAGATGTGCAATCACTTCCAGCACAAGGGCACCAACTACCCGAGCTGGTCGAGCGTTATCGGCACGCAGATCACCCACGGGGTCGGGGCGGCCTTCGCCTCGATGCGGCGCGGCGAAGACACCGTCCACGCCATTCACTTTGGTGACGGCGCGACCAGCTCCAACGGCTTCCACAGCGGCCTGAACTTCGCGGGGGTCTGGAAGGTCCCGGCCGTCTTCGTCTGCACGGACAATGGGTGGGCGATCTCCGTCGCCTCCTCGGCTCAGACCGCGGCCAAGTCCTTCGCGGCGAAGGCGCCGGCCTATGGCTTCCCAGGCGTCAAGGTCGACGGGAACGACGTCCTCGCGTGCCAGAGCGCCATGGCGGACGCGATCGAGCGCGCGCGGCGCGGCGAGGGGCCGACGATGCTCGTGCTAAAGACCTACCGGATGCTCGGGCACTCCAGCTCCGACGACCCGACCAAGTATCGGGCTGACGAGGAGGTGGAGGCCTGGGCCAAGCGCGATCCGATCGCGCGCTTCGAGCGCTACCTCATCGAGCGCGGCGTGGTCTCCGAGGGAGAGCGCGCGGACCTCGAGACGCAACTGCTCGTCAAGATCGACGCCGTGATTCACGAGCAGGAGGCGGCGCCGCCCATGGCGCTCAAGACCCTGGTCGAAGACGTCTACGCCGAGGTGCCCTACCACCTCCGGCGCGAATACAACGATTTCATTGCTGTCGCGGAGAAGCTGGGCCACGCCCAGCCCGGCGACGGCGCCTTCCCCCTCTGATTTCAAGCTATGGCTCCCAAGCGCAAAGTCGTCGTCATCGGCGCCGGCCCGGCCGGTTATGTCTGCGGTATCCGTCTCGCTCAGCTCGGCCAGGACGTGACCGTCGTCGAGAAGCAGTACTGGGGCGGGACCTGCCTCAACGTCGGCTGCATCCCCTCCAAGGCCCTCATCGCCGCGGGCACCCTCCTGGACAAGATCAAGCATGCCCAGGTCATGGGGATCACGACCCAGGGGGTCGACCTCGACGTGGAGAAGCTCGTCGAGTGGAAGACCGGGATCGTGGGCAAGCTCACCGGCGGTGTGCACGGCCTCCTGAAGAACTACGGTTCCAAGGTCGTCATGGGGGCCGCGAAGATCGTCGACAAGAACACGGTCCAGGTGACCGGCGGGGACGGCGACCAGACCATCAAGTGCGACGACATCGTCATCGCCACCGGGTCTGAGCCCATCAACATCCCCGGCTTCACCTGCGATGAGGACAACGTCTGGTCCTCCACAGGAGCCTTGACCCCCAAGGAGATCCCGGGGCACCTGCTCGTCATCGGCGGCGGCTACATCGGCCTCGAGTTGGGGATGATGTACCGCAAGCTCGGCTCGGAGGTGACGGTGCTCGAGGGGACGCCCGGGGCGCTGCCGGGTCAGGAGCGCGACTGCGTCAAGGTCATCGAGCGCTCGCTCAAGAAGATGGGCATCAAGCTCGTCACCGAAGCCTTCGCTCAGGGCTGGGCGGACAAGGGTGGTAAGAAGGTCGTCACCTACAAGGGTAAGAAGGGCGAGCAGACGATCGAGTGCGATCAGATCCTCTCCACCGTCGGTCGCCGGCCCTACAGCGAGGGGCTCGGGCTCGAGAACGCCGGGCTCGCGGTGACCAAGCAGGGCTTCCTGGAGGTCTCCAAACAGATGCGCACGAGCGTCCCGAACATCTACGCGGTGGGCGACATCGCCGGTCAGCCGATGTTGGCCCACAAGGGGTCCCACGAGGGCCTCGGCGCTGCCGCGGTCATCGCAGGGAAGGACGAGGAGTACGACGCGCGCTGCGTGCCCGCCGTGATCTTCACCTCGCCGGAGATGTCTTCGGTGGGCCTCACGGAGGACCAGTGCAAGGAGAAGGGCCTCAACTACCGTACGGGCCAGTTCCCCTTCGCTGCGTCGGGCCGCGCCATGACGCTCCAGGAGACGGACGGCTTCGTCAAGATCATCAGCGACGCGGACACGGACGAGGTCCTCGGCGTCCACATGGTCGGACCGGAGGTCACCGAGCTCATCGCGGAGGCTGCGCTCGCCATCGAGATGGGGGCGACCGTCGAGGACATCTCGCGGACGATCCACGCCCACCCGACCCTTCCTGAGTCGATGATGGAGGCCGCCGAGGCGGTCCACGGGACCGCGGTCCACATCTTTCAGAAGCCGAAGAAGAAGTGACCTCGAGCGACGACCGCCCCGAACGAGCTGAGGTCAGGAGCATCTCCGGGCCCTCCTTTGAGGTGCGTGACCTTGGCCGTCGCGGGTTCGAGGAGACCTATGGCCTGCAGCAGGATCTGCTGCGGGCGCGGCTGAGCGATGAGGTCGGCGACCTGCTCTTGCTGGTGGAGCACGACGCGGTGGTCACGCGGGGCAGGCGGTCCGCGGAAGGAGATACGGCTGGGGTCCCCTTCCCCGTGGTGACCATCGAGCGTGGCGGGGAGGCGACCTTCCACGGCCCGGGACAGTTGGTCGCGTATCCCATCCTCAAGCTGGTGGAGGGGCAGCGGGACCTGCACGCCTATCTCCGTTGGCTCGAGGGTGTGGTGATCGAAGCGCTGGCCGCGGTGGGGGTCGAGGGCTGCCGTAAGGAGGGGCTCACCGGAGTCTGGATCGGGGCCCAGAAGGTCTGCTCCATCGGTGTGGCCGTCCGAGGGTGGGTGACCTGGCATGGCCTCGCCGTCAACGTGACCACCGACCTGGGCGCCTACCAGAGCTTCTCGCCCTGCGGGCTGAGCGGCGACGTGATGACCCGCGTCGAGGATCATGTAGATCACGGCCGCGAGGAGCCGGAAGGCCTCATGGAACGCTTCAAGGAGGCCCTCACGGGCGCCTTCACCAGCGCGGGTCCACCGGTTCCCGGGAAGTGACCTAGCGGCGCTCTGGTCGGAAACTTCTTCCGATCAAGGGATCCGATTCGCTTTCTGCGCCGCGGGCAACAGGGAACGCGCCCCCTGGGCCGATGACTCCGCTTGGGAAACCAATGACCATGAGCATCAGCGGCGATTCAGGCGGGCTATCTGCCCACATTCACAGCCCCGAGAACGGCGGGGGCGTCATCCTGGACGCGAACGCGATCGACGTCCTCAAGGAGCTGGGCGGGGATGACGTGGAGTTCCTCACCGAGATCGTTGAGCTCTTCCTCGCCGAGGGCCTCATGCGCGTGAGTGAGATGCACGCTGGGTTGGAAGGTCTTGAGACGGGCCGCGTCCTCCAGGCTGCGCATGCGCTCAAGTCGTCGAGCGCGCACGTCGGCGCCGTCGAATTCTCGCGCTGCTGCGCAGAGCTCGAGAGCCTCTGCCGCTTGGAAGACCAGGGCGAGGACCTTGTGCTGACCGGTCGCCGGGCGGTGGCTATGTACTCCGAGGTCCAAACCGCTCTCAAGGCACTACTGGCGTTGAGCTGAACTAGCTCAGGACTCGATACCCATGCAAAAGCGCGCGATCCCCGTCGAATTCGAGGAGCTGAAGAGCTCTGGCACACTGCCGTCGCCGGCCGGGGTCGGAATCAAGATCCTTGAGATCACCCGTACCGACGAGTTTAGTGCGGACGACATGGGCCAGGCGATCATGTCGGACTCCTCCCTCACGGGTCGAATCCTCGAGCTCGCCAACTCCGCCGACAGGGCGGGCCAGGAGCCGATTACCACGGTCTCGGCGGCCATCATGCGCCTCGGCGCGACGACGGTCCGGAACCTGGCGCTCGCGTTCTCGGTCATCTCCGAGCGGGACGATGGGTCGTGTAAGGCCTTCAACTATCCCCTCTACTGGTCTGGTTCGCTCGCGCGAGCGGTCGCCGCGAAGGCGCTCGCGCAGCACGTCCCTGGCGTCTCGTCTGAGGAGGGATATGTGGCGGGCCTGCTCGCCGAGGTGGGGGTGCTCGCGCTGGCGACGGTGCACAGCGAGCCCTACGCGAAGGTCCTCCTCGAGACACGCGGTCAGCCCATGAGCGTCGTTCTCGCCGCCGAGAACGCAACGTTCGATATCGATCACGCCACCATCTGCTACTGCATGATGTTGGATTGGGGCCTCCCTGACGCGTTTGCCGGCGCTGTGGAGAGTTTCAACCTCGAGAGGCTCTCCAAGGAGGGAGCGGCGGAGGTCAACTCTCTGTCGGATCTACTTCGCTTCGCAGACGCGCTCTCCTCGGCCATGCTCTTCACGGCGACGACGCCGCCGCGCAGGATCAACGAGGTGGGTGAGCAGATCGAGCTCCTCCAGAAGGTCCTCGACTACAGCGACGCCGACCTGGACCGCCTGATCGGGCAGATCGCAGGCGAGTGGAGCCGGTGGGGGGAGCGCCTCGATATCTCGACCTGCGACGTGAGCTTCTCGAGCATCAAGGAGGCCACCGCGCGAGGTCGCGAGGCCTTCAAGAAGGAGGTCGCCCTGCAGACAGGCGGCGGCATCAGGTGCGAGTCGGTGGTCGCAGACACCATCGTGACGACAGCAGAAGCCGTCGAGGACGGTCGTGCGCTCGGGACTGAGCGAATCAAGATTCTGGCCGTCGACGACGACCCCGTCGCGCTTCGACTGCTTGTCGCAACGCTGCGCAAGCAAGGCTTCGACGTCACCTTCGCCAAGAACGGCTCGGAGGCCATGCGCATCGCCATGCGCGAGGGGCCGGATATCATCGTCGCTGATCATGAGATGCCGGAGATGAGCGGCCTCGAGCTGACTCGTGCGCTACGCCGCTCGAAGCGCGGGTCGTCCATGTACATCGTGCTGCTGACCGGAGCCGAAGCCGAGGACCTCCTCGTCACCGCCTTCCAGTCTGGCGTCGATGACTTCGTCCAGAAGCCATTTGACGCGCGCTTCCTCGTGGCGCGGCTCCGAGCGGGGATGCGGATCGTTGGACTCCAGCGTCGAGTCGAAGAGGACCGCCGCACCATCCTCAGGCAGCTCGCGGAGAAGAACAACTTCAACCGCAGGCTCAAAATGCTCTCGTTGACTGACCTGCTCACCGAGGTCCCGAACCGCCGCCACGCGATGGAGCGGGTCGAATCAGAGTGGAAGTCCGCCGCGCGGAGTGGCACCCAGTTCGCCGTGGTCATGGTTGATGTCGACCACTTCAAGGCGGTGAACGACAACTACGGCCATGACGTAGGTGATCGGGTCCTCAAGTCGACTGCTCAGGCCATAAGCAGCACGCTCCGGGGTGAAGACCAGGTCGCGCGGTTTGGCGGTGAGGAGTTCCTCATCATCGTTCGCGGGGCCGTACTGGAGGAGGTCCGGATCCTCGCCGAGCGAGTTCGGCTCGTCGTCGAGGGGAACATCGTCGAGGCCGAAGGCTATCGGGGCCGCGTGACGGTCAGCCTCGGTGTGGCGTCCTTTGATCAGGGCTTCACCGGTGTGTCCGAAATGATGAAGGCCGCTGACGAAGCGGTGTATCAGGCGAAGAACCTCGGCCGGAATCAGGTTCGCGGGGCGAGGGAAAGTTCCCCATGCGCCGATGAATCAACAACGCGGCGACTGTCGGCCTGAGGGCGGCTGCGACCACCGTTCCGATCATGCATCCCCAGTTCAATGAGCTCCGGCTGACGGGTTCTCTGCCGTCCCCCTCAGCGGCGGGAATGCGGATCCTCACGCTCACGTCGAAGGATGACTTCGCCTACGACGAGCTGATCAAGACGGTGCTCGCGGACCCAGCCCTGTCGGGCCGGATCATCAAGATTGCCAACTCGGCGTATCGGGACGGTCTGCCTCCGGTTCATACGGTGGCGCAGGCCACCATGCGCCTGGGGGTGCGCGCGGTCCGATCCGTCGCGCTCGGGTTCTCGCTGATCGCGGACAACCGCCGCGGGACGGCGAAGGACTTCGACTTTCAGACCTACTGGTCCAACTCGCTCGCGACCGCGGTCGCCGTGCACATGCTGGCCCAGGTGACGCGGTTCCCCGACCCCGCCTCCGCCTTCACCTGTGCCCTGCTCTGTGACGTCGGGAAGCTGGCGCTGGCGTGCGTCCACCCCGAGCGGTACTCGGACATCATCTCGGCCAACAGAGACGCTCCAGACCTGGCGCTGGCCAAGGTCGAGGCGCGTGAGTTTGGCATCGACCACTTCGAGGTCACCTCGGAGCTGATGGCTCACTGGGGCCTTCCCGGGGAGTTCCAGGAGGTCGCGCTGCTGCGCGCCATGGACCCCGACTCGTCAGGAGACGACGTCTCGGACATGGGAGGGCCGCCGGAGCTCCTGGACCTTGTCCGGAGTGGTCGCCAGATCGCCCGCGTGATGAACGGGAGCTGGGAGATCGAGGACGCCCGATGGCGGGGCCTCTTCCTGTCGTTGCAGCATGTGGGTGAGGAGCTCGGTATGGACGCCGACGCCCTACTTTCGATCTGCGACGCCATCGTCCCCAGCCTCGAGGATTGGGGCCAAATCATCGACCTGCCCGTCCACACGGGAGGCAGCTTCCAGGACACCGCCGCCGAGATGGAGCGGCGAGGGATGCGGTCCGCCCTCATCTCGACCACGTTCGAGATCGGAGTCGACTTCGCCGGGGAGACGTACGAGCCCAATCACTTCCAGGAGGACCTCGACCGTCCGCTGCTGCCGCTGGACAGCTTCAGCGGTGAGGGACAGGCGCCCTCCCGTATCCTCGTCGTCGAGGATGACCCGCAGATGCTGCGGTTGCTCGCGCACCACCTGAAGCGCAAGAACTTCGATGTCCTGACGGCCAGCTCTAGCTCCGAGGGGCTCTCGCTCGCGCTGGAGCACTCGCCGCAGATCGTGATCACCGATTGGATGATGCCCGAGATGAGCGGCATTGATCTCTGCCGGACCCTCCGTCGGAGCCAGGCCGGCGCCCGCATGTACCTCATCATCGTGACGGCGTGTGGCAACGACGAGCAGGTCGTCGAGGCCTTTGACGCTGGCGTCGATGACTTCGTCGGCAAGCCCTTCAATCCTCGGATCTTGCTGGCACGAGTGGGCGCGGCTGAGCGGGCGATTCAGCTCCGCGAGCGGGCGGAGGCCGCAGAGCGGGCGCGCCTTCGCCAGGTGACCGAGCTCGGGATCATGACCCGGAAGCTGCGGGCCGCGGCGCTCACCGACGCCCTGACCCACCTCCCCAACCGCCGCTACGCCATGAAGCGGATCAAGCAGGAGTGGGAGGGGATGCACCGAAACGGGCGAGGGCTCGCGGTCACGATCGTGGACATCGACGCGTTCAAGCGCGTCAACGATCAGTTTGGCCATGACACCGGCGACGCGGTCCTCCGGTCCGTCGCGCTTCACTTGCAGGCCCACACCCGCGGCTCAGACGTCCTCTGCCGTCTCGGTGGAGAGGAGTTCATCGTGCTCAGCGTGGGCGGCACGCCGGCGACGGCTGTCCTCGCGGCGGAGCGCCTCCGCGCTGCAGTTGAGGCGAAGGCTGTTCAGCACGGGGACTTCCACGAGGCCGTCACGGTGAGCCTCGGGGTCGCGACCGCCACGCCGGAGATGGAGACGTTCGATGACCTGATCAAGGCCGCCGACGAGGCCCTGTACAAGGCCAAGGAAAACGGGCGGAACCGGGTATGCAGCGCGGCTGGCGCAGCCGGACCATCGAGCGCGAGTCAGTCCGATCGCCACTCGGCCTGAGCGTCATCACCGGCGAGGCCGCTCCGCCACCACGGTCCGATCCAGGCGGTAGCCCGGTCGACCTGGACGATCCGTAGGTAGAAGTAGCGGCGCTTGAGCGTCTCGGGGAGATCGATCTCAAAGGCGGCGTCCAAGAGGCTTGCTGTCGGAGGGTCGGGCGAGCCCGCGTCGGCCGCTCCGGGCCGCAAGGTGCGCACCTCGGACGGGATTGTCCCCTCGATAGAGGGGCCCAAGATGAGGTCGATTCGATCCAGGGGAGCCGTGCCGTGGAAGCGAATCGCGACCCGCGAGCTCGCTTGAGGGTGATCAGAGGAGCCCTCTTCGGAGCGATCCACGAGCACGATCAGGCGTGGGCCGCTCGTGGCGTAGGTGGCCCGCTCGCGGAGCGCCTCCATCACGCTGGCTCGATCTCCGGAGGGGGCGAGGATGGCCGCCAGCCCGCCGGTTCCAGGGACCTCGCCCGAGCGCGCGGTCGCGGGCCGCCACCCGTAGGTGGGCGAAAGGTGGGGGAGGCCGGGGTGGCCGTCGTGGGAGTCCCCCGAGCCGATGAAGCCCAGGCGCAGCCCCCGATCGAGCTGGTCCCGGACGAACCACCCGTCCCGGCTCCCGGCGACAACCTGGGGTGCGTCCCGGGCCTCGCTCGAACCGTGGACGGAGACGATCTCGGTGACGGGCTCGATCAGCGGATCCGGGGTGTAGGTCCAATTCACGGGGATCGGGTTCCCCGAGCTGTGGTGCGCGATGGTCATGGCTGGCTCGCCCTCCAGCGCGGCCCACAGCTCCGCAGGCGTGTCCGTCGCCGGGTCCATGGACGAGAGGATCGGTCCGCCAGAGTCGAAGCGCAGGACGTGCCGGTGCCCGTGGATCCAGCTCGTCCACTCGTAGCCGTGGAGCGTGACCAGCCCCCCCGGGGTGTTGAAGCGCTCGGTCACCTCCCGCATCTCCTCCTGCCACGCGGGCACCTCGTCCAGGAAGCGGGGGCCGAAGTGATCGTGATCGGTGAGGGCGAGGACGTCGAGGCGGGCGGTGTCCCGGGCGTACAGGAAGTAGTCCTCGACCGCGCCCGTCCCGTCCGAGCGGCCGGTGTGGCCGTGGAGATCGCCCCAGAGAATGCGTGGAGCGTTGAGGTCGATGAGCAGAGGGTTGGAGACCGACCGAGCGATCGACCCGTCCGGCAGCGTCAAAGCAGCCTCAACACGCAGTACCTCGGGGGCCTCCAGCGGCGGGGCGATGATCTCGAAGGTCGCGAACCCCTGGTCATCGAGCCTCACCGTCTCGGGGACGGTGAGGTCCTCGGAGAGCGCGCCAAGGACCTCGAGCTGGACGCTGCCCGCCCACGGCCGCCCGTCGATCTCCGGCGCCCGGTTGGCCCAGCCGTCCAGGGCCGACACGTGGAATCGTGCGATCTCCCCCGGGCGAGCAGTGCTCGGACCCAGCACGACCACGCGAGCGGGCCCGCGCGGCGCGACGTCCACCGAGGGTGAGGCCGGCACGATGGCCCGGATCCCGTCGCCGTCGCCGTCCACGGAGAACCAGAGCCGGGCGTCGCGGCCCGCATAGCGATCAGCTCTCGCGCCAGCGGGGCCTGCGCCGTAGTCGAGGGTGACCCTGTCGCCGCCCTGCAGCGCCTCACCGCTCACGGTCAGGATGAGGAGGCCTGAGTCCTGGCCGCCGAAGGTGTCGGCCGCCAGGGAGGTCCCGGCCCGACTGACGGCGACGTTGGTGTAGCCCGGCAGCTCAGCGCGCTGCACCTGGGGCGTCGACCAGCCCCAGAAGGGCTCCGGCATGAAGTGAATCGAGCCGCCCAGGGCGATCCCGGTGTCAGCCACCTCGAACTCGAAGGTCCACCGTCCCACGCCGCCGGCCACCACCCGTTCGGGGGCGCGGGTCACGCGAACCCGGCCCTTGCCGTCGGAGGGGTGGCGGGGAGCGACAAGGTCCGCGCGGAACTCCTCCACCTGGACCCAGCGGGCGGTGGGGGGATCGGGGTTGGGGCCCTGGGCCGGCGCCTCGGCCTCCCCGGGGCCGCCCCCGCCGCAGGCGAGCGTGGTGGCGAGGAGTGCGAGAGCGCAGAGGCGTGCGGGGTGACGGGCGACCATGTTCCCTGCACACTAGCGTCATGACCTCCGCCACGCTCGACCCGGCTGCGCTCCGGGATCACGTCGCCCGCTCCTGGCGGGATTCCATCCTCCCCGCCATCTCCGACTTCATCCGCATCCCGGCCAAGTCGCCGGCCTTTGACGCGGACTGGGCGGCGAACGGCTTCCTGGATGAGGCCGTTGAATTGGCGGCCGCGTGGTGCCGGGAGCGGAAGCTCGCGGGGATGACCGTCGAGATCATCCGACTCGAGGGCCTGACGCCCACGCTGCTGGTGGAGGTGCCGGCCTTCGGCATGCCGACGGGAACCGACGGCGGCACCATCCTCATGTATGGCCACCTCGACAAGCAGCCTGAGGTGACTGGTTGGGACGACAACAAGGGGCCGTGGGAGCCCGTTGTGGAGGACGGCAAGCTCTACGGCCGCGGGGCGGCGGACGACGGGTACGCCGTGTTCGGGTCCCTCGGCGCCCTCGAGGCGCTGCAGGACCAGGACGCACCGCACCCGCGCTGCGTCTGCCTGATCGAGACCAGCGAGGAGAGCGGGAGCCCGGACCTCGCCGCCTACGTGGAGCACCTCAAGGGGCGCATCGGGACGCCGGGGCTGGTGGTGTGCCTCGACAGCGGCGCGGGGGACTACGAGCGCATGTGGCTGTGCACCTCGCTGCGCGGCAACGTCAACGGAGACCTCCGGGTGTCGACCGTCTCCGAGGGGATCCACTCCGGCGACGCGAGCGGCGTGGTGCCCTCGAGCTTCCGCGTGGCGCGACGCCTCCTGGACCGAGTGGAGGACGCCGACACCGGTGAGGTGCTGCTCCCCGGGCTGCGGGCCGAGGTCCCGGCCGACCGGATGGCCCAGGCCGAGGCCGCCGCGGGTGTGCTCGGTGAGAGCGTGCACGACAAGTACCCCTTCCAGCCGGGCGTGCAGCCCATGGGCGCCGACGCGACCTCGCGGGTCATCGCGCGCACGTGGCGCGCGACGCTCTCTGTGACCGGCGCCGCGGGGATGCCGCCGCTCGAGCACGCGGGGAATGTGCTGCGCCCCGAGACGGCGCTCAAGCTCAGCTTCCGGACCGCGCCGACCACCGACCCGGACGCCGCGCTCGCCGCGATCAAGGACACCCTGGAGTCGGACCCGCCGTACGGGGCGCAGGTCTCCTTCGAGAACGCCGATGGTGCGACGGGCTGGAACGCGCCCCCCTTCACCCCCTGGCTTGACGGGGCCATCCAGGAGTCGAGCCGCGAGTTCTTCGGCAAGGACGCCGTCTCCCTGGGGGAAGGCGGGACCATCCCACTGATGGGGCTGCTGGGCGAGTCGTTTCCCGAGGCGCAGTTCGTCATCACCGGGGTGCTCGGCCCGGGCTCCAACGCCCACGGGCCCAACGAGTTCCTGCACCTGGAGATGGCGGAACGGCTCACCGCCTGCGTGGCCATGATCGTGGCCCGTGCCGCGGACCAGGCCTGACCGCGGTCAGCGCACCGGGCTGGGGGCGGGCTCGTGCGGAGGGGAGAGCTTCACGCGCTGGAAGGTGATCCGCTCATAGGGGCCCTCTCGGCCGCGCTCAAAGAGGCACCCCACGGCTGGGGAGTTGCCATCGGAGAGGTCCACCAGGCAGGAGTAAGCCGCGGCCTTGCCGTGGAGCAGGGCCGCGGTGTGCCAGCTGAGCCCGCCGTCGTAGCTCACCCGCACCAGCATCCGCTCGCGCCGGTTGGGGGAGGCTGGGTTGGAGAAGGCCAGCCAGCGCTCGACCACCCCGCCGCCGCGGCCGGCGCGCACGGTCACCATTCCTGCCTGGCAGATGGGCTCTGGCAGCTCCTCGTCCCAGGTGACCTCGCCGAAGCTCTCCCCGCCGTCCTTCGAGCGCGCGACGGCGCGGGCCCGCTTCTGGCGGTTGTAATTCCGCATGTTGAGTACGAGCTCACCAGAGTCGAGCTCGGCGACCTGGCACTCGTTGAGCTGGTCCCGCTTGGACCGGCCGCCGATGCGCCAGGTGGCGCCGTGGTCATCGGAGAGGAGGACGTGGCTGTAGTAGCGCTGGGAATCGGCCTCGATGTGATCGCAGGGGATCACGAGTCGGCCCGCGTGCGGCCCGACCTCGAGCTGAATGCCGACGCCAGGTCCGGTGGCATACCAGGTCCAGTCTCTTCGCTTCGTCGAGGCGCTGACCTCGCGCGGCGGAGACCACTCCGTGCCGCCGTCCGCGCTCGTCATGACCCAGACGGTCCGAGTACCCTCCGATGTGCCGGCGATGATCTCGCCCTCGCGATCGTGCCCGAGGTTGTGAGTGAGGAAGAGAAAGATCATCCCCGTGTCCCGGTCGAGCACGGGGCAGGGGTTTCCGCAGACGTTGTCCCCGTCGTCCCACAGCACGCGCTGCTCTCCCCAGCTGGCGCCGCCGTCGTCAGAGCGCTTCATGAGCAGGTCGATGTCCCCCGAGTCGCCGCGCCCGACCTTGCGCCCCTCGCAGAACGCGAGCAGCGCGCCATCGGGAGCCCGCATGACCGCGGGGATGCGGTAGGTGTGGTAGCCCTCTTCGCCGCTGGTCCAGACGTCGACCTTGTCATCGGCCCGGGGCAAGCTGGGCTCGGACGGGAATTGAGCGGCGAGGGCCAGAGTGGCGAGGAGCGTGGTGATCATCGAGCGGCAGGTGTCGAGCGGCAGGTGTCGAGCGGCGGCCATCCAGCGGCGGGCATCGGCGCAGTGACCGTCAAGGACCTGGGACCTGATGGCGGACGCCTGTTTGCCGCGCAGCAGGATGCGCGTCGCGCTGAACCGGGGGGGGCGGTCAGCTCGAGAGCGCGGCCCGGATATCCCGGACAATGGCCCAGTGGTGGCGGGCGTGGAGCGCCGAGAAGCGGAGCCAGTGGGCGGCGGACAGGGGGCCAAGCTCCTGGTGGGGGATCCAGGCGGGGGCGGCGGCGATCTCGTCGGCGATCGCCTCCAGCCCGGCCAGGGCCTCACGGTTGCCGCTCAGCTCCATGTCGAGGAAGCGCGGCTCCACGAGGTCGTCGGGCGTCACCATGCGGGGGGCCTTGGCTTCTCCCCGTGGGGTGGTGTCATTCTCGAGCACCTCGGCCGCTCGCTCCTTGATCGCGCCCTCCTGCTGGATCAGGCCGCCCTTGCGAGCGACCAGGGACTTCACGTGGCGGAAGGCCAGGTCGGTGGCCAGCGCGATGTGGTAGAGGTGCTGCTCGACGCTCCAGCCGGACACCTCCGGGGCCCGGGCGCGGCAGGCGGCCTCGCCCTCCTGGCGGATGGACTCGAAGGCGTCAAACGCCTCGTGCAAGCGGGCGAACTCTCCGCGGACATCGATCTCTGTGGACGGCATGGCGAGAGGTTACCCTCTGGACGCCGAACGCGGCGAACGGGCCCTTAGCTCAGTCGGTTAGAGCAGGTGACTCATAATCGCTTGGTCGAAGGTTCGAGTCCTTCAGGGCCCACCACATCTGCCTCCGCGCACGTAACAGCCAGCGCTGGCTCGCACGCCATGACCCAATCGCCGCGCCCCAACGCCGCACTGCCAGGCCCGGGGTCGTCCTTCGCCTTCGACGCGAACCAGGAGACCCTGGACTTCCTCCAGCGAGGCTTCGCGGAGTACGGGGACATCTGGGCCATCCCGCCGCAGGGCGGCGCCGGCAACGTCGCGGGGGACGGGGGCCTGCCGGTCTGGGTCCTCAACGACCCCGAGGCGATCCATGAGATCCTGACGCGGCGGCAGCCGGACTACGGCAAGGGCGTGGGCTTCGAGCGCGTGAAGATGTTGCTGGGGGATGGGCTGATCGTGTCCGACGGCGACCACTGGCGCACGCGCCGCAAGATGCTCCAGCCCGCGTTCAGCCGGCCGAGCGTCGGCGCCATGGGCGGGCTGATCGCCCGCTGCATCGAGGAGCGCGCGGAGATCTGGGAGGCGCACGCGGACAGCGGCGATCCGCTCGACATCGTGGACGAGGCCAACCGCCTCGGCCTGCGGATCATCCTGCGCTCGGTCTTCGGGGACGACCTCGACGCGCTCGACGCGCGCGAGGGCGGCAACCCCTTCAATCTCGTGGTGGACACCGTCCAACGAGATCTGATGTTCGCCATGCGCTTCCGCCAGCTCTGGCCGGTGGTGCGCGAGCTGGTGGAGGCCCGCCGCGCCCGCGGTGAGGCCGGAGAGTCGGAGGACTTCCTCGGGCGCTATCTCGCTGCGCGGGACCGCGACTCCGGTGAGCCCCTCGACATGGAGGGGCTGGTGGACGAGCTGATGACGCTGCTCGTCGCCGGTCACGAGACCACGGCGGCGACCACGGCCTGGGCTTGGTCCCTGCTCGCGCGCCACCAGGATGTCCAGCGCGCCCTCGCGGCGGAGGTGGACGCGGTCGGGCCCGCGGTGATGGACGGCAAGATGGTCCAGGGCCACTACGACCTGGGCTCGCGGGTCATCCACGAGACCCTGCGCCTTTACCCTCCGGTCTGGATGTTCACCCGCAAGGCCCTCAAGGACGACGTCCTCGCCGGGCATCGGGTGCCTGCAGGCACCCAGATCCTGATCACCCCCTACATCCTCCATCGCCACCCGGCGTACTGGGAGGACCCTGAGCGCTTCGACCCCTCCAGGATCCCCTCGTCGGGGATCGCCCCCATGCGGGGGGCCTATATCCCGTTTTCCTCCGGCCCGCGTCGCTGCGCCGGAGACGGCTTCGCCCTGAACGCCACGGTCCAGCATCTCGTCTGGGCGTCCTCCCGCTACCATCTCGACGCGCTCTCTCCCGAGGCGCCGGCGATCGAGCCCGGCGTGAACCTCCGGGCGCGGGACCCCATCCCGCTGAGCGTCACGCGCAGATAGCGAACGCCTCCGATGTCCGAACCCAAGACCCTCGTCGACCTCCTCCGCACCGAGCGGAGCGGGGAGCAGCGGCTCGGCTTCTTTGAGAAGCCCGGCCAGTACCGATGGATGACCGTCAACGAGCTGCGGGACGCCGCGCTCCGGCGGCTCGGCGACCTCCAGCGCGCCGGGCTGACCCGCGGTCAGGAGGTCGTGATGCCCGTGGACGACCCCGCGGCCTTCGTGGAGATCTTCTGGGCGTGTCAGCTCGGCGGGCTCATCGCGGTGCCCCTCGCGCCGCCGTCCAACGAGTCGAGCCGGTCGAAGATCGTCGACATCCTCGAGCGCCGCGCGGGCGCGGCGCTCGTCATCGAGGAGGCAGGGCTCGGTCAGCTTGAGCTGACGGACCTCGCTGAGCGCTGGACCTGGCCTGTGGGTGAAGGCGCCCCGGGTGAAGAGGTGACGCGCGAGGCCGACGAGATCGCCTTCATCCAGTTCAGCTCCGGTTCGACCCGCGCGCCCAAGGGCGTGATCATCCGCCAGGGGCAGGCCCTCGCGAACCTGAACTCTATCGGGGAGGGCATCGGGCTCGACGCCGCCGACCGCACGTTCAGCTGGATGCCCCTGTCCCACGACATGGGCCTCGTGGGATTCCACCTTGCGCCCCTGCGCTGGGGAGCGGACCAGGCGCTGATGCCGACCTCGGCCTTCGCGCGCACCCCGCTCGTCTGGCTCCAGGACGCCGCCGCCCTGGGGTCGACCATCCTGTCGTCCCCGAACTTCGGCTATCGCCACGCCCTCAAGTCGATCGCCCGCAAGGGCGTCCCCGAGGGAGTGGACCTCTCCGGCGTGCGGCTGATCATGAACGGCGCGGAGCCCATCTCTCTCGCCCTCTCGGAGGAGTTCCTCGACCGCCTCGCGCCGGTCGGCCTGGCTCGCTCGACGATCTTCCCGGTCTACGGCCTCGCCGAGGCGACCCTGGCCGTCACCTTCCCCGCCGCGGGAGAGGTGATCCACGGCCTCCGGCTGTCCCGCGAAGCCTCAGGGCTCGGGGATCGCGTCCAGGAGACGGACGGGGAGGACGCCATGGTGACGGTGGGCTGCGGACGACCGCTCCCTGGCGTGGAGGTCCGGATCACGGGCGCAGACGGGGGGGGCCTCTCCGAGGACCACGTCGGGCGCGTCTGGATCCGCGGCGACAACGTCACCGAGGGGTACCTCGACGACCCCGCCGCCACCGCCGCGGCGCTGCAGGGTGAGGGCTGGCTCGACACCGGGGACCTTGGCTTCATGCGGGGCGGCGCCCTGCACATCACCGGTCGCCTGAAGGACCTGGTGATCATCAACGGCCAGAACCTGTACCCGCACGACCTCGAGGAGAGCCTCCAGGGAGCCCTCGGCGTGGATGCCCTGCGCCTCGCCGTGGCGCCCGTGCAACGCGAGGGAGCCGCCGAGGAGGCGGCCGTCTTCATGGTGCACCGTGGCGACCCGTCGAGTTTCGCCGACACCGCAGTCGCTGTGCGACAGCACCTCTCGGACGTCTACGGCATCGGCGTGGACCTGGTGGTCCCGGTCCAGCAGATCCCGCGCACCACGAGCGGCAAGGTCCAGCGCGCCCAGCTCGCGCAGGCGCTGCTCGCCGGGGCCTTTGACGAGGCGCTCGCGGTCCTCGCACCCCCGTCCAAGGGCGACTCCGATGAACCTGAGGTCAGCCCGGCCGAGGTCCGTTCGGCCGAGGCGGGTGGATCGGCCGCGCCGGAGGACATGGAGGCGATGATGAGCGGCTTCTGTGGCGACGTGCTCGACGGGCTGCGCTTCGGCCCGGAGGACAACCTCTTCGAGCAGGGGATGAGCTCCATCGACCTCGCCGAGATTCACGGCCTGATCGAGGCCCGCTACCCCGGCGGCCTCGACATCCGCGACTTCTTCGACCAGCCCACGATTCGCGGGCTCGCCGTGGTCCTCTCGGAGCGCATTCAGGCCGGCAAGATCGGCAGCAGCTGAACCCGATGGGCGGATCGCAGACTGAACCGGAGCGGCCGCTGCTTCCCGATCGCGAGCGCGGGGCGCCGCGCGCCCAGAAGCCGATGCCGCGCTGGCGGACCGAGCTCTTCCCCCGCTTCGCCTGGGTGCTCGCCCAGGCGCTGCGCCTGTACTGGGCGTCGCTCCGCATCCGCGTGCACGGGGAGGAACACCTCGACCCGCTGCTCCAGCGCGGCGAGCGGTTCATCCCCTGCATCTGGCACCAGCGCCAGATCATGGGGGTCGCCTACCTGCGCCGGCTCCAGGCCCGGGGGGTCGTGCCCGGGGCGCTGGTGAGCCCCTCGAAGGACGGCGAGCTGGGGGCGCGGCTGCTGGACAAGCTGGGCGTGACCGCCATCCGCGGGTCCGGTCGCCGCAGCGGGGCCCTCGCCATGCGCGACATGTACGTGGCGATCAAGGAGGCGAACCTCTCGCCCCTCATCGCGCCGGACGGATCCAAGGGGCCGCCGCACGAGTTCAAGCCGGGGGCGATCATGCTCGCGCGCCTCTCGGGCAGCCCGGTGGTGCCGATCTCCTTCGCCTGCTCGTGGGGCATCAAGCTCAAGACCTGGGACCGCCTGCTGGTCCCGTTCCCGTTCAGCCGCATCGCGATCGAGGTGGGGGAGCCCATCGAGCTCGAGCCCATCATGGCGATGACGGAGTCCCCGGAGACCGTCGAGCGCATGGGGGCCGCGCTGGACGCGGTCGAGGCTGCGGCGGAGCGGCGGCTGGGACGTGGGGCGGCGCCAGGAAGCGACGCTCCGGTGGGCTAGGTCCAGCGAGCGAGGCCCAAGGAGCGGGTCCCAGCGAGCCTGGTCTTGTGATCGAGGCTCCCGTTGACCTGCGACTCGGCGAGGGTCCCGGGGGTGTGGGGTCCCGGGGGTGTGGGATCCCGGGGGTGTGGGATCCCGTGCGTGTGGGATCCCCTGCGTG
>Ga0102815_10000255_pt1 | contig 38251 bp, 29 predicted proteins | sample ColrivemetaGS759_FD_79113 | JGI IMG/M metagenome (GOLD analysis project Ga0102815, IMG submission 79113) | Estuarine microbial communities from the Columbia River estuary - Ebb tide ETM metaG S.759 | ecosystem: Environmental > Aquatic > Marine > Intertidal zone > Estuary | place: USA: Columbia... | reverse complement strand
TAGGGTGGGAGAGTAGGTCGCTGCCTATTTTTTTTTCAATAGCCTGATCATCTTATTTTTGATCAGGCTATTGTCGTTTTTATACAACATCTCTTATAACTGTACTATTTATTACTACTTAGTTAAATTTAAATATAAAACTAAGCTTACCACACTGACTCACAGGAGCATTATAATCTTTCTCAAACCTGTACTTACCCGCAACACGCATAAGCTCTATTACATATTCAGTATCATCAATACTGGACTCTGACTCATTGAAGGCTAGGTGTGTAACTCGACCAGACCTGCTAATACAAAGATTAACAACTACCCTACCCTCCTGCTCAGCAAGCTTTGCTATGTCCGCGTGATAAGCAATTTTTCGTCCAAATACACCCTCTCCTTCAAATTCCATGTTTGCAAGCGCCTCTCCTGTAACGTCCATTCTTCTATTACCCTCCTCTTCTTCAAGTTTAACCACAACATTTTCAACATCTGTTTCTGTCCCTTCTTCTACAGTTTCAATAGACTGAGATGTTGCTGATTCCGGAATTCCGCCTTCCATATTCACTTCAACAGAATTTACTTCATCTACAATAGAATTCTTCTCTTCCTTCAGTGTAGGTTGTTCCTCCTTTTTTGTTTCTGCTTCCACCTTTTCCTTGACCTTCTTCTCCATCTCTTCCATGCTTCCTGCAGATGAAGGGTCCATATCTCCGTCCTGAAAAGAAATTTCTACAAATTGTATAATTCCATCCTCCATAGGCATATCCTTATGAACTAGGCTAACCATAGGTATTAATAAACCCAGTACAAAGATTACATGGAGACTGATTGTATAGCTAAAAGCCGAATTTTTCGTTTTCACTTTCATGATTTATTTTTTATTGTTGTTAATAAAAAGCTTAACTAAAATTTCGAAAAGAAAGCCTCGATTTATTAGTTGCCAATTAAATAATAGACGAATAAAACCATTGTGAAAATCATAAAATTAAGCTAATAATATAAAATTAAATATTAAATAATTGTGTGTTTTTTACGAAATATTGAAATAATTAAGGTCAGGAAGACAGTTCTATTAAAATCTCTTGTATTAGCTTTTTTAAGCCATTATAGGGACTTACATTTGCACGCGATTCTGATAAAGGAATATAGACTTGATTAAAACACTACATTAATGAAAAAGATATTATTTAAGATTTTCTCAATGCCTTTGGCAAGTATTTTAACACTGACCATCGCAATTGCGATTGGAACAGCTACTTTTATTGAAAATGATTTTGGTACAGCTACCGCTCAAAAAATAATTTATAAAGCAAGTTGGTTTGAACTTGTAATATTTTTATTTGCGATAACATTATGTGTCAATATGGTAAGATTTAATCTATTCAGATTGAAAAAAATACCAATTCTCATTTTTCACCTCGCAGGAATTTTAGTAATTCTTGGTGCTGGTATTACTCGATATATAAGTTATGAAGGATTGATGCCAATAAGAGAAGGCAGCAGCACAAATCAAATTCTTTCAATCGATACCTATATGAATGGCACTATTTCCAAAGGAGATATGGTGAAAAAAATCGATGATAAAGTTCTTTTTGCGAGCCTCGGCAACAATTCTTTCAATAAAACCATTGATATGGATGGACAACAGGTGAAAATTCACCTGAAAGATTTCTTTCCTGACTCTGCCGAAAAAATTGAAGAAGCAGAAGATGGCTATGAACTCATAAATCTGATTTTTGGTTCAAGATCCGGAAGACAAAATATTTTTGTAAAAACGGATGAAATCGTGCCTATTGACAATTTACTTTTTGGCTTTAATTCTGATTCAGAAGCTGACGTAAAAATCTTCTCCAGAAACGATTCCTTATTCTGTATTTCAAAACACAATACAGAAACTTTGTCAATGTTAACACAACAAATGGATACACTGGCTGCAGGAGAAACTTTTGCGTTCCAAATGCAACACCTGTACACTTTTAATCAAAGAACATCAATCGTTCTTTCAAATTACTTTACAAAAGGTAAAATAGTGCCTTTTGCCAAGAGCAAAAAAGTAGTATCCTCGGCTTATAATGCCCTGGTTGTCGATGTTGAAGTTGGCGATACGAAAAAAGAGATTGTTCTTTATGGTAATTCAGGCGTACTTGGAAAACCTGAAAAATTAACTTTTGGTGATATCACTATTGATTTATCTTATGGTTCAAAAAACATCGACTTGCCTTTCGAGATAAAACTCAAAGACTTTGAAATGGAAAGGTATGCAGGTTCAAACAGTGCATCTTCATATGCATCTGAAGTAACGCTTCTCGATCCAGCTGATAATGTTAATATGGATTATCGCATATACATGAATCATGTACTAAATTACAAAGGATATAGATTCTTTCAATCTTCTTATGATCCTGACGAATTGGGAACCGTACTTTCCGTAAATCATGATTTCTGGGGGTCTACTATTACCTACCTGGCTTACCTTATGCTGGCTATCGGTATGTCCCTAACATTCTTTAGTAAGAATACAAGGATAAGAAAACTCAGTAACAGAATTACTAAATTCAGAAATCTGAGAACTCAATCAGCTATAATAGCTTTATTACTTTTAAGTTCATTCGGAATTACTGCTCAGCAAAGCACTTCTACTGACCTTAATGTGATTTCTAAGGAACATGCAGCAAAATTTGGTGACATCCTGGTTCAGGATATGATGGGACGTATCAAACCTGTAAATACACTATCCAGTGAATTGATCCGAAAGCTAACAGGAAGAGATGTGTATGAAGGTCAGAATTCAGATCAGGTATTACTCGGAATGATCGCATACCCGCAGGAATGGGGAAAAAAGAAATTGATCAAGGTTTCTCATCCTCAATTAAAAGAAATATTAGGGGTTGAGAAATATGCTTCTTATGAAGACTTCTTTAATGCTGATGGATACGTACTAAGTAAATATGCTGATGAATCAAACAGAATCACTTCTGCCAACAGAAGTAAGTTTGACAAGGATGTTATCAAGGTTGATGAAAGATTAAATATTCTTTATATGATCTTCAGAGGATCATTTTTGAAGATTTTCCCAAAAGAAAATGACCCGGGAAACAAATGGTTTACTCCAGCTGAATCTGCCAGTATTGATTTTGGTGAAGAAGCTAATTTGCTGGTTCATAACTTTTTGTCCTGGTACCTTGGAAATCTTGACAAAGCAATTCAGTCTAATGATTGGAAAGATGCTGATTTCGGACTCGAAGGACTATCTACTTATCAGGCAAAATACGGTGCTGAGATCATGCCTTCTCAAGCAAAATTGAATACAGAGATCATGTATAACAAAATGGATGTTTTCGGTAAACTAATCAGTTGGTATGGCCTGGTTGGCTTCGTCCTTCTAATGCTTTTAATGGTTCAGATATTCAAACCAGAATGGAAATTTAAATGGCCTGTCAGAATCGGAATAGGATTGATTGTTATTGGTTTCTTATTCCATACGATCGGACTAGCAATGCGTTGGTATATTTCAGGGCACGCACCCTGGAGTAATGGGTATGAATCTGTAATTTATATAGCATGGGCTACCGTATTGGCAGGATTATTATTCTCAAGGAAATCAGCAATTACACTGGGTGCTACCAGTATTCTTGCCGCATGGATATTGATCGTATCGATGATGAGTTGGGCAGATCCACAGATCACCAACCTCGTACCTGTACTTAAATCTTATTGGTTGACGATTCACGTATCAATAATCACTTCCAGTTATGGCTTTCTTGCAATTGGTGCAATCCTGGCCTTCATGAACTTATTATTGATAATATTAAGAAAAAATAAAGATGCCGGTTCAAGGCTGTCACTCACTATCAATGAATTATCTTCTGTGATAGAAAGTTCTTTGATCATTGGATTATTCCTGCTGACCATCGGTACATTTTTAGGCGGTGTATGGGCGAACGAATCATGGGGAAGATACTGGGGCTGGGATGCTAAAGAAACCTGGTCAATGGTAAGTATCCTTGTGTACACATTCATCGTACACACCAGATTTATTCCAGGTTTGAAAACGGTTTATGCATTCAACCTTTTATCTTTCGTTGGATTTGCATCTATCATAATGACATACTTCGGGGTTAACTTTTACTTGTCAGGTTTGCATTCATATGCAACAGGAGATCCTGTTCCAATACCTGCATTTGTATATTATGCACTGATGGTCACTATAATAGTAGCAACAATCGCATATTTCAGACAAAACCCAAATGAAAAAATTACTTAATTTGGGATAAAAAAAGTCATGGTCAGAAACATAGCCGTCACGGTAAAAGGTAAAGTGCAGGGAGTTTGGTTCCGGCATTTTACCGAAAAAGAAGCAGTAAAGCTTGGACTTCATGGTTATGTTATGAACAATGAAAATGGAACCGTATACATAGAGGCATCCGGGCCGATTAATAAAATTGAGCAGTTTTTACATTGGTGTAAAACCGGATCTCCTCTATCAAGGGTTCAAAATTTACAGATAGTTGATTCAGACATCGAATACAAAGATGGTTTTCAAATTAAAAGATGATATATTGTGAATCAAATGAATATTTGTATAATTGGATCAGGAGGCAGAGAATCAGCTCTGGCCTGGAAGTTGTCACAAAGCCCCAGGTGCACCAAGCTATTTATTCTACCCGGCAACGGCGGTAGCCTGGAATATGGCATCAATGTTGAATTTGATATTAATGACCAGAAAAAACTGGTTGATTTTATATTGAACGAAAAAATTCGGATGCTGATAATAGGCCCCGAAGCCCCCCTCGTTGATGGGATGACTGACGCTTTAAACAAAGTAGACTCCATACAAGATTTAATGATAATCGGGCCCTCAAAAATGGGTGCCATGCTGGAAGGCAGTAAGGCCTTTGCCAAGTCATTTATGCAGGAATTTAATATTCCAACTGCTGCGTATGGAAAATTCAATAATGATGAATTAGAGTCGGCCAATTCTTTTCTGGATAATCAAAAGCCACCTTTCGTACTAAAAGCAGATGGGCTCGCAGCCGGAAAAGGCGTTTTAATAATCAATGATCTTCAAGAAGCAAAAGCTGAACTAAAAGATATGCTTGCCGGAAAGTTCGGCGATGCAAGTAAGACGATAATCATCGAGGAATTTCTGGATGGCATTGAATTTTCGGTTTTTGTGCTTACTGATGGCAAAAATTATAAGATTCTCCCTGAAGCTAAGGATTATAAGCGGATTCAAGAAGGAGATAAAGGTCTGAATACAGGTGGTATGGGTGCAGTTTCACCAGTCAGCTTTGTCGATTCCGCGCTAATGAAGGAGGTTGAAGAAAAAATAATCCGACCAACAATCGATGGCTTGCAATCGCGAAAAATGGATTATAAAGGTTTCATTTTTCTTGGATTAATCCTCGTAAATGGTGCTCCTTATGTTATAGAATACAATTGCAGGTTGGGAGATCCCGAGACTGAAGTCATAATTCCCCGATTGGAAAATGATCTGGTAGATCTGCTCGAAAGCGTTCATAATGATAATTTACAAAACCAAAAAATAATCCAGAACCCGAAAACGGCAGTGACCGTAATGTTGGTTTCAAATGGCTACCCCGGCGCATACGAAAAAGGAAAGAAAATTAACGGTCTGGAGCAAATAGATGATAGTTTGATTTTTCATGCTGGAACCAGAAAACAAGACCTGGACCTGTTAACTAACGGTGGAAGAGTAATTGCAGTTACATCCCTTGAATCCGATATGCAGCAAGCAGTGGACAGATGTATGGCCAATATTGAAAAAATTCATTTCGAGGGTAAACAATTTCGTACCGATATTGGATTTGACTTATAATATAGAACATGTACAACATACATGATATTACCAAGATAATCATGACAAGGGAAACAAGCATTCCCTACCCTCAGCATCAAATCCAGCATTTGTTGATCGATAGCCGTAAATTGTTATTTCCGGAAAGCTCTCTTTTCTTTGCCTTTTATGGCAAACAAACAGATGGACATAAATTTATTGAAGATTTACATCAAAAAGGGATCAGGTCTTTCATCATCGAAGATCCGGATTTTGATTACAGCCCCTTTGAGGATTCAAACTTCATCCTGGTTGAAAAATCAATTACTGCCTTACAGGAACTCACTTCCACTCATCGAAAAAAACTTAAAGTACCCGTTATAGGAGTTACTGGCTCCAACGGAAAAACCATCATCAAAGAATGGATCTATCAATTGCTGGAAGAAACATTTAGGATCATTAGAAGCCCTGGGAGTTATAACTCACAGATCGGTGTACCTCTTTCTATCTGGCAAATGGATAAATCAATGGATTTTGCATTAATTGAAGCCGGTATTTCCCGCAAAGGGGAGATGCTCGCATTGAGCCGGATCGTAAGCCCTGAAATTGGTGTTTTTACAAACTTAGGCGATGCCCATAGCAGTGGTTTTTCTTCCAAAGAAGAGAAGCTGGATGAAAAACTCCAACTTTTCAATGGTTGTCGTAAGATCATTTTTGATCAGGATGAAGATATTAGTGCAGATGTTATTGCCAAAAGGTTTACCGATTGTGAGCTGGTCGGATGGTCCTTAAAAGACCCGAAAGCTCCCATGTATATATCCGATTTGGAACGAATAAATGGAAACACGCGCGTTGAATACATCTGGAAACAAAAACAAGGGGTTTTCACAATCCCTTTTAAAGATCCAGTCTCAATCCGAATGGCCATTTTTTCAATTCTAACAGCTTTGGAACTGGGGGGTAACCAAAAACACCTGGAAATTAAAACGCAATATTTATCAGCTGTGAATATGAGGCTAGAAGTCAAGGATGGTTTCAATAATTGCCTGCTGATAAACGATTCATATAATGCAGACCTGACAAGTTTTACACAGGCATTGCAATTTTTATCCCTTCAGGATGAGACACGTCAAAAGGTTTTGGTCCTTTCTGATTTTTATCAAATTGGTCTGGACGCGGTAAGCCTGAATAATAATTTAGCCAGTCTAATAGATAAATTGAATCTGTCAAAATTGATACTTGTCGGGGAGCAGGTCGTTGAACTGGATAAATATCTTAAGAATAAATCAGTTGAAATATTCAAATTTAAAACAACAGACGAATTTGAGAAACAACTGAATGCCATCGATTTTAACAATGAGTGTATCTTATTAAAAGGCGCAAGGAAATTTAGATTTGAAAATATCTTCGTTAAATTATCAAGCCGGTACCACAACACGGTATTGGAGATAAATTTAGATTCAACTGTTCAGAATATCGTCGTTTACAGGTCTTTGCTGAAGCCTGAAACTAAAGTAATGGCCGTTATAAAGGCTTCTGGTTATGGTGCTGGTAGTGTCAAGCTCGCAAGACACCTTGAAAAAAACAATGTGAACTATTTTTCAGTTGCCTTTGTGGATGAAGGAATTGAGTTGAGAAAAGGAGGCGTAAAAAACCCGATAATGGTTTTCAATTCTGACCTGGTTTTTCTGCCGGAGATGATAGAATACCAATTAGAGCCCGTAGTTTTTAGTTTTGAATTTTTGGATTACATTGTTAATCATGCACCCGAGGGTCTCGGGGTACATCTAAAGATTGACTCGGGGCTAAACAGGCTTGGTTTTCAGGAAAAAGACTGGGACCGGCTTTGTAAAAGACTTAAAGAAATAAATAATATCAGGATATTATCTGTTTTTTCACACTTTTCTGCAAGTCCAAACCCACGCTACGACAACTTTTCTCATCAGCAGGCAAGCGTTTTTAACAAAGCATTTAATAAAATTGTTAAAGTATTAAATTACAAACCTTTAAAGCATTTATTAAATAGTGCCGGTGTAGTAAAGTTTAGTGAATATCAATTTGACATGGTAAGGATCGGATCTGGTTTTCACGGAATCGATACCAGTAATACTATTACAAGCGCATTGAATGTTGTGCATACTCTAACAGCCAGAATAACCATGATCAAAACGGTCAAGGCTGGAGACAGTATCGGGTATGAGAGAATGGGAATTAGTGATCAGCCAAGGAAAATTGCAATTATTCCTATTGGATATGCTGATGGATTAGTTAGAAAAGCGGGTAATTACCGGTTTTCTGTTTGGTTGAACGGAGCGAGGGTGCCAATAGTCGGCAATGTAAATATGGACATGACTATGATCGATATTTCGGTAGTTGATAACGTAGAAATTGGAGATGAGGTTGAAATTTTTGGAAGGAATATTTCTATAAAAGAACTTGCCCTTGCCGGAGATACCATATTTTATGAGATCTTAACCAGGATTTCTCCCAGAGTTAAAAGAATTTATACCTATTCATAAAATAATTAGGGGGTTCTATTTGTTAGATAGGGTGTTTACATTGTATAAATATTTATCGTATTTTTGCACACTTAATAGAATCACCGAAAAAATTTGTTTTCAGTATCATTTTTTAAATATTTCATCTGTTATGAAAAAAGCTGTTTTATTGTTCTTTTTGTTTTTTATAATTAACCAAATAAGCTTTTCCCAACAGGAAGACCCGGTACTGTTTACAGTTAACGAAAACCCTGTACACGTTTCTGAATTCCTGTATATCTATCAGAAAAACAACGGTAAAAAAGCTGATTTTTCAAAGAAAAGTCTGGAGGAATATCTGGATCTCTATACAAAATTCAAATTAAAAGTAATTAAGGCAAGGGATATGAAATTGGATACAATTCCAGAACTTATCACTGAATTAGCCGGTTACAGAAAACAACTTTCCAAATCCTATCTTGTAGATAAAGAAGTAAATGAAAAACTGATAAGAGAAGTTTACGAGAGAAAAAAGAAAGATTTGAACGTAAGTCACATTCTGATCCTGAATGAAGACGAAACGGATGTTCAGAAAAACACAATGGCAAAAGCTAAGATATATTATGTTTATGATAAACTGCAAAAGGGTGGTTCATTTGAAGAACTTGCTGAAGAGCATTCTGATGACAAAGGGTCTGCGGAAAATGGGGGAAACCTCGGATATGTGACGGCAATGCTGCCTAATGGTTTTTACGAATTTGAAAATCAGATCTACAATTTAACGATTGGCGAATATTCCAAGCCTTTCAGAACATCTTACGGTTATCATATTGTAAAAGTCAATAAAGAACGACCTGCAAGAGGTGAAATGGAAGTGGCGCACATTCTGACCAAAAAACAAAGGAAGAATGAAGGTTTTATTGATGGAAAGAATATGATCGATAGTCTTTATACACGGATACTTGCCGGAGATGATTTCGAAGAATTAGCAAGGAACCATTCGATGGATACAAAAACAAAATCCAAAGGTGGCTATATAGGCTTTTTCGGCATCAATAAATTTGAAAGCGATTTCGAAGATGCTGCCTTCCGGTTAGATGTTGACGGAGCCATCTCTCAGCCATTCACAACCTCAGTAGGCTGGCATATTGTAAAGCGGATAAGCAAAGCGCCTGTAGACGAGTTTGACAGAGCGAAAAGAACAATAGAGTCAGATATATCTAAGGACAGTCGGGTTGAAATGGCAAAGAAAGTCCTGGTTAAAAAAATAAAGGATGAAGCTGGCTTCAAAGAAGATCGTAATTCACTTCAAACATTAATTGACGTCCTGGACAAAGAATTTTTCAGTCTTTACTGGGAGGCACCTGTAGGTTTGTCCGGGCATTTATTTCAACTTGGTGACAAGTCGTATGAACTTTCTGATTTTGCCAATTATTGCAAAAGCAAAAGAAGAGAAAGAACCAGATACAACGAAAATGCAGCTTTTTCTCCTGTGGTCAATATATTATATGAAACCTTTATTGAAGAGACTGCAATGCAATACGAGGAAGATATGCTGGAGGTGAAATATCCGGATTTCAAAGCCCTGATGCGGGAATATGACGAAGGTATTTTGCTTTTTGAAGCTACAAAAAGAGAAGTTTGGGATAAGGCATCACAGGATACATTGGGTTTGAAGACATTCTATGAAGGACATAAAGATAATTACCTCTGGAAATCAAGAGCGGACCTTTATACTTATACCATTCATACGGACGACGAGAATCTGACAAAAAAAATATACAAGTTTGCTCAGAAGAAAGATCACAAGGCTCTGATTGAAAATTTCAATAAGGAAAACCAGATCATCAGTTTCAGCAGACATAAATATGAGCTTGGAAATAAGGAACTGTCCGGAATCAACTGGAAGAGCGGTGCTTTATCAGATCTTATTTTAGATGACGATAAAAGAACAAGCCAATTTAAAAAAATCGATGATATCCTTAGCAAGAGTCCTAAAACTTTGGATGAGGCCAGAGGATATGTTATTGCAGATTACCAGGAGTTTCTTGAAAAAAACTGGGTGGAGTTACTAAAAAAGGAATTTAAAATTGATTTGGATAAGAAGGTATTCAAAAACCTGATTAAATAATACATGTACAAAAAACATTCGTACCTATTGTTGCTATTCGTTATTCTTGCATTTGCCGGTCTGTATTCCTGTAATTCAGCAGATAAAGTAAATGCACCCAATCCGAAGATCGCGACCGTTTTTGACTATGAACTTTACTATGATGATCTGCCAACGGATTTTAGGGCAAACACCACCCGTTCTGATAGCATAGCACTGGTAAATTCATTTGTAGATCAGTGGGTAAGGAAAATGATTTTGCTTCATGAAGCACAAATCCGAAAACCAAAATCACTTGATATTGAAAAATTAGTTGAGGATTACAAACAAAGTCTTTTAATTAATAATTTGGAGAAACAGGTGATTGCACAAGAATTGGATACGATTATTCTTGAGCATGAACTTAACGGCTTGTACAATGAGATAAAAGAGAATTTTATCCAGGAGCATCCGATCACGCGATTGGTCTATTTTAAAATCCCTGAAAAGTCGCCTCAAATAGATAAGTTCTATGATTGGTGGAAAAAAGAGAATTTTAGCAGGATGATAGCTTATGCGGAGAAGTACGGAGAGGTAAGTCTTTCTGATAAAAATACCTGGTGGGAATGGAACGACATTAAGAATCTTATAGATGAAGATATTCAAAATAAGTATTCAATGAAAGAACCCACGGCCATCCAGAAGAATATCGGAGACTACGAATATTTCATCAATATTTATGAATTCGTTGACATTAATGAAATTTCACCTTTGGGTTATGTTGAAGATCAAATTAGAAACATTATCATCCAAAAACGCAAGACAATCGTGATGAATGAGTATCTCGAGCGGATTTATATGAAGGAAATAAAAAAGAAAAACATAGTTTTGCACAACAAAATTGATAAATAGGTCATTTTTGCCACATAATTTAATCAAAGCAACCCTGCAGATTTATACTTTTTGAAAATATATCTATGAAACAAATTTATATCAGTTTAATAATCGCACTTTTTTCCATCGTTACTTTACAGGCACAGGATAAAAAGCTAATAGATAAAGTAATTGCACAAGTTGGCAGTGAATTAATTCTCATGTCTGATGTTGAAAATGAGTATGGATTTATGTCTGCTTCTCAGGAAAATTCGGATGAATCTATGAAATGCCGGATCCTCGAACAGATCATGGCATCAAAAATATTGGTTACGCAGGCTAAATTAGATAGTATCGAAGCAAGCGAAGATGAAATAGAAGGACAACTGGATGCCAGAATGGACCAGATTCTTCGTCAAATGGGCGGCGATGAAGCCATGTTCCAGAGTTATTACGGCAAGACCGTTGCCGAGATGAAAAATATCTACAGAGATGATATCAAATCAAAGATCCTGACTGATAAAATGCAAAGTCAATTGATGGCAAACATTCAGATCACTCCAAGTGAAGTTGTGAGCTTTTTCAATTTAATACCTGCTGATAGTCTCCCCTATTTTAATAGTGAGGTAGAAGTTGGCGAGATCTTATTCATCCCTGAAGTAAACAAGGAGGAAAAAGCTAAAGCAAAAAATAAATTGATCGAAATTCGAAAGCAGATTGTTGAAGATAGCATCGACTTTGCAGATCTGGCCAAGAAATACTCTGATGATTATAGTTCAGGAAGATCAGGCGGAGACCTGGGATGGCAAAAAAGAGGGACTTTTGTTCCTGAATTTGATGCGACCGCTTACAGCTTAAAAAAGGGAGAACTTTCAGATATTGTTGAAACAGAATTTGGTTTTCATTTGATCCAACTAATAGAAAGGAGAGGAAATACGATCAATGCCAGACATATTTTGATCAAACCTGAGATCACTTCTGCCGATATTGAATTATCAAGATCCAATCTTGATTCTATCAGGAATCTGATCATTGAGAACAATATGGATTTTGGCAGAGCTGTTAAAATTTACTCTGACAAAAATGCGACCAGTTACCATAATAACGGAAGAATGACCAATCAGGTAAATCAATCCACTTTCTTTGAAACGAAAGACCTTACACCCGAAATATATTTTGCCATCGAGGATCTAAAAGTAGGTGACTATTCCGAAGTGATTGAAATTACCGGACAGACGGGTGAAACACAATTTCAATTGGTTAAACTAATAAGCAAGACCAAACCCCATAAAGCTAGCCTGAAGGAAGATTATTCCAAGATCCAGAATTACGCAAAGGAGAGCAAAAAGAACGAATACATTAATAAATGGTTAGAAGAAAAGATTCGGAATAACTACATCCATATCGATGATAAGTATCTGAAACTCTGTCCAGACCTGGAAAAATGGATTAATAAGTAGTGTTTTTTTGAAAATACTGAAATATTAAGCCTGTCCATTTTCCTGACAGGCACTGCATATCAATTGTAAATATTCGACTAAACAATGAGCTTAGCTCAGTATCATAATGCTTAAATAATTGAGTTAATTGAAGCTTGTATTATTCCATTTTTTCAACTAATTCTTCCCAACGGGCTTCCAGTATGTCTATTTTATCACTGGTCTGTTTGAGTTCCTGACTTTTTGAGGCTATGTTTTCCGGGTCAATATCATCCCTGTTGAAATAATCCGCCAGGACGGTTTTTTCTTCCTCCAGTTTTTCGAGTTCCTTTTCTACCCTATTCAACTCATTCTTCATCTTTTTACGCTCCTTCCTGAGTTCTTCGGAATCCTCTACCGGTTTGACCTTCTCAATTACAGGCTTCTCTTTTGATAAATTCTCCTTTTTCTCCCGGCGATACCTTGAATAATTGCCATTATAATCCTTCAAAAATCCATCACCCTCCATTACGAATAAATGATCTACCAGTTTATCCATAAAATAACGGTCGTGAGAGACCATTACCAGACAACCCTGATACTGCATCAGATAATCCTCCAATACGTTTAGGGTGAGTATGTCAAGATCATTTGTGGGTTCATCCAGAATTAAAAAATTCGGATTTTTCATTAATATTGTCAATAGGTGCAAACGCCTTTTTTCACCTCCACTCAACTGGGAAACATATACTTGCTGTTGTTTCCTTGGAAAAAGGAATCTTTCAAGCAATTGTTCGGCACTCATCTTCATCCCTTTGGCCATTGGCAAATATTCTGCAATATCCCTTATGACCTCGATGACCCTTTTGTCGTTTTTGATCTGTAAGCCATCCTGGGTAAAATATCCAAACACCACTGTTTCCCCGATAACCATCTTTCCTCCGTCCGGGTTCAACATCCCAGTCATCAGGTTGATCAGACTTGATTTACCCGCACCATTAGGACCAACTATCCCCAGTTTTTCTTTCTTTTTAAATTTATAACTAAAATTCTCTATGATCTTCAGATCACCGAAGGATTTACTGACATTGTGAAATTCAACTATTTTGCCCCCCAGCCTTTGTGGCTCAATATTAATTGACATTTCATCTGCCGTAGTATAGCTATCCACTTCATCTTTCAGATCCAGTGTCTTGTCAATTCGAGCTTTCCCTTTGGTTGTTCTGGCTTTGGGCTGACGACTCAGCCAATTCAATTCTTTCTTGAGTAATTTTTTATTTTTATCAGCAACTACGGACTCGTTTTCAACCCGGTTTACTTTTTTAAGCAGATAATCTTCATAATTGCCGGAATAGGTATAGAAATTTCCATTGTCTAGTTCGATGATCCTGTTACATACATTTTCAAGGAAATACCGATCGTGCGTAACCATCAATATCGTCACTTTCGACTGGCTAAGAAAATTCTCAAGCCATTCGATCATATCCAGATCCAAATGGTTGGTAGGTTCATCGAGTATGATGAAATCCGGTTCCTGTATCAAAACCTTCGCCAATGCAAGTCTTTTCTTTTGACCTCCAGACAATTCATCCACAATTTTGTCAAATTCATGGATCCGAAGTTTACCAAGCGTCTCTTTTATCTTTACTTCCATATCCCAGGCTTTCAGGTCATCCAGAATAGCCATGGCTTGTTTCATTTTTTCCGCATCATCCCTGATAAGGGCCGTTTCGTAATTTCTGATCGCGTTTACCTTGGGATCATCAACATCAAAAATGGCATCCATAACACTTACTCCGGGCTCAAAATAGGGTTCCTGGTCAAGGAAAACAATTTTGATACCTGTCCGGAACAACATCTTAGCCTTCTCCCCTTCAGGGGCCTCCAGGCCTGCTAAAACGCGTAAAAAGGTGGATTTCCCCGTTCCATTTTTAGCTATCAGAGCAATTTTGTCCCCCTGATTAATTAAAAGCGAAACTTCCTGAAACAGTGTCTTGTCCCCGTATGATTTGCTGATATTATCAACCTGTAAATAATTCATATTTTATTATGGAATTGCATCGACAATGATAACAACAATTTAGATAACGCTATCAGAAAGGCAGGGAAAATTTGAAAGTCAATAGAGTGAATAAAAAAAAGTCCGAAACTTTCATTCCGGACTTTTTCATTCTAATATCTTATTCAACCGTTTATTTCAACTCAATTATATCCTTTAAAACATAGATCGCTTCCTCCGCATAAATATCCTTTCTCAATAATTTCATCCACTCTTCATTTCTGGCAATTCTGGAAGAATCCTTTTGAATAAATGGAATATCCTGTGGCAAATTCAATATCTCCAATCCAGTGATCTCTTTATTAAAAGCAGTCTTGAATTCATCATCGATATTTTCACGACGCTCATTCATCAAAATATAATCCTGAAGGTTTAGGGGAATAACAGTATTATCCTTGAATTTTTTCAAAACAGTCGCCTGTTGATTAACCAAACCAAATTCAGTATCCTGCTTTAATCGCTGACCACTTCTCTTAGCAATTTCTGGTAAATCATTTATAAAATAAGTGCTCTGATTAAATTCCCGCTTCTCCACCTTGGTCCATTGCATGGCATTTTCAAGGTCTTTTTCACCAGTTTGAACATAATGATAGGCATCAGGTAAAACAACGTCAGAATTTACCCCTTTCAACTGGGTTGAACCTCCGTTAATCCTGAAGAATTTCTGAGTAGTGATCTTCACTTCACCCAATGGCTTGATATCATCAGCTCCTCTTATGATTTGATCCAGGTTCCAGAATCTCTGAACCGTTCCCTTTCCAAAAGTTGACTTGCTGCCAACAATAACTGCCCGTTTGTAATCCTGCAAAGCAGCCGCGAGAATCTCAGATGCGGATACACTGAAAGAATTCACCAGGATTACCATTGGACCATCATACTTTACACTTCCTCCGTCATTATCCTTGTAAACATAGGGTTCGGAATTCTTTTGTTTTACCTGTACGATCGGTCCCTCTTCAACAAAAAATCCAGCCATCTCAACTACTTCACTTAAGGATCCCCCCCCGTTATATCTCAGGTCAAGTACAATTCCATTTACATTTTGCTCTTTCAGTTTCTCTATTTCCAATGCAATATCATCCGCACATCCATTTCTGTTTTTATCACTAAAATCTGAATAAAAACTAGGCAAACTTATAAAACCAACATTGTCCAATCCTCCGGTTTGATTCATAATAACGGATTTGGCCTTTCCATCTTCAATGATCACTTCATCCCTTATAATAAATATATCTTCAAGACTACCATCCTTCTTTTTTACTTTCAAGGTTACTTTTGTTCCTTTCGGGCCCCTGATCAACTGGACAACATCATCAATTCGCATGCCTGTGATATCAACAAATTCTTCCATATCCTGTGCTACCTGAACGATCTTGTCATCTACTTCCAGCTCTTTGCCTTTCCATGCAGGTCCTCCTGGAATGATGCTAACTACTTTGGTATAGTCATCATCCGTTTGTAATCTGGCTCCGATTCCCTCCAGCCTGTTGCGCATCCGGATGTCAAAATCTTCTTTTTCTTTCGGTGAAAAATAATCAGAATGAGGATCAAAACCATGTGTCAATGCACCCATAAAAACCTCAAAACGATCAGATCGTCTCAACTGGTCCATTCTTCCATACCAGTCTTTATAGATCTTTTGGACCTTTTCTCGGGTTTCCAGTTCTAATTCTTCATGAGTCCTGGGCGTTTCAGCCGTCTCATTCTCTTCAATTTCACTTACAAACCGATTCAATACCTCATATTTTAATGTTCGCCTCCAAAGCTCCTTTAATTCATTGTCATCCTTTGCATAATCCCTCTTCTCTCCATCCATTTCAAGACTTTCTGATATGGTAAAGTCAAATGGTTTTGCAAGAATATCAGCATAATAAACTTTTGTTTTGTTGATGCTTGCATTGAGTAAATCCAGAGACAAATTGAAAAAATCCATTTTATTGTACTTTATCTCATCATCAATTCTATCTCTGTGAGCAGATAATTGATCAATGTCATCCTGGGTAAAGAATCTCTTATTCCCATCCAGCATATCTACGTATGTATCGAACATATTTTCTGAAAATTCATCATCTATCTCCTTAGGATCAAAATGAACCTGATCGAGCGTCTGCAGGACGGTTTGAACGATGGCTACCTCCTTTTCCTTGCTGTTAAAGTCTGGTATTATGCCGCTCGAGTATAATGAAATACCTGCTATTGCTATTACCACAATTCCTCTGATTATCATTTTATTTCTTTTTTTATTTGACATTGAATCATTCTTAAGCCATTAAATCGGTCCTTGAACCCTTGAATCAACGATTTAACAATTAAAAAAGTTTAGCATGTTGGTTAGTTAACCAAATAATAACATTTAAAGCAACATGGGTTACAATTAGACAAATGTATCATTTCTTTCCAAAGTTTGAGGAAAAATTAAAGTACAGAAACCCATTTCAGATCTGAATTTCAAAATAAATTTACAGCCATGAAAGCAGTTCAGATAAAAAGCCATTTTGTTATCTTTTTTTGCCTGTTGAGCCTGATGGTTCATAGTCAGCAGTTGGCCACGGATTTTCATGGTATCAAGGCCCTCAGAAAAGCATATACCTATACTAATATCAAAGGCATTCAGGCTTGCTTTGGCAATCCGGCGGGCCTGACATTTACAGATCGTTATGTTTTTAACACTTCAGCCGAAAATCGTTTTGGACTACCCGAACTCATTGCTTTTCAACTGGCAGCCGCAGGGCCACTTGACCGGTACGGGCACATTGGTCTCGTTGTCAGTCAATTTGGCAATAAGCATTATGTCAATATGCAAAGCAGCCTGGTTTTCGGCAGACAATTATTTAAAAAACTATCCGTCGGGATAAAATTTGATTGGCTGAATACAAGAATAGAAGGGCATGGCAAGCAAAATCATTTCAGTTTTGAAGTTGGACTCATTAGTAATATTACAAAAGAACTTTCAGTTGGAATTCATGTTTTCAGCCCATACGGAATGAATTTTACAGACAATCGAAAAATTCCGACCATTATGACAATCGGTCTTCAATATGCTATTTCAAAACTGGTTCAGATCAATTTTGAAATCGAAAAAAACACTTTTCATGGTGCCAGGATTAAAAGCAGCATCGACTATAAGATAAAGGATTATTTTCACTGTAGCTTCGGTATTTTTACAGAATCAAAAGCGTCTAATCTGGCTTGTGGAGTTGAATTGATCATACTGAAAAATTCTGTTTTGGACCTGGGTATAACCTATAATCAGCTACTTGGGATCAGTTCCGGCATAGGCTTTGAATTTAAATTCTGAGCAATTCCTGTGAATTAAAACTTATTTTTGATTCCTCTGAACTTTCAGGCGGTTTCATTCATTTTATTTATATGGCAAATTGGGAACAGATAGAAAAAGAACTTAAATACATCACTAGTCGCGGCAGCGGGGCGGGTGGTCAGCATATTAATAAAGTTGAAACCAGGGTTCAGTTATATTTTGATGTTTTAAACTCTGAAGGATTAGACGACGATGAAAAACAACAAATTCTATACAAATTAAAAAACAAACTGACCAAGGAAGGGATTCTTATCATCAGTGCTCAAACCAGTCGAACACAGTTCAAAAATAAAACGACTGCGCATAACAAACTGATAAAAACGATTGAAAAAGCCCTTCAAAAAACGAAAAAAAGAAGAGCTACCCGTGTTCCTACCGCACAGAAAGAGAAAAGAATACAGACGAAAAAAGTCAGATCCGAAACTAAAAAATTACGCAATAAGCCAGATTATTGAGCCTTTGCCAGATCGCGCTTCCTTGTCACCTTACCATAAATGATCAGAGCAATGGCAGAAACCAATGCGATCACTACAAAATAATACCAGATATAATGTGCATTAACTGATGCTGCTTCCCAGGCTTCTTTTGTATCAAATAAAGTGGGATCCGGACAATATTTACTCAATAGGTATCCGGACAATCCAAATCCAAGAATTGAAGAAAAGAATGAATGCAGGTGGCTAAAACCAAGATACAATCCCTCCTCCCCTTTTGGGGACTGAAGTGAAAAGAATTCAAGGAATCTCGGCGAGATGAAACACTCACCCAGGGCTTGAAATATTATTCCGATTATCATCATGAATGCCACCGGGTGCATCCCAAGAATATCACCTGAAATCCAATTACCTGTTGCCATAAAAAAGGCAGAAAGAGGCATAATGAACATACCTACGGTCATAGAAAAGAGCGGTGTTTTATTACGCATAAACTGTGTGATGAAAGTAACGAATATTACGACGACCAATGGATTGACATTGGCATACCAGGAAGGAGAGGCACTTTCACCTGCAAGCCTAAGTACATATTTAGGCATAGTGGCATAAAGCTGATGCTGAACCATCCAAAATCCGGTAATAATTAGAATGAGCGCTAATAGTCTGAAGTTTGAAACAACTTTCACAAGTGCGGTCCAGATCTCCTTAATGGTTTTTCCTTCCCCCTCATGCTTGGTGCTTTTATACATTAAAATGATCAGGATCAAAGCTATAAAGGTCATTCCCGCAGCATAGTAATTCAAATTTACAAGCCCAAGGTTACCCATTGATTCTCTCAAAGGTTTAACAATTGTTTTACCGGAAAAGGCTCCGACATTTACCATCATATAGAAAATGGAAAATCCACGTGCCCGGTTGGCTTCAGTGGTTTCTTTAGCCACTGTACCGGTTATAACAGATTTTATAAACGATCCTCCAATCATGATAATAATCATAATTGGTACGATATAATACCTGACATTCATGGTTCTCAGACCATGATATGTTACTTCCCGCGCATATTCCACAAATCCTTTTGCTTCAAGTATAGCAGGAAAAATGGCTAAACTCGCATACCCTACCGTCAATAGACTGAAAGCAATGATCAGTGCATTTTTGAATCCAATTTTATCCGCATACGCGCCTGTAAAAACAGGCAACAGATAAAGACCCCCGGAAAATAAACCAGCAATTATCGCTGCTTCCATGTCGTTGAAGCCAATAATTCTGGATAAATACAAGGTGATAACTACGAAAACGCCATAATAGGCTGCCCTTTCTAATAATTCCACTGAATTCGCTACCCAAAATGCTTTTGAATAGCCTTTTCCATTCTTTAAACTTTGTGTTTGATCTGTCATTTCACGTCTTTTGTATCGATAATGCGACCAAATATAGGGAATTTAGGCGAAGGAAAAACGGAGAACACCAAAAGATTTGATTTGGTCATATCTCCATACATTTCGCCGATGTCTTTGGGCAAAAACATTTACATCCTTAAAAAGGTAAATCTATTTGTCTTGTTTTGCGAATACTCTTCTCAACAGATCCGTTGGTCTTTCCTTAATATCTGTCCGAATACCAAGTTCCTTTTTCTCGATCAGATCGAACAACCCGTCCAGCGCTTTATTTGTAATGTGATCTTCAAGTTTTGGATTTACATCTTTTACAAATGGCAGGGCATTGTATTTGGTTACGAGTTCTGTCCAATAATCGAGGGCACCAAACTGGTTTAAGGAGTTTACTACTACCGGTTCAAATTCATTGAACAATTGGCTGTAGGTGTTTTTATGCAAATAAGTGGTTGCTGCATTTTGTTCACCCATCAAAATATTCCAGACATCCTTAAATGTCATTTTTCTTACAGCTTGCACAAAAATAGGTTTTGCTTTTGTGACTGCATTTTCAGCAGCCTGGTTGACGCGACGATTAATTTCATCTTCCACCTGATCAAATCCTGGAATGATCTTTAATTTATCAATGACCATTTGAGCTTCTTCCGGCAAGAGTATCTTATAGGCACTTTTATAAAAGCCATCCTTTGCAGATAAATAATCCACGCCGGAACTAACGCCATTGTTGAGTGCTTCTTTTAAACCCAGCGACACATCCTGATCTGAAAGAACAGTAGATTCTCCGAGAGTATCCAAAGCCCGCTGCAAATCAGCTGGATCACAAGCGATCAATGAAATACTTAAGATCAACAGGAAGGAAAATTTCTTTATCATAGTTTTAATTTTTGGATGTTTGTATACTATAAACATAGATAAATTGTAATTATTATTCCCGGCAGCCTGCCAGTTTAACAATTATATAAGTTATAATTACAAAAAGGGGGCAATTTAGGGGATAAAATGGCTTACACTAACGCCTGCTAATTTTGATCCAAGCTGCACTTCGGGCTTGGCCACTTCCACATGAATATCACTGACTATTTCAAATTTTTGATGTATATCTTCAGCAATTTCAACAGCGAGCGTTTCGATCAGTTGATAGGAATTTTCAGCCTTTTCCCTGCATAGCTTTACAATTTGGCTATAATCAACCGTCTTATTCAAGTCATCGTCCTTCGCTGCGGGCACGAGGTCCAATTCAAACGAAACTGTAATCAAAAATTTTTGCCGCATCTTTCGTTCATATTCGAAAGCGCCGATTTTTGCAAAAATTTCAATTTTATCTAAACTGATCTTTCCCATGGAATAAAAGTAAATCAAAAATAAATATTGACCAAGTGTCTTCGATTTTCCAGTTTGAATATTTCTAAAATAAAATTGACAAGTTGTTAGTAATCAGTAGTTTTGAAATTAAAAAAACAAATCAGCCGTAAAACAATATTTGGTAATGATATGAAAGAGATAATAAATGTCTTAACTTTGTTTGCAAATAACTGTAAATACAAAATAAAATGGCAAAAGTAGATTTATATCAGGCACACGATCATTTCTTGGTCGATGAATTACTGTCAGATGATCATAAAATGGCAAGGGATGCGATTCGGGATTGGGTAAAAAAAGAAGTTACTCCAACGATAGAAGAATATGCCCAAAAAAATGAAACTCCATTTCATTTACTGAAGGAACTCGGCAAGATAGGAGCATACGGACCAAGCGTTAATGTGAAGTATGGTGGAGGTGGAATGGATGAAACCGCTTATGGCGTGATCATGCAGGAATTGGAAAGAGGAGATTCAGGTATCCGTTCAATGGCAAGTGTTCAGAGTTCATTGGTTATGTATCCGATTGAAAAATTTGGAACTGAGGAACAGAAGATGAAATATCTTCCCAAATTAGCAACGGGTGAATGGATTGGTTGTTTTGGATTGACAGAACCGGATTTCGGGTCAAATCCAGGAGGAATGGTAACCAATATCAAAGATATGGGCGATCATTATTTACTGAATGGTGCGAAAATGTGGATTACCAATTCACCAATTGCTGATGTTGCGATCGTATGGGCTAAAGATGAAGAAGGAATTATTCGAGGCTTGATCATTGAAAAAGGATTGGAAGGATATACAGCTCCAACTATTCACGGCAAATGGTCATTGAGGACCAGTATCACTGGTGAGTTGGTTTTTGATAATGTAAAAATACCGAAGGATGCTATTTTGCCGAATGTAAAAGGCTTGAAAGGTCCGTTGTCTTGTTTGACAAAAGCCAGATATGGAATTGCCTGGGGTGCTATTGGTGCAGCGTTGGATTGTTATGATGCCGCTTTGAAATATTCCAAAGAAAGGGTACAATTCGGCAAACCGATCGGAGGTCACCAGTTACAACAGAAGAAACTGGCAGAAATGATCACAGAGATCACCAAAGCCCAATTGTTGGTTTGGAGGCTTGGACAATTAATGTCAGCGGGTCGTGCAACACCGGGACAGGTATCTATGGCAAAAAGGAATAATGTTGAAATGGCCTTAAATATTGCCAGGGAAGCAAGACAAATACTAGGAGGAATGGGTATTACGGATGATTTTCCGGTAATGAGACATATGATGAATCTGGAGTCCGTCATTACATATGAAGGAACGCATGATGTACATTTATTAATTACAGGAATGGAAGTGACTGGTTTAAATGCCTTTTCTTAAAACAATATAATTTGCTGGTAGCTTTTGAGAAAAGCTACCAGCAAAAAATTAACTTACCTTACGAATTATCTCCTTACCTCTTTCTATCGCTTTTTCATTATCAGGCAACAAATGATGATATCTTTCAGGAAGTGATTTTTTCAAACCCATAATAACATTTTCCATCTCAACGATTGGTTTTACTTTCAGGAAGCCCCCTAAAACAACCATATTGAAAACCTTGCTCAATCCAAGTTTCCTGGATTCATCATTCGCATCTATTCTGTAGACGTCAATATCTTTTCGTTCAGGATGCCGCCTGATACCATTGCCATCATAAATGAGCACTCCACCCGGCTTTACCATAGCTTCAAACTTATCCATAGATTGCTGATTCAGAATGATCGCTGTATCAAAACGAGTCAGGATCGGACTACTAATCCTTTTGTCACTAATGATTACGGTCACGTTCGCTGTTCCTCCTCTCATTTCCGGCCCGTAGGAAGGCATCCAGCTAACTTCCTTATCTTGCATAATTCCTGAATAAGCCAGGATCTTACCCATTGAAAGAACTCCTTGTCCGCCAAATCCGGCTATGATCATTTCTTCAGTCATAATCTTTTATTTTTAATTATTGTTTTGGAGGTAATTTAATATCCCCAAGTGGATAAAAAGGAAACATGTTGTCTTCCATCCATTTATTGGAATCTACAGGTGTCATTTTCCACCCTGAATTGCAATTGGAAACAACTTCCACAAAGCTCACTCCTTTTTTATGTCTGGTATACTCAAAAGCTTTTCTGATCGCCTTTTTTGTTTTTCGAACATTAACAGCTGTATGAACTGCCTGACGGGTTACATAATAGGTACCTGGCAGCTGCGCGATCAATTCAGTGATTTTCAAAGGATAGCCAGCCTCTTTCTGGTCTCTACCAAACGGAGAGGTGGATGTTTTCATTCCGGGAAGCGTTGTTGGTGCCATTTGGCCACCGGTCATACCGTAAATACCATTATTTACAAATATGATCACGATATTCTCGCCTCTGTTACAAGCATGAATGGTTTCTGCTGTTCCAATTGCAGCCAGGTCACCATCTCCCTGATAGGTGAATACATATTTTTCAGGATAAAGCCGGCTGATGGCGGTTGCAAGAGCAGGTGCTCTTCCGTGAGCCGCTTGTTGTACATCCGTGCCCATGAACTCATAAGCCAGAACAGAACATCCAACAGGTGCAATGCCGATCGTGTCTTCCAGGATATCCATTTCCTCCACTGTTTCCATTATTAACCTGTGTGCTGTACCATGACCGCAACCCGGGCAATAACTCAATGGTTTATCGTTCATCAAATTCGTCTTGGTGTACACCATATTTTCAGGTGTAGCAATATCACAATTGAATTTTTTTGTTTCGAAACTCATAATTAGTCTTTATAAAATTCTTTCTTTGATCACTTCTACAATGTCTTCTGGGGAAGGTACCATTCCTCCCATTCTGCCGTAGTGCTCTACTTTCACTTTCCCATTCACAGCCAATCTTACATCTTCAACCATTTGACCGGCGCTCATTTCAACAGAAAGGAATCCTTTAACCTGATCTGTATATTTCTGGATTGCGGCGGAAGGATAAGGGAATAAACTGATCGGTCTGATCAGACCCAGTTTTATGCCTTCTTCCCTGGCTAATTCAATAGATTTTTGACAAACTCTGGCACTCGTTCCATATGCAACTAAAATCACTTCTGCATCTTCACACTGGATTTCCTCATAACGCACTTCATTCTCCTCTATCGTTTTGTATTTGCGCTGTAAGTGTTCGTTGTGCCTTTCCTGCGCATTCGGATCTAGATCCAAAGAAGTAATGATATTATTCTTTCGGTCTTTAGTTCTTCCAACGGTTGCCCAGGGTGTGTTTTTTCGGATTTCTTCTTCTGACCATCTTGGTCTTTGTTCCGGAAGTATTACTTTTTCCATCATTTGGCCAATCGCTCCATCGGAAAGAATCAATACCGGAGTTCTGTATTTGAAAGCAAGGTCAAAACTGATAGCTACAAAATCCGCCATTTCCTGAACGGAAGAAGGTGCCAGGGTTATGATCTTGTAATCTCCGTGACCCCCACCTTTTACACTCTGAAAATAATCAGACTGTGCTGGTTGGATCGTTCCCAATCCGGGTCCTCCTCTTACGATATTTGCAATGAGGCAAGGCAATTCTGCTCCTGCCATATAGGAAATGCCCTCTTGCATCAAACTGATACCAGGGCTGGAAGAACTGGTCATTACTCTTTTCCCAGCACCCGCTCCGCCATAAACCATATTTATGGAAGCAGTTTCACTTTCTGCCTGAAGTACGACCATTCCAGTTCTGTCTTCAGGTCTGTTCAGCATAAGGTATTCCATTACTTCCGACTGAGGCGTAATTGGATATCCGAAGTAACCGTCACAACCTGCAAGAATTGCAGCTTCAGCCAGGGCTTCGTTTCCTTTCATTAACCTTACATCCTTATTCATAGCTTATTTGAATTTTATTATTGCATTCTTTATTGACCTGATTTTTCGTTAAAGTTCTACTTAACCTCAACCATTTTTTTTGCCTTTTTCTTGTAAACTGTAATTACGCCGTCCGGACAAACCACTGCACAATTCGCACATCCTATACATCCATCAGCAATCAGTTCCATGTAATGATAGCCTTTTCCATTAAAATCATCAGACATTCCAATTACGTTTGGTGGGCATGTATCAATACAGATAACGCAACCTTTACACTTTTCTATTTCAACCTCAATATGTCCCAGTACTTTTGCCATAATTCTATTTTTTACTGTGTGCATGTAAATTACAATAAAAATATACAAAATAAAATATACTCCTTATATAATTTACAGATATTTATTTTGTTAATGTGCCATTATGTGCCGATTGTCAAAACAATGTTCCAAAATCAGTTCTATAATATTTGCCCGAAAATAAGTAATCATTATTATACATATGGTCAATCATTTCCAATTTTTACAAGTTTAGAATGTATATAAAGTAGAATTTTAAGCCATTTTCCCTTCCAAAAATCTGTCTTTTAGTGCATTAAAGTGACAAAGCAGAAGTAAATATTATCGCATTTATAATTAATTCTGAATAGTTTTGCACTTCAAAAGAATATTTATGACGCAAGTGTTTTTCTATCTCATTATCGGTATTATTATTTTTGATGCTGTTTTTCAACTTATTCTGGACTATTTAAATACTACCCGATGGTCTGAAGAATTGCCCGCTGAACTCGAAGGAATTTATGATGGTGAAAAATATAAAAAATCACAGGCCTATGAGAAAGAAAATTTCAAATTCGGACTTCTGAGCTCCGCTTTTTCCATAGTCTTGATTCTGAGTCTTGTGGTTTTCGGCGGATTCGGCGTACTGGACAACTGGATCCAGGGTCAAACTGATAACTCCATTTTTCAGGCACTTATGTTTTTTGGAATAATTGGCTTGTTTGCTGACTTGCTCTCCACCCCTTTTTCAGTCTATTCCGTATTTGTGATCGAAACAAAATATGGCTTTAACAAAACAACCTTAAAAACGTACATTTTAGATAAAATTAAAAGCTGGTTGCTGATAGCTTTAATCGGGGGCGGTATGCTTTCACTGGTAGTGTATATTTATGAACTTACAGGAGGCAATTTCTGGATCTGGGTCTGGCTGGTACTTGCCATTTTTTCAATTTTCATGAGCATGTTCTATTCATCTTTGATCGTTCCGCTTTTCAATAAGCAGGAAAAACTGGAAGAAGGTGAACTGAGAAGTGAGATCCAGGCTTTTGCCAATTTATCAGGCTTTAAACTGGATAATGTATTTAAGATCGACGGCTCCAAAAGATCGACGAAAGCCAATGCTTATTTTTCCGGATTGGGAAGCAAAAAAAGAATTGTTCTCTATGATACCCTGATCAATAATCAAAGCAATGAGGAGATCGTTGCCGTCCTGGCACACGAAGTGGGCCATTACAAGAAAAAACACATTATTACAGGTCTGATCATTTCGCTGCTCAACAGTTTATTGATGCTGTTCTTTCTTTCCCTGTTTATCCAACCTGGAAGTATGATCTCATTTCAACTGACCGAAGCCTTGGGTGCAGATAATTTTAGCTTTCATGTCGGGATCCTGGCATTTGGTATTTTATACGGCCCTCTCTCCTTTTTTACCGGGATGCTCATGAACATAGTTTCCCGAAAAAATGAGTATGAAGCGGATGCTTTCGCAAAAGATTATAAATTGGATGAATCATTGATCAGTGCCCTTAAAAAATTATCTGTAGATAATTTAAGTAATCTGAGACCTCATCCAGCCTATGTGTTTTTCCATTATTCACACCCAACCCTCTTACAAAGGATACAGGCTATAAGGAATTAATACAATGGTTTTCATAATTATTTGATCCAGTCAGAAGGATCGAGTTTTTGCTTATCGTACCAGATTTCAAGGTGCAGCATATTGTTGTCTTCCCCCAGCATCCCTATTTTTTTACCTTTTGAAATGGAATCGCCCTTTGATACAAAAACATTATGCAGATTTGAATAAACACTGTAGTATTCGCCGTGTTTCAGAATGATCAATTGATTGCTGCCCGGAATTTGCATTACCTCAGCCACAATCCCATCAAAAACAGCATATACAATAGCATTCGTTCCAGCTACAATATCTATTCCGTTATTCTGTATAAAGACATTTTCAAGCGTAGGGTGTTTTTGTTTTCCAAATTCAGCAATTATGGATCCATTGACCAATGGCCATGGCAATTTTTTTCGGTTCGATTCAAAAAGACTGCGGGATTCCTCAATCTCCCTTGCCTGACCGGCTGAAAGGCCTTCGTATTCATTTTCACCCGCTTTCAGCCCCGTCAAAATGACTTTTTCAATGGCCCTGTTGAGCTCTTCCCTATCTCTTTTTTGTTTAATGAGCGCTCCTTTCAATCTTTTTTCATCTCCCTGAAGTTGATACAAAATATCATCTTTGATTTTTTCGTCCTGTTCCAGTTGAGCAAAATTCTTCTTTTCAGATTCCAATAGTAATAACTGTTCCTCCTTTTCAGATTCGATGGAAGAAATGGATTTTTTCAATTCAAGCGTAGATGCATTCAGGGATAGTAATTGTCTTTTCAAATGATCTTCAATAGACTTGCTATATCTCAATCGTTGCCAGGACTGATCCCAGTCAGATGCAGAAAGCAGGTAGACCATTTTATTGGCTGTCAGCATTTTTTTATAACTCATCCTGACTATGCTATTATAATCCCGAATAAGGGTCTCATGCTCCTGACTTAAATTTGTCTTTTTTCTGCTTTCTGAGGCTATTTTCTTCTCACTCAACTGGATTGATTGCTGAATGTTCTCTATGATGCGTTTCCTGTTGTTTATCTGTGTTTTAATCAATTCAAGCGCTTCTAAATTGGCTGTCTTATTTTGATTATTCAGCTCCAGGATTTTTGCCGTATTATCGATTTGCTCAATAATGCTCATCCGTTCCTGCTCCAATGTTTGGCGGGTTTGCATAAAACCAACCATCGGATACAGGCTCAAAAAAAGCAGGATCAGACTACATTTCAGTATAACTGGATGGAACTTCAAACTTAATTTTTTTTGCTTGATCTAATTCGATTTCATCCAGGTCCAACATCAGGCTATAACTGGCGTTTTCCTTTGAAGGATAATAATAACTTCTTTTTGATGGAAGGACCACATCTGTATCAAATGCTTTATAATCATCCAGGGTCAGATCGAAGGATCTGCCTTTGTCATCCTTGTACATACTTTCAAAAACATTATAGTGCTCATCGAGCAGGTAATCAATTTGTAAATGTTCCCCTCCAGATTTAAAACTATAACCGGATGTATTGGTTATGCTACTTAACGGCACCTGACCTTTAACAATTTTATTACCAACGATGATCTCCTGCAGTTCTCCGTAATCAAATGGTACATCATAACTTGATTTCAAGGAATCTATGGACATGGCAACAAAACTACCTTCCAGCCGATTAATAGCAAACATTGAATCTGGTCTGATCAAGGCTCTGACCAATTCAAAACCAAATTTTTTAACGCTGATCAATATGGCTGAATCCCTGCGAACCCGAATATCTGCTTGTCCGCCTATTGTAAACCCTTCAAAACTAACCTGACTTCCTGCCTTTGCATAAAACCATTCATATTCAAAATTCGAATCGTTGATCTTATCCCAAATAAGCATAGTCGTTATGTTTTTATTATCGGTTTCCGTTGATTCAATCTTTTTTGCCTTACAGGCATACAAACTGAAGATCAAAACCATAATAACGGTCAGGTATATGTTATTTCGATTCATTAATTTACGCCTTTATTAATTTTCTTAGTTAAACGATCCATTCTTCCACCTACAGCAGCAGACTTTTTCCAGTTTTCCAGCGCTTCCCGGGTCTTTTGTTCCTTAAACATGATATCTCCAAGCACTTCAAAATAAAAACTATGATCAGGACCAAGTGAACTTATTTCAACTTTACTGAAAGTTTGTTGTGCCTGACTTATTTGGTCAGATAAAAGATGCCCAAAGGTCATTTCAAGAAAGAATTCCGATCGAAGTTTATCGTTATTTCCACTTAACCATACACCTTCCTGCAACCAGTTCAGCCCTTTTATCAATTCATTCTGTTCTATAAGAGCCTTGCCCAAATAATAGAAACAAATCGCCTGATTTGGATAGTATTCAATCGCTTCCAATGCTGTTTGGGTCAACCGATCAAACTGCAGCGTAATATCAAGGGATAACATCAAATGCTTCCAAACCATAAAATTACTTTTATCCGCCTGGAGCGTCCGTTGATAATATTCAGCGGCCTTTTCAAGCATATCTGAATTAAAATATACATCACCACTCAAGGCATAGACCTTTGCTTCCTCGGGATACATAGTATTCAAAGCATCCAACAACACAAGCATGTCACTTGTCATGCCACTTCCTTTTTCCAGCCGGGGCACAAATGGGATCAATTGTTTAATTTTATCATCCAGGGGGATATTCACGTTTTCAATAAGCTTCATCTGGGTAGTTAAAAAGTCATTTTCACTCTTCTCTCCCTGATTATAACTACTAATGAAAATATTGGCAGCAACATGATCAGGTTGATAATTTAAAATTTCCTTATAGGTTTTAAATGCACTTTCCTCCTCGTTCATCGATTGAAGTAAAACCGCTTTATGATGTAATATATTAACATCACCAGGGAATCCAGTGGATAATTTTTCAAGTTCAGCCTTTAATTTCCGTTTGTTTCTCTGTTTTTGATATAACCTTACCCTGGCATTGCCAATTCTTTTAGTGTAACCGGAAATTCTTTCAACTTGCTTTAAAACCTTCAGCGCTTCCTTAGGGTTTCCCATTTGTTCATAGTTTCTTGACAGCTGAAAATAATTTTCCTCCTTCTGATTTCCGTTTTCAATATACCTTTGCAGTTGCTCATTTAAAGCACCGAAATCCTTTTCCAAAATAAGCAGATCAATCAGGTATTCCTTATAGATCTCACGATCCGGGTTGAGTTCAATCGCTTTGCTGACATATGAAATGGCCAGTTGGTTCTCCTTGTTTTTTTCATATATCTTAGCGATCTCATATTTGATCACATCGTTTTTCCGGTAGCTCATTTCCAAATCCAGAAATGCGACAAGGGATTCGTCCCATTTTTCAAGAATTTTCAACTGAAAAGCATCTAAAAAGCGAGCTTCTAACTCAACTTCAGTTTCTGGAATTCGATCCTCCTGACCTGAAACCAGATTGGGGATCAACAATATCGATATGACTATATATAGTAACTTCATTCTAAAAGTAAACCTCAAATTTGATAATTTATTATGGTATGTGAAACATCCCGACGCAACAAACATAGAGAATCAGAACAATTTCTCAGGTGCTAACAGGTAAGGATCATGCTTTACCTACCTTGATCATATTCGTCCGGCCTTTAGCTTTCAACGGCATTGTGCCCGTATGAACCACAAGGTCGCCTTTTTTTATCAAAGATTTTTCAAGCAGAAAATCTACAAGCAATTCGTGTGTTTCCTCAATGGATTTATTCTCTTCAAAATAAAATCCCTTGACGCCCCGAACAAGATTAAGTGTTGACAAGACTTCTTTTAAATTGGAGAAGACATACATTTTTGTTTTGGGCCTGAAACTTGAAGTTTTAAATGCCGTATAACCTGAAACCGTTACTCCGATAATTGCTTTTGCATTCAAATCATCTGCCAGTTTAGCTGCATTAAAACAAACCAGGTCATTCAGAAAACTGGTTGATTTAGCTTCTGGCTTGGGTCTGTTAAGATTTAACACATTCGATCTTTCAACAGAAAGAATGATTTTCCTCATTTTTTCGACTACCAATCTGGGATGTTTACCCATTGCTGTTTCACCACTGAGCATAACGGCATCTGTCCCTTCTATTACCGCATTAGCGACATCTGTCACTTCAGCTCTGGACGGATTTGCATTTGTGATCATCGACTCCATCATCTGCGTAGCCACGATGACCACTTTTGACATTTTAATACATCGATTTATGATGCTTTTTTGAAGCACGGGTAATTTTTCCATCGCAATCTCAACACCGAGATCACCTCGTGCGATCATAATGCCGTCAGCAACCTTAATGATTGCCTTTATGTTTTCTATTGCTTCCGGTTTTTCTATTTTGGCAATAATCCTGGCACTATGTCTTTTAGCCTTGATGAGCCTCCGCAATTCTTTTATATTTTTCTCATTTCTTACAAATGATAATGCGATCCAGTTCACTTTTTGCTTCAGGATAAAATCAAGATCTTTTAGATCCTTTTCCGTCAGGGAGGGTAATGAAAGTTGTGTGTCAGGAAAGTTTACGCCTTTAAACGGTTTTAGCATACCGCCGAATTTGACAACTGCTTCCACACAATTACCATCCTCGCATTTCTTGACCGCCTGAAGAATAATCTTTCCGTCATCGATCATGATCCGGTCCTTCTCTTTTATATCCTTGGTGAGGAATTCATATCCTATGTAAAGTTTGTTGTTGTTACTTATTTCAGTGCCACCAAACAGGTAGATTTTTTGGCCTTCTTCCAGCTTCAGCTGGTCATTTTCAATTTTGCTGACCCGAATCTTTGGCCCTTGCAGATCGGCAAGTATACCCACCGTGAATTTGTGGGTCTCGTTGAGTTTATTGATGTGCTCTATCACCTTCAAATGGTCTTCATGAGACCCATGGCTGAAATTGAGTCTGAATACATCAACACCCTCATGAATCAAATCTTCAATCTGTTCATAAGAATTACTTGCTGGTCCTATTGTGGCAATGATTTTTGTACCTTTAGCCAAATATTTTGGGTCACTCATTTATGGTAATTTGCTGCAAAATTAAATGAATCTTAAATCAAAGCCTAAATTTAAAATGAATTAATCATTAATATTAAAAAAACAAAGATTATCAAGGTTTTAAGAGCAGCAGATTAAAGAAAAATAAACAACAGATATGAATACAGAATTGATAGTAGGGGAAATAAAAATTATATGTGAAAACACCGGAAAATTCATCCGTTCCCATTTTGGACAATTAAATGAAAATCAAATCATAACTAAATCAAAAAACAGCCTGGTCAGTTTTGTTGATCAGCAGGCTGAAAAAATGATCATTGAATCTCTGGTCAAAATTTTACCTGAGGCCGCATTCATGACGGAAGAGGCCATGATCAAAAATTCAGAAAATGAATACCAGTGGATTGTTGATCCGCTAGACGGAACAACCAATTACATGGTTGGAATTCCACATTTTTCCATCAGTATAGCCCTGAAAAAAAATGACGAAGTAATTCTGGGGGTGGTATATGATGTTATGCAGCAAGATCTGTATCATGCTGTTGTAGGGAAAGGTGCTTTTGTTAATGAAAATAAAATCCATGTGGCTGATTCCAAAAAACTGGATGAATGTGCCATTGCAACAGGGTTTCCATATGATAAAGGCTTGATCGGAGAGGCACATCAAAACACCTTGATGTATTTTGTCAAAAATGCCCGAATACTTCGTAGGTTAGGTTCAGCCGCTCTTGATCTTTGTTTTGTGGCAAAAGGTACTTTTGATCTGTATTATGAGAAACACCTAAATGCCTGGGATATTGCAGCCGGCAGCTTAATTGTCCAGGAAGCCGGTGGCACCATTATTGATTTTTCAAAGGGTCAAAATTATCTTGCCTGTGGAGAAATAATCGCATTTGCACCGGGTCTTGAGGAGGAAGCTGAAAAAATTATCGGTTTTTTTGAGAATTGATTCAATTTCCCTTTCATCCTAGTAAATCTTGCTTTCATCTAATAATTGGGTCATTGGTTCTAAAATCTTTCCTGCCGAACATAGAATACTGTAATTTTAAGGAATAATAAGCTAAAAATGGATCTTCTCGAAAACATTAAGGTTGCATTACGGTCAATTAAATCCAACATACTCCGGTCATTATTGACGATTATGATCATCATGGTCGGAATTACCAGTTTGGTTGGCATTTTGACGGCAATCGACACAATTCTATTATCACTTAGCGATAATTTCAGCAGAGTTGGGGCCAATTCATTTAACATAAGCCAAAAGTACGAAGATTTAAAAAGTCAAAGGCGGGGAAGACAATCCAGGGTCGGAGATATTATTGATATTGATGATGCCGCTAATTTTAAGGAAAAATATGATTTTCCAGGCACATCGGTTTCTGTGTCCAGTTACTGTTCCGGAAATACAACCGTAAAATACAAAAATGAAAAGTCGAATCCAACGATAAGTTTAATGGGCGTAGACGAAAACTATTTCAACAACTCTGGTTTTGAAATTGTCCATGGGCGAAATTTCAATAATACCGATCTTGAATTTGGCTCACATAAAGCGATCATAGGAAATGATCTAATAAAACTCCTTTTTGATGATAAGCCTGAGATGGCGATTAATAAAATGGTGGACATCAACGGCACCAATTATAAGGTGATCGGGGTGTTGAAGGAAAAGGGTTCCGGTGGTAATGCAAGAAATGACAAATTCGTTTTTATACCATTGTTGAATTCAAAAAGATACTACCATTATAGCGATAAGAAATATGACATCAGTGTCTCTGTTGCGGATGCCACGCAAATGGATAATGCGATTTCCTATGCCTTAGGGAAATTCAGGAATATCCGAAAATTAAAGGCTTCTCAGGACAATGATTTTGAGATCAACAAAAGTGACAGTTTACTGGAGATCCTGAAAGATGCCACTTCAAAATTAAGATTTGCAACTATTGCAATTGCCCTGATCACCCTGCTAGGTGCTTCAATTGGATTGATGAATATCATGTTGGTCACCGTAACGGAAAGAACCCGCGAAGTTGGTATTCGTAAAGCGCTGGGTGCAACCAGAAAAAACATTCTGATCCAATTCTTAACTGAGGCTGTTATGATCGGGCAGATAGGTGGTATCCTGGGTATTCTAATGGGAATAATCATAGGTATTGTGCTGGCGATTTATATCAAAGGTCAATTTGTGGTACCCTGGGCCTGGATCTTCCTTGGTTTTTTCGTCAATATGTTTGTTGGGATAATTTCAGGTATTTATCCTGCGATGAAAGCATCCAAACTTGATCCTATCGAATCCCTTCGATATGAATAGTTTTCTTTTATAATAAAAAATAGAATTTTTCAATTTTCAGGATCTTTCCAAATAATTATTGTGTTTCATTTTTTATACTGATTCACCCTTAGATTAACTATTATTGATTATTCGATTGCCTTTTCATTACTTTTCATATTTCACTTTTTACTATTCACCATTTCCTTTTATCTTAGCGGCTTATGGTTTTTAAAGGATTTAATAATTGGCAGAAATGGCTGACCCTGAGTATCTGGGCGGTTGCAATACTAATCGTAACCGGGATTTATCTATTGTTTTATAATATTTCAAAAGGTGATTTGCCAACATTTGATGAATTGGAGAATCCAAAATATAATTTGGCATCCGTTGTATATGACACAAATGGTACTCCCTTTGGAAAATACTATGTAGAAAACAGGGAAACCCTTCCGTATGATTCAATTTCCCCAAAGATCATTGAATCCCTACTCTCGACCGAAGATGAAAGATTTATGCAACATTCCGGAATTGATTTTCGGGCATTGGTCAGGGTATTTGTCAAAACCATCCTGATGCAAAAAGGAAGTGCCGGGGGAGGATCAACCATTTCACAGCAGCTCTCCAAATTGCTGTTTGAAAGACCCTCGATTAAAGGGCTTTCCAAATTTCAAAGATCCGCTCATCTGATCAACATCAAATTTAAGGAATGGATCACAGCCATTAAACTGGAAAAGAGTTATACCAAAAATGAAATTCTGGCTATGTATCTGAATAAGTTTGAATTCATTTATGGAGCACACGGCATTCAGGCAGCAGCAAATATTTATTTCAACAAAGACCAGGGGGACCTTGATTATTCAGAAGCGGCAACGCTTGTTGGAATGTTAAAAAATCCGGCACTTTACAATCCGGTTCGATTTCATGACCGTGCAAAATCACGTAGAAATATCGTATTGGGTCAGTTGAAAAAATCAAATAAGATCAGCAAATCTGTTTTTGATAGTCTGAGCGTATTAGAAATTGACATGAGTCAGTTCAAACAACAATCCCATGATCAGGGACCTGCGCCTTTTTTCAGAGCAGAACTTACAAAATGGTTAAAAACCCTCTTCATTGAGAAAAACATTAAAAAAGCAAATAATACAGAGTACAACATCTATACTGACGGGCTGAAGATCTATACCACGATCGACCTGAATTACCAGAAACATGCCGAACAAGCTGTTTTCACGCACATGGAAGCCAATCAGGAAAGGTATTGGAAAGTATGGCGGGGCATGAACCCATTTACTTATAATTCAAATAAAAAACAGCGGGAACTACGGCTTCAGTCAGTTGATAACCGGATCATCAATTCGGACAGGTATCAATCCATTAAACAGAGAATCCTGAATCACGAACTGGATAAAATAGAAAATGATTATGATGGTCTCCAGCTCACTGAAAAAGCGATCAGCGGCATGGTTGCCGTAAAGAAAAGACATTATAACCTGAATAAACTGGAACGGGAAGGTATCATCAAAGAGGAAAACATTTCAAAATGCAATCACCTTATGAATAGTCCTGAATGGGATACGCTTCAATTGGTTTGGAACAATTTTGAAAAAGAAGTAGATAAGCAGTTTAATAATAAAATTGCGATGAAAGTCTTCGCTTATAATGAAGCGATGGTCAAAGATACGGTCCTTTCACCCCGTGACTCTGTCATTTATCTGTTGAGACACTTACAGGCTGGAATGCTTGCAATGGAACCAGGAACGGGTCATGTAAAAGCCTGGGTTGGTGGTGTAGGATTCAACTATTTTAAATATGACCATATCAATAGCCGCAGACAGGTAGGCTCAACTTTCAAACCCATCGTTTATGCAACGGGGATCTCTGTTCAGGGAATTTCACCGTGTCAGGAATTTGATGATATGCAATACACGATCTCGCCCGGAGAAAGTAATTTTGATGTACTTGAAGAATGGTCCCCATCCAATGCAAATGGTACTTTTTCTTTTAATAAATACAATTTATATCAAGGCTTGCTTTATTCAAAGAATTCGATAACAGTAAAGCTGGTTAAAGAGCTTGGAAATGTAGAAGTGATCCGTGATCTGGCCAGGAATATGGGCATAGATGCTGATATGGAAATAGGCGGTGGCAATTTACTTCTGCCAAAGGTTCCTTCTATTGTGTTGGGAGCCGCAGATATTTCTGTAATGGATATGACAGGCGCATACGGTACTTTTGCAAATAACGGTGTGTACACAAAACCAGTTTTTGTAACCAGGATAGAGGATAAAAATGGCAAAGTCATTTATACGGATGTGCCAAAACAAAATATAGCATTGAATCCAATATATAATTATGTCATGATTGACATGCTTAAAAACAATGTCGCCGGAAAATTCACTCAGGAAGGCGTTAAATCCATTGTAGGTGGAAAAACAGGAACCACAAATGATTATAATGATGGTTGGTTTATGGGCATCACACCGAATTTAGTCGTTGGCACCTGGGTTGGTGGCGATGAAAAATGGGTTAGATTTTACACACTTGAGGATGGTCAGGGTTATGTAATGGCCCGGCCGATAATGTCCTATTTCTTACAGGGAATTGAAAATGACAGTCTGGTCAAATTTGACGTTACCCGTGAATTTATGATTCCGGCCAACACGGATTATAAAAACCTGATTGATTGTACTAAAAATAAACACAACGACGATCCGGATGAAGAACAAGAGCTGAATATCAAAGAAAAGATACAGTTTGACGAATTCGAGGAAGAGTTTGAGGAATTTGAAGAGGTATTAGATACTTCCAGAAACGGTGGAAAATAATCATACCTCTGTTTACCCACATTGACATTTTAAATCTTTTACATGATGAATAGAAAAATTCTAATTGCCATTCTGTTGTTATTGGGAAGCTTTATCGGTTATTCTCAATCGTCAGAACAACTGGAGCATCTCGACAAATATTATCAGCAGGCATTTCAGGAATGGAATATCCCCGGGATGGCTATTGCCATTGTTAAGGATAATAAAATCATTTTCGAAAAAGGCTTCGGTTTTGCTGATCTCGAAAAGAAACAGAAAGTTGATGAAAACACTTTGTTTGCCATCGCATCAAATTCAAAAGCATTTACTTCTACAGCTATTGCTATTCTGGTAGAAGAGGGGAAGTTGAACTGGGATGACAAGGTAGTACACCACTTGCCCTATTTTAAAATGTACGACCCGTATGTCAGTCGTGAAATGAATATAGAGGATCTGCTTTGTCACAGAAGCGGGTTGAAAACTTTCAGCGGTGATCTTCTCTGGTTTGGAACGGATAAATCAGCAGAAGACGTTGTGAGGGCTGCTGGTCATTTAAAGGCTACCGGCGATTTCAGGGTTGATTATGGTTATTCTAACATCATGTATGTAGCAGCCGGATTGATCATTGAAAAGATCTCCGGAAAAAGCTGGGGAGCATTCGTTCAGGAACGCATCCTTGACCCGCTTGAAATGAACCGGACCATCTATTCCACCGATGAACTTTCGAACACGGAAAATGTTGCCCAGCCTTATTATTTTGAATCAGATCAGAACATTAAACTTGACTGGCTCAACTGGGATAATGTTGTTGCTGCAGGGGGACTGATCAGTTCTGTACATGATATGAGTAAGTGGTTGCAACTCAACATTCAAGAAGGTGAGTATGAAAATGCCAGGATCATCTCTGGCAATAGTTTTGAAAAACTTAGCACACCACACATCAACTTTAGCATAAGCGCCAACAGTAAAAAGCGACAGCCAAGTGTCCATTTTAAAGCCTATGGTTTAGGTTGGTCCATTAAGGATCAATATGGGAAAAAAATCATTTCTCACGGCGGTGGATATGATGGCATGATATCTAAATCCTGGATCGTACCTGAAGAGAAACTGGGAATGATCATCCTCACCAATAATTTGAATTACCTTCCTTCAGCTTTGATGGAAAAAACAATCGATGTCCTGATCGGAAATAAGCTGGATGGGCTGGACTATGCTTCTGTATATCTAAAAAGCAGTGTTCGCAATAATGAAC
>Ga0102815_10000253_pt1 | contig 38424 bp, 25 predicted proteins | sample ColrivemetaGS759_FD_79113 | JGI IMG/M metagenome (GOLD analysis project Ga0102815, IMG submission 79113) | Estuarine microbial communities from the Columbia River estuary - Ebb tide ETM metaG S.759 | ecosystem: Environmental > Aquatic > Marine > Intertidal zone > Estuary | place: USA: Columbia... | reverse complement strand
ATATTATCTTTACCTATAAAATGGATCAAAGATGTTTCCTCGTCCTGCCAGTATGTTTTCCAGTCTTTATTATTATCAAGAGCCCATTGTTTTGTAGCAGAAATGTATCCGATCGGCGCATCCATCCATACATATAATTTCTTCCCTTCAGAATCAACTATTTCGTGCGGAACATCCACACCCCATTCGAGGTCTCTTGTCATTGCCCTTGGCTGAAGACCGTTGTCTAACCAGGATTTACACTGACCGATCACATGATTCTTCCATTGCCCAGGATCATGATGTTCTTTTCCATCCAGCTTCCCGTCAACAATATATTCTCTTAACCAAGATTCGTATTTATTTAAAGGAAGATACCAGTGCTTGGTGCGCTTTAACTTAGGTTTTTCTTTCGTAAGGGTGGAAACCGGATTGATAAGTTCCAATGGACTAAGGGTTGAACCACAACTTTCACACTGATCTCCGTAAGCTCCCGGGTTATCGCATTTTGGGCAGGTGCCCATGATATATCGGTCTGCCAGAAACTGTTGTGCCGTTTCATCATAATATTGTTCCGTCTCCTCTTCAGTAAATTCACCCTTTTTATACAGATCAAGAAAAAATTCTTGTGCAGTCTCATGATGCAATTCAGCAGAAGTCCTGTGATATACATCAAAAGAAATACCCATTTTATCAAATGCCTCCTTAAACATCCCATGATACTTATCGATGATCTCCTGAGGAGCAACACCTTCCTTTTTAGCACGCATGGTAATGGCTGCTCCATGTTCGTCCGAACCACCAATATAGAGTACATCCTTCCCCATCAACCGGAGAAATCGAACAAAAATATCTGCAGATATATAAGCACCGCAAAGGTGACCAATGTGTAAAGGTCCATTTGCGTATGGCAAGGCTGAAGTTATGAGGTATCTTTTCGGGTTAAACACAGACATTAAAATTTAGCATTAACAAACGAAGGTATATATAAAAAATATTAAATTGTTAATTCAAACTTTAAAATCAATAATCCTTCCCATTAAATACCCAAAACTACTTTCCCAAACAACATAAACACCAGTGTAACAATAAAAACACCAACGATATTAAACCATATTCCCGCCTTCATCATCTGCTTAATACTCACATAACCAGTTCCAAAAATTATCGCTTGCGTCGGAGATGCGATCGGTGTCATAAATGCACAGCTTGCAGACAGTGTAGCAGGGATCATCAAAAGCCTCGGATCAAGTTGCAATGCGACCGCTGCTTCAGCCAATATCGGTAAAATAAGATTGGCCATGGCTGTATTTGAAGTGAGCTCCGTAAGAAAAGTCAATACCGTATTAATCAATGCAACTAATACAATTGGAGAACTGAATTCGACCTGCGTAAACATATTACCGATCATTTTTGATAAACCCGAATATTCAAATGATCCGGCTATCGCAAAACCACCTCCAAAAAGAAGCAATATGCCCCAGGGTATTCTTTCTTTTATTTTCCACTCCAGCAAGGTCGTTTTCCCGGGTGTTTTCGAAGGAATCACAAAAAGAAAAATAGCAGCAGCGATTGCAACGGAAGCATCTGAAACTTCCTGCAAATTGAACAGACTTCTCCAGCCACTGATCGTAAATTCTTCCGTAAGGTTTATGTCTGATCCGGTCATCCATAAAATTGCCGCGATCAGGAAAATAAGTCCTGAGTATTTTTCATCCGAGGACATACGACCCAAAGACTTTAACTGTGTCTGAATAATATCCGTCCGGTCAAATAATTGAATTTTAGTTAGATTGAAAATAACCCGGGTAAGTAAAACCCAGCCAACCGCCATAAATATGATGGTGATAGGCAAAGCCATAAGCATCCAGTCAAGAAAGCCAACTTCGGGGTTTTCTGGAAATAATTCAGAGTATAATTCAAGGAAAACAAGGTTTGGCGGCGTCCCAATGATCGTACCCATCCCACCTATATCCGCGGCATAGGCCAGCCCAAGCATCAGACTCAATGCGAATAGCGCTACTGCCTCAGGTTTTGATCCGCCCTCTTTCGCTTGTTCTACGATCGATAATGCTATGGGTATCATAACCATTACGGAGGCTGTATTGGATATCCACATACTTAAAAAACCACCTGCCAACATAAATCCCAGAACCAATCGAATCGGGTTTGTCCCAACTTTATTAACGATATTCAGCGCAATTCTTTTGTGCAATCCTGATTCCTGCAATCCAAATGCAAGCAGAAATCCACCCAGAAACAAAAAAATAATCGGTTTACCGTAATAAGAACTGGCCAACCTCATATCCATTATTTCGAATAAGGGAAATAATATAAGTGGGAACAGGGATGTCACGGCAATTGGAATAATCTCAAAAATCCAGAAACCTGCCATTATGGTTACGACAAAAGCAACAATAGGTGCTTTGGGATACTCTTCCCCTGGCACAAGGAAATAGATCAGTGCAGCGATGCATAAAGTAATTAAGGATAGGAAGATCCTCTTGTTTGCTTCAAAAAATTTATTTGCAGTCATTGCTGATTTTTGGGTTAATCAAGGTGAATGTGTGACCTCAGTCAACGATAAAAATAGACAAATTTTTATAAATTGTATAATTTGACCAGCGAAAGCCAGCGTTGGATTTTATATTTTTGCAATATGGATATCAGAAAATCATTAATGTCGGACCCCGGAAAGGAAAACGCCAGAAGGATCTCAGATTACATAGGTGATGACCCGGTCAGGATGAAGGAACTCATGTTAATGTTCCTGAAAGGATCTTTTAGGGAAAATCAGCGGGCCGCCTACCCTGTTATTTATATTACAGACAGGGCCCCTGAGATGTTAAAACCCTACCTTTCAGAAATGATTGCATTTATGACCGATGATGTTCATGATGCCGTCATCAGAAACACCATGCGTTTATTTCAAAACATTGATCTTCCCGAAGAGGTGGAGGGACTGGTCTATGATAAGGCTTTCAGATATCTGAGTTCGCCCAAATACGCAATCGCGATCAGAGCTTTTTCGATGACCGTTCTGGCCAATATATGTGTTAAATACCCCGAACTCAAGATCGAAGTAATCCCCCTCATTCAGGATGTTCTCGAGGTGACAGAGTCTTCCGGGATCAAGGCCCGAGGAAAAAACATATTAAAAATGTTAGCTAAAACATAGAAACTTTAGCTAACATTTTATGATAATAATCTTACCTTTTTTCTTCGAAAGATAAACCGGTTTTAATTCTCGTATTTACCTATGAGTTTTTCCAGCTGACTCAATTGTTTTACGCCAGATTCTCTCCACACCAGATCCCCATTTTTAAAAATGGCAAGGGTTGGAACACTCATGATATTATATTTAGAGGCAAGTGTTTTGTTTCTGTCAACATCGATTGTAACGACTCTCACCTTGGTTCCAATTTTATCTACGAGCTGTTTTAAAATTGGTTTTTGCATTTTACAAGGTCCACACCATTCCGCTGCAAAATCCACAAGAACGGGTTTATCCGTGTCAATTATATCTTTAAATGAAGCTTTCTTTTTCATAATTTAATTTTATGATACAAAATTAAGCATAAGGGATTTAAAGAATTGTAATCCATATCACAGAACCCTATTCAAATGGTTTGCCAGGCTATCCAAAACAGTAAATTAACAGTAGAAAAAAGGGGAAAGAATATCTATACTAACTGAGTTTCATACCCAATAAAATAAAAACGATACAGGTGATCAGACTAAACAAAATATAACCGAAGGCAGTGAAATAATTGCCATATTGAAGAAGCCTTAAAGTCTCATTGCTGAAAGCTGAAAAAGTACTGAATCCTCCACAAAAACCAACTAAAATAAATAATTTGCCTTGGTCATCCAGACTGCCTTTTAGCTGTAGCCCCATAAAAAATCCAAGAATCAAACAACTCAAAGCATTGGCCAGAAAAGTAGCCAAGGGAAAGTTAGTGCTGTCAGGACCCAGCCATTTCCAGATCCCGAACCTTGCGAGGCTTCCCAGTCCTCCGCCAATGAAAACCACTAAATAATTCAAATGGATTGGATTTTTTATTAAAAAGTGGCAGCAAAGTTAACTGAATAATCATCACGAAAGAAAATTGAATGATCAAATAATTCTGATAAGACAGATGGTATGATCATTCAATTATCTCGTTTTATTACGATTAATATTTACAATATCTATTTTTTTTCCTTTGAGTTTTCCTCAAAAATTTCTTTCAATTCCTTACCAATATCCTCAAATGCTTCTCCAAGTTTTTCAAAACCCTTCTCAAATTCTTTAATTGCTTTTTGGAATTTATCCTTATCCAGACCTTCAAGTACATCATGCAATTCTTCTCCTTTAATTTTAAGTTTATCAAAATCTACCTCATCCAGGAAATCATCTACTTTATCCTGATTCTCTTTTGACAACTGAAAAGGTAATTCAGCTTCTACACGCATCACTACATATTTCAAATTATGTTTGATGATCTGTTGTTTTTCCGTTTTTGTTAGATCAGCTTCAAATTTATCATAACATTCTCCGGAAAATCTTTCAAATTTCTCATCCATTTCTTTCCATTGATTATCCGTAAAATCATTTTGTTTTTTTTCTACTTTTTTCATAAACTGATCAAAAGCATTTACGTACATCCGTTTTGAACTACATACATCAAAAGTGCACGATGCCATGAAAAGTGAAAACGATATAGTCAAAAAGACAATTCTTAAGTACATTTTTTTAAATTTAATTGTTAATTAATCTTAATTTTGTATAAAATTAACTCACTTTGAAAATGGAGCATTAATTATATAGATTAATACCCTGATTTAATTGATTAATTCTATTTTTTCTTTGTTTTTTATTTATATCGTGTGTTGTGAGTGCCTTTTGCTTGAAAAAATCTTTTTTTTGGATAAACTGCCTTTATAATACATATTCAAAATGATTGTGTGAATGGAATGGATGAAAGATCTTGACAGAAGTCGTATTCCTCAACATCTTGCTATTATAATGGATGGCAATGGACGATGGGCAAAATCAAAAGGCAAACCTCGTGTTTTTGGCCATAAAAAAGGAGTAAATGCTGTACGGGAAGTTTCTGAAGGTAGTGCTGAATTTGGAATTAAGTATTTGACCCTATATGCATTTTCAACTGAAAACTGGAACCGGCCAAAACTTGAGGTGAGTGCTTTGATGTCCTTACTTGTAAGTACCATTGAAAAGGAGGTCAGTACATTGATGAAAAATAATATTCGGTTGAGAACCATCGGAGATATCTCCAAGCTCCCAAGTAAAAATTATAAAGCCCTTCTTAAAGGAATAGAAGAAACAAGTCATAATACTGGCATGAATTTGATCCTCGCATTGAATTATAGTGGTAGATGGGATCTTTTAAACGCTGCCAAATTACTTGGCAACCAAATTAATTCCGGTGAAATTGATGTTTCCAATATAAATGATGATACATTTGCAGGCTTATTGAGTACAGCAGCTTTGCCTGACCCGGAATTCCTCATCAGAACAAGCGGTGAATTGCGATTAAGTAATTTTTTACTTTGGGAACTCGCTTACACTGAGCTGTACTTTACAAATGTCATGTGGCCTGAATTTACAAAGCAGGATCTATATCTGGCACTAAAGGAATTTCAAAAAAGAGAAAGAAGATTTGGAAAGACCAGTGAACAGATTTAAGCTTTTGGCATGTTATTGACAACACTTGACTCTTTTATACGTTTATAAACACATTGCACTAGTTGAATGCAAAATTAATCCAATTAATTCTCGACGTGAATACAATTTTAATCAAATCCATATCTTTCATACGGAACAATAAAATCAAACCGATGAAAATTCAAAATATTTTTCTCCTTGCTCTAATGATTTTTTCATTTGGGCTTCAGGCACAGTCAGATACGCTGTCTGTTTACGACTATACCCAACCAAAAGAATATGAAATTGGCGGTGTTACCGTAATTGGGGCAACAAGCAGAGATAATAATGCCATCGCGTCTTTGTCTGGATTGAGGGTTGGCAAAAAGATCCAGATTCCAGGTCAGGATATTTCAACGGCCATCAAGTCTCTTTGGAAAGTAAAACTTTTCACCGATATCGAGATCATTCTCGAAAAAACGGTTGGGGATATTGCCTTTCTGGAAATCAGACTTACGGAAAGACCTACCCTGTCAAGATATTCATATAAAGGGGTCAAAAAGGCAAAGCATGATGAATTCAATGATATTCTGAAAACCATTTTAATAAAAGGTGGAATTGTTACGGAGGATTTGAAACAACTAGCAAAAATTAAGATTAAAGAATATTATCTCGAAAAGGGATATCTGGATGCAGAAATAAATATTTTAGAATTTGAGGATGAAGAAAAAGAAGGTACGATCAGACTCGTTTTCGATATAGACAGAAAAGAACGGATAAAAATAGCGAACATCTATTTTATTGGAAATAATAATGTTAGCACTACAAAACTCAAAAAGAAATTAGCAAATACAAAAACCCAGAAAGCCCTGTTCAAAAAGTCAAAATATATTATTGATGACTTTGAAGACGACAAGGTAAGTATGATTGAATATTATAATAAAATTGGTTTCAGAGATGCCAAAATTGAATATGATTCAATCTGGAGAAGACCTGAAGATGGTAAATTAAATATGTTCCTCAGAATCAATGAAGGGGTTAAGTATTATTTTAATGAAATCAGTTGGAAAGGGAATTCCATTTATGAAGACGATATTCTTTCCAATGTTCTCGGTATTAAAAAGGGAGATGTATATAATAAAGAATTGCTGGAAAAACGACTTCAATTCAGTATGGACGGGCGGGATGTCAGTTCATTGTACATGGATAAAGGATATTTGTTTTTCCGGGTTGACCCAACTGAAGTTGCCGTAGAAGGCAATAAGATCGATATGGAAATGAGGATGTATGAAGGACCTCAGGCAACTATCGACAGGGTGGTTATCACTGGAAATGACAGAACACATGAACATGTGATCCGTAGAGAGATCAGAACGAAACCAGGACAGAAATTCAGCAGATCAGACATAATAAGATCACAAAGGGAAATAATAAATCTGGGCTATTTCAATCCGGAGAATCTAAATATTGGCACACCGGTAAATCCGCAAAGAGGAACTGTAGATATTGAATACGGCGTTGAGGAAAGACCCTCTGACCAATTGGAATTGTCTGCAGGATACGGAGGATACAGTGGTTTGATCGGGACACTGGGGATGACTTTTAACAATTTCTCTATCAAGAATGTCAATAAAAAGGAATCATGGAATCCACTACCACAGGGAGATGGACAGAAATTATCCGTACGTGCCCAGTCAAATGGTAATTACTATAAATCATATAATTTCTCTTTCACCGAACCTTGGTTTGGGGGCAAGAAAAGAATTGGACTTACACTTGGTGGTGTCTACTCTAAATTTGACTACCCCAGTACAGGAACGTTTAGTATCGGCAGATTATTCACCGGACTTGGCTTCCCATTAAAATGGCCTGATGATTATTTTGTTGCCAATACAACGGTGAATATTGAACAGATCAATCTTACCGATTATCAACGAAGTGATTTTAACATAAGTAATGGTACTTTCAATAACTTCAGTTTAAATCTATCACTGACCAGAAGTTCGATCAGCGAACAGATCTTCCCACGCTCCGGTTCGGTTGTCCAGTTGTCATTACAAATTACGCCTCCTTACTCAGCGTTTAGAGGAGATGTTGACATTTCTTTGACGCAGGATGAAAGACTTAGTGCTATTCAGGAATTGCAATTGGAACTTGGAAATGGAACTTTAATTACACCCAGTGACAGTATCAACCACATAAAAGGGATTGAGGATGCCAGAAGATTTAAGTATCTCGAGTACCATAAATGGAAATTTAAAGCTGAATGGTATTACAATATCTGGGATAACCTTGTAATGATGGCCTCTGCAAAGATGGGTTTATTGGGTTATTTCAATAAAAAAATTGGTGTTGTACCATTTGAAAGATTTGAAGTTGGTGGTGATGGAATCTCCAACTACCAATCAGGGATAACAGGGAAAGACATTTATTCCTTGAGAGGTTATGATGTAAATGACCTGGAAGAAAATGCCAATGGTGGTGCTTCTATCTTCAACAAATTCACTGTGGAATTAAGATATCCTATCACGCTGAACCCCAACTCAACAATATATGTACTTGGTTTTGTTCAGGGTGCCAATTCCTGGTCAGGATTCCGGGATTATAATCCTTTCGACCTGAAACGTTCAGCAGGACTTGGTCTGCGGGCTTTCCTGCCTATGTTCGGTTTACTGGGATTTGATTATGGATTTGGATTTGACAAGAATATTTCACCTGATTCCAAATGGACAGATTATGCCAAATTCAGTGTGATTCTTGGATTTGAACCTGAATAATGATCAGCTTGTATTTGAACGGCTTATTGGTATAACTTTGATTTCAGGATTTTCCATTTGTTGAGACGGTGTTTTATTGAAACACCGATCACTCCAAGACCATATTTAATACTTCTTCTTAGATTTATGGATGAGGCTTCTTCAAAATATTTTGTGGGAGTGGTTACTTCAGCAATATCAAATCGTTTATAAATAATCTGAGAAAGCATCTCGTTATCAAAAACAAAATCATCAGAGTTGATATTAAAATTGATGCTATTCAACACATGTTTATTGAAAGCTCTGTAGCCCGTATGAAATTCTGAAAGTTTACTATTGATCATGAGGTTCTGGAACAAGGTCAGCATTCTGTTTGCAATATATTTATAAATTGGCATGCCTCCTCTCAAGGCACCCTGCCCCAATATTCTGGAGCCTAAAACCACCGGATATAAATCTTCTCCGATAATATTAACCATAGCAGGAATTAATTTAGGCGTATATTGATAATCAGGATGAAGCATGATGATTATGTCCCCTCCTCTTTCCAAAGCAAGATTGTACAAAGATTTTTGATTGCCCCCATAGCCCAGATTCTCAGGGTGATTCACAATAAGTTTTATTCCTATTTCTTTCGCCTTCTCTACCGTTCCGTCCGTACTGAAATCATCACACAAGATCACTTCATCAACCAGAGGAAATGGAATTTCCTTATAGGTTTTTTCAATGGTTTTTTCGGCATTGTATGCAGGTAAAACAACTATTACTTTTTTATCCTTATACATATTATAACTATAATCTTATCAGTAAATTTTGATTCATAATCAGACCATTCCCTGATTGATCAGGTCATGGATATGCACTACCCCCAAATACTTATTATCATCTGCAACGATTATCTGAGTGATGCTGTTTTCACGCATTATCCGGAAAGCATCGATCGCTAATTCATTTTCTTCAATCATTTTAGGTGCAGAACACATAATATCCATCGCTTTAACAGCAGAAATATCCTGATATTTCTCAAGCATTCTTCTGATATCTCCATCTGTGATCACTCCAACTATACTTTTATTCCGGTCACAAACTACAGCCACGCCAAGACGCTTTGAGGTCATTTCAATGATTACGTCCTTTATGGAGCTATCCTCAAACACCTGTGGTTTCTCATTTTCAGGATAAATATTTTTCACCCGAAGATATAGTTGTTTACCAAGAGAGCCACCAGGATGAAATTTTGCAAACTGACGATCAGAAAACCCTCTGATGGAAAGTAATGCAGATGCCAGTGCATCACCAAGAGCCATTTGAGCCATTGAACTGGCAGTGGGTGCGAGTTTATTGGGATCCGCTTCCCGGCCCACAGGCATTATCAAAACAAAGTCAGCATGTTTTGAAAGATAAGAATCTGTCTGAGCAGTCATCCCAATCAGTGTATTGCCAAAATTTTTAAGGATGGGGATCAACACTTTTATCTCAGCAGTCTCACCACTTTTAGATAAACATAAAATAATATCCTCTTTTGTGATCATCCCCAGGTCGCCATGAACGGCGTCTGCAGCATGCATATACATAGCCGGAGTTCCCGTTGAATTAAATGTTGCCACTATCTTTTGTCCTATCAATGCACTCTTCCCTACACCCGTTACGACCAGTCTTCCATTGGAATTTAGGATTTTTTCCACTATTTCCACAAATTGTTCATTTATACTCTCCTTTAGGACAAGGAGCGTATTTACCTCAATATCAATCGTTTGAAGGGCTGTTTTTATTATTTGATCCCTATTTATCAAAATGATTATTTTTATTATTGAATGATTTAACTAAAAAAATACTATTTTTATAAAGCATTAAAAGTACAGAAAGTCTAGCAAGACTTTGACTAATCATGCGAATAAAGTTTTTCATATGCAGGCATCAAATATGCTACAAGATTCCCTGAAAAAGCATTTTGGCTTTTCAAATTTCAAACCTAAACAGCAGGAAATTATCCAAAGTGTTATGGATAACCATAATACCTTTGTAATTATGCCAACTGGTGGAGGGAAATCTCTTACTTATCAATTGCCGGCATTGATCATGGAGGGAACATCCATTATTATTTCCCCCCTTATCGCCTTAATGAAAGATCAGGTGGATAGCATTCGGGGATATAGTAAATCAAATAAAATTGCACATTTTTTAAATTCTTCGCTGACTAAAACTCAGATCAGAGATGTCAAATCGGATATCATCGACGGAAATACAAAAATGCTTTTCATCGCACCTGAAACATTGACAAAAGATGAAAACATTGAATTCTTCAAATCTGTCAAACTTTCATTTGTAGCAGTTGATGAAGCCCATTGTATTTCTGAATGGGGACACGATTTCAGACCTGAATACCGAAGGATCCGTATGATGATTGACTTGATCGATCAGGACATCCCCATCATCACTTTGACGGCAACGGCCACCGAGAAAGTCAGAAGTGATATAATTAAGAATCTCAACATGACGGATGTGAATCAATTTATCACTTCTTTCAACAGACACAACCTGTTTTATGAGATTCGCCCAAAGGTTTCAAAAAACCATGCCATCACTTCTATCGTGAAGACCATCAAACAAAATGGACATAAATCAGGTATTATTTATGTGCAAAGCAGAAAATCCACAGAGGAGATCGCTAATATTCTGGTTGTAAATGGCATCAAAGCAGCACCTTATCATGCCGGACTGGATTCCAAAACCCGTAGCAGAGTTCAGGATGAATTCCTGATGGAAGATATAGATGTGATCTGTGCAACAATTGCCTTTGGAATGGGGATCGACAAACCAGATGTTCGTTTTGTGATTCATTATGATATACCTAAAAGTATTGAGAACTATTATCAGGAAACAGGAAGAGCAGGAAGAGATGGAATTATTTCTTACTGTTATGCCTACTATTCTCATAAGGATATATTAAAACTGGAGAAATTCTTAAGAGATAAGCCAGTTGCGGAAAGAGAACTTAGTACGCAATTAATGGATGAGATCGTTGCTTACTCTGAAACAAGCTCATGCCGAAGGAAATTCCTGCTGCATTATTTCGGAGAAGAATACAATGATAGTAGGTGCGATGACATGTGTGACAATTGCAAACACCCGAAAGAGAAAGTGGAAGGGAAAGAGGAGATTGCTTTGGTACTCGATGCCGTGAGTTCCCTGCATGAAAAAAATATGATCAAAGGCCTGGTCGATTTTCTTATCGGTAAAACGACCAAGGAAATGAAGGATTTCAGGTATACCGATAATCCGCTCTTCGGGAAAGGCTCAGAAAAAGATGAATTATTTTGGCACTCAATTGTTCGGCAAGCCATGCTACATAATCTCTTGTATAAGGATATTGAATTATACGGCATTATAAAATTGACGCCTGACGGGAAAAAATACCAGAAAAAGCCCTGGTCAATAATGATTTCCCTGAATAATGACTACTCACATACGGAAGATTCCGAAAATGAAGCAATAGAACTCGGTGGTCAAAGTGGCGGCGGTGCCCTGGATGAAAAACTCTTGGGTTTATTAAAAGAAATAAGACATGAGCAGGCAAAAAAGAGGGAAGTAAAACCCTGGGTTATTTTTTCTGACCCCTCTTTGCAGGACATGACTATTTTTTACCCGGTTTCACTGGAGGACATGCTTAAAATTTCAGGTGTAAGTAAGGGTAAAGCAGAAAAATATGGGAAGCCATTCATAGATTTCATTAAGGAATATATAGTGGAGAACGATATTGACAGACCTTCTGATTTTTTAGTCAGACAGGTTGCCAATAAATCCAAATCAAAGGTTTCCATTATTCAGAATATAGATAGAAAGCTCCCGTTTGAGGATATTGCTCGTAATTTGGATATGACTTACAATGAATTGCTGGATGAAATGTATTCAATAGTGAGCTCTGGAACAAAACTGAATGTCAATTACTATATTGATGAGAAAATCGATGAATATTCTATGGAAGATATTTACGATTACTTCATGGAAGCAGATTCCGATTCACTGAATGATGCATTCAAAGAATTATCTGAAGAGGATGAAGAACTTACCTATGAAGAGATTCAACTGGTTAGAATAAAATTCATTTCAGATATAGCCAACTAATACCAGAGGATATCAGTTCATTTATAGATCAGTTAAATATCTTCCACATGATTTTAGTCATGTATTTTTCAATTTCGACATAAGACTGGATTTCATTCGATTGATAGATAAAAACAACTGAATAAAATTGCCCTGCATTTGCAATATCGTCCATTGGAATCATACTCCGATTTAATCGATACGCTTCTTTCATCCGCCTTTTGATTAAATTTCGTTTAACTGCGCTTTGCACCTTGCGTTTGGGAACGCTGAAAGCAACTTTCACTACTGCATCTGTCTGAATACCAGTTTCTTTTAGCAACCTGACACTCAAAATAGTACGAAATACAGATTTGCCCTCAGCAAATACCTGAGAGATCTTTTTCTTACTTTTAAGTCGTTCCAGCCTGGGAAATGAATATTCAGACATATAAAAAAAAATTAGGAATTACGAGCCACAACGGACTGCATAATTCCTAAAAAATTACCATTGAAGGCTCTTAATATATTAAAGCCTGCCAAATATATGTAACACGGGACCTAGCCCATGTTCTTCAATTTAGCTTAGTTTATTAAGGCTTCATTCTGCGCTCGTCAGATACTGAAAGCTTAACTCTGCCCTTAGCTCTTCTTCTCGCTAAAACCTTTCTACCGTTTTTTGTTTCCATCCTTGATCGGAAGCCATGCTTGTTTTTCCTCTTCCTTCTAGACGGTTGATATGTCCTCTTCATAATTTATTACTTTTTTGTCCCCTTTTTCAAACGATTGGCAAAGGTAAACTTTAAAAAATATTTTTTTAAAAATTCTTAGTTTTTTTATCTATTCATTGAAGCCAAAAACTCATCATTTGTCTTCGTCTTGAACATAAACTTCCTGATAAACTCCATTGCTTCGATAGATTTCATGTCAGCAAGGTGGTTTCTCAGAACAAATAATCTTGAAATTACGTCACTGTCAAGCAGTAATTCATCCCTTCTTGTACTTGAATTTGTCAAATCAATCGCAGGATACATACGCTTATTAGAAAGACTTCTGTCTAATTGTAATTCCATATTACCCGTACCTTTGAATTCTTCAAAGATAACTTCATCCATTTTTGAACCTGTGTCGATCAATGCAGTTGCCAAAATCGTCAATGAACCCCCATCTTCAATTTTTCTTGCTGCACCAAAGAATTTCTTTGGTTTATGTAGTGCATTTGCCTCTACACCTCCGGATAATACCTTTCCGCTGGCCGGGGCAACTGTATTATAAGCTCTCGCCAATCTGGTAATGGAGTCAAGTAAAATCACTACGTCATGACCACTTTCAACTAATCTCTTTGCTTTCTCCAAAACAATATTCGCAACCCTCACGTGATTAGAAGCCGGTTCATCAAAATTAGATGCCACAACTTCTGCATCAACACTTCTTTTCATATCCGTAACTTCCTCAGGTCTTTCATCAACAAGTAAAACGATTAAATAGACTTCTGGATGGTTTTTTGCAATTGCATTTGCAACATCCTTCAATAAAAATGTCTTACCTGTTTTTGGTTGCGCTACGATCAATCCTCTTTGTCCTTTCCCTATCGGTGTAAACAGGTCAATCATTCGATTACCATAATCCCTTCCGGCAGGATCTGAGATAAGGTTGAATTTTTCAGTTGGAAACAACGGTGTTAGATAATCAAAAGGAACTCTGTCTCTGATCATATCAGGTACAATTCCATTGATCAGGTCCACTCGTAACAAAGCAAAATACTTTTCACCCTCTTTCGGTGGTCTGATCTTACCTCTTACCGTATCTCCGGTTTTCAATCCGAATAGTTTTACCTGTGAAGGTGAAACATATATATCATCAGGTGATGTCAGGTAGTTATAATCAGATGATCTTAAAAAACCAAATCCATCTGCCATCATTTCAAGGATCCCTTCCCCTGTAACTATAGCATCCATATCTATGTTAAAACCACTTTTCGGTTTAGCTGGCTCACGCTTTTCAATAGGCCTTCTTTCCCCACGGTTGTCTTCCCTGGGTTTGCGCTCATCACGAGGCTTTCGTTCCCTCGGTGCATCATCATTCTGATTCCTGGGTTTTCTTGGCAATGGTTTTTCTACCTTCGTTTCAGAAGGAGGATTAACAGGTGCGGGAGCCTCAATGGAGGATTCTTTTGCTACAACGGGCTTAGGTTCGGGTCTTTTATTTCTTGGTTGCCTTTTGATGACCTCCTTTTTCTCTCCTTCTTCTCTAACTTCAACATTTCTTGGGGCTGGCCTCTTGGCTGCGACAGGCTTTTCCTCTACTTTGTTTATCTTATTGTTTGAGTTAACACTCAATGCTTGTTCGTCCAGGATCTTATAGATCAAATCTTGCTTGGATAATCGCTTATAGGATTTTAATCCTAATTTTTCCGCGATATCGCGCAATTCAGGCACAAGCATTGAATTCAACTGCAGAATATCGTACATCTTAAATAAATTATAATAAATAAATGATAAATTTCCTTTCTCACTTTCCAGTCTTACAGAGGGATAATACTTCTTAATTCAAGTAACTAAGTATCAATAAAAAACGCATGGATGAGTTTTCACTGCAAATTTAAACATAATTATTTAATAAAATGTAGTTATCAAATATTAATTAAAAATAATTGAACCTCAGGTTTACATTAATTACATAACTATTCCTCATTTGACAGAACTGGTGGAATAATTTTAGAGTTAAACGACTGATACAATAGAATATATTGTGTGAATAAGGATTATTCCATTCAAATACTCACTAATTTTGTAATTTTGCCTCAGTTAAAAAATAATATATGCTAACAATTAATAAATTAAGAGAAGACGGCGCGCTGGTTAAGGAGCGTTTGAGAAAAAGAATGTGGACGGATGAGAAATTACAGATCATCGATACGGCCATAGAGAAAGATGATGAAAGAAAAAAAATACAGGCACAACTGGATGAACTTTTATCAAAAGGAAAATTGATCTCAAAGGAAATTGGAGATTTATTCAAAAGTGGGGACCATGCCAAAGCCAATCAGATGAAATCCCAAATGGGTGAATTGAAAGCACAAACAAAAGTATTGGAAGATGCTTTCAGAAATTCTAAAGTGGAACTGGAAGAAATCATGTTGAACATACCAAATGTACCGCATGAATCCGTACCAACGGGCAAAAGCGAGTCTGACAATGAAGTATATAAAGACTGGGATAAAGAATTACCCTCATCTGATTCAAAAATCCCACACTGGGATCTGGCAAAGAATTATAACTTGATCGATTTTGAACTCGGCGCATCCATAACCGGATCAGGATTCCCTTTATTCAGGGGAAAAGGCGCTAAACTAAAACGTGCTCTTATTAATTTCTTCCTGGATGAAGCAGAAAAATCTGGATATGAAGAGATCAGACCACCTTTTCTCGTAAATGAGGAATCAGCCAGGGCAACCGGGCAGTTGCCTGATAAAGAGGGCCAGATGTACCACATTCAACTGGATAATCTATATCTCATCCCAACGGGTGAAATTCCATTGACGAATATTTACCGCAATACGATACTAAGTGAAAAGGATTTTCCAGTTAAAATCGTTGGCCAGACACCATGTTTCAGAAGAGAAGCAGGCTCCTATGGGTCTGATGTAAAAGGTCTGAATCGGGTTCATCAATTTGATAAAGTAGAAATTGTACGTATAGAACACCCTGACAAATCCTATGATACATTATTTAAAATGATGGATCACGTTGAGAAGCTTTTAATAAAACTTGAACTTCCTTATCGGATTTTACGTTTATGTGGGGGAGATTTAGGCTTTACTTCTGCCCTGACTTTTGATTTTGAAGTCTATGCAGCCGGGCAGAAAAAATGGCTCGAAGTTAGTTCTGTTTCAAACTTTGAAGCTTTTCAGGCCAACCGGATGAAATTGCGATTCAAGGATCAGGACGGGCAAATCCATTTAGCGCATACGCTTAATGGCAGTGCCTTGGCTTTGGCTAGAATCATAGCTGCTTTATTAGAAAATAATCAAACGGCAGAAGGGATAAAAGTCCCGGAAGCAATACAAAAATATTTAAATTTTTCAACGATTAATTGATAATCAAATGGGGTATTTCGGTTTTTATGCAGTTACGATAACACTAAGTTTGGTTGGTTTATATATTAGTAACAAATTAAAATCAAAATTTAAAAAATATGATCGCCATCTGTTGAGAAGTGGCCTGAGTGGTGCTGAAATAGCTAAAAGCATGCTATCATCCTATGGAATCAATGATGTGACCATTACGATGGTGAATGGTACCCTCAGCGATCATTATAATCCACTGACAAAAACGGTAAATCTCAGTCCGGCTGTTTATCAGGGAAGAAGTGTTGCAGCAGCAGCAGTTGCAGCTCACGAATGTGGACATGCTGTTCAACATGCTGAGTTGTACCCTATGCTTCAATTGAGATCTAAAGTGGTTCCGGTTGTGCAGATCGCTGCCAGAATGCAGCAGTTTTTACTGATTATTGCATTTGTTCTGATGAGTCAATTTCCTCAGGTTATGTTCTTCACAATCATTGCTTTCATGATCACCACTTTATTTAGTTTCATCACCCTCCCGGTTGAATTTGATGCCAGTAAAAGAGCATTGGCATGGCTGGAATCAAGTAACATTACGGCTGGGGCAGAGCATGAAGGAGCGAAGGATGCATTACATTGGGCTGCTATGACTTATGTTTCTGCAGCACTGTCAGCTTTGGTAATGTTGATCTATTTGATATTTAGTTTTAGCCGACGATAATGCGCATTTTACTTAATTTGGCTGTTAACAAAATGAGCATTTTTTATGCTTTTATGAGACAAAAACCTAAATTTGTTATTAAAGCGGCCAATTACAAGGTCATTCATTAATTTTTAGAAGTGAATTATATTTCACTCAGGCATGAAAAAATAAAAATATGGAAAAATTTCTCGAAGATTATATTAAAGAAGGAGATGAACTAATGCTTAAAGCACTGGAACATTTAACAAGTGAACTGGGAAATATCCGGACTGGAAAAGCGAGCCCTGCCATCCTTTCTAATTTAATGGTAGAGAGCTATGGTGCTCCTGCTCCTCTGGCTCATGTCGCTAATGTCTCTGCAGTCGACAGTAAAACTTTAAGCATTCAGCCTTGGGACAAATCCATGTTGAAAACTATTGAACAGGCCATTTTTGCTTCAAATCTTGGAATAACTCCCATGAACGATGGTGAATTCATTCGTTTGACTATCCCTGCCCTGACGGAAGAAAGGAGAAAGGACCTGGCTAAACAATCCCATGCACTGGGTGAAGAAGCCAAAATTAGCATGAGAAGCACCAGACATAAATTGCTTGGTTTCATTAAAAAAGAAGTAGAAGACGGTTATCCTGAAGATTCCGGAAAAAAGAAAGAGGAAGAAGTGGAGAAAATGATCAAAGCATATTACAAGAAAGTTGAAACCTTGCTGGAAGCAAAGGAAAAGGATATTATGACAGTATAAAACGATCTGCATTTGTCCGGGTTAAGACTAACCACCAAGATGTTTTGCATGATAAATATTACTTACTTATTCGTGAATAATACAATCATATAGAATGGCATGATTGGCGAATCTGAAAGATAAAACATAATTAGTGAGACGATTGTCCATCCATTTTATTTCTAAATCAGGATAATTGTTATTTTTGCCCTTTAAAATTATTGTATGAGAAGAGTTGTGATCACAGGATTAGGCGCATTAACTCCCATTGGGAATGATGTTGCAACTTATAAGGAAAATCTTTTTAAAGGAACAAGCGGATCTGGCATGATCACCAGATTTGATGCTACCCACTACCCCACAAGATTTGCCTGTGAATTAAAAGATTTCGATGTTACTGAATTCATCAATCATCGGGAAGCCAGAAGGCTTGACCCTTTTACGCAATATGCTTTAATTACTGCTGAACAAGCCGTTCAGCAATCTGGGCTAAACATGAATGAAATTGACCTTGACATGGCCGGTGTGATCACTGGTAGTGGTATAGGAGGTTTCAAAACGATAGAAGAATCAATCGAAGAAGAAGTACTTAGCAAGAGTCTGATTCCCCGGTATAGCCCTTTTATGATCCCAAAACTGATCGCTGATATAGCACCAGGACATATTTCAATAAAATATGGTTTCAGATCTGTAAATTATGCAACAGTTTCTGCTTGTGCATCTGCTTCACATGCCATTTGCAACAGCTTTGACATGATAAGACTGGGAAGGGCAGATGTAATGATTACAGGTGGTTCAGAAGCTGCAGTAACCAAAGCTGGTATCGGTGGATTCTGTTCAATGAAAGCTCTATCAAAAAGAAACGATGATCCAAAATCAGCATCCAGACCATTTGATCTGGACAGAGATGGATTTGTATTGGGAGAAGGCGCAGCTATTTTAGTTTTGGAAGAACTAGAACATGCCAAAAAAAGAGGCGCAAATATCATCGCAGAAATTGCAGGAATTGGGATGTCTGCCGATGCATACCATATTACAGCACCACACCCGGAGGGAGCAGGTGCAAAACTGGTTATGGAAAAAGCATTGAAAGATGCTGGAATGAATAAAAATGAAATAGATTATATAAACGTACATGGAACCTCCACCCCTCTTGGAGACATAGCTGAAACAAAAGCAATTCTTTCAGTATTTAAGGAGTATGCTTATAAATTAAATATCAGTTCAACAAAATCCATGACAGGTCATTTACTTGGTGCAGCAGGGGCTGTTGAGGCATTGGCAGGTATTTTTGCATTACAGGAAAATGCCATTCCACCAACGATTAATCATTTTACAGATGATCCGGCAATTGACCCCAAATTAAATCTAACTTTCCATCAGACACAGGAAAGGAATGTAAATGCAGTTATGAGTAACACCTTTGGGTTTGGTGGCCATAACTCCTCCATTATTTTGAAAAATTTTATAGATTAAACTGTGGTCGGATTTTTAAGAAGAATATATAATTTATATCTATCGCCAAATAAGCGACTGACGAATAAAATCAAAGGCACCATATAATATGTTCCAAAAAGATTACATCTTTTTGAATTGGCTTTTCACCACAAATCACTGAATAACGGGGATACTATCTATCCATATTCAAATGAAAGACTTGAATATCTGGGTGATGCATTTTTAAGCGTTGTGGTTGCTGAATACCTATTTCAGAAATATCCTTTTAAAGATGAAGGGTTTCTGACAAAAATGCGATCCAAAATCGTTAAAAGAAAAACACTGAATGAACTGGCAACTAAGATTGGATTGGACATAATTTTATCTGACTATGCCATAGGTGCCGTAAGTAATGCAATGGCAGGAAATGCTTTTGAGGCATTTTTAGGAGCTATTTACCTCGACGTTGGATATGCCCGTGCTAAAAAATTTGTGATCCAGAAGATCCTGATCGAACATCTGGATATGGAAGCACTTGAAAAGGTAGATGACAATTATAAAAGTCAGTTGTTGGAGTGGAGTCAAAAATCCAATAAACAGATCGATTTCAAACTGGTTTCAAAATCAAAAGCCAACGGAAGGGATCGTTTCAAAATGTCGGTTAGCATTGATGAGAAACTTATATCAGAAGGAGAAGCATTTAACAAAAAATCCGCTGAACAAAAAGCTGCACAAATAGCTATAAAACGATTGAGCATTCCAATAGAGATTGAATAGCGTTATTTTTTTTTACAATCCAAATATCCCCTTGTATGGCAGAATCAAATTTTTCGTTCAGAAATTTATTAAAATTTATTTTTTCCAGAGCTTTCTTAAAGCACTTTCTTATTATTCTGGGCTTTCTTCTGATCGTTTTGATTTCATTACTGATATGGCTTCGCATTTACACCAATCACGGACAGGAACTTGAATTGCCGGATTATACAAATATGGCAGTCGAAGAAGTGATCAAGGATGCAAAAAAAAGACAATTCGTTATTTTAGTTGATGATTCAACACATATCGTAGGAAAAAAAGGTGGAATTATTCTGGATCAAAACCCTAAACCACTCGCGAAAGTTAAAGAAAACAGAAAAGTCTATGTGACCATTACAAAATACCAGCCCGATAAAATAAAACTAAGCGATCTGCCAAGTTTGTATGGAAGAAATTTTAATTCAAAGAAACGAGAATTGAATATCATGCAGATCAATACCCGCATCAAAGATTATAAATACGATCTTGGAGAACCCAATTATATCCTCGAAGCCTATTACAATGGAACACAGATTATCTCCAGGGATGGGAAAACACCCAATATTGAAATTGAAAAAGGAGGTACGATTGATTTCATTCTTAGTAAAAAATCAGGCGGAAACATCGATCTCCCCAATTTAAGATGTATGACCATTGAACAGGCTGTATTTATGATCGAAACTGCAAATTTACAATTGGGAGCAATCCGACAAAATGGTCAGATCGTCAATACAACAACAGGCTTTGTCGTTGATCAGTTTCCTGCATTCATTCCCGGTGCCAATATTACGATCGGGAGTACCATCGAATTGGTGATCGCAGATGAAAAACCTGAAAATTGCGATTGATCAGATCGAGGTTTTAAGTTTTTTGAATTCTGAATACCTTTCCAAAGCTAATTCGATCAGATTATCGATCAAGTCAGGATAATCTATCCCACTCGCTTTCCACAACATGGGATACATGCTGATGGATGTAAATCCAGGCATTGAATTCATTTCATTAACCAAAATCGTTCCGTCTTCCTTTAGGAAAACATCGACCCGGCCCAGCCCGCTTCCATCGAGCGCTTTAAACACCTTAACAGCGATCTGCCTGATTTCTTGCTGAATCTCAGGAGCAACGTCTGCAGGTATAATGATCTGATAACCCTGTTCATCCAGATACTTTGAGGAATAGCTGTAGAACGCATGAGTGGACTTAATTTGACCAACCACAGAAGCTTTTGCTAGCCTGTTGCCAAGCACAGCACACTCAATTTCCCTTCCATCAATATTTTCTTCCAATACCACTTTCAGATCGTAATCAAAGGCAAATTCCAGCGCATCCTGATAAGCTTCCTTTTCAGCTACTCGGGATATACCAACCGAAGATCCCATATTTGCAGGCTTCACATAAAATGGCAAGCCAAGTTCTTTTTCTACTTGTTCAAATGTTGGAATTTCATCCCTGAAAGCCGTGAGATATTTCCCCATCGGCAATCCAGCTTCAGCAAGCAATCTCTTCATCACTTGTTTGTCCATCGCTACAGCAGACCCAAGGACGTCACAACCAACAAACGGCACATCCATGATCCTGAAAAGCCCCTGAATCGTACCATCTTCACCAAAAGGTCCATGAAGAATGGGAAAGAATACATCGATACCAATCGGCGTATTTGAAGCATCTGGAATAAAGAAACCGCCGCCATTAAATGAATAGGCAATAGGATCCTTAAATGTATCAATCGAAATGGACCAAACCTCATTTGTATTTTTGTTTGATAGATCCAGAAACCATCTTCCTGCTTTATCAATAAAAATTAAAACCAATTCGTATTTATTTTTGTCAATTGCATTGACTACATTTTCAGCAGATCTGATGGAAATTTCATGCTCTGCAGATTTGCCCCCAAAAAGAATGGCTACCTTAATTTTTTTCATGGATTACTTATTTTTAAATAAATTTCAATCTTCCGTAAAATTTGAATTCAAAATTAATTAAAATTTATTTTTCCACATCATTGACTCAACTGGCTTTATTGTTTTTTCAATATATTTTGCATCTGACTTTTTATTATAGTAATTCTCAATATTCCCATCAATCGCAAAATAGATCAGTTGCCCGACCGGCATGCCCGGATAAACTCTGACCGGATGGACGCAACTTATTTCAAGCGTCCAGGTATTACAAAAACCCACATCTCCTTTTCCTGCAGTTGCATGAATATCCACACCCAGCCTGCCCACACTACTTTTTCCTTCAAGAAAAGGAACCGCATTATGAGTTTCAGTATACTCTACAGTAACCCCGAGGTAAAGGACGCCAGGTTGTAAAACAAACCCATCTTTCTCCATTTCAAAGATATCGATCTTATTGTGTTTTCTGGCATCAAGAATCGGATCCTTATATACACCGAGGAATGAGCCGAGATGCACATCGTATGAGTTTGTCCCCAGTTTTGCCCGGTCGAATGGCTCTATTACGATTTCACCACTTTGAAGGCTATCAAGGATCTTTTTATCTGTAAAAATCATACTTTTAATTTACTTTAAACCGGACAGGTAATTTTTCAAGTTGAGATAACAAATCACTGTCAACATTTATTTTTTTTGTTTGGGAAATAAAGTCCATTTTATGTTCACCAACTGAATCAAAAAGGACAATTTTAAATAAATGTTTTCCCTTATGGTTTTTTGCGATCTGCTTCATGGATTTTAAAAGTTCTTCATCCAGATTATCCAAATCAATATATACTGTGATTGATTTTGTTAATTGTTTTCCAATGGTATCAAGTAATTTTACATCACTGATTTTAAAATAATAGTTGTCTGAATTATACCCACGCTGATTCAAACCTTCGATGAATAAAACCTGGCCAACTTCAAAATAATTTCCAAATTTCCTGAAGGATTCACCATTCAGACTTATGACCAGAGATCCGTCATAATCTTCCATGGTATACCTACCATACTCTATTCCTTTTCTGCTTGTTCCTATCTGTTTTTGTGTAACGATACCAGCAATTTTTACTCGCTGATCTCTGAAATTATCCATATGAGACAGATCGCAGGATGTGAAATTCTGCATTTCAAGCTTATAATCATCCAATGGATGCGCACTTATATAAATCCCCGTAACTTCTTTCTCTTTTTCCAGTTTTACGATAAGTGACCATTTTTCCAAATCAGGAATTTGAGGTTCCTGAAGGTACATATCCTGCATGTCTCCAAATAAAGAGATCTGATTCTGTTGTTTTTGTTGCTGGTACGCATTACCATACTTCAAAGCCATTTCTATGGTGGTTTCACCCTTTGCATTAGCTACAAAATATTGCGCGCGATGGTAATTATCGAAATTATCAAAGGCACCACCATAGGCCAAACTTTCAAAACTTTTTTTATTTACTGCACGGAGACTCAATCTCCTTGTCATATCAAATAATCCTTTGAATGGCCCATTTTCTTTTCGTTCCCTAAGCAATTCAATCACCGGTCCTTCCCCGACCCCTTTCAAAGCAGATAAACCAAAACGAACATGCCCTTTTGAATTAACCATAAAGTCCATCGCACTATCATTCACATCTGGTCCTAATACAGGAATATTCAGTCTTTTGCATTCACGCAAAAAGAAATTGATCTTACTGATGTCCTTTTTATTGTGATTTAAAGTTGCAGCCATGAATTCAGCAGGAAAATGTGCTTTTAAATAAGCAGTCTGAAATGCAACATAAGCATAACACGTTGAATGCGATTTGTTAAAGGCGTAGGATGCAAATGCTTCCCAGTCTTTCCAGATCTTATCGATCGTTTCTATCTTAAATCCATTATCCTGGCATCCTTTTACAAATAAAGGATAAAGTTCATCAATAATGGATTTCTTCTTTTTACCCATCCCTTTCCTGAGCATGTCAGCCTGACCCTTAGTAAATCCAGCCAGTTTTTGAGACAATAACATCACCTGTTCCTGATAAACAGTGATCCCATAGGTTTCTGACAGAAATTCTTCCATTTCCGGGAGATCATAACTAATTGCTTGTTTTCCGTGTTTTCTGGAAACAAAGTCAGGTATATATTGCATCGGGCCCGGTCTGTACAAAGCATTCATAGCGATCAGATCCTCAAATTTATTGGGTTGAAGGTCTTTTAAATGCTTCTGCATTCCGTCTGATTCATACTGAAAAATACCAATTGTATCTCCCCGCTGAAACAATTCATACGTAAGTTTATCTTCAAGATCCAGCTTATCAATGTCAATGCTTATGTTTCTTCCCTCCAAAATCATCTCTACCGCATCCTTGATAATGGATAGTGTTTTTAGACCCAGAAAATCCATTTTCAACAATCCGGCATCTTCAACAACACTGTTATCATACTGACTGACGATCATGTCATCACCCTTTGCGGTTGCTACCGGAACATAGTTGGTTACATCACTGGGGGTAATGATAACACCACAAGCGTGGACACCCGTATTCCGTACGGATCCTTCCAGTGATTTTGCCGTACGAATCATTTTTGCAATATCATCATCGCCGGCAGCCAGTTCCCTGATCTTATAAGCTTTTTCTATGTCATCATTGTTCATTTCCCCCTTCAGCTTAGCATTCACATCCTCCTTTTCGAGAATGGCATTCAGTGAAGCTTTCAGGTGGGATGGAAAACTCTTTGCTACCTTGTCTACCTCGGACAATGGAATATCCATTACACGTCCCACATCCCTGAGAGACATTTTGGCGGCCATCGTTCCATATGTAATAATTTGAGCTACCTGGTTCTCACCATATTTTTGTTTTACATAATCAATTACTTTAGATCTTCCGCTATCATCAAAGTCAATATCAATATCCGGCATTGAGATTCGCTCTGGATTAAGAAATCGCTCAAACAGAAGATCATATTTTATCGGATCTATATTGGTAATTCCCAAACAATAGGCAACGGCCGAACCAGCCGCAGAACCCCTTCCCGGACCAACAGCCACACCTGCTGATCTTGCATAGGTGGTAAAATCCTGTACGATCAAAAAATATCCGGGATATCCGGATTTATTTATTACGTCAAGTTCAAAATTTAGCCGGTCAATGATGATAGCTGACAAATTCCCCCATCTCTTTTTTGCCCCTTCAAAAGTTAAAAATTTGAGGTATTGTTCCTGATTATGAAAACCCTTAGGCAAGGGAAATTCAGGCAAAATCACTTCACTTGCCAAATCCAAAGGACTAACTTTTTCGCTCAATTCGATCGTTTGCTCAATTGAACCCGGAACATCTCGGAATAAACTGTTCATCTCAGCCTGCGTCTTAAAATAATAATCATTACTGCTAAATCTGAAACGACTCTCATCCGTAAGCAATGAGCCTGTATTAATACTCAATAATACGTCATGTGATTCCGCATCCTCTTCTTCAATATAATGGGCATCATTTGTAACAATTGTCTTAATCTCAAATTTTTCGGCCAGTTTGAGCAATTGCTGATTGATATCTTCCTGCGATACCCCACTCCCGTCTATATTCTCAAGTCCCTTTTGTCTTTGTAATTCAATATAAAAATCATCGCCCAACAAATCTTTCCACCATTTTACCAATTCCTCCGCTTTCCCGATCTGCCCGTGCAATATTGCTTGTGGAATCTCCGCTCCCAGACAACAACTGGTTGCAATGAGGCCTTCACTATATTTCTCAATCATCGGCTTATCGATTCTTGGAAATTTGCCATATTTCCCTTCAGTAAATCCAAGAGAAGCCAGCTTCGTCAGATTCCTGTATCCCTTTTCGTTTTTAGCGATCATTAATTGATGATATCGCTTGTCCTTTTCTCCTTTTGATCGTTCAAATTTCTTTACGGAAGAGTCCTCGACCATGTAAAATTCACAACCAACAATTGGTTTTATGCCTCGCCGGTTTGCTTCAGCTACAAATTTATAAGCTCCAAACATATTACCATGATCGGTAATGGCAACAGCCTTCTGCCCATCGGCCTGCGCTTTATCCAGCAACTTCTTAATCTCAGAAGCGCCATCAAGTAAAGAATATTGTGTGTGGTTATGTAAATGGCAATATTCAGGCATATATCATGATTTGGAGTTGAAAAATAACCGTCCAAAATGCGAACAGTTTAACTAACTAGCAATATAAGTGTAAAATAACAACAGGGTGATTATTGGGATTGTCATTTCTGTCACAAATATGAAAATTAATTATAATAAATACTTCAATTTAAGACATAAAATGGTTCTAAAAAAATGGAATTATAAATCAAAAGCATATCACTTCCCAAATTATTCTAATTAAATAATTTCTTTTTTTATCTTTGCAAATCTTATTTAGCATCCTCATTAGCCCGGGTGCTGGAACTGGTAGACAGGCATGGTTGAGGGCCATGTGTCCTTAAGGGCGTGCGGGTTCGAGTCCCGCTCCGGGCACTTTTCTTTTTTTGTATTATCCATTTTTACCTTTCACCTAATTTCAACGCTCAATATAATAATTCAAATATTTTTGAACAAAGTCTGAAAGTAATTTGTTGCACATTATAAAATTAAACAGCTGGTTTTTAAAGAATAGTACATATAACTATTTTTTATGTAAAAATTCCACATTTGATGAACTTTTTTAATATCTGCCAACGTTTAAGAGTATAATAAAGATTATATTTGTTTATATAGGATATTTATTTAATCTTTGCAAGACCGATTCTGAAGAAGTATTTTACACCATCCTTGTAGTTTACCCAATCCGGATCAGCATTAAAAAATATAAATTTGTTGCAGAATCGTTTAGACGATTTTTGACAATTAATTGATAGTTAACCCTAAAGAAGTAGTTTTCTTATTTTGAGACCTTAGTCGAAAGAGCCCAGGTTTGCATTGGCAAATTTGGGCTTACTTTTTTTCTGCCCCTCGCTCCGATTCCCGCTGATCATTTCCATATTTATCATACGCAATAATGATGTCTTTCACCAGGCGGTGTCTGACAACATCCTCTGCGTCCATATATAAGGTCCCAATCCCATTCAAATCTTGTAATACTTCCATCCCCCTGCGCAATCCGGAAATTTGATTTCTCGGCAAATCAATTTGCGATAAATCTCCTGTAACGATACATTTTGCATTTGGCCCAAGCCTTGTCAAAAACATTTTTAATTGCATCGATGTGGTATTCTGTGCTTCATCAAGAATGATATATGCATTATCCAGCGTCCGACCTCTCATAAAAGCAAGTGGGGCAACTTCTATCACTCTGTTGGTAATGAACTGCTTTATGGTTTCTGTTTGCAGCATATCTTCAAGAGCATCATATAATGGTCGCAGATATGGATCTACCTTTTCCTTTAAATCACCAGGTAAAAACCCTAGATTCTCACCCGCTTCAACAGCAGGTCGTGTCAATATTATTTTTTTTACAAGTCTGTTTTTCAAAGCTTTCACAGCTATGGCAACCGCCGTATAAGTTTTACCTGTGCCAGCAGGTCCCACTACGAACAGAATGTCTTTCTCCTCACTTAGGTCTACCATTTTTCGCTGATTCCGGGTCTTCGCTTTAATTTGCTGCCCATTTCTGCCATATACAATGGTCTTATTACTATTCCCATTTCCAAGTTTCACCCGATTAGGGTCCTCCCCCTGCAAAATCGATTGAACAGTCTGCACATGCAATTCCTTTTTATCTTTAACCATTTTCAACATGATCTCAATAACGGTTTTTACCTTTTGAGCAGCCTTTTTTGCCCCAATGATCTGAATGGTTTCCCCTCTGGATACAATATTAACATCCGGATAAGCCTGCTGAACCAAATCAATCTTTTTATTGTGCTCGCCCAACAATTCCAATGGGTCAACCCCACTCAAACTCAATTCTATTTCACTTAACTTTGTTACCAATTTGTCCTGTTTTTTATGAAACGAAATTAAATGTAATAAATGAATATTAGTCATATAATTAATATTTATTTGGATGATCAAGCCAGAGTCGTATTATTTTACATCCATAATAAATTCAACCCACTTAACTTTAGAATTAATCACATTAAACTTAAATATTCATTTCTTTTATACAGATATCGTCTAAAAATTAAATATTTAGATTAAACATACTTATTTTTAGACATTTATAAATTATAGATTTCTTATATTTAAATTAATTACTTTACTTTGCATAATTGATTTCTATTGTAAATTTTCTTTGGGTTAAAGCTATTAAGGAATATATAATTACAAGAGAAGCCAATATGAATTAAGGTATGATTAACCAAAATTAAGTACATAAAAGTCATTTATGGCCATTGTAACTGTTACATCAGATCTCGGAAATGGAAGTATTCAGCTTGCTGCATTAAAAGGTGCAATTTTAAAGTACCCTGATTCCATTGACCACATTGTTGATATTTCAAACGAAATTGAACCTTATAACATCATAGAAGGTGCATATGTATTTAAAAATTCATACAAGCACTTTCCTGAGAAAACGATCCATTTGATCAATATTAATCCATTTTTCTCAAAAAATTTCAATATCATTTTGCTGAAGAAAAACGGACATTACTTTATTGCACCCAATAATGGCTTTTTGTCTCTGGTATTTGAGAATGAACCAAGTGAAGAATATTATCAGCTGAATAATTTCTCTGATTCTACATCAAAAAATGAGCTTATTGGTGCGACTATCGAAAAAATACACAATGTCGTTCCGATTGAGGAAATTGGAGAACATACGGATCAGATATCTACCAGACTTTCTCTTCAACCAGTTCTTTCAAATAATACCATCAGAGGAACGATCATATTTATTGATAGATTCGGGAATTTAATAAGCAATATTAAATTGAAACAGTTTGAAAAACTCAGGGCAGGAAAGAGATTTGCAATTTATTTCAGACACAAAGATCCAATCACCACAATCAAAAGTCATTATCACGAGGTTCAGATTGGAGAAGAGTTATGCTTATTCAATGCTTCCGGGTATCTGGTAATTGCCATCAATCTGGGAAATGCACACTCAATTTTAGGTCTTGCATTAAATGACATAATTCAAATAGACTTTTTCGATTAAAAAAAATATAATGATCACACGGATAGTGAAAATGCAGTTCCGGGAGGATAAAACAGATCAATTTTTGCAGATATTTAAAAATAGTCATGAATTGATCAAAGGATCTGAGGGTTGTATCAGCCTTAAACTGGTGCGTGGTACTCAGTCAAAAAATATTTTTTATACGATCAGTGAATGGAAATCTGAATTGTTTCTGGACAAATACCGGAATTCAACATTATTCAAAGAAACCTGGAACAAGACAAAAATACTTTTCATCGAAAGAGCAGAAGCAATAAGCACTGAACTTTGTCACTTTGGCACTGATACTATCTGATAAAGGTCTACGTTATTTTAATACCTCCTGAAACACACTTAAAATTCATACCTTCTAACACAAACATTCATGGCAAAAGCAAGAAAGACGAAAGCAAAGAAAAAGAAAACTCAAAGTTCTAATGGCAATTACGTGGTATCCATGTGGTTGATCACATTAGGTGGTATACTTTTTACAGCTGCACTCTTTATTCTTGTTGCCTATTCCAAATTACCGGATATCTCAAAACTTGAAAATCCAAAATATGAATATGCCTCTACTGCCTATGACATCAACATGAAGGAACTCGGTAAAATATTTAAATACAACCGAACCTGGGTAACTTACGATGATATTCCAAAACAGACCATTGATGCACTTATCGCAACGGAGGACATTCGATACCGAAGTCATAGTGGGATTGACATTCGAGGTACCATCAGAGCGATCGCTTATTTGGGTAAAAAGGGCGGTGCAAGTACGATCTCCCAACAGCTTGCCAAACAGTTTTTTACAAAAAGAAGTCAGAATTTTATCATTCGTATTTGGCAAAAATTGCAGGAATGGGTGCTTTCAATTGAGCTGGAAAAAAGATATACAAAGGATGAGATCATCGCCATGTATCTCAATAAATACGAATATTTATATAATTCGCATGGAATTGAAGCAGCCGCTCAAACCTACTTTAGCAAATCCCAAAAAGAACTTAGCCTGGATGAATCTGCCATGCTAATTGGAATGTTGAAAAGTGCCGTATTATACAATCCTAAAATGAATCCTGAAAGAGCGATCTGGAGACGTAATGTCGTACTGGGTCAAATGTTGAAATATAAATTTATTGACCAAAAAGCCTTTGACCTGGCCGTGTCTAAAACCCTTGACGTATCAGAATTTAGCCCCACAACTCATTTCACTGGGACCGCACCTTATTTCAGAGCAGAGCTAAACAAATGGCTAAAAGAATTACTGGATAAAAAGGAATATAAAAAACCGGATGGGACTAAATATAATATTTATCTGGATGGTCTTAAGATCTATACTACGATAGACATGGACTATCAACTAAGGGCTGAAAAAGCCGTTCAAGACAGAATGAGTGGCCTGCAGATCATGTTTGATAATGTGTGGGAAAACAAAGATCCATGGACCTATGGAGCAGATGCAAACCAGAAAAAATCCAGGAACGCCAGCATTAATAGAGCCATTAAAGGTTCGGAAAGGTTTAATAATATCAGAAACAGAATTTTGGGCGGGATCATTGACTCCATCAAAATAGAATATCCCGATGCAAGACTTTGGGATACGGATATTCACAGAATGATCATGCATAGTAAAAACCCAAAATATCTTGATGAAATGCTTGATAAGGATTTTATCAATAGAACACAGGCAAAAAGGTATAGTAGTATAACTCAAGGAAGGTTCTGGAAAAAATTACTTGAAAAACAGAAACAACTGAATCAAACAGTTAAATCAGAATTCAATAAAAAAATAAAACTTTCTGTATTTGATTATAACGCGGGCGAACGAACAGAATGGATGACACCATTGGATTCGATCAAATATCATCGTTCCAGACTCCAAACTGGTATGTTGGCAATAGAACCTTCTACCGGACATATAAAGGCTTGGGTAGGTGGAATAAATTTCAAGCATTTTCAGTTTGATCACATCAATTCCAGACGGCAGGTTGGGTCAACATTCAAACCATTTATTTATACAACTGCCATTTTCAATCAGGGTATTTCACCCTGTTTCAAAGTTCAGGACAAACAATATTCTATAACGCCAGGAGAAAGTAACTTTGGTTTAATGAAAACCTGGTCCCCTTCCAATTCAGATGATAAATTCACAAATGACTACATGAATTTAAAGGATGGTCTACTACATTCAGTGAATTCAGTCTCCGTTTATCTCATGAAGGAACTAGGCAATGTCGATATCGTAAGGGATATGGTAGACAAATTCGGGATAGATAAAAAACTGATACCCAGCTCTCCTTCCATCTGCTTGGGCTCAGCAGATCTCTCTGTAATGGAAATGACGGCAGCATATTCTGTTTTTGCTAATAACGGCATATACAATAAGCCAACATTTGTAACCAGAATTGAAGATAAAAATGGTAAAGTAATTTATCAATCAAATCCGGACCAACACAAAGTCCTTCCCGAAAATTATAATTATGTGATGGTTGATTTACTACAGCATGCAGCTAAAATCGTACAACCCAAACTAAAATCTGCTGTTGGCGGCAAAACAGGGACCACCAATGATTACAGAGATGGTTGGTTTATGGGCGTAACTCCAAATCTCGTAGTGGGAACATGGGTTGGTGGTGAAGATCAATGGATAAGATTCAGATCCATTAGAGAAGGGCAGGGAGGCGTAATGGCAAGGCCAATTTTTATTAAATTTATGGAATCTTTAGAGTCCGCTAATAATATAGACTTTACCATAAGCTCAGAATTCAGTAAACCGGAAGGAGACCTGGGTGTGACGATTAATTGCGATTCATATAATTCTCTATATTATAAAGACAAAACAGATCCTCCAAAAAATATTCAAGATGAATATGATGAGGAATTATAGCCGCTCGGAATTGACTCAGGACAGCATCAATAAAGTAATTTTTGAATAATGTAATCTATTTATTAAGACTTACATTATTTACGAATATACTCGCCAATCAGGAACAGAATTTAAGGCTAATACACCTGTTTTACTTATATTAATGGGATTTAAAGGCGATAGATCAGTGCATAGCGTTACTAACATAATAATATTGCATTCTAATCGACCAATCCTCCACACAAAACCTAAGAACCCATAATTTTAAGCAAGATTATATCAATTCTCCCCCCTATACACAATTCAAATTGAAATTTTTTAAATGTAGAATGAAAATTACATGAAACCAGAATTAATCCTGTGTCATGATTACTTGTCAATTAACTAAGTAGTATCCTGAATCATGTCAAAAGAAGAATCTATTTTTCTTAAAAGAATTTTATACAAACATCATTATCCTCAAAATATTTGAATTAAATCTTACAATTTCATTTAATAATAGTAATTAACCGTAGGGTAATTTATCAATTTCTCACAATTATATTAAACAGAATCAGTTACAAGGCCTAATCATAATCTTATATGTAATTCAAGGCTAAGCTTCAGTTATTTAGCCTCCTCAAAAGCCCTGCTTACGCTTAAAAGACAAATCTCGATACAGAAGCCCTTTAAGTCAAACTCATTCAGAAACCCCTAAAACGAGAAAAGCCCCCCTCTATAAATAGAAGGAGGCCATCCCAAAAACCGATTTTATCGTAAAACTCCTAAGAGCGATTATTATTATTCAATAATGATCATTTTCTTAGTAGCATTGTAGTCATTAGACTCTAACTGATAGTACATAACACCAGTACTGATATCATTTCTATCAATAGATTCTTGGTTGTAACCTTTTTGACCTTCGTTAGTTACTACTTTAACTACTTTTCCTGTTACGTCAAAGATAGTCAATGTGTAGTTTCCAGCTTCAGGTAAGCTAAATCCAATTACAGTAGATTCTGTGAATGGGTTTGGCTCGTTCTGGTACAATTCGAATGTTGCAACTTCAGCACCTCTGAATGTTACATTCAAGCTATTGATATCCAAGTTTTCAGTTGTGTATGCTTGTGCAGCAGTTACATCTGAAGAAACAGAAACCAAGTTGCTTAAAGTACCACTAACAGAAGATTGTAACTTCAATGTGAACAATACAGTTCCTTCAGCTACAGTTGATCCGTTTGCATTATCCCAACTCATAGTGATAACACCATTTCTAACTAAACCGAAGTTGTTGTCAGATACGTTCAACGCACCAGCCTCAACACCTGCATAAGTCATTCCGTTTACATTCAATGTAAACTGAGCACCAAATACATTTGTGAAGTTTTCAGCAGTAAACGCTACTTCAACTAATCCAGCTTCAACGCTAGCTTCGTCAGCTACTAAACTAATAGTATTAGCGCTTCTAGCTTCGATAGATACACTGTTAGCATTCGCTACTGCAGATCCATTAACGTCACCTACTTTGATACCACCAAAGTTAACGTCCATGTTTGCATTAGCAGCGATATCCTGTGCACCTGGTAAGAATACCCATGAGTCATTGTGAGCTAATTCACTCTTAACACCTAAGATCAATTCTCTTAATTCGAACAAGTCAGCAGCTGAAACACTTGAAGAAGCGTTAGCATCTGCAGCGATCAAATTGTCACCAGTTAAAGGAACAAGTCCTAACAGGTGCTTCTGAATCAATACAAGGTCTAAAGTTGTTACACCATTTGAGTAATCATCTCTCTTAACTGGCTCTACATTGTAGTTTCCAGCATATACATTGAATGCGTAAGCACCAGCATCAGTATAAGTTGACTGAGTCTCAGTACTTGAAGCATTAGTAATTTCTATAGATACATTATCAATTCCTTCGCCAGAAGCGTTAGAACTAATCATACCACCTACTTGAACTAAGTTTCCACCACAATCGTCACCTTCAGTATTGAAGCTCAACAAGATTGTTGCGTAGTCATAGTTACCATCGTTACATTCACCGTTCAATGCAAACTCATCCCATACATAAACGTCAACGTTAGTTGCAGGAATATAATCTTGATTGAAAACTTTTCCAGCAGTATTCATCACAGGATCCCATGAATGAGCACTTCCAGATAGGTAGTTGTTTCTGTTTGATTTAGCACCAGTTTCTGGACTGAAGTAGAATAATCCATAAGCATCCAAGCTCCAAGTATTATCAATCAATGGTAATACAGGAGTGTATGTGAAGTATAATACGTCAGCACAGTTGTCATAAGAAGCTAAACAATCATCATTACAAGCACCTTTATCAAAGAATCTTGCATCAATCTCTACCATACAATTTGCCATTGTAGCAGTTGAAATGTCAACCAAGAATGGTGTAGGAGGCTTCTTGTCAGCAACCTCGATATACTGGTAAGCCTGAGTTGTATTGCTACAACCATCTTTCAGTGTCCAAAGTACTCTGTATTGTCCTTTTCCTAATGAAGGAAGGATAGTCAAACTACCATCAGCACCATAAAGTTCATCTTTTGAAGATTTACCTTTAGTACCTTCTCCAATTGCTAGGTATTCAGCATTGTTATGTGAGTATTGTACCACATTCCAAGTTGCCATATCATGGATAACATAGATCCACTCATAGATTCCACCACAATCAGCATCATCCTCGTAAGAAGTAACACTTAATTCATAAGCTTCAGGAGCAGTTACGCAAGTAGCAGTTCCTAAACAAACGTCTTCAACAACAATGTTAGCAGGAGTTAGGTCATATACCATTAATACTTCTGTAAACTTGTAGTATCCATCTCTGTCAGTCTCATCAAATTTAGCAGGGTCAAGGATCGCTCTCTTGTTTCCACTGATATATCTGTACTGATCAACGTTCATTTCTGCACCTGTGTTAGGCTCATATACACACCAGTCAATTACTACCCAATCAATTAAGATTTTGTAACAAGCATCATCAACAAATTTGAAAGTATCAATATTTACGATCTCAGCGTCAACAACGTTACATGGGTTAGTTTCGAAAGTAGGCTCTCCACCTGTTGGGTCAGCCAAACATTCTTTAGAAGTAATGTAAGGGAATACAATAGTCAATGGGTCGAAAGGAGTAGTTTCGCTTAAGAAGATATTCTGCTTAGCTGAACCTTTCGCTTCACCATTAACAGATACAGTCCAAGTCAAAACAACTTTTCCATAACCACAAACATTCAGTCCGTTCAAGTCAGCAGTGTATGACAAGTCATAGTTACCACATGTTGAGTAAACTACAGGCCAAGGAATAGTTGGATTCAATTCTGGCTCCCAGTTTTGTTCACAAGTAATATCTACATCTTCTACGATCATTTGTGGTGGTACTTTTTCTTCAACAGTTACAGCAGTCCAACAGTCGTTGAAATGTCCATAAAGGTCTCCACCAATTTCCATTCTTTTTGGAGCGATAGGTCCAGGTCCTGGATCTACATCAAATACTCTCAATGTAGTCATAACAGGCTCATTTCCAATATCAGCACAACAGTACTTCACGAAATCGTCATACCATATGTCGTTTCCTCCACCTGGCTTGTCGTCTCCGTTAAATTCAGGACAACCTAAGTCGTTTCTTAAAACTTTGAAGTATACTGGTCCACAACCTGCGTCATGAGATCCTGAATCAAAGTCCTCAGCCCAGATCTTAGAAGTACCTGTTCCGTCAAATGTCAAACTTGTTTGCTTGTATTGCTCACATACTGCGATCGGAGGAATTCCGTCGAATACGTTAACATAAAGATCAGCTTCTACTGTGTTTCCACACCAGTCAGATCCAATATAAGTAATAGTGTGTAATCCAATAGGCATATTGAATACGTACCAAGCTCCTGTTGAAGGATCTTGCCATACGATACCAGCACTTGCTTCAATCCAGTAGTAAGGATTTGCATCACAAGCATCATAGAAATGCTCTGGAGTAGGTACTGCGTAATCAGCATCACATGACCATGCACTAGTACTCTTGTTCATGATTCCTGATTTAGGATTCAATACTGGAGCAGTAGTATCACTGATTCTGATAATTTGTGTGTGTGTAACTATTTCAGAAGTACAGTCATCAATAACTGTCCATTCTCTAAGGATCTTAGGACCACAAAGTGAAGTGTAGTTAACATCATTGTAGAATACTTCAATAGTACCACAATTTTGTGCAGTTCCTGCAGGCCATCCTGTATAATCAGGACTTGGATTACCATAAGCATCAACAGAGTAAGATTCATTACATTCTATCATTGGGAAGTTTCCAACAGAAACTAAACCATCATAGTTAGTTGGGAATACAAGTGCATCAAGTGTTGCTCTTGTGATTGAAATATTTTGAATACAAAACTCAGTCATTCCATTATTGTGGTCAGTTACGATCCACTGTCTGTGAATGATCGCTTGGAATTCAGCATTACAATCGAAATTCTCAACAACATCTACATATGACAATGACCAATTGAAACAGTTGTCAGAAACTACAGGCTCCATATAAGGTACTGCCTCATAACAAGCTACTACAATATCTGTACACTCAAGTGAAGGAGGTAATTTGTCAAGTACTGTGATAGTACTCCAACAGTTATTTCCATCTACGTCATATACTCCAACAACATAATCTCCAGGTTCAGTAATTACATTACCAGTCATCCCTTCGATTACTACAGTGTAAAGGTCATAACATCCGTAAGGACCACCTTCCAAAATCATATCTGCATTAATAGTAGCAGAACAATTCTGATCTAAAGAAATAATTACGTGATCATTACATGCAATTTCAGTAATAGGATTTGGATATCCGTACACATCCATCTCAAATGTAAAACAATACTCTTCTGCAAGAGCATTACCAGTACAATACTCAATAGTTTGGTCTTCACCAATACCTACTGTTATAAAATCTTGGAACTCAGTTCCTACTGGTAGATATACTAACTCATCCCAACTTGCAGAGAAGTTACTGAAAGTAGCATGAATAGCTCCCGGATCAATAGAATTTCCGTTTTGGAAATAACTATCATCCCAAACCAATAGTGAGAAGTAGTCTCCCTCAGATACATTAATAGTAACAGTACCTGAAGCTCCGTCTGTATTGTCAAGAAGAACAAAATCAGCAGGTGCATTCGGTCCACCATAATTCAATGTACCTTGATTGTAAGGTGCAAAAGTACCAAGTGTTGCTAAAGTAGAACTCCAGTCATGTTGAGTAGTATAACCAACATAGTCATACAAACCATCATTTACAACACTATAATCAAAAGTCATTTCAGTATCACCAAGTGCTTTCCACTGGAATACGGTTCCAAAACTAGTACAAGTATTGGCACCTCCACCACCATATGAGGCATGGTCAAGAGATTCCAATGTGAATTCACATTCGTCTCCAGAAATTCCACAAGGATTATTATTAGTCCATGATGGATTGTAAAAATCAAATGCAAGTGTAAAACATTCAGCAAATTGAGGTAAAACCCCCTGACAGTCACCAGTTGTAACGTAGTCAATACTAATTGTTGTTTCACAAAGTCCCGGATCCAACACTATTGAACTAGGAGCGTCTGACAGAAGTTCCACACCACAAGGTAATGGACAAACTACAGTGAATGCATTCGTATTATAATTAGGTAAATAAGGATATGGAGGAGCAGGATAAGAAAACAGAATGTTTCCAAATGAATCTTCCATTTTGTATCCACACTCATAAGCCCAGATCCCTCCATGTACAAATACTGCTTCAACATCTGAACCACTTTGCAATGGAACAGTAAATACTGCTTCTGAACCAGAACTAAAAGTAAGTGAAGTGAATAATGCTCCATCAACCCAAATTTGTAGTTGATGATTTGGAAAACCAGTCCATCCATCTCCGAAACCATCCCAAAGAGTAACAGTATAGTCACAAGTTGGAGGTGGAACTACATAAACAGCATTCCAAGAGGTTACCAAAGTTGATTGATTATCATTACCATCAAATGCTCCCATACTTGTAGCAGGGAAAATAGTACCATAAGTATCAAGATTTTTGATCTCAATATAATGCTCACTATCATACTGTCCATCAGTGTAAAAAACTTCAACGAAAGCACCATCAGGAGCAGAAAAGAATGCAGTTACAGTTTCACCTGCAACTGGTCCTTGGTTTGAAAATTGTAATACACCATCTACATATACGTCAATAATACTAGGATTATAAGGATTATATTGGCTATCCCAACCATCTCCTAAAGAATCCCACATATCCACTGAATAGTTAACGGTTTGAGCATTAAGTCCTAAACTCATAGCCAGTCCGATAACAAATAACAAAGTGTTAAATATTTTT
>Ga0102815_10000243_pt1 | contig 39319 bp, 35 predicted proteins | sample ColrivemetaGS759_FD_79113 | JGI IMG/M metagenome (GOLD analysis project Ga0102815, IMG submission 79113) | Estuarine microbial communities from the Columbia River estuary - Ebb tide ETM metaG S.759 | ecosystem: Environmental > Aquatic > Marine > Intertidal zone > Estuary | place: USA: Columbia... | reverse complement strand
GCGGGGCTCGCTGCACTGATTGTTGGTTTGCAGCCGGTGCTGACGGGCATCTGGTTGTCCTATGTGGGCAGCCGTGTCACACCCCGGCAGTGGTTCGGTTTGGCCCTGGGTTTGTTGGGCTTGTTCTTTGTGGTGTTTCACAAGCTCGACCATGCGGGGGAGGTCACCCCGCTCACCATTACGTTGGCCGTCACGGCGCTGCTTAGCATCACCGCGGGTACGCTTTATCAGAAGCGTTTTGTACAGCCATGCGATGTGCGCGCTGCCAGTGTGATTCAAATGAGTGCCGCATTGGCGCTTACGTTACCCCTGGCCCTCATTGAGAATCAACCCGTGCAGTGGGTGCCAGATGTCATGATCGCGATGGCTTGGTCTGTATTGGCGCTGAGTTTGGGTGCCAGTTCTCTGTTGTATTTGCTCATTCAGCGCGGTGCGGCTGCGGCTGTGAGCAGTCTCATGTATTTGGTTCCGCCTTGCACGGCTGTAATTGCGTGGTTCTTATTTGACGAGCCGCTGACCCCGCTCACGTTGTTGGGTATGGCCATCACGGTGCTGGGTGTCGCCTTGGTGAGGCCGCGCAGTTAGTTAATCAGGGTATAAACTGAAGCATTTAAAAAATTTATCGACACGGACGACTTATGACACAACACACCATCGCAGTAATCGCCGGAGACGGTATTGGCACAGAGGTGATGCCCGAAGGCCTGCGCGTTTTGAACGTCGCTGCTGAGCGCTTTGGGATTGATCTCGTCTACAAGCACTTTGATTGGGCCAGCTGGCCCTACTACGAGCGCCACGGCAAGATGTTGCCCGATGACTGGAAAGCCCAGTTGGCCGATGTTGATGCCATCTTCTTTGGCGCCGTGGGCTGGCCGGAAAAGATCCCTGACCACGTATCGCTATGGGGTTCCTTGCTGCAGTTCCGGCGCGAGTTTGACCAGTACATCAGCTTGCGCCCCGCCAAATTATTGCCAGGCGTGATTGCACCCGTGGTGCGGCCGGATGGCAGCCCCCGCGAGCCTGGTGAGATCGACATGATGATCGTGCGAGAGAACACTGAGGGCGAGTACTCGTCCATTGGTGGCCGCATGTACGCTGGAACGCCGCGTGAAATTGTCATGCAAGAGACGGTCATGTCACGCTATGGCGTCGACCGTGTGTTGCGTTTTGCCTTTGAGTTGGCCCAGAAGCGGGGCGCCAAGCACCTCACGAGTGCCACCAAGTCCAATGGCATTGCCATCACCATGCCCTATTGGGACGAGCGATTCGCGGCGATGGCAGCTGAGTTCCCCGATATCAGAACAGACCAGTTCCACATTGATATTTTGTGTGCGCACTTCGTGCAGCGACCCGACCGGTTCGACGTGGTGGTGGCGAGTAACCTGTTTGGTGACATCCTGAGCGATCTGGGGCCAGCTTGTACGGGCACGATTGGTTTGGCGCCCAGCGGCAACCTGAATCCTGAGCGGAAATTCCCCTCCCTATTCGAGCCTGTTCATGGCTCTGCCCCCGATATCGCCGGACAAAATATAGCGAATCCAATCGGGCAAATTTGGGCGGGCGCCATGATGCTGGACTTTTTAGGATATCGCGATGCGCACGACGCAATTTTGGAAGCAGTTACAGCGTCGTTACAGCCGGGTACGGATGCGCCGCGAACGCGTGACTTGGGCGGTACAGCCTCTACTCAGGCTGTCGGTGAAGCGATTGCAAAGCTACTCGCACCGTAACTTTTTGTCTGAAAGTGGCGTCAAATAAGGGTTTTACCGATGTTTCGCCGGTTGACGCCGCTGGCGCACTTCGGTTTAATCGAAGCCGCACTGAAATTTAAAAAGTTTTTTCTAAGTTTCGGTTGCACCAAATAACGTGGATACAATCCTGCGTACCGTAGGTCATCTTTAATCTAAGGAGTTAGCGTGAATAAAACAGAATTGATCGAACACATCGCAAAGACAACCGACACATCAAAAGCGTCTGCAGCACGCTCATTGGAAGCAATGATTGATGCGGTTCGCAAAACCCTGAAAAAGGGCGGTACCGTCTCTTTGGTCGGTTTCGGAACTTTTGCGGTTGGCAAGCGCGCAGCTCGCACCGGTCGCAACCCACGCACTGGCGATACAATTAAGATCAAGGCCGCTAAAGTGCCTAAGTTCCGTCCAGGTAAAGGCTTGAAAGACGCGATTAACGGTCGTTAATCAGTAGCTTCCAAGCGGTGGGGTGCTTAGCTCAGTTGGTAGAGCGGCGCCTTTACACGGCGTAGGTCGGCGGTTCGAGACCGTCAGCACCCACCACCCCTTCAAAGGCGAACATTGTTCGCCTTTTTCATTGCGCGTTAATATCGTGTGTTTTGGTTAACTGTTAGTCTCGTTTTCGTGACCCCGTCTTGAGGAATTTCCGGCATGTTTGAAACAATCCGTCAAAGCAAAATCGTGATGATATTTTTGCTCGGCCTGCTGGTCATTGCGTTCGTATTCGTAGGGGTCAGCGGTTACAGCTCGTTCAATGACAAGAGCCCCACTGTGGCGGAGTTAGATGGTGCTGTCATCACACAGGCGCAGTGGGATCAAGCGCATGAGGCAGAAATTCAAAACCTGCGCGAATCGATGCCGCAGCTGGATGTCAAATTATTGGACACGCCGGAGGCACGCTATGCCACTTTAGAGCGCCTGTTGCAGGACGAGTTGGTGGCCGCGTCGGTACGTAAGCTCCGCGTGGTTGCAGGCGACAGTGCAGTTCAGCGGGCGTTGCGTGACGATCCTTGGCTTAACGCTCGCCGCGATGCCAGCGGCAATCTTGACGTAGCGCAGGTGCGCGAGGAGCTGGCTATTCGCGGCATGACCGACGAGAGTTATGCCGCTCAAATGGCCTACGGCTTGGCACAAGCGCAAGTGGCGCAGGGCGTTCAAGCCACGGGCTTGGCACTAAGTGCGGCAGCCAAAGCGACCCTGGATGCCTACTTCGAGCGCCGTCAGATTCAGGTGGCACTTTTCGATGCCCGGCAATTCACCGAAAGTGTGAAAGTAACCGACGCTGATGTTCAGACTTTCTACGACGACAACAAGGCTAATTTTTTGGCGCCTGAAACGGTCGATGTAGCCTACTTGGTGCTGGATCAGGCTGATATCGCCAAGGCTATCGAAATCAATGAGGCTGACTTAAAGGCCTATTACGAACAAAACAAATCTCGACTTTCAGGGCCAGAAGAGCGCCGAGCCAGCCATATTCTGCTGACCCTTGATGCAGGTGCGTCTGCCGACGCTGTGAAAGCGGCGGAGGAAAAAGCCAAGGATTTGCTCGCTCGGGTGAAAGCAGATCCAACGCAGTTCGCGCAATTGGCAAAGGAAAACTCACAAGACCCCGGTTCTGCTCAAAATGGCGGCGACTTGGGCTTCTTCGGGCCGGGCGCGATGGTGCAGGCTTTTAACGATGCCGTATTTGCAATGAAGAAGGGCGAGATCTCTGACATCGTGCGCACGGATTTTGGTTTACACATCATTCAGCTCACTGACGTGAAGTCAGCAGAGATCAAGCCCTACGAGGCGATGCGCGCATCGATTCTCGATGACTTGCGTGGTTCGCAGGCTGCTCGTAAGTTTGCGGAGGTGGCGGAGTCATTCTCAAACGTGGTCTACGAACAGGCCGACAGCCTAGAGCCTGCAGCCAAGCGTTTGGGGTTGACCATTCAAAACGCGAAGGCCGTGAGCCGCCAAGGGCCATCAAACGCTGCAGATAATGCGATTTGGGGGAACGCCAAGTTGCGTGAAGCCGTATTCGCCAACGACGCGATCCAAAAGAAGCTCAATACAGCGGCTATCGATATCGGTAGCTCGCGTTTGGTTGCCGCGCGGGTGACTGCGCACCAACCACCACGCACGCGTGACCTCGCAGAGGTGAAAACGCGCGTTCAGGCACTGTTGACCGCCCAAAAGGCTGCTGCGCTGGCGGTCAGCACGGGCCAGGATGCTCTCACAAAGTGGCGGGATGGCAGCACCGCGCCCGTTGCCAATGTGAAGCTGGGTCAGTCGGTCAGCGTTTCACGTGACCAAGCAGGCGAGCTATCGCCCAACTTGATTGCTGCGGCGCTGCGGGTTGATGCCAAGCAATTACCCGCGTGGACCACTGTTGATCAAGGCCTTCAGGGATTCGCTGTGATCAAAGTGACTGCAGTGGAGAAGCGCCCAGCGCCGGAGGCGACCCAGGCTGCACAAGAAGTGCAGCAATTCACACGAGCATGGTCAAGCGCTGAATTGAACGCGTATCTGGCAAGTCTGAAAGCACGCTTCAATGCCAAGATATTGGTGCCTAAGCCATCGGCAACTGCTAACGTGGCGGGATGATTCAGGGCATTTGAAATGCTATAATTTTGGTCTGCGGTGGCTGTAGCTCAGTTGGTAGAGTCCCAGATTGTGATTCTGGTTGTCGCGGGTTCGAGCCCCGTCAGTCACCCCACTGTACAAAAGCCCTTGGTCGTTGCCGACCAAGGGCTTTTTCAATGGTTGCCCGGCGTCAGAATAGTCACGGATTGGTCAGTACCAGCTTGCCATTGATCGCTCTGCGTGCCATAACGTCAAAGGCTTTCGGTAAGTCGGTCATCGTGAATGATTGTTGCACTGGTGGTTTGATGGTTCCTGCCTGAATCCAGCGCAGTAACTCGGCCATCATGGCCTCATTGGCAGCCGCTTCGCGTTTGGCAAAATCGCCCCAAAAGACACCCACCAATGACGCGCCTTTGAGCAGGGCCAAATTGAAGGGGAGCTTGGGGATTTCACCGCTTGCGAAGCCAACGACCAAGTAACGTCCGCGCCATGCAATGGAGCGAAACGCAGGCTCTGCAAACGCGCCGCCGACAGGGTCATAGATGACATGAGGGCCACCGGCGCCACACGTTGACTTGATCGCGTCACGCAGTGTCGTGTCAGGTGTGTGGATGCTGTAGTCGATGGTGTCATCCGCTCCCAGCTCGCGACAGAATGCACATTTTTCCGCTGAGGAGGCCGCTGCAACGACGCGCGCACCGAGCGCCTTGGCAATTTGGATTGCCGAGCTGCCGACGCCGCCTGCAGCGCCCAAGATAAGCACCGTTTCGCCCGCCAAAAGCTGCGCGCGATCGATCAGTGCATGGTGAGAGGTGGCATAGGCCATGATGAAGGCCGCCGCCTCCGGCAATGGAAAATTGACCGGCAGGGGAATACACAAAGCCGCCTTGATGCAGGCATGGGTTGCAAATGCGCCGACGCTGGGTAATGCAGCGACATGGTCACCAACCTTTAGCGTGCTGACCTCGCTGCCGCAAGCGGTCACCATACCCGCAAATTCGGCGCCTGGCACGAAGGGGGGTGTTGGCTTGAATTGATATTTGTTCTGAACGATCAGCAGATCCGGAAAGTTCAAGCTGGCCGCTTTGATTTCAATCAAGACCTCGTCTGCAGCAGGCTGCGGCGTGGACAGCTCGGTCCACGATAAATTTTCGACACCTGTGGGGTCGGTGCATTGCCACGCAAACATAAATGGGCTCCCGATAAAAACGTTAAAAAGACTCAACGACAATAATAAGCACGCTTTTCTGCATGACCTGTCACGTGCGGCTTTCTGCCCCTACAATTTCCGAATGAACATCTTACTCAGCAACGACGACGGTTACCTTGCCCCTGGCTTGAAGGCGCTCTACGAGGCGATCAAGCCGCACGCCCACGTGGTGGTCATCGCGCCTGAGCACAACAACAGCGCGAAGTCGAACTCACTGACGCTTAATGCCCCTCTATACGTGCACGAGGGCAGTAATGGCTTTCATTATGTGAACGGCACGCCCGCCGATTGCGTGCACATTGCGCTCACGGGGTATTTGGATTGGCGCCCGGATTTGGTGGTGTCCGGCATCAACAATGGCGCCAATATGGGGGACGACACGATTTACTCGGGCACCGTGGGCGCCGCCATGGAGGGTTATCTGTTCGGTATTCCTGCAGTCGCGTTTTCACAGGTCGAAAAAGGGTGGGTGCACCTAGATGCCGCTGCCGAAAAGGCGGGTGAGTTGGTTGCGCAATTGCTCGCAACATTGGGAGGCGATCCGGTGGCGTCGCTCGCGACGCCGGCGACCTGCGAATTTCCCTGGTTATTGAATGTAAATATCCCGAATCGTGCCTTTGATCAAATAGGCAACTACGAGGTCACCCGTTTGGGTCGTCGGCACGCCGCACAGGCCGTGATCCAGCAGCCCAGCCCGCGGGGTGAGACCATGTATTGGATTGGCCAAGCGGGTGAGGCGCGTGATGCCGCGCCTGGTACCGACTTCCATGCCACCAGCCAAGGCAACGTCGCCGTGACGCCCTTGCATGTTGACTTGACTCACTACAACGACCTGGACGCGTGGCGCGCGAGGGTGCAGCAGACGGGAAATTGAGTCCCTATGGCCCAATCGCCACCACCGGAAAAAAAGTGGTTATCGACCGCCTATAAAGCGTCGGCTGGCGCGCCCGCAAATAAGGTCAGCGTGGCTCGACCACAGGCCAAACTGTATGCGCCCAGTGGGGTTGCGCCGACGGGGGCCGGGCTTGATTCCAGTCGCATAAGGGCCAACATGGTGGATCGCCTGATGGCGCAAGGATTGGATTCCGAAGCCGTGCGAGATGCGATGTTGCGCGTCGAGCGACACCGGTTTGTTGACTCGGCGCTCATCAACCAAGCCTACGAAGACACCAGTTTGCCGATTGGCTTGGGGCAAACGATTTCCAAACCCAGCGTGGTGGCTCGCATGCTTGCCCTGTTGGTTGCTGGACAGCAATTGCCGATGGGGCGTTTGCTCGAGATTGGCACCGGCTGCGGTTATCAAGCTGCGGTGATGGGATACTTGGCAAAAGAGGTGTACTCGATTGAGCGCCTGAAGGGGCTACATGACCGCGCACGCGCCAACTTGCGTCCTTTTCAACGCCCGAATATCCATCTCATCATGGCCGACGGTCATCTGGGATACCCAGCCGGCGCACCGTATGCCGGTATCGTGGCTGCGGCGGGCGGTGAGGCGATTCCCCAGGCTTGGTTGGATCAACTGGCGATGGGGGGGCGCTTGGTCGCGCCGTGTCAGATTGGTGCCGGCCAGCAGCGTTTGGTTGTGGTTGATCGAACCCCTGACGGTTATGTAAAACACGAGTTAGAGGCGGTTTTGTTTGTGCCTTTAAAATCAGGCGTAGCCTAAATATGAATTACTTTGGAGTGTTATGACGGATCAATACCTGACAGCGATGGGTCTTATCAAGCAGGCTTGGTGGCGGCGCGGTTTGTTGTTGGTTGTGTCGGCGGCACTGGTGGCCTGCGCGCAGGGGCGTGTAGGACGTGCGCCCGTCGAGACCCGCTCATTACCGCGTGCGAGTGCGGCGCCATTGCCAGATGGTGAATACCGGGTTCAGCCGGGCGATACCTTAACGCGTATTGCCGCGAACTTTAACCAAGATTGGCGTGATTTGGCCAACTGGAATCAACTGGCAAACCCAAACAATTTAGAGGTCGGGCAGGTCTTGCGCGTTTCCCCTCCGCGATCTGGCCAGCCCGTGAAACCGGCCGTCCCGAAGCCGGCTGAGCCCAACCCGGTTGTGGCCAAAGCGCCGCAAGCTGCGGAAGAGCCGGTGGCTGTGACCGTGCAGCCGATCAAGGGCGCTGACAGCCGCCCTCAACCGATCAAGCCACTTGAGAAGCCATCGCCAGTTGCTGCCGCTCCGGAGGCGCCCGTGAGTGCCGAATCGGTCGACACGGAGACCGCACAGTTGGCCGCACAGCTCAACTTGCGTTGGCCCGCTGAGGGCGATATTGTTGCCACTTTTGACGACAAGACCAACAAGGGTATTGGTATCGCCGGGCAGTTGGGCGATCCGATTGTCGCCGCAGCTGACGGCCGTGTGGTGTACGCAGGGTCCGGCTTGCGCGGGTATGGCAACTTGGTCATTCTCAAGCACGACGACACATTTCTAACGGCCTATGCCCACAACCAATCCCTGGCCGTGCGGGAGGATCAAGTCGTTAAAAAAGGCGACAAGATTGCGCAGATGGGCAGCTCGGATGCTGATCGCGTGAAGCTGCACTTCGAGGTGCGGCGTTTGGGTAAGCCCGTCGACCCAATCGCTTTTTTGCCAAAACGCTAAGCCTTCTCACGGGACCTCGCCAGTCCCTGCGACAATAGAGGGATGCCCTCAAACACAGCACCGATTCAAGTCGACGATCCTGACTTAAAAGCCAGCGAACAGCAATCCGCCTCCACGGCCACGACGCGCCCCGCGCCACCGCCACGCAACGGTCGGCCTGACGACTGGCTGTATGTTCATTCGATGGACCTCAACGCGCAGGGCGTCGCCCATCGCGATGACGGTAAGGTGGTTTTCATAGACGGTGCGCTGCCCGGTGAATGGGTATCAGCGCAGGTACATCGCAAAAAAAGTAACTGGGAAATGGCCTCACTGAAGGCCGTTCATGAGTCATCGTCACAGCGGGTGGCACAGCCTAAGTGTCCACACTTTGGATTGCATGCCGGTAGCTGCGGGGGGTGCAAGATGCAGCACCTCCAACCGGCTACGCAGGTCGCCATCAAACAGCGCGTGTTGGAGGACAACTTGTGGCACTTGGGAAAAGTGCGTCCGACCTTCGTTCTGCGACCCATTGAAGGGCCGACCTGGGGCTATCGATTCCGGGCACGGTTGTCGGTGCGCTACGTGCCGAAGAAGGGCACTGTGTTGGTGGGGTTTCATGAGCGCAAAAGCCGTTACGTCGCGGATATGCAAAGCTGCGCCGTCCTGCCAAAGTCGGTCAGTGATTTGCTGCCGCACTTGCGCACGTTGTTCCACGGCATGGACGGGCGCGCCACCTGCGCCCAGCTAGAGGTCGCTTGTACGGCCACACAGACCGGCTTGGTGTTACGTCACCTCGAGCCCTTGTCAGCGGCTGATTTAGACCGCTTGCGTGCATTTGCAACGGAATTCAGCGCTGGGCAAAACAAGCCTGAAATCATTTGGTATCTGCAGCCCAAGGGCCCCGACACAATTGCGCGGTTAGACGGCGCGCCGCACGATCTGGAGTACACCCTCCCGACCTTTGGTGTCACGATGCCGTTTAAGCCTGCTGACTTTACGCAGGTCAACCCCTACATCAACGATGTGCTGGTCACCCGCGCTTTGAATCTGTTGCAGGTTGAGCGGCACGAACGCGTCTTCGATTGGTTTTGTGGTTTAGGTAATTTCACCTTACCGCTGGCAACGCAAGCGGGTGAGGTGGTCGGCGTCGAGGGTGCAGACACCCTGGTACAACGCGGGATAGACAATTACAAGCGTTTCAAAACCACGCAACTCAATGCCGCACCGACCACGTTTGTTGCGCGCAATTTGTTCGAAATGGACGCGGCGACCCTGCTTGCGGATGGCACCGCACAGAAGTGGTTGGTTGACCCGCCCCGAGAGGGTGCGATGGCGCTTGTGACAGCGCTGGTGGATGCGATATTGCAGTCCCAACACAGCGCAGACGGCCAGTGGCAACCGCCCGTGAGAATTGTCTATGTGAGTTGTAACCCAGCAACCTTGGCCCGTGATGCGGGCTTGCTAACGGCTGGAGGTCATTACCGCTTGACGTCTGCCGGTGTGGTGAACATGTTCCCACACACGGCACACGTTGAGAGTATTGCGGTGTTTGAGCGCGTCAGTGCTTAGTCTTCGCCACCGAACACACCGAGCAAAACCAACAGGTTTTGGAAGATGTTGACGAGGCTCAAGTAGATCGCCAGGGTCGCTGTGATGTAGTTGGTTTCACCGCCGTCAATGATGCGTTTGATATCGACCAACAAGAATGCGCTGAAGATGGCGACAGCAAGCATAGACAGAACCACCATGCCGGTTGAGCTGGCCACAAAAATGTTGATGACCATGCCGACCAACAACAAAATGACACCGATGGTGAGCCACTGGTTGAGCCCGCTGAGGTCACGCTTCACGACGGTTGCCAAGCTTGCCATGGCGAAGAATACGGCGGCCGTGCCACCGAAGGCCATCATGACCAAGTCGGCACCGTTGCTGAAGCCCAAAACCATCGCAATCAGGCGCGAAATCATGAGGCCCATGAAGAAGGTGAAGCCCAGCAAAACGGGAACGCCAGCCGCTGAATTTTTGGTTTTGTTAATGGCGTAAATGAAGCCGAAAGCACCGCCTAAGAACAAGACCAAGCCCATCATGCCGCTCATAGCAGCGGTGATACCAGTTGCTACACCCAGCCACGCCCCCGCCACGGTTGGTAACAAGCTGATGGCGAGTAACCAATAGGTGTTGCGTAGCACCTTATTGCGCTGTGCGCTGGAGATGCTGCCGCCAAACGTGTCGGCAGTGTTGAGGGGTTGGTTCATAGAGCGATACTCCTTCGACGTCATCGACACACAATTTGTGTCAGCAACAGTCTACTAAATAAGTGTCAATTTCCGAAATCGGGGCGATTGGTGCCACACCCTGTGGGGTTAATGTGACCGAAATGGAGGGAATCGGCCCGTGGTGTGGGGATAGGGATGGTTATGCTTACGGCTTTGCTTTATCTCTTTACTAAAAAGGATCCCCATGAAAACCAAGTCCTACCTCGAGTCTGCAGACGTCAAGGCCATCCTCCAAGCAGCGGAGGCGGAAGCTGTTGCTAACAATTGGAACGTTGCCATCGCCGTGGTCGATGACGGCGGGCATTTGTTGGGGTTCCAGCGTTTGAATGGCACACCTGCCGTGTCAGCGCACATTGCACAGGCGAAGGCCAATACGTCCGCTTTGGGTTGCCGTGAGAGCAAGATCTATGAAGACGTCATCAATCAAGGGCGTACCTCTTTCCTCAGCGCACCCGCTATTTCCGGTTTGTTGGAGGGTGGTGTGCCGATCATGAAGGACGGCGTTTGTATCGGTGCGGTTGGCGTCAGTGGTGTGAAGTCCAATGAGGATGCACAAATCGCCAAGGCTGGTATCGCGGCGTTGAACATCGCGTAAGCACGGCGGCCTCGGTTCGGCATAAGGGTTCTGGCTTATTCGGGTTTTCCATGATCAGGATAAACCCTAAGTTTTAGCGTTTTAATGGCTTTTTATCAGTTAGCCGTAAGGGTTGGGCCTGACAGTGCGGTGTCACTGGGGGTTTCGTGTGGGGTTCTCGCGCGGATTTCCGGACAAAGTGCAGCGGATTCCCTGCTGCGATTTGAAAACACATCTAAAGGAGATGGCCAACATGAATGACAGCAAAGGTTACTGGGCGGCAACGCTCAGCCTGCTGAGCAAGATCCTGGTTGTATGGTTCTTGGCTTCGTATGGCGCCGGTATTTTGTTTGCACCTGCACTCAATACCATTCAGCTCGGCGGTTACCCGTTGGGATTCTTTTTTGCTCAACAAGGATCCATTTGGGTTTTCTTGGCATTGATTTGGTACTACACCAAAAAGATGGGCGAAATTGACCGCGCCTTCGGCGTGAGCGAAGACTAAGGAGTCCAATAATGGAATTACAAACAATTACCTACCTCGTTGTGGGTGCTACATTCGCGCTTTACCTTGGTATCGCGTTTTGGGCCCGCGCGGGTAGTACCAGCGAGTTCTACGTTGCCGGCGGTGGTGTTAACCCCGTCATGAACGGTATGGCTACCGCGGCGGACTGGATGTCTGCTGCGTCATTCATCTCAATGGCGGGTCTGATTTCCAACATGGGCTACGGCGGCGCCGTGTTCCTGATGGGCTGGACCGGCGGTTACGTGTTGTTGGCCATGTTGCTGGCACCGTACCTGCGTAAGTTCGGTAAGTTCACCGTCCCCGAGTTCATCGGCGATCGTTTCTACAGCAAGGGTGCACGCACCATTGCCGTGATTTGTTTGCTGGTGGCTTCCATCACCTACATCATTGGTCAGATGACAGGTGTGGGTGTGGCTTTCTCGCGCTTCTTGGGCGTCACGAAAGAAATGGGTATCTACATTGGTATGGCGATCGTGTTCGCGTATGCCGTGTTCGGCGGTATGAAGGGTATTACCTACACCCAGGTCGCGCAATACATCGTATTGATCTTGGCTTACACCGTGCCTGCCGTGTTCATTTCATTGAACTTGACTGGCAACCCCTTCCCACAATTGGGTTTGGGTAGTGACTTCGCCGGTACCGATGGTGCCTTGTTGGCCAAACTTGACCAGGTCGTGACCGAGTTGGGTTTCCCGCAATACACCACCAACAGTCGCGGTGACATGCTGAACATGTTCTCATACACCGTGTCACTGATGATTGGTACGGCTGGTTTGCCACACGTGATCGTTCGCTTCTTCACCGTTCCGAAGGTGTCTGACGCACGTGCCTCTGCGGGCTGGGCTTTGGTTTTCATCGCGATTCTGTACACGACCGCACCTGCGGTTGGCGCGATGGCCAAGTTGAACCTGCACGCCACGGTCAACACCGCGGTCAAGAGTGGTGGCGACTTGTTCGCTGCCGAGAACAGCATCAAGTACGACGAGCGTCCTGATTGGATGAAGCGCTGGGAAGTAACGGGCTTGTTGAAGTTTGACGACAAGAACGGTGACGGCCGCATCCAGTACTACAACGACGCAACCAAAAACGAGGCTGTTAAAGCCAAGACTGACGCAGCTGGCTGGAAAGGCAACGAGCTCAGCGTGAACGCCGATATCATCGTGTTGGCGAACCCCGAGATCGCGTTGTTACCCAACTGGGTGATTGCGTTGGTTGCGGCCGGTGGTTTGGCTGCAGCGTTGTCAACGGCCGCTGGATTGTTGATGGCGATTTCATCTGCGGTTTCGCATGACTTGATCAAAGGCGTTTTCAACCCTGAGATCAGTGAGAAAAGCGAATTGCTTGCCGGTAAGGTCTCCATGGGCGCAGCGGTTTTCGTCGCCGGATATTTGGGTCTGAACCCGCCTGGCTTCGCTGCCGGGACGGTGGCTTTGGCCTTCGGTATTGCGGCTAGCTCATTGTTCCCCGCGATCCTGATGGGTATCTTCTCCAAGCGTATGAACAGCGCTGGTGCCATCGCCGGTATGATTGCAGGCTTGAGTGCGACTTTGTTCTACGTGTTTGCCCACACCGGCATCATGTTCATTAAAGGCACCGAGTTTGTGGATTTGGTCGGCGGCAGGAACGGCTGGTTCGGCATTGAGCCCAACGCGATTGGAACCATCGGTGCGATTGTGAACTTCGTGGTTGCGTATGTGGTCTGTAAGGTCACAGCGCCACCACCTGAGCACATCCAAGAGCTGGTGGAATCGATCCGTATCCCCAAAGGTGCGGGTGCAGCAACTGGTCACTAAGCTCTGCTGGTGATTTGCACTGGGGCACCGCCCCGGTGCATCTAAAATAAAAAGCCCTGCAGCCCGTGCTTCAGGGCTTTTTTCTTGAAGGTATCTCTCCATATGGCTATGCACGTATACGTGGATTTGATTCTCACGTGGATTCTTTTCTTAGCCCTGTTTCCGATGACCTTTGTTTGGTATCGACAGGCATGGCGCATCGCCGTGAAGCGCGACTTTTCAACGGTGGCATTAAAAGGTGGCGAGTCGCCTCCAAACCCTGCGAAATTTGCACCGTTTGCGTTAGGGCTCAACTTGGTCGCCGCAACCGTGACGCTCAGTGTGATCATCGGCGTGGTTTCCGCGACGTTGCCCAAAGATGAATGGACGGCAATGGCGGGCGTCACTATCTGGTGCAAATTGATTTTTAACTACGCGATTAGCCGGCATGCGCACCTAGGGGTCAAGAGCGCGCGTAAGTTGGCGAAAGAGCGTGAGCTTGAAGAGAAAAAGGCCAAAGCGTTGGCCGACCAGGCTGCCCAAATAGCCGCCGAGCGCGACGCCCAGCGCCGCGCGGATGCCGAGGCTCGTTAAAACCCTTGACCAGAAGTCATGTCTTGGAGGATGGTGGTCGCGATCTCTTCGATAGATTTCGTGGTCGTCGAAAGCCAGCGTATGCCCTCACGGCGCATCATCGATTCCGCCTCATGGACTTCATAGCGGCAGTTTTCTAGGCTGGCGTACTTCGAGTTGGGTCGTCGTTCGTTGCGGATCTCGCTCAGGCGATCCGGCTGAATAGTCAGGCCGAAGATCTTCTTTTTGAAGGGCATCAACGCTGGCGGCAATTCACGGCGCTCAAAGTCTTCTGGGATGAGGGGATAGTTGGATGCCTTCAGGCCGTATTGCATTGCCAGGTAGAGCGAGGTCGGCGTCTTACCGCTGCGGCTGACCCCGATCAAAATCACATCGGACCCGGCCAAATCCCGGTTGCTCTGACCGTCATCATGCGCCAGGGAGAAATTAATGGCCTCCATGCGATCATGGTAGGCCTTTGATTGCGCGACATCAGAAAAACGGCCGACTCTGTGGTTGGATTTGACACCCAATTCCGCCTCCAGCGGTTCAACGAAGGTGCCAAACATATCGAGTAACTTGCCCTTGCAGCTGCTCTTGATGACGTCCAAAACTTCCGCATTGACGAGTGTCGAGAACACAATGGGCCGTGTCCCTTCGACTTGGGCGGTATTGTTGATTTGTCTGACGATTTGGTGCGCCTTATCGACCGTGTCGACGTAAGGTAAACGCACTCGCCGAGCGTCGATGTTGAATTGCGCGAGTATCGCGTTACCAAATGTTTCTGCGGTGATGCCTGTACCATCCGAGACAAAAAATACGGTTCTGTTATGCATAAATCGATTTAAATCAGGCGGTTACGTCCGTTTCATAACGGCGAGTAGCTGCGGGAGTAGAGGGCGTTTTGCAAGATTGGCGTGGGATTCAGCCACTACAATTGGGGCATTCCGCATCCAGCCCGATCATGGTAACAAGAAGAACACCAAAACCTTGTTTGCTGCTGTCACTGCGACACCGCATTTTTAACTTTGTGGAGTCTTGTGTATGTCTGAATCTAAGCAATCAGAAAGGTTTAGTCCAACTGCGTTAGTCGTTCCTTTTGAACAGTTACGAAACAGCGATGTCGAAGCGGTGGGGGGTAAGAACGCCAGTTTGGGCGAGATGATTTCCCAGTTGCCTGATGGCGTTAGGGTGCCGACGGGCTTTGCAACGACGGCTCACGCGTTCCGCGCTTTCCTGGCTCATGATGGCTTGGTCGAGAAGATCAACGCACGTTTGAACACCCTGGATGTTGAGGATGTGCGTGCGCTGGCACAGGCCGGGTCAGACATTCGTGCAATGGTCGAGGCGCAGCCTTTCCCTGCCGATTTGGAGGCGGCCATACGCGCAGCTTTTCAGACCCTCGCAGGTGATAATTTGCAGGCGAGTTTTGCCGTCCGTTCCTCTGCCACGGCCGAGGACTTGCCTGATGCGTCGTTCGCAGGTCAACAGGAGACCTTCCTGAACGTCGTCGGCATCGAAGATGTACTTCACAAAATGAAGGAAGTGTTCGCGTCGCTCTACAACGACCGCGCCATCAGTTACCGGGTTCACAAGGGTTTCGCGCACGCAGATGTGGCGCTCAGCGCCGGTGTGCAGCGCATGGTCCGTTCGGATTTGGGCGCCGCTGGTGTCATGTTCACGATTGATACCGAGTCCGGCTTTGAAGACGTGGTATTCATCACTTCAAGCTACGGTTTGGGCGAGACGGTGGTGCAGGGTGCCGTTAACCCAGACGAGTTTTACGTCCACAAGCCCATGCTCAAGGCGGGGAACAAGGCGGTGATTCGTCGCAACCTGGGCTCCAAGCTGATTCAGATGGTGTTCAGTTCTGCCGAAGAAAAAGCGGCTTCTGGCAAGTTAGTGAAGACGGAAGATGTGCCCGGTGAATTGCGTAACCGCTATAGCCTGACCGATGACGAGGTCACGCAGTTGGCGCACTATGCCACAGTCATCGAGGCGCACTACGGTCGTCCCATGGACATTGAGTGGGGTAAAGACGGCACCGATGGTCAGATATACATCCTGCAGGCGCGTCCTGAAACGGTCAAGAGTCAGGCCAAAGGCAAAGTCGAGCAGCGTTATACGCTGATGGGCAAAAGCCAAGTCTTGGCCTCCGGTCGTGCCATTGGTCAGAAAATTGGTGCCGGCCCGGTTCGTTTAGTCGACGATATCGCTGATATGGATAAAGTTCAGCCGGGTGATATTTTGGTGACGGATATGACCGATCCCAACTGGGAGCCCGTCATGAAACGGGCGAGTGCGATCGTGACCAATCGTGGCGGGCGGACCTGTCACGCCGCCATCATTGCCCGCGAGTTGGGCATCCCCGCCGTTGTGGGGTGTGGGGATGCGACTGAGCGCCTCGTCGATGGATCGCTGGTCACCGTTAGTTGTGCGGAGGGCGACACCGGCAACATATACGAGGGCTTGCTCGAAACAGACGTATCAGAAGTTCAGCGTGGTGACATGCCCGAACTCGATGTGAAGATCATGATGAATGTGGGTAATCCCCAGTTGGCGTTCGATTTCTGTCAGCTGCCGAATGCGGGCGTGGGGTTGGCGCGGTTGGAGTTCATCATCAACAACAACATCGGTGTGCATCCCAAGGCCATCTTGGACTACCCGCATATTGATGCCGATCTGAAAAAGGCTGTGGAGTCAGTCGCGCGGGGACACGCATCCCCACGGGCCTTCTATGTTGACAAAGTGGCCGAAGGGGTCGCCACCATTGCTGCGGCCTACTGGCCGAAGCCCGTTATCGTGCGTTTGTCTGACTTCAAGTCCAACGAGTACCGCAAGTTGATCGGCGGTTCGCGTTATGAACCCGATGAAGAGAACCCCATGTTGGGTTTTCGCGGTGCATCGCGGTACATCAGTGCTGATTTCGGCGAGGCGTTCGCGATGGAGTGCGAGGCGCTCAAGCGCGTTCGCGACGAGATGGGTCTCACCAACGTGCAACTGATGGTGCCCTTCGTCCGTACGCTGGGACAGGCCAAAGCGGTCACAGAATTGCTGGCCACCAAAGGTTTGAAGCGCGGTGAGAACGCGTTGAAGATCATCATGATGTGTGAGGTGCCCAGCAATGCCATATTGGCGGATGAGTTCCTGGCATATTTCGACGGCTTCAGCATCGGCTCAAATGATCTCACGCAGTTGACTTTGGGGTTGGACCGAGATTCAGGCCTTGAGCTATTGGCCGCAGACTTCGATGAGCGTGACCCAGCCGTCAAGGCGTTGCTCACGCGCGCGATCGATGCTTGCCGCAAGCAAGGTAAATACGTGGGTATCTGTGGTCAGGGGCCCAGTGACCATGCCGATTTTGCGGAATGGTTGGTGGCCGCCGGCATCAACTCCATTTCTTTGAACCCCGATACCGTGGTTCAAACCTGGAAGCGACTGGCGGGCCAGTAACGCAACACCTGCGTATGCAACAACCGGCAGGCACTAAGGGTTTTGACCGTGCCACATGGGCGGTCAGCCTCCTGACGCTGGGGCTCGTCATCGCATGGCTTGCCGTCAGCGGCTGGTTGCTGTTAGCCGCGCTACCCGCTGAAGATGCACAACCGTTGCGCGCACTTTTGGTCCGTGTGTGGGAATCCCACGGCATTCTGCTATTGGTGTGCGGTTTCGCCGGGCTGATCGGCGTTGTTTTTGCGGTTCGTTACATTCGACTTCGCTACCTGACCGCGATATCTCGGCTGGTTGAGCAATTGGCCATGGCGGTACGCGCGGAGCGCCTGGTTACCCTACCAGTCGAAGGGGGGCACTCACAAAAAGCCTTGGCCCGTGCGGCCAATGCTTTGCTTGAAGAGCGCGACACCCTGCGTCACCAGGTGCAGATCGTCATTGAAGAGTCAACCGCCCAGTTGGCGACTGAGCGCAATCAGTTGGCGACGCTGATGGCGGAGCTCAAGCAAAGCATCGTGGTGTGTAACGCCCACGGGCAGGTATTGTTGTTCAATGCGCGGGCGCGTGAGTTATTGAGCGGCGGAGAATTACCCCTTCAGGTCGGGCGATTGGTCACCCAGTGGGTTGACTTGGATCTGATGCGGCACGCGCAAGGTATTTTGTCGGCTCAGGTGGCTCGGCTAGCCGGCCAAACGGCAACGGAGTTTGTATGGCTAACGGATCGAGGCACCATGCTGCGAGTTCACATGACAGCGATTACAACGCGCGATACGACTGCAGCAGCCACGCCAACGGTAACTGGCTACGTCCTGATGATCAATGACGTGTCCGCTGAGCAGGCGCTTCAAAGTCAGCGCGAAGCCTGGCTTTATGAGCTCACTGATTTTTCTCGTACACGACTCAGCAGTATCAAGTCGGCAATTGATGCCCTGCAACACCCGGACATATCTGAAGCGGCGCGGAAGCCCTTACGGGCGCAAATTCAAGCCGATGTCGGCTTATTCAGCGAGCAATTACGCAAAGCAGGCGCGAGAGCCGTAGCCGATTTGATTCGACCTTGGCCGCTGCAACAGATGACTGCTGGCGATTTTTTGAGCGTCACGGCCAGACAAATCCAGTCATGGCTGCGCGTTCGCGTCATCGTAGAGACCGCGGAGGAGGATCTGGTCCTCGAGGTTGACAGTTACTCGCTGATGCAGGCGCTCGCGCATCTTTCCGCGTGTTTGGTGGATGCGTTCGCGTTGCGTTATTTGACCCTGCGAATCGCGAGCGTCGATGGGCAGGCGAACTTGGATTTGGTGTGGACAGGTCATGTGATGAGCACCGAAACCGCGATGAGCTGGGAGCTTGACCCGATGGTGGTTGAGTCAGGGCACATCGCCATGTCCGTACGTGATGTGGTGACCCATCACAAAGCACAGCTGTTATTTGACCGCACGTCAACCCGTGACGAGTCGTTTTTTCGTTGGCAATTGCCGTTACCCAACCCGACCCTCGCGCCTACGGTCACGACGCTATCCGCTGCGACGGCAAGCTCGGCTCCGTCGTTTCAAGCGGCGGCTCGCCCGGAGTTTTTCGACTTCGATCTATTTCGTGCGACGCCTGCCACCGGCGTTTTGGCTGATCAGTCGCTGGCGTCGCTCACCTATACCGTTTTTGATACCGAGACGACCGGCCTGAATCCCTCGCAGGGGGACGAGATTATCCAAATTGGTGCGGTGCGCATCGTGGGTAATAAGTTGCGCACGTCAGAGGTGATGGAACAATTGGTGAATCCGAAGCGGTCCATTCCCAAGGCGGGTATCGCCATTCACGGCATCACCCCTGATGATGTGTGCGAGGCACCCGCGATTGGACCAGTGCTACAGCAATTCAAAATATTTGCAGCTGACTCTGTACTGGTGGCGCACAACGCAGCTTTTGATATGCGGTTTCTGGAATTGAAAGAGGCCTCGACGGGGACGCGATTTGACCAACCCGTACTTGATACCCTGCTGTTAGCCGCAGTCGCGTTACCTGAGCAACCGACACACGGTCTCACGGCATTGGCTCAGCATTTAGGCGTTCCCGTGGCCGAGCGGCATCATGCGCTGAGTGATGCGCTCATGACCGGAGAAATTTTCTTGAAGCTGCTACCGCTTCTGGCCGAGCAAGGCATCACAACCTTGCAGCAAGCGTTGGATGCATCAAAAAAGACTTACTACGCGCGCTTAGCCTATTAAGTCAAGCGGCTGGCTTGGTAGCGATGTGCCAAAGCCTCCTGCAGTTGCTTGATAGTTTTAAACGCATGGTGGATGCGTATGTTTTCGAAGTTCGACAGGCTATTGAGCCGCAAGTAATTGTCCGCCGTTTCCCCGCGTTTGGTTTGGGCCGCCTGGTGTTTTATGCGCAGTTTGCCTAGGTAGGCTAGAGTGTCGCGCAGGTCATGTGCACTGGCGCGACTGACAGCGACGTTGTGGTCAGCCGCCAGTAAACGGTCATAGGTGTTACTGCTCGGAATGCCCTCAGCCAGCGCATAGACCCGGGCTAAGTCAACAATAGGCACGATCGCGTTGTGCTTCAAATTGATCGATTTGGGATGGCGCTTGGCTTGATTCCAACTCAAGCCCCCCCACCAGTTGAGGGCAGGTCGGTGGGTGAGGGCGTTGGCGACCATGTGCGACAGAAAGATCCCATTTTTCTGGGCAAGCGGGAAGACCTCTTCTTGTAATGATTGAAAAAGGCTGGCGGTCCCGCCGATGAATCGGAGATCGAAAAATACGCAAGTCAGCATCAAGGCGTTCGGGTCTGGTTGTGTGATCCAGCGCTCAAAGTAGTTTTGCCATTGGCTCAAGGTGACCCGCCACTGGGGATTAACAGCCATCATGTTCCCCGGGCAGTACACGTACCCGCAGGCGTTTAGGCCATCGCATACAAACGTTGAGAGTGCCTTGAAGTAGGCGCCATGAGTGGCCTCTTCAAACGAATCATCCAATATCAAACAATTGTCTTGATCGGTTTTGGCAGTCTGTTCGAGCCGCCCTTGTGAGCCTGCGGCCACCCATGCATAAGGTACCGGCGGTGGTCCAAGCCGCCGGTGCGCCATGGCGAGCAGTTGGTTGGTCGTTGCGTCGGTTATCGCTGTCATGATATGACCGACGCTGTATGCCGACGCATCGGCGTTGGCCAAGCTCTGCTGCAGGGTCGCCGTGTTCGCCGTTGCCGCGACTAAGCCCTCTAAATCATGTTGACGACGGATACTGCTCGCCAGCGCAACGGGTGATGTATTTTGCGTCTGCATGATCGAGGTCGCCGTGATCACACCGATGGGTTTACCGTGACGCAGAATCGGCAGGTGATGAATGTGGTTGCGGGTCATGGTGACCAAACCCTCAAAAACCGTCGCTGTTGCCTCGATACTTTGTGGGGTCAGCGTGGCGATAGTTTTGATCGGGGCATCGGTCGACTGCCCCTTCGCAACGGCGCGGTTACGAAGGTCACGATCCGTGACAATCCCCGTGAGCTCACCGTCGGTTGTCAACAGCAGACAGGACACATCGTGGGCCTGCATCTGTAAGGCCGCTGCTTCGATGCTGGCATCGGGTGAAATTTCCACCGGCGCACGGGTGACCAGGTCCGCGATGGGTTGGGTTAGGTGGTTCAACTCACTTTGGCTCATTTGACGACTCACCTTTCAGGGGCAACGTCGCATGCCTCGGGTAATTGCGGCATGCGGATTGCTATGGATAAAGTTTACACTTCAACTCGAAATAGCCTTGTGCAACGGCACGGGCAGGCGGCGGACGCGCAGAAGGGCTTCAATGCAGACAACAGAATCAATGGCGGAAACGCATATTCGACAGGCCAAACGGAGCCACTGGGTGCGATTGAAGCGTTTGACATTCAGTTTGCTACTGCTGTGGGTGCTAGTCACGTTTGTAGCCATTTATTTTTCGCGAGACCTCACGTTCAGCTTCTTGGGGTGGCCATTTAATTATTGGATGGTGGCGCAAGGCAGTCTCTTGGTTTATCTGTTGATTACGATGGTTTATGCCTGGCTCGCGGGTCGATTGGATCGTCGATACGATGTTCATGAGGTGACTGGCGAATGAGAGAGCCTTCGCATCAGCCAGTGCCAGGCGGTGAGGGTAGTCGGCTGTGGTTGAGTCGGCTCAACGGCCTGTATCTGCTGTACACGCTGGCGTTCCTTGCATTGGTCGCCACTCTTTGGTTTTTTGAAACGCTTGGCTTATCGCGCGAGTGGATCGGTTTCATCTTTTTATTCGTAACCATTGGCGTCTACGCCACCATTGGTTTGTTATGTCGTACAACCGACGCGAATGCTTACTATGTCGCGGGTCGCAGCGTACCCCCGGCCTACAACGGTATGGCGATCGGTGCGGATTGGATGTCGGCGGCCAGCTTCATCGGTCTGTCAGGTACCCTCTATTTGACGGGCTACAGCGGCATGGCATTTGTTCTGGGATGGACTGGCGGTTATTGTTTAGTAGCTCTCTTTTTGGCCCCTTACTTGCGCAAGTTTGGGCGGTTCACCATTCCGGATTTTTTAGGTGCGCGTTACGGTGGTGTTGCCCCTCGCTTATTGGGCGTGTTCGCGGTCATATTGGTGTCGTTTACGTATGTGGTCGCGCAAATTTATGGCGTCGGGCTGATTGCCTCACGTCTGGCTGGAGTGGCTTTCGAGCTTGGCGTCTTCCTAGGCCTTGGTGGCATTTTGGTGTGCTCTTTTCTAGGCGGTATGCGCGCAGTGACTTGGACCCAGGTGGCCCAGTACATTGTGCTCATCATTGCGTTCATGATGCCAGTGGCGTGGCTGTCTATCCAGCAAACGGGTAACCCGTTGCCACAGCTGAGCTACCAAACACAACTCGCGGCAGTAACCGCGCGTGAGCAGGTGCTCATCGATGACCCCAGTGAGTTAGCGGTGCAAGCGTATTACGCCAACCAGGTATTGGTGCTGCATCAGCGCTTGGCCACGCCGGGACCTGCGTTGCAGCAATTACGGCAAGAGGCGGAGGCCGGTGTGCAAGCCGCCCGCTCACGGCGAGCCCCTATCAATGAACAACTGGCTGCTGAGCGTCTGCTGGCCAACGTACCCCGTACGGTTGAGGGGGCCGTTGCGCGATGGCAAACTGATCTCGCAATCGCGCAACGCAAGGCTCAGTCTCTGAATGGGATGCCGCGCCATGCCCAGCCGTTTGCCGGTGATCCAAACGGCGACGCCATTGCGCAAGATGCGTTTGACACCTCTCGTCGAAATTTCATGGCCTTGGTCTTCTGTTTGGTGTTTGGCACCGCGGCGTTGCCACACATTTTGGCGCGGTTCTACACCACCCCTGGGGTCCATCAAGCGCGGCAGTCAGTGGTGTGGGCGCTGGTCTTCATTCTTTTGCTGTATCTGAGCGCACCCGCGTTGGCGGTGATGGTGAAGTATGAAATATTCAACGGCTTGGTGGGGTCGGCATATAGCGACCTGCCGAGCTGGGTTTTTGCGTGGAGCAAGGTGGATCCTGGCTTGTTGTCTCTGCAAGACGTAAACGGGGATGGCCGAGTACAGCTGAACGAACTGAGCATCGGGCCTGACATCATTGTCCTCGCCACGGCAGAAATTGCAGGCATGCCGTACGTGATTGCAGGTCTCATTGCGGCAGGTGCGCTGGCAGCCGCGTTATCCACCGCCGACGGGTTGTTGTTGACGATTGCGAATGCCCTGAGCCACGATGTGTACTTCGCGCTAATCGATCCCAAAGCCAGTACTGCGCGGCGCGTGACGATTTCAAAGATGTTGTTATTGGTGGTGGCCTTGGCGGCCGCGTACGTAGCGGCACAAAAACCGGGAAACATTCTCTTTTTGGTGTCTGCGGCGTTTTCCCTGGCAGCGTCCGCATTTTTTCCGGTCTTGATGCTGGGGATTTTCTGGAAGCGGGCAAATGCAGCGGGCGCACTCAGTGGGATGGCAGCGGGATTGTTAGTCACAATGTATTACATGATAACCACGCAGCCCTGGTTGCGTGGGGTGTTTGGGGTGGAAGGGCCCGTTGAGCTTTGGTGGGGAATCGAGCCGATTTCCGCGGGCCTGTTCGGCGTACCGGTTGGCTTTATCGTTTTGGTTGTCGTGAGCTTGTTGACGCCACCCCCACCCGCAGGGGTTCAGCGTTTGGTGGAGTCATTGCGTTACCCCCGCGCTGATGTGTCGCCTTGAGGCTGCCGACAGTTCATGGTGACGCGCGGGGCTAGATGGTGGTTGCCTAGATTTCAGGCTATAATTGCGGGCTAACCTTGCCACACCCTGTGTTGACGCTCAGGGGTGGTTGTCTTAATCCACAAGGAGAAATGATGCGTCATTACGAAATCGTTATGTTGGTCCACCCCGACCAAAGCGAGCAAGTTCCAGCGATGCTGGAGCGTTACAAAAGCTCGATCACAAACGCGGGTGGCAAGATTCACCGCGAAGAAGATTGGGGCCGTCGCCAGTTGGCCTACCAGATCAACAAGCTGACAAAAGCCCATTACGTGTGCTTGAACATCGAAGCTGACCAATCAGTGGTCGCTGAACTCGAGCATGCCTTCAAGTTCAATGATGCCGTTTTGCGCCATATGACCGTTGTCAAGAAGAAAGCTGAAACAGCACCTTCTGCAATGATGAAGTCTGTCGAGCGCGAAGAAGCTCGCAAGAGCCAACAGCAGGAGACCGCCGCCTAATTGGGCCCCGAAGCGATGTCTGCGTCGATCAACCAGTTTGATCTCAACGCCAGCATAGAAACGCTTGAAACTCTCAGGTACAGCCCCGCCGGGCTTGCAATCCTCGACTTGTGGTTACTCCACGAAAGTTGTGCAAAGGAAGCTGGCGTTGAACGGGTTGTAAATCTAAGGATGAAAGCGGTTGCGTTTGGCGCGGTAGCCCAAACGCTCTCTAAGCAAGATTTGAAAGCCGCGTTCCGATTCAAGGGCTTTCTAAACACATCGCGAAATGGCAAAGGCGTCGTATTTCATATCCAAGAATTGCACAACTAGTCTGCATCTCTAACAAAAGGAAAGCTCATCATGGCTGCACCACGTAAAAAATTTGATCCCAAGCGCAAGCGCAATACACAATCTTTGTTGTTCAAGCGCAAGCGTTTCTGCCGCTTCACCGTTGCCGGTGTTGAAGAAGTGGACTACAAAGATATCGACACCCTGCGTGACTTCATCGCGGAAAACGGCAAGATCATTCCTGCCCGTTTGACCGGTACTCGCGCGATTTACCAGCGTCAGGTCACAACCGCCATCAAGCGTGCACGCTTCTTGGCTTTGATGCCCTACACCGACCAGCACCGCGTCTAAGGAGACCTGAGTCATGCAAATTATTCTTTTAGAAAAAATCGTGAACCTTGGCGCCCTAGGCGACGTGGTCAAAGTCAAAGATGGTTACGCTCGTAACTTCTTGATCCCCTCAGGTCGTGCGCGACGCGCCACCGCAGCTGCAATCGCCGAATTCGAAGCCCGTCGCGCTGAATTGGAAAAAGCGGCTGCTGAGAAACTGGCTGCTGCGCAAGCAGTTGCCGACAAGATGGCCGGTGTGGTCGTTGTTGTTTCGCAAAAGGCAGGCGTTGATGGCCGTTTGTTCGGTTCAATCACCAACCACGACATCTCTGTCCAGCTGTCAGCACAAGGATTTGATGTGCCCAAAGCGCAGATCCGCATGCCCAATGGCCCCCTCAAGGCGGTCGGTGAGTACACGGTCAGCGTGGCACTGCACACCGATGTGCAATTGGAGCTTGCTATCAAGGTTGACGGCGAAGCTGCCTAAGTCGGCCAGTTAACCCCTTCGGGGGACTTGTGCCAAAGCCGCCTTCGGGCGGCTTTATTTTTTGCGTGACCCTTTTGCGGGCGTTGTCCACGTCTTTCCCCATTCAATTCACGGCTTTTACAGCTCCTTTTCCACAGTGTTATCCACAGCGGCTGGCGCGCTGGGCGTTAACATGAACGCCTACAAACGACTTGCAGTAAGACAATAAAACCTCATGGAATTTGATGAACTAAATCCGATGGATGACGGAATGGACGATGGGGGGCAATTCGCCGCGCATGATCGCCAGGTCGCGCAATTACGCGTTCCGCCGCATTCGTTGGAAGCTGAGTCGAGTGTGTTGGGGGGCCTTCTGCTCGATAACAGCGCATGGGACCGAGTGGCCGACTTGCTGCACGAGGACGATTTCTACCGTTACGAGCATCGGCTCATCTTTGGTGCGATCTACACGCTGGTAAATGGTAGCAAGCCAGCTGATGTGATCACGGTCCATGAACACTTGCAAACGCAGGGCAAAGGCGCAGAGGTCGGTGGTCTAACCTATCTCAATAATTTAGCCCAGTACGTCCCCAGCGCTGCGAATATTCGGCGTTACGCCGAAATAGTGCGTGAGCGAGGCGTATTGCGTAAATTGGTCGCTGCAAGCGATGAGATCGCGACCAATGCATTCAATCCTCAGGGCAAAACCGTTGCTCAGGTCTTGGATCAGGCGGAGCAAAAAATCTTCCAGATAGGGGAGGAAGGCTCGCGCATGAAGCAGGGCTTTCAAGGCATGGACCAACTGGTCGTTGACCTGCTAGACCGCGTTCAAGAGATGGCGGATAACCCCAACGACATCACCGGGGTGCCGACGGGATTTATCGATTTAGACCGCTTGACATCTGGCTTGCAGGCCGGCGACCTCGTGGTCTTAGCTGCACGTCCCTCCATGGGTAAAACAGCCTTTGCGATCAACATCGCGGAGCATGTGGCCCTCAATGAGGGCTTACCCGTCGCCGTTTTTTCGATGGAAATGGGAGCCTCTCAATTGGCCGTGCGTATTGTTGGTTCAATTGGACGTATTCACCAAGGGCACCTGCGGACCGGTAAATTAACGGATGAAGAGTGGCCCCGCCTCACGGAGGCAATCGAGCGTTTGCGAACGGTCTCGTTGCACATTGACGAGACTGCGGGCCTGACGCCAAGTGAGCTGCGTGCCAACGCGCGCCGCTTGGCACGCACGTGCGGTAAGTTGGGACTGATTGTGGTCGACTACTTGCAATTGATGTCAGGATCAAAATCCGACGGTGAGAACCGCGCGACGGAGTTGGGCGAGATTTCGCGTGGACTGAAAATGCTGGCAAAAGAGCTTCAATGCCCCGTTATTGCTTTGTCACAGCTCAACCGAAGCGTAGAGCAACGCACCGACAAACGTCCCATGATGAGTGATTTGCGTGAGTCGGGTGCGATCGAGCAGGATGCGGACATCATCATGTTCATTTATCGCGACGAGTACTACAACAAAGAGACCACTAAAGATCCCGGCGTTGCGGAGATCATCATCGGTAAACAGCGCAATGGTCCGACCGGTACCGTGCGACTAACTTTCTTGAATCACTTAACGCGCTTTGAGAGTCTGGCCCACTCGGGCAACGACTTCTAGCGTGTGTGGGCAGATCTAGCGCTGCCCGATCAACCAAGCGATCAGCGCTACGAGCGCAATCGCAAGCACCACAACCATCCAAGAGGTTTGTCGCTGCCGCTGGCGCAGGCGCTCTATCTCAGCGATGAGTTGCATCTGTGTGGTGGCTAAGCGTTCAATGGTCTCTAGCGCCACGACTTGCTCTTGACGCCACTGGGTGAGCATAGCCTTGCTGATATGGACCTCACCGCTGGCATCAACGGTGGGTTCAGCCTGATTCTCTTTGCGCTTTTGGAGCAAAGCACGCGCGGCTTTGACTGCTTGCGGCGTTGCCTCGATGACATCGCCCCACGGGACTAACTTCAGAGCGGTTAACCAACCAATTGCCATGACACTACCTCACAGGACATCGCTGGCAAAGTCTGCCAGACGTGACCGTTCCCCACGCGCCAAGGTGATATGCCCGCCGTTAGACCACCCCTTGAATCGGTCGACCACATAAGTCAATCCTGAGGAGCCTTCGGTCAGGTAGGGCGTATCGATTTGCGCAAGGTTACCCATGCAGATCATTTTCGTCCCTGGGCCTGCGCGCGTGATCAGGGTTTTCATCTGCTTAGGGGTCAAGTTTTGAGCCTCATCGATGATCACGAACTTGTTCATGAAGGTGCGTCCTCGCATGAAGTTCATGCTCTTCACTTTGATGCGCGATCGAATGAGTTCATTGGTAGCGGCTCGACCCCACTCGCCCGCGCCGGTGCCATCACCCTTCGCCAAGAATTCGAGGTTGTCGTCAAGTGCGCCCATCCAAGGCCCCATTTTCTCTTCTTCAGTCCCCGGCAGAAAACCGATGTCTTCGCCCACAGAGACCGTGGCACGCGTCATGATGATTTCCGTGTATCGGCGGTCATCGAGGACCTGCGTGAGACCGCTGGCCAGCGCAAGCAATGTTTTTCCGGTTCCAGCGGTACCAGTGAGGGTGACGAAGTCAATTTCGGGGTCCATCAACAGGTTAAGGGCGAAGTTTTGCTCACGGTTTCGACTGGTCACGCCCCATGCCGCATTCTTTTGGTGCCCGAAATCACGCAAGGTTTTGAGTACCGCGGATTTATCTCTGATCTCGGTGACGCGGGCGTACAGCGAGGGTTCGCCCGGGATCTCAAAATAGACGAACTGGTTGATGTAAAACTGCTGAACAATGGCTCCGCTGATCCGGTAAAACGTGTAACTGCCTTCTTGCCAGCTTTCAACCTTTTTGCTTTGCTTAGACCAGAAGTCTGCCGGCAGTTCCAATGCGCCCGGGTATAGCAACTCACCATCATCCAGTGTCTTGTCATTTTCGTAGTCTTCCGCGGCAAGACCCAAGGCACGCGCCTTGACCCGCATGTTGATATCCTTTGATACCAAGACCACTTCGCGGGCTTTCTCGTTGTCACTTAGCGCCTGCACAACTCCCAAAATTTGGTTGTCAGCTTTGCCCTGGGGCAGACTCTGTGGCAGACGGGCATCCAGTGCTGTCGTCTGGAAAAACAACTTGCCGCTGGCGTTTTGATGACCAATCGCGTCGAGGCTGAGACCCTCGGCGATATCTGATGTGACGGCCGCAAGCGCGTCTAACGTGCGACTGGTTTGACGGGCGTTTCGGGCGACCTCACTCATACCGCGCTTGTTACTGTCCAGCTCTTCCAAGACCACCATGGGCAGGAAGATGTCGTGCTCTTCAAAGCGGAAAAGGCACAAGGGATCATGCATGAGGACATTGGTATCCAACACAAACAGGCGTTTCACACGGCCTGTTTTGGCACGCTTGGATTTAGCCTTGGCACGTGGTGTGCCTTGCCCGTCGTTGGTGGCTACGGCGGCTCCCCTGGTCTGGCTGGTCGTCGCGGAGACCGACCCTCGCAGGATGGGGGCCACGGCGACGGCGACGGGGGCTTTGGGCGACTCTACAGGCTTGACCTTGACAACTGTGGCGACGTCCCGTAGTTGAAAGGGTTGGGGAGGAGACGCTTTGGGTGCGGTCTCAATGTAAGTGGACGCAATGCGTGCGGCTTTTTTTGTCGGTACGGGTGGCAGTGGCATGTGTGTGGTTGTCCGTTGAGTGCGTCAAAAAATGAAAAAAGGGTCGATCTAAAAGAAAAAGCCGCCCGATTGACGGAGCGGCTTTTACATGATTCAGGTGAGACACGGGTCAGCAGAAGCATGACTTCACTATACACAACCCCTGTGCCATTTGTGTGGCACCAGCATTCATTAAGGTTTAGGATTTTCCCTAGCGTTAGGCAGCGACTTCAGCCTTTTTGAGGGCTTTGACGGCCTTCAAGACTTCTTCGACGTGACCGGGCACCTTCAAACCGCGCCACTCTTGCTTCAAGATGCCATCGGCGCCGATCAAAAAGGTGCTTCGCTCGATGCCTTTGACTTTCTTACCGTACATAATTTTGTTCTTAACCACACCAAACATGTGGCACATCTTTTCTTCGGTGTCGGCAATCAGCTCGAAGGGGAGCTCTAGTTTTTCTTTGAAGTCGTCGTGTGACTTCATGTTGTCGCGGGACACACCGTATACCGTTGCCCCGGCCTTGACGAAATCTTTGTATTTGTCGCGGAACTGCATGGCTTCCGTGGTGCAGCCCGGCGTGTTGTCTTTGGGGTAGAAGTAAAGGACGACGGTCTGGCCGATGAGGGATTGATTGGAGAGACTTTCATTTCCTGTTGCCAGGGCTTCGAACTCGGGGAGTGGTTTGTTGACAACGACGGTCATCTGCGGATCCTAATGTGAGAGTTTCGTATTAATTGAATGTCAGCTCCTCACCTTATGTGAGGCCTAAGTAAGTGACAGGGTGCTCGAGCAACTCGAGCGGGCGGGCCAAAAGCGAACTTTAAAAGCGAACTTTGGATCACAGCTGAACCCGGATCAATTGCTTATTTTAACACGCCTCACCTAACCCTGCTGCTTGGCCAGTGCGACCGCATTCATGCAATAACGCAGACCGGTCGGTGCCGGTCCATCGGGGAAAACGTGACCCAGATGGGCCTCGCACACGTTGCACAGCGCTTCAATACGGGTCATCCCGTACGAGTGATCCGCCTTGTAAGCGACCACGCTTGCCTCGATCGGTTGCGTGAAGGAGGGCCAACCCGTACCTGAGTCAAATTTTTCTGTTGCGTCGAACAAAGGTGTGCCGCAGCACACGCAGTCGTAAATACCTGGTTCAATCCGGCTGCACATATCGCTGCTAAACGGACGCTCTGTGCCATGGCTTCGGGTCACGTGATAGGCCTCTGGGGACAGTTGCGAGGCCCATTCATCCTTTGACTTTCGGATAGTTTTGGGCGGCTCGAGATTGCCCTCGGCTGCTAATTTCAGAATGCGCTCCCAATTTAGTGTCATGAGATTTCCTTGGTTGAACTCAATATAAGTGCGGCCATGACGTGGCGGCCTTCACCCGCCAAAACGTTGTACGTGCGGCATGCAGCAAGCGTATCCATGGTTTCAATGCCGATCCCGTTTGCGATAAGGCATTGGTAATTTTTGGGGTGAATGAACTGTTGGCGAGTGCCGCTCCCGAATAGGACCAACTCGGGCTTGTGCTTCAGGATTTGCTGAAAGTGTGTTTCGGAGACGCTTGTGGGACTGTCGCAATCCCAAGCCTCATTCTCACCTTTTGCACCGATGAGGACGCTGTGGGTGATGTGCACGCCGTCAATCATGAGCCAACCATCGCCGGCCGCTTGAATGGCCTGTGTGGGCGCTTGATCTGGTTGCAGTTTCATTTTGGTCGTTTTGTTTGTATTTACGGGTCAGAAAAGCCCCGAAAGTATGGTGAAATTATAGGTTTCCCAAGTCTTTCGCTCGAACTTAAGGGGTAATCCCCTTTGGATTTTTTATACCGTTTAAAAACCCTATCCAACGAAGGCGCTGATATGCCAGTCCAATCGATCCGCAAGTCCACCAAACTCGATAACGTCTGCTACGACATCCGTGGCCCCGTTTTGGACAAAGCACGCGCCATGGAGGAAGAAGGGCAGAAAATCATCAAGCTCAACATCGGCAACTTGGCAGTGTTTGGCTTGGAGCCGCCGGACGAGATCGTGCAAGACATGATTCGGAATCTGCCGCAGGCAGCGGGTTACACAGACAGCAAGGGTTTGTTTGCACCCCGAAAATCGATCGTTCACTACACGCAAGAAAAAAACATTGCGGGCGTGTCTGTCGATGACGTTTATCTGGGCAACGGTGCAAGTGAGCTCATCACCATGAGCATGAATGCGTTGCTGAATCAGGGTGATGAAATCTTGGTCCCGGCACCCGATTACCCGCTTTGGACGGCCTCGGTTTCACTTTCCGGCGGCACGCCCGTGCACTACATGTGCGACGAGCAAGCCGAGTGGGCGCCCGATATCGAGGATATTGCAAGCAAGATTACGCCCGCGACCAAGGGCATCGTGATCATCAACCCGAATAATCCAACCGGCGCACTCTACAGTAACGACGTGTTGCTCGCCGTTATCGAATTGGCGCGCAAGCATGGCCTGATCATTTTTGCAGACGAAATCTACGACAAAACTTTGTTCGACGGCAACCAGCACACCTCAATTGCGTCATTGGCTGAGGATGTGCTCTTTGTCACCTTCAACGGACTGTCAAAGAACTACCGGTCTTGTGGTTACCGAGCCGGTTGGATGGTGGTGTCAGGCGCTAAACACAGTGCGCGTGATTACATCGAGGGGCTCAACATGCTGGCGTCCATGCGTCTGTGTGCCAACACACCAGGGCAACTCGCCATTCAGACCGCGTTGGGCGGTTATCAAAGTATTCAAGACCTGGTTGCGCCCACGGGACGACTGTGCCGGCAGCGAGATTTGGCTTACCAACTGCTCAGCGAGATACCCGGGGTCAGCGTGGTTAAACCCAAGGCTGCTCTGTACATGTTTCCGCGCTTGGACCCCGAGATGTACCCTATAACTGACGACCAGCAATTTGCCTACGACCTGTTGGCACAAGAGAAGGTCTTGGTTGTACAGGGCACGGGGTTCAATTACCCGACGCCTGATCACTTTCGCTTGGTGTTCCTTCCCAATACCGATGACCTGACTGAGGCTGTAGGGCGCATTGCGCATTACTTGAGCACTATTCGCCGTTGACCAACCCATTTGCACCTGATTAATTAACTGTTTATTTTTTATGACCATACTGACTGCTAGTACGACGAACGAAGCAAGCGTGAGGCCCGTTTTGCGCCTCGGTTTACTGGGCGTTGGTAACGTGGGGCAGGGCGTGATTGACGTTTTGACCCGTAACGGCGGCGAAATTGAGCGACGCGCAGGGCAGGCGATTCGCGTTGTCGCCGCCAGTCGTCGCAACGTCGCCGCCCTCAAAGCGCTGGCTGACGCAGGCGTCCGGACCACGGATGACCCCGGGGCGGTGGTTCGTGACCCAGAAGTTGATGTGGTGGTCGAGCTGATTGGTGGTACGACCTTGGCCAAGCAACTGGTTCTTGAGGCTATAAGCCTGGGTAAGCATGTTGTGACAGCCAACAAGGCGTTGCTGGCAGAGCATGGGACCGAAATTTTTGCGGCTGCACAAAAAGCAGGTGTCATCGTCGCTTTTGAGGCCGCAGTTGCCGGCGGGATACCCATCATCAAGGCGTTGCGCGAAGGCTTAACTGCCAACCACATCCAATGGGTGGCCGGGATCATCAACGGTACGACCAACTTCATCTTGTCCGAGATGCGTGACAAGGGTTTGGACTTTGATACGGTCTTAAAAGAGGCCCAGCGTCTGGGTTATGCCGAGGCGGACCCCACTTTTGACATCGAAGGTGTCGACGCAGCACACAAATTAGCGTTGATCAGCGCGATTGCTTTTGGTGTGCCGGTTCAATTCCACAAGGCCCATGTGCAAGGTATTACAGGCTTGGCTAGCGAGGACATACGCTACGCTGAACAGTTGGGCTACCGCATTAAATTGCTGGGTATCACCAAGCGGGTTGCAAACGGTATCGAGTTAAGGGTGCACCCAACATTGGTGCCGACCAAGCGTTTAATTGCCAACGTGGAGGGTGCAATGAATGCCGTCGTCGTGCATGGCGATGCGGTCGGGACGACGCTCTATTACGGCAAAGGTGCCGGGGGTGAGGCGACGGCCAGCGCGGTGATTGCTGATGTCGTGGATGTGGCGCGTGCGACAGGCAACGCGGCTGCTCAGCGTGTACCTGCTTTGGCCTTTCAGCCGGACGCCATGAGCGATGCACCGATATTGCCCGTGCAGCAGGTGGTGTCTTGCTACTACCTGCGTCTGCGGGTGTCGGACAAGGCCGGCGTGCTCGCCGATCTCACCAGTTTGCTGGCAAAGCAGGGCATCAGCATTGATGCCATGTTGCAGCGCGAAGCGCAGGATGTGGGTGGCGCGTCAACGGCGCAAACTGATTTGATTATTTTGACCCACGAGGTCGAAGAAGGTTTGCTCGAGAAGGCCTTGGCAGACATTCAAAATTTAGCCTCTGTGCTTGCGCCCGTGGTTCGGATCAGAAAAGAGGAGTTGGCCTGATGCGTTACATCTCAACGCGTGGCGACCAAACGGCTCGTCGCTTTTGTGAAATCTTGCTTGAGGGCTTGGCGCCGGATGGTGGTCTGTACTTGCCCGTCAGTTATCCGACTGTTGAACGCGCGACCTTGCGCCAATGGCGGCAGTTGTCTTATGCCGATTTGGCGTTTGAAATTCTGTCCCTCTACATCGATGACATTCCGCCTGAAGATCTAAAGACGCTTTGTCACAAAACGTATACCGCTGATGTTTTCGGTACCGAAGCCATCGTTCCGGTTCGTCGGTTAGCGGGCGACCTGCACATTGAAGCGCTGTCGAATGGCCCGACCCTGGCCTTCAAAGACATGGCCATGCAGTTACTGGGCAACCTGTTTGAATACGAGTTGGCACGCCGTGGTGAGACTTTGAACATCTTAGGTGCGACATCGGGTGACACCGGTAGCGCAGCGGAATACGCCATGCGCGGCAAGAAGGGCGTGCGCGTTTTTATGACCAGCCCGAAGGGCCGCATGAGCCCATTTCAGCAGGCACAGATGTTTAGCCTGTTGGATGAGAACATCCACAACATCGCCATTGAAGGCGTGTTTGATGACTGCCAAGACATTGTTAAGGCGGTTTCGAACGACCTCGCGTTCAAGTCAAAGCACCGTATCGGCACGGTCAACTCCATCAACTGGGCGCGGTTGCTGGCGCAGGTCGTTTACTACTTTGCGGGCTATTTGCAAGCCACGACCGATGACGACCAGCGGGTGAGCTTCACTGTGCCAAGTGGCAACTTTGGTAATGTGTGTGCTGGCCATGTCGCCCGCATGATGGGTTTACCCATTGACCAGTTGGTGGTGGCAACCAACGAGAATAACGTGCTCGACGAGTTCTTCCGGACGGGCATTTATCGGGTACGCGCCAGCGCCGAGACCTATGAAACATCAAGCCCATCAATGGACATCTCAAAGGCGAGTAATTTCGAGCGATTCATCTATGACCTTTTAGGGCGCGATGGTGCCCGAGTGAAGGCCTTGTTCCAAGATGCCATCAACCAAGGCGGTCAGTTTGATCTGAGCGATACGCCCGAATTCAAGGCCGCCGCCGCTCGTTACGGTTTCGTCAGCGGAACCAGCACGCACGCGGATCGCTTGGCGACCATTCGCGACGTGTTCAATCGCCACGGCGAGATGATCGATACCCATACGGCCGATGGCGTGAAAGTCGCGCGTGCGCACGTCAAATCTGGGACCCCGATGTTGGTGCTTGAAACGGCTTTGCCGATCAAATTTGCTGAAACGATCATTGAAGCGACCGGGCAGGAGCCGCCGCGCCCAGCCAAGTTTGAAGGCATAGAGGCGTTGCCCAAGCGGGTCCTCAACATGCCTGCGGATGTGAAACAAGTCAAAGCCTATATCGAAGCCAATACCCGATGACCGCTGCCACCGACACCGCCCAAGCCGCTGCGCCAACGCCCGGCCGCAAGCCATTGATGCCGCTTGATGACGCCCTGCAGGCCTTACTAACCACGGTCTCACCGTTGACGGAAACTGAGGTGGTCAGCCTGCGCGAGGCGGACGGGCGTGTGTTGGCGCAGGACGTGTTGTCAGCGCTGGACGTGCCGGGTTTTGACAACTCCTCAATGGACGGTTACGCGGTTTCAACCGCTGCATTGGTCGCCCATGTGGATTCGGCGTTGCCAGTCTCACAGCGTATTCCCGCGGGCCACTTTGGGTCGCCACTGGCGCCTGATACGGTCGCTCGTATCTTTACGGGCGCCCCGGTCCCCGCCGGCGCCGATGCCGTGGTGATGCAAGAGGGGTGCGAGGTGCTTGACGACGGCCGCGTCTTGGTTAAAACGCTTCCGATCGTTGGGGATAACATTCGGCGCCGAGGCGAGGATGTGCGTAAAGGCGACGTCGTTGTGGCTCAAGGGACACGATTAGGCCCCGACCATATCGGCTTGTTGGCGAGTATTGGACAGGCTCAGGTCACAGTTTATCGACGCTTACGGGTCGCTCTCATGTCGACAGGCGATGAGTTGATTCAACCCGGTAGCGTCCCGCCCGAAGCGCTGCCACCTGGCGCTATTTACAGTTCCAACGCTTATTTTTTGTCGTTATTGCTCAGACGCTTGGGGTGCGAGGTCACCGACGGCGGGAATTTACCCGACCAATTTGAGGCGACCGAAGCCGCATTTCAGCGTGCCGCCGAGGCGCACGACGTAGTTTTGACCAGCGGCGGGGTGAGTGTGGGCGAGGAGGATCACGTTAAGCCCGCGGTGCAGGCTTTGGGCCATTTGGATCTGTGGTCGATTGCGATCAAGCCCGGCAAGCCTTTTGCCCACGGCGGGATCAATCACACCATTGGCTCCTCGCACTTCATCGGCCTGCCCGGTAACCCCGTGTCGAGCTTTGTCACTTTCTTGGTTTTGGTGCGACCGTTCATTCAAAAATTATCGGGTCAGGTGGCGCATGCCGACGACGCGATGACACCCTTGCAGTTGATCGCTGACTTTGATTGGCCGGCTCCTGACAAACGTCGTGAGTTTTTAAGGGTCAAGCGCAACGCCGAAGGGCATTTATCGTTGTTCAGCAACCAGAGCTCGGGTGTCTTAACATCTGTCGCTTGGGCGGATGGTTTGGTTGACAACCCGCCAGGGCAGGTGATCAAGCGGGGTGACCGCGTGACCTTTTGGTCTTTAGCCAGTCTGATGGCTTGACGACTATTCGCTACTGCCAAAGGTAAACAGGGACTTAATTATGAGTTTGACGGTGCGTTATTTCGCCAGTGTGCGTGAGGCAATGGGCATTGCCAGCGAGTCGTGGCCCACCGACATACCAACACCTACGACCGTCGCGCAGGCGCGTGCCGCACTGGTTGCCCGTGGCTCACCCTGGGCGGAGGCGCTGGCGGAATCGCGGGTGTTGCGCGCTGCGGTCAATCAGCAAATGGTCGATGCGGCAGCCCCATTGGCGCCACAAGATGAACTTGCTTTCTTCCCGCCCGTCACCGGCGGCTAGGTCGAGGGCGACATCAATAGGAGCGACAGGTCATGGCTGATACAGTTCGCATACAAACGGAGGACTTTGACCTCACTCAGGAGCTTGCCGACTTACGCGCGGGTAACCGCGCCGTCGGGGCTGTCTGTGCCTTCGTAGGTACCGTGCGCGAGTGGCAAAATCCAGCTGACGCGAATCAACCGCAGGCCGCCGATAAGGCGGTGCAGGGCATGACCCTGGAGCACTACCCGGGCATGACTGAACGGGCGATTCAAGACATGATCGTTGAGGCCCATCAACGCTTTGACTTCATGGATGCCCTGGTCATACACCGTATCGGTGAGTTGGCCACTTGCGATCAAATTGTTCTGGTTGCCGTGACCTCTGCACACCGAGGTGAGTCATTCAAGGCATGTGAGTTTTTGATGGACTACCTCAAAACGCAGGCGCCATTTTGGAAGAAAGAGGCGACCGCTCAAGGCGCGACGTGGGTGGATGCGCGCGAAAGCGATGATTTGGCTTTGCGTAAGTGGGGTATCGCATCACAGAACCGGTAGCGCGTTGATGGCTTGAAATCGCTGACACCGTCTCCAACTAAGGAACAGTTCATTAGATGATTGGAGAACGCGATGCGTGCCGATAAATTAACATCCAAATTTCAAGAGGCCTTATCCGACGCGCAGACGATTGCCTTGGGTAACGATCACGCTTACATCGAGCCGGTACACGTGCTGCAGGCCATGTTGCGTCAGACGGACGGCCCCGTGGCTTTGTTACAGCGTGCGGGTGTCAAGGTTAACCAGTTGAATGAGGCGGCGGAGGCGCAAATCAAACGCTTGCCGCAGGTTCAAGGGCAGTCTCAGGTACAGGTGGGACGCGATCTTGTCACCCTGCTACAAGCCGCAGAGAAAGACGCCATCAAGCGCGGCGATCAATACGTTGCTTCTGAGTTGTTTTTTTTGGTATTGGCAGATGCCAAGGATGTTGCGGGCGAATTGGCGCGCAAACATGGCTTGAATCGTGCGACGCTGGAAAAAGCAATCGAGCAAGTGCGTGGTGGACAGCGCGTCGACAACCCTGATGCCGAGACTCAGCGCGAGGCCCTCAAAAAGTACACCCTCGACCTGACTGAGCGTGCGCGTCAAGGCAAGCTCGACCCCGTGATCGGTCGTGATGACGAGATTCGGCGTGCCATTCAGGTGCTGCAACGCCGCACCAAAAACAACCCTGTATTGATCGGCGAGCCCGGTGTGGGTAAAACAGCCATCGTCGAGGGCTTGGCGCAGCGTATCGTGGCAGGCGAGGTGCCAGACACCCTGAAAGATAAACGGGTGTTGTCGCTGGATATGGCGGGGTTGCTTGCAGGTGCCAAATTCAGAGGGGACTTTGAGGAACGTCTCAAGAGCGTCCTGAAAGAAGTGGCCCAAGACGACGGCCGAATTATTCTGTTTATCGACGAGATTCACACCATGGTGGGCGCTGGTAAGGCTGAAGGCGCCATGGACGCTGGCAACATGCTCAAGCCTGCCTTGGCACGCGGCGAGTTGCACTGTGTGGGCGCCACCACCTTGGACGAGTACCGCAAGTACATCGAGAAGGATGCCGCGCTTGAGCGCCGTTTCCAGAAGGTGTTAGTGGGTGAACCTACGGTCGAGGCAACCGTGGCCATTCTGCGCGGCCTGCAAGAGCGATACGAAGTACACCACGGGGTCGATATCACCGACCCGGCTATCGTTGCTGCTGCCGAGTTGAGCCACCGTTACATCACAGACCGGTTTTTGCCTGATAAAGCGATTGACCTCATCGACGAGGCCGCAGCCAAAATCAAGATTGAAATTGATTCCAAGCCCGAGGTGATGGACAAACTGGATCGTCGTTTGATTCAGTTGAAGATTGAGCGCGAGGCTGTGCGTAAAGAAACTGACGAGGCATCCATCAAGCGTATGGCGCTTTTGGAGGATGAAATTGCACGCCTGTCACGCGAATACGCCGATTTGAACGAGGTCTGGAAGGCCGAAAAAGCTGCAGCGCAGGGATCTGCCCACATCAAAGAAGAGATCGACAAAACACGCTTCCAGATTGAAGAGCTCAAGCGTAAAGGGGAGTTCAACCAGGTCGCAGAGTTGCAATACGGCAAATTGCCGCAGCTTGAAAAAGAGCTGAAGAATGCCCAAGACAGCGAGGCCAACAAATCAGCTTCGTCTGCGACGCGTTTGCTGCGGACCCAGGTGGGGACTGAAGAAATCGCTGAGGTTGTCGCACGGATGACGGGCATACCAGTCGCAAAGCTGATGCAGGGTGAGCGCGATAAGTTGCTGCAAATGGAGACCCGGCTGCACGAGCGCGTGGTGGGGCAGTCTGAGGCGATTGAGGCGGTGTCGAATGCGATCCGTCGCTCGCGCGCGGGTTTATCGGACCCCAACCGTCCCACCGGTTCTTTCCTGTTCCTCGGCCCAACCGGGGTGGGTAAAACCGAACTTTGTAAGACCTTGGCTGGATTCCTGTTTGACAGCGAAGAGCACCTGGTACGGATGGACATGAGTGAATTCATGGAGAAGCATTCGGTCAGCCGACTTATCGGTGCCCCCCCTGGATACGTCGGTTACGACGAGGGCGGCTACCTGACCGAGGCGGTGCGCCGCAAGCCCTACAGCGTGCTGCTGTTGGATGAGATCGAAAAGGCCCACCCGGATGTTTTCAACATCCTGCTGCAAGTGTTGGACGATGGTCGTCTCACGGATGGGCAAGGTCGCACCGTGGACTTCAAAAACACCGTGATTGTGATGACCAGTAACATCGGTTCTCACCTGATTCAGAGCATGGTGGGCAAGGACCACGAGCTGGTAAAAGAGGCTGTTTGGGAGGAGCTTAAACAGCACTTCCGGCCAGAACTGCTGAATCGCATTGACGAGACGGTGGTGTTCCACAGCTTGGATGCGCAACACATCGCCGCGATTGCGGGTAGCCAGCTAAAAGGGCTACAGGCGCGTTTGGCCGCCTTGGATTTGCAACTCGATGTCTCTGAGGCTGCCATGGCTGAGTTGGGAAAAGTTGGCTTTGACCCTGGGTTCGGAGCTCGCCCACTCAAACGGG
>Ga0102815_10000242_pt1 | contig 39350 bp, 33 predicted proteins | sample ColrivemetaGS759_FD_79113 | JGI IMG/M metagenome (GOLD analysis project Ga0102815, IMG submission 79113) | Estuarine microbial communities from the Columbia River estuary - Ebb tide ETM metaG S.759 | ecosystem: Environmental > Aquatic > Marine > Intertidal zone > Estuary | place: USA: Columbia... | reverse complement strand
TCGCACGATCATAGCCGCCGGTACAGTCGTTCTCGCAAATCAAAATCTGGAAGGCGGATACATGTACGCTGGTAATCCGGCAAGGCAGGTAAAGAAAATTGAAGAGAGCAAGGCAGGTAAGTATATTGATCTGACCCCAACCGCTTATCAAAAATATGTTGAATGGTATAAAAAGGAAGGATATGGTCAGGACCTAACGGGACTGGAATAAGCTTATCTTGTAGTGCCATTTATTAAAAAGAATCCTCTTACTCAAAAGAGGGGAAACATGCTACTTTTGCCTGGTCAGATGCACTCCAGCGAGAATCAGGATTAAACTAATAATATATATAATATTGAATGGCTCTCCGTCCAGTATACCCCAGAACAAGGCAACCAGTGGGATGATATAGCTTACGGAAGAAGCAAAAACGGTATTGGTCCGTTGAAGTAATCTGAAAAAATACATCGTAGCAATCATCGTGGCAAAGATGGCCAACACTAAAACTGCTGAAAAGGACTTCCAAACATATGGGTTGGTTTGGAAAGTTTCCACAATGGAAGAATTCCATAAAATTACAAAAGAAAAGGGTCCGAAAAGCACAAACGAAACAGCAAGGATCAATAATGGCTTTGTGTCTTTAAAAAAGAACCTTACAGCATTTATGTTTAAAGCGTACAAGATGGTTGCTATTACGATCAGGCCAATATATAAGATGCTCCCGTCGAAATTCATATTACCGGAATAAGCGATCAGGATCGTACCTGCAAATCCGATGACAACGCCAAGTGTGTTTTTCCCATTCAGCTTTTGTCTGAAGAACCAGAGTGCAAGCAACAAAGTAAAAATTGGTGTGAGTGTATTCAAGACCCCGGCAAGACTACTGCTTACTTCGGTTTGTGCAAAAGAGAAAAGAAAAGGAGGTATGCCATTTCCCGCCAAGCCTACGAGCAAAAAATAGTGCCATTTTTTCCAATCAATCTTTTTGAAATAATAAATCACAATAGGGATAGAAATAATAGTTGATATTGCGATCCTTAAACTGGCAAGTTCAATTTCATTAAATGAGATCAGGGCTTTTTTTATCAGGATAAAAGAACTACCCCATACAATGCTCAGAAAGAGCAGAATGGTCCAGTCAACCCAGTTAGATATTTTGACAGATCTGTTCAAAGACAATAGACTTAATGTATTTTAAAATAAAGTAAAAGCTATTTTGTCAAACACTCATTCAAAATACTGAAAAAACAAATAGTTAACTGCTAAAATGAAAAGACTTAATAAAACATTAACTATAAAAAAAGCTATACAGATCATTCTGCATAGCTTTTTAATTACTGAATTGATTTTCAGTGAATGCGCAAATAAGTGTCAGATCATTCTTGTTCGTCTCCTTTTTTCTTTGAGGATTTCTTTTCGTCCTTAATGATATTTGCATCTTCAATTTTCTCTTTTCCCAGATAGGATGGCAGATCCATTCCAGCCATATTAAAGAGTTCATTCATCGGAGGAACGGATTTGTACAATCCGGAGATAAAATTCGAGGTGTTATTTCCTCCTTTTGCATCCTTTCCACCATTCTCCCATACCGTTACTTTATCTATCTTGATATTCTTGATAGCTTCCACCTGTGTTTTTACAAGTTCAGGTAATTTGTCAGCGATAAGCATCAGAACGGCATCCCGTGAATTTCCACCGGCAGCTTTTACGATCTGATCAAAACCATTGGCTTGCTTTTCGAGTACTTCATACAAACCTTTGGCTTCAGCCATCTTTTGTAATAGCAATGCATCTGCCATACCTTTGGCTTCACGTCTGGTTTTCTCTGCTTCCGCTTCAGCATTGATCTCAATTCTTCTCTTCGCAATTTCTGCCTGAACGATAATATCAGCTTCCTTTGTAGCCTTTTCTTTCAGAGCCCTGGCTATTTCGGCTTGTTGTTCTGCAACGTAGGCAGACTCAAGCGCATTCGCAGCCTGGATTTTTTCTGCAGACATTGCTTTTTTAAGTGCTTCAGCCTCTTGTTCTCTTCTCGTTGCATTAGAATCTGCAATTCGTATTTTAGCCAGGTTTTCACCATCTATTGCATTTGCATGTGCTTTTGCTTCTCCGATTTGTGCCTGAGCTTCAGCCGCAGAAACCTGAATTCTCTGATCCTGTACTGCTTGTGCCTGACCAATTGCTCCATCCCTGTTTTTTTCAGCCACACTTTTCTTCGCGTCGTTGATCGCTTTTGCCGCAGCTTCCTTACCGAGGGCTTCAATATAGCCGGACTCATCCTGAATATCCGTTACGTTAACGTTGATTAGTGTCAGGCCGATCTTTCTGAGTTCTGCACCCACATTGCTGGAAACATTTGAAAGGAATTTGTCCCTGTCAGCATTAATTTCTTCAATGTCCATCATGGCAACCACCAGTCGCAACTGACCAAATATGATGTCTTTTGCAATGTCACGAATCTCATTGGTCATTTTACCAAGAAGTCTTTCAGCGGCATTTGTCATAACTCCAGGTTCATTTGAAATGGCCACTGTAAATCGAGAGGGTACATTTACCCGGATATTCTGTTTACTCAATGCGCTTTTAAGGTCCACATCTATAGAAATCGGGGTCAGGTCCATGTATTCGTAGTCTTGGATCACCGGCCAAACAAAAGCGGCACCTCCGGCGATACAATTCGCTGAGCCACCTCCGGTTTTCCCATAGATCACGAGGATCTTATCAGATGGACATCTTCTATATCTTGAAACAAAGAAGAAAAGTAATGCAATAAAAAGGACAAGAAGTCCGAGGCCCGTAAATAAAAAAGTTTCCGTCATGATTGGTTCGATTATTTAATTGTTAGTTGAATTTTCATTGTTTTCTGTCACTTCGCCCACCAGTAAAATATTGTCATCAAATACTTTGAATATGTAAACAACAGTTCCGGTTTTAATTGTTGGACCATCAGTCATAGCATCCAGTTCCATTGAACTATTTTCAAATTGAACAGTGACTCTTCCTTTTCCACTTTGATTCGCGGGAATCGGGATATATACTTCTCCGTATTTCCCCAGTGCTTCGTCAATTTTGATCGTACCTTCTTCAGAGAGTTTGATCAATTGATATAAAATAATAGCAACAAAGAACATGGCGATCAAGCCAGAGATGGTTGCCAATATTGAAGCCATGGAGAGGGTGAGGTTGTTTGATAATGCGATCACGCCCACCCAGCCGAAAAAAGTGAAGAATGCTATAATGCTTCTCACTGAGAACAAAGTAAAACTTGGGTCCACATCATATCCGCTATGCATGTCCATATGACTTCCGTCCACATCGATATCCGAGTCAAAATCAAGACCGATCAGGCTGATCACGAATTGTATAGTAAATAAAATAGTGAAGATCACGGCAATCGCCCAAAAAACCTGTTCTGCACCTGACAAATGAAACCACCAATTATTGATAGATAGCATAATTAAATTTGTTTAAAACTTACAATAAAGTAAAGTAGGCAGAGAAGGAGCCCGATTCAAATTCAATCGACTAATCGTGTGAATTAATCGGTGAAAAGGGGGCGTATGGTATTAAATGTTGCGCGTTCGAGGTTTTTGAATAATAAATATTTAAAAAACAAAACTACTAAGTGATAAAAGACTAAATTGGCTTTATACTAAAAAATATTTAGTTAGAGTATACCTGGTATAACAATTTGAATCTTTTTAATTTTTTAGAATTTTAGTAGTCGATCACCGTTAATTATTTCTCGATATTTAAAAAGAATCTTATTAAGGGAATTATTGCTATTTATGGTAGGGACATGTTTTGTCACTTTATAATTTATATTATTTTCGCCCCTGAATGAAAAGAAAAGCTGTCATGAAAGAAATTAAGTTGTTCTCTGGGACTGCCACCCAAAGTTTGTCTAACGATATTGCTAAACATTTTGGTGAAGAACTCGGTGATCTGACCCGCTCAAAATTCAGTGATGGAGAGATGCAGGTTGTCTATACCTCTTCGATCCGGGGTGCTTATTTATATTTGATTCAGTCGACGTTTTCTCCGGGGGATAATTTATTGGAGTTGTTGCTGATGATCGATTCCGCAAAGAGAGCCTCTGCCGGATACATTACAGCGGTGATGCCTTATTTTGGTTATGCAAGACAAGACAGAAAGGATAAGCCCAGGGTTCCGATCTCATCAAAATTAGTCGCGAACCTGATTATGGCAGCTGGTGCTGACAGGGTGATGACGATGGATCTCCACGCACAGCAAATTCAGGGATTTTTTGATATACCAGTTGATCATCTAAAGGCGGAAGCCATTTTTATTCCTTATTTAGAGCAACAAAACATGGACAATGTAATTTTTGCAAGTCCGGATGTAGGGGGTGTTAAAAGAGCCAGGGTTTACGCGAAGTACTTTAAAAAGGAATTTGTTATTTGTGATAAGGAACGTATTGTTGCAAATGAAGTTTCGAATATTATCGTTATCGGAGACGTAAAGGGCAAGGATGTAATAATGGTGGATGATCTGATAGACACTGCCGGTACAATGACTAAAGCTGCGGACCAACTTATCGCGGAGGGGGCCAATAGTGTGCGAGCGATCTGTACGCACCCTGTTCTTTCCGGACCGGCCTATGAAAGGATAGAAGATTCTATGCTGGAAGAGCTAATTGTAACAGACACTATTCCGCTTAGGAAAGAATCCACTAAGATAAAAGTCATCTCATGTGCTAAGTTATTCTCTGATGCAATAGAATATGTGTATGATAATAAATCCATTCAATCCTTATTTATTGACTAATTCTGCTTTTTGAATTTATTTTAGACGGAAATTGATCATTAAATAACTAATTTTCTGGTTTTAATTTGATATTTGTAGCGAATTTTGGGTGTTTGATGCCAATTTCATGGCTGATAATTACCTAACCTTCATTTTGTTAATTTATTTTTATATTATTTATTAAAAAAGTTTACCTTTGCAATCCATTTTTAAATAAGAGATTTTATTATAATGAATGTAGTAAATTTGAAAGGAGCGGTAAGAAATGATTTTGGCAAACAGGCCACCAGAGATTCCAGGAGGGAAGGTAAAATTCCTTGTGTTATTTATGGAGGAGATGAAGTGATTCATTTTTCTGTTGACGGGCCAGATTCAAAACCATTGGTTTATACTTCGGATTTTAACGTAGTAGAGATAGAAATTGATGGTAAAACATACAAAACCGTGATAAAAGATATCCAATTTCATCCTGTAACTGAAAACGTTGAGCATATCGATTTTCAGGAATTGGTTGATGGAAGAAAGGTTAAAGTATTTATACCTGTAAAATTGACCGGAAGTTCAATTGGGGTTAAAGACGGTGGTTCACTTGTAACCGTAATGAGAAAATTACTGGTTAAAGCGGCTCCTGAACATTTAGTTTCAGAGATCGAAGGTGATATTACTAAACTGAACCTGAATCAGTCAATTTGTGTAAGAGATATGAAAATTCCTGCTGGAATTGAAATTCTGCAGGATCCGGGTTCACCCGTTGGTTCCGTTGAAGTTCCAAGAGCTCTTAAAAGTGCTGAAAGTGCTGCTGACCTTGGCGGTGATCCTTTACAGGATGCACCTGAAGAGGGAGCAGAAGATGCAGCTGAATAATATACTCCAAATTATTTGGATGAACCCTGACTTTATAAAAAGTCAGGGTTTTTTATTTTCACTCTTCTGAAATACTTTCAGAACAAGTCTTAATCAGTTTTGATTGATTATTACAGGAATGAGTTAGTCTACTTTGGATAAAGAAAAAATTACCGAAGGTTTTTGCCATACCTGAAATAAAGTGCAGACTGGAAAAATGCTCTGGCTGCTAAAAATCCAAGCAGGGCGATCCAAAGTGCCTGGGTTCCTGCCATTTCTCTGAAGCCAAAATACAATAAGAAATAAACGGCAAACGAAAGGAACATGCTGTTGCGCATGCTTTTTCCTGCTGTCAAACCTACAAAGATACCATCCCAGATATAACTTCCGAATCCGATCAAAGGTAGGATAATAATCCATAAATAATCTCTGGAAGTGGCAGCTTTAACCAATTCATCCTGCGTGAAGGCACCGATTAACTGATCTTTTCAAAGCCAGAAAATAAACGTAAATAACAAGCCCATCGCTCCACCCCAATAGAAGGAGTGCCAAATCGTTTTATCCAGCATTCTATCATTACCAGAACCAAAATATTTACCTGTCAGACTTTCGGCGGCAAAAGCAAATCCATCGATACCATAAGACATCCAGTTCAGAAACTGCAATAGTATAACACTGGATGCGAGCACCAATTCACCCGACTTTGAAGATTGGCTATAGAAAAATGCAAATACAAAAGACAGGCAAAGCGTTCTGATAAAAATATCTTTATTCAGTTTGAAAAAAGCAAAAAACTCTGATTTTACTAGAATGGCTTTGAATACGATTTGCTTTAGTAGAGCAGGGTATTTATGGAACAATAAAACAATTGCGAAAATTACACCAAGATATTGAGCGATGAGTGTACCGAAGGCAACCCCTTTTACCTCCATGCCGAAATGAAGAACGAGCAAGGCACTTAAAATAATATTGACAAGATTTAAAAATATGGTTATCCATAAAGGATACAAAGCGTTTTGCATCCCAAAATACCATCCCATCAATGAATAAAGGGCTAATGTTGCTGGGGCAGCAAGGATCCGGATGCTGAAATATTGCTCCACCAGATTCATGTGGTCTGGCGAAACATTCATTAATACTGAACCAATTTCCCAAAAGGGTTGCTGGATAAGGATCAAAATGAGTCCAATTGAGACAGCAGTTAGTAATGCCCTTCCAAGAACTACCCCCATTTCTTTTTCGTCTTTCCTTCCAAAACTCTGAGCGGTAAGGCCAGTCGTTCCCATTCTTAGAAATCCAAAATTCCAATATAGAAAATTAAAGATCATTGAGCCAATTCCGACTGCTCCCAAATGCAACCCCGATAAATGCCCCATCAAAATGGTGTCAACCGTTGATAACATGGGTACCGAAACATTGCTGATAATGTTTGGAATAGCCAGCCTCAGGATCTCTTTGTTCATGGACACAAATTACAAAGCTAATTCGGTATTAAAAAAGATATAGATCAATGTTGAAGACATGAATTTATTCTAATCAGGAATTGCATTTGAAATGACTGACAGATTTAATTTGATTTTGCCTTTTATCATTCGATCACTATCCTGACGTTTTTCTGTAATTCCAGATTGCAAGTGTATTGATGACAATTGCAAAAATGCTTATTTTGATGAATTGGCCCTGGACAGCATAGAAATCACTCCCTTTTAGTAAAACTTTTCTATTGACATCGATGAAATAAGAAACAGGATTGAACCAGGTTATTTTTTGGGCCCAGGCAGGCATGCTTTCGATAGGGGTAAATAACCCACTCATTAAAACAAAAATCATCAGAAAAAACCAGGACATGAACATTGCCTGTTGTTGTGTATTTGTGATCGTAGATAAAAGCATGCCCAAGCCTAGAACAGCAAGCAGATATAGGGTTGCAAAACTGAAAACGAGCCACAAACTTCCTACGATCGGAATGTCAAAAATCAATTTTCCAATAGTCAGGCCAAGCGCAAGTTCCACCAGACCCAGAATAAGGAAAGGACTTAGCTTGCCTATTATAAACTGATGTTTTTTAATTGGAGTAACATTGATTTGTTCAATTGTTCCCATTTCTTTTTCCCTGACAATATTGATGCCTGTGAAAAACATGCCTATGGCAGTTACGAGAATTACCAGGATTCCCGGTACCATGAAATTAGCATAATCCATTTCAGGATTAAACCAAAAAGATGATTTAGTTACAATTCCTGATTCCTGCACAGAGACGGGTAAATCAGTGCTTTCAACTATAATGTTCTGGTTGAAATCCTGTACGATATGTATTGCATAGCTGGTAGCCAATCCGGCTTTCATGCCATCTATTGCATTGGCTGAAATATGAACTTTAGCATTATTATCCCTCAAAATTGACTTTTCAAAGTCCTGCTGGATTTCCAGGTAAAGGTCTGCATTTCCATAAAGGATATTGTCATGCGCCTGTTTCTGAGAAGCCCCAACAGCAATTACGTTGAAATGGTCAGAAGTTTTAAATTTACTGATCAAGCGATTATTCAGGCTATTATTTTCATGATTGATGATGTGGATATTGATGTTTCGGATCTCAAAATCAGCGGCATTCGCCAGTATGATAAGTTGAACCAATGGCATCATGATCAGCATCGGCAACATGATTTTATGCCGGAATATCTGAATAAATTCTTTTCTTATAAGAAATAGTATTGTTTGCATAATTTTTATTCTAATCTGATCTTAAAGTTTTTGATACTTAAAACTATAAATGCAGTTGTCATAAACATAAGTATCAATGTTTCCTTCCAGAGGAAAGCGATTTCAGTACCTTTCAGCATGATATTTTTGATGATCACAATAAACCATCTTGCCGGAATAATATGAGAGATCCATTGCAATGGCCAAGGCATGCTTTCAATAGGGAAAATAAATCCCGATAGTAAAATGGTTGGTAGAAATAATCCAACCAATGAAATGATCATGGCTGTTTGCTGATTATTCGTCTTGGTTGAAATAAAAATACCAAGGGACAAAGAGGTGGCAATGAATAACAGACTTTCAAGTAACAGCAGAATCAGACTTCCCCTGATCGGAACCTTGAAAACGAGGTCACCAAGGATCAGGATCAGTAAGAGATCAATAAAAGAAAGTACGACGTAAGGAATAACCTTTCCGATCACCACAACTCCCGGTTTCAGGGGTGAAACCAATAACAATTCCATATTTCCGAATTCCTTCTCACGGGTCAATGCAATCGAAGTCATAAGCGCACAGATCAACATTAATATCACCGTAATAACACCGGGAACAAATAAGTATACACTTTTCAGACCCGGATTAAAGAGCATTTTGTTTTCAACTATAATTCGGGGACCATTGAATGTAGGGATGCCCTGCAATTCCATCTGATACCTGGTAAAAATTATTTCTGCATAATTTGCAAGAATGGAGGCGGTATTTGGATCACTTGCATCTGCCAGAATTTGAACTTCAGCTGTATTGTATTTTTGGAGGTTTTCACCAAAATTTTCCTGAAAGAGAATCCCGATTTTTGCGTCGCCTCGTTGAAAATTCTTTTCGATATCCCTTACGGTTTCAACATAGCTGAATACATTAAAATAACCAGAAGCCTCCATCCTTCTGATCATTTCCATGGTTTGGGCATCTTTTGAAGGGTCGACAACGACGATGTTTACATTGCGTATCTCATTGGTGACCGCAAAGCCAAAAATCACAACCAGTGCGATTGGCATAGAAATCAATATCATCAAAGTACGCCAATCCCTTAAAATGTGTAATGTTTCTTTTTTTATGACACTAAATAATCTTTTCATAAGAAATTATCTGGCAATTTTTAAAAATGCATCTTCGATTGAATCGACATTATATTTCTTTTTCAGATCTCCTGGCGTGCCCATGGCTTCAATAAGTCCGTGGTTCATAATTGAGATACGATCGCAATATTCAGCCTCATCCATATAATGCGTAGTGACCAGTATGGTTGTGCCTTCCTTTGCCGCTTTGTATATCATTTCCCAGAATTGACGTCGGGTAATCGGATCAACGCCGCTGGTAGGTTCATCAAGGAAAACGATTTGAGGGTTGTGGAAAATAGCAACTGAAAAGGCCAGCTTTTGTCTCCATCCCAGAGGGAGCGAACTCACCAGGCTTTTTGCTGAATCCGTCAGGTCAAGATCCTTCAGGACCTGCGCTATTTTTTGTTTTATCGTTGAACGACGCATTCCGTAGATCCCTCCGAATAGTTGCATGTTCTCTTTTACGGTAAGATCTTCGTACAAACTGAATTTCTGACTCATGTAACCAATATTCCTTTTGATCATTTCAGTTTGACTAAAAACGTCATAACCGGCAACACTGGCTTTCCCGGAACTGGGTATGGAAAGGCCTGTCAGCATACGTATGGCTGTTGTTTTTCCAGCTCCATTCGCACCCAAAAAACCGAATATTTCACTTTTGTTTACATTAAAGGTAATATTGTCAACGGCGGTGAAAGATCCGAATTTCTTAGTCAGATCTTTGGCTTCAATTGCTATATTTTCATTCAGATTACGCATAGTGTTTTTTGTCAGGATCTGTTCATCAATTCAATAAATCTATCTTCAATATCGGGTGTTCCCCAATCCAGTTCAAGCTCCGTATGACCTTTCTGAAGTAATATTTCTTTCAGTTCTGATAATTCTAATGTAATAGACTGATCAATGGTCACGTGTGTATATTCTCCGAAAGGATATGCATTGCCCACTTTGCCGATGGATCTCAGGTCCAGCAAAAGTCCATATTTATCTTTTGCGCGGATTTGAATGAGCTTTTGTGAAAATTTTGCAACGATATTTTCCGGCGTATCAATATCCAGCATAGATCCATTTTGAATCAAGCCTACCCGGTCACATAAAATGGCTTCATCCATATAAGGGGTGGAAACGAAGACCGTGATACCATGTTTTTTCATATCTCTGAGCATCTCCCAGAATTCCTGTCTTGAGACGGCATCCACACCCGTGGTTGGCTCATCAAGAAATAAGATGTCAGGTCTGTGAATCAACGCACAAGAAAGAGCGAGTTTTTGTTTCATCCCTCCGGATAAATTGCCGGCCCTTCTATTTTTGAAAGGTTTGATCTGTTCATAAATGGGTGCAATCAGTTCATAATTCTCTTCAATTGAGCTCCCGAAAACGGTGGCAAAAAAATCAAGATTTTCTTGAATGGTGAGGTCCTGATATAGTGCAAAGACCCCTGGCATATATCCGATCTTATTCCGGATCTGACGAAATTCCTTCACCACGTCATTGCCATTTACTACCGCTGACCCCTTGTCAGGTTTTAAGAGGGTTGTCAGAATTCGGATCAGACTTGTTTTACCTGCCCCGTCCGGACCGATCAAGCCGAATAGTTCGCCCTCTTTTACATCAAAGCTGATCGCATTGAGTGCCTTGGTTTTATCATAGGATTTATAAACGTCAGAAATTTCTATTGAATGCATAATTTTACATTATGAGTTGAATTTTTTGATCGGTTTTTTATTCTTTTATGGTGTTTTTGGGAAAATGTACTTCACCCGGCATACCTATTTTTAGTTTTCCTTCAGGATTGTCCATTGTAACTTTAAAAGCATATACAAGATTTACCCTTTCCTCTTTTGTCTGAATTGTCTTAGGTGTGAATTCGGCACGGTCAGCGATCCAGCTAATTGTACCCGTTAAGGATTCATTGGTCTGATCATCATTGTCAATTTGGACCTGAACTTCCTGTCCGATCGAAATTTGTGACAATTGGTCGCCACTTACATACGCTCTCAGTTCCATTTTGTCTAAATTGGCAATCTTATACAAGGGGCGGGCAGGGGAGACCATATTGCCCTGATCAGCCAACTTTATTAAAACGGTTCCTTTAATTGGATTGACAATATTACTTCTCCTGATCAGGTCATCGATTTGGGCCAATTGAGCACGTAAAGGTGGAATCTGCCCAAGGATACTGTTGTTAGCAATTTTATTCTGATCTTTTTGGGTTTCTATTTGTTGTTGCAATATATCGAGTTGCCCCTGAATGTCATCCAGCTGTTTTTGTGTAGCAGCCTCTTCCCGGATCAATTCCTGCACCCTTCGTTTTTCTTTTAAAACCACATCAATTTGCTTTTGAATCAATGTAAGCTGTGGTTCAATATTCAACTGTTTTGACCTAATAGCCTGAATAGAGGCAAGAATTTGATTTTTCTGAAGATACAATTGGACCGTGTCTATAAGACCAATTGTTTCACCTGCCTGGAGAATCATTCCTTCATTAATATCGAAATTCAATAATTTGCCACTCACTTCTGAACTAACGACCTGGTCGGTGCTTTCAAAATTGCCATATGCGTCTCCATGGTTATTTTTATCCTTGCAAGCAATGAACCCTAATGATAAACTCAAAATGATAATTGATATCTTTTTCATTGTTATAGATTTATTTTGTAATGCTATATTTTTCCTTTTATTAATTGATATTGAAGTTTTAACCTGATCATTTGCAGGTCATAGGAACTTAATTTTATTTTTGAAGCGGTAATCTCATTTAGAGTATTCAAATATTCACTTGAAAGCAAAACACCTTTTTCTACTTGTATTTTTTGAATGGAAGCAACTTCTTCACGCATCTCAATCAATTCGTTTTCTTTTATGATCATTTCACTGAGCTTATTGATGGAAACCGTAAAATTGTCATTGTATCTGTTGAGTGTCTTTTCCAGATTTAGTTTATGAATCTGGATCATATCCTGTTTGATCTGTAATAGTTTTTTCTCCGCTTTTGTTTTTCCCCAATCATAGAATTGCCAGGAAAATCCGATGCCTCCCATAGCAAAAAGACCAATGTTGTCATCAAAGAAATTGAGAGGATTAGGATAACCTGTGCCTGCGGTTGCGAAAGCAAATACTTTTGGCTTTTGCTGAAGCTCAATCATTTTTACCTGTCCATCCAGAATTTCTTTTTCGAGTTCAAATCCTGACATTTCCTTTCGTATAATATCTCCATCTATATTGAATTTCTGAATTTGCGGCAATATAAGCTGAATGTTTTCGTCCATGCTGATTCCTGTGATTTGCTCCAGGACCTTTATTTGTGCCAGTTTGTCCTGTTGGTTGGCAAAAATTTCATTTTCAATCTCTTTTTCTCTTATTTTCATTTGCAACAGGTCTTCTTTATTTGCAACACCCATTTTTAAAGCAGATTGTACTCTGGCCAGATTGATCCTGATTCTGTCCAGTGAGTTTTTGAGGATTTTATCCTTTTCATCACTAAAGAGGACAGATAAATAAGATTCGACAAGCTCCTGTTTAATCTTGTCTATTTCAATTTCAAGCTGATTGATCTGAGCAGCAGTAATTGAACTGTTCAGTGCATTTTGTTTTCCGGCCAGACCTCCATTATAGACCGTATACTGTAAGTCCAGCGTGGATTGGGCGCTGTATAATGGGATCTCAATAGATGGAATATTGGGATTGTCAAAACTTAATCCAATGCTTTCAGACTGGATTTTGGCTCGTCCGTTCCAGCTAATACTTGGGAGTGTTGATTTTTTCGTTAAGGCTTTTTGCGTTGAAAGGGAATTATTCAACAATTCCTTTTTTGCTGACAAGGGATGTGTTTTAACAGCCGCATCAAGACAAGCCTGTAACTCAATTAATTTAGCTGACTGACTAAATAAGTTTGAGCTCAGGAGGATAAAAATACATATTTTGATTAAATTCTTCATGAATGATAATTATTTTAGCCAATTGGATAAATTTGTGGTTTAATAGCTGATAAAGTGAAACTAACAATTTCTTTTTTCCTTGTTTTCATGAATTGCAGATAGTCATCATCGTTCAATCCGGAGATTTCCTTAAAAATGGGCCGGGCAATGAAAGGGAAAACACACATTGATATTATGTTGATTAACAAGTTGATCGGATTGATATTTCCGATTTTTCCTGCTTGTATTTCCATCTGTACCTGTACCATTAATTTGATTGGATTTATATCATAGTCTTGCATAATTTCCTTCATAAATCCCTCCCCTCTAAGATTCATCTCGCTTAATACGAAGCCAGGCAGATATGGATTTTCAATGAGCAGATCTATGTATAGTGTTACGAATTTTTCAATTTTTTCGGTTAGTGTTTCATCGCTTTTAATCAGTAAATCTAATTTGGGGATGATCTTTTTAATCACTTCTTTTAATACTGCATGAAACAGATTTTCCTTTGATTTAAAGTAATAATGGAGCAAGCCTTTATTGATTCCTGCCTTATCAGCTATTTCCTGCATTCGTGCTTCGCCATACCCTTTTGAAATAAAAACCTGTTTGGCTGATTCTATAATTTGTTCTCTGGATTGCATCATAAATAAATTACCTATATGGGTAAAATACAAATCTATACTATAATTTTTAATAATTCAAATTTCTGTTTGATTATAGTTATTGTTTGCATTGGGTTTATATTTGCGAAAGTTGGTAATACTCAAAAAACAAATAAAAGAATGAACAGGAACGAGACATATATGAAACACGCAATTGAATTAGCCAGGAGAAGTATGCGTGAATTAGGGGGTGGGCCATTTGGTGCCATAGTTGTAAAGGATGATAAAATCGTGGGAGTAGGTATGAATAAGGTAACCAGGAAAAATGATCCTACTGCTCATGCTGAAGTGGTAGCGATAAGGGATGCATGTCAAACTTTGGGTACTTTTCAATTGACGGGATGTGTGATTTATTCCAGTTGTGAGCCATGTCCGATGTGTTTAGGTGCGATCTATTGGGCCAGGCCTGACGGATTGTTTTTCGGCGCCTCAAAGCAGGATGCAGCAAAAGTGAATTTTGATGATGATTTCATATATAAGGAAATAAATAAACCCATTGATAGAAGGGAGTTAAAAGCTAATCAAATACTGCAAGATGAGGCAGTTAAAGTGTTTGAATTGTGGGAAAATCAGGAAAATAAATTAGAATATTAGTGTATGATTTTATTTTTTTTGATAAATTAGAGTCGAACCACGTATTCAATTCACTTTATTTAATTTTATCAATTCATTTTATTGTTATGGCAAGTAAAAATAATTTAAAAGAACAAACATTTAATGCATTAAAACAATGGCAGGAACGCGAAAAAAAAGCAATTGAATTATTGAAGATCGCAATGGATCTAAGATTGGAGAAATCAGTTGATATTGTACTATTCAGAAAAGCTATTTTTGATACAAGACCGTCAAAGATCATCCACAACCACACCTTTGGAAAACACTACAGTGATAAAGAAATAACAGTTGATTTAAGCTTAAAATTAGCAAAAGCTATAATGAAACTGGAGAAACTGGCACCTATGAAAATTGATGTGGGCCATTTAGGAATGCATTGGTTGGATGAATCTGACAAATATGATTCTTTGGAAGAGTTTGTAAAGATGAGGCTGACTGATTATCTGGGCGTCGAGAAAAAGAATAAAAAACCAAAGGATATTATATTATTTGGTTTTGGTAGAATTGGCCGGATCGTGGCCAGAGAGATCATTGGCCAGACAGGCGCCGGCGATCAGTTATTGCTCAAAGCGATTGTGATTCGTCCCAAGCTTGCGGATAAAAAGGAAGAGTTGATAAAAAGGGCTAATCTTTTTCGTTCCGATTCAGTTCACGGAGATTTTCAGGGTGATATCCGGATAAAAGAAGAAGGAGATGGTCTGGTGATCAATGGTAATCATGTATTGGTTATTTATGCCAATAGTCCGGAGGAACTTGATTATACACAATATGGTATAGAAGATGCAATGGTCATTGATAATACCGGTGTATACAGAGATAAAAAGGCACTATCTATACATATGAGACCTGGTGTATCTCAAGTTTTGCTCAGTGCTCCCAGTAAGGATATTCCCAATATTGTTTTTGGTGTGAATCATAATTCAATCGATTTAGAAAATGATAAAATATTCAGTGCAGCCTCCTGTACCACCAATGCGATCGTCCCGGTTATTAAAGTATTAAATGATGAATTCGGGATAGTAAAGGGTCATGTCGAATCAATTCACTCTTATACAAATGATCAGAATCTGCTGGATAATTTCCATAAGAAACCAAGAAGAGGAAAAGCTGCTGCAAATAATATGGTCATTACAAGTACGGGCGCTGCAAGTGCCGTAGAAAAAGTTATTCCCGAATTGAAGGGAATCCTGACTGGAAATGCAGTAAGAGTGCCAACACCTAATGTTTCGCTGGCTATTTTGAATCTGACTTTAAAGAGAGCCACCACATTCAATAATGTAAATAATCTTTTGTATAGTGCTTCACTTCATGGTGATTTGATAGATCAGATCCATTATTCGGATTCAGATGAATATGCTTCTACTGATGCGATTGGAATGATCACTACTTCTGTATATGACGCACCCTCAACCAAAGTATCCATGGATGGTAAAAACATCACAATTTATCTTTGGTATGACAACGAATGGGGATATAGTGTTCAATTGGTGAGATTTGCAAAATACGCATCACAAGTTGCGCGCTACAGATATTAGATTTGAGTCTCCCAGTGTTAAAAGGTTTAATGAATTTAAGGCTGAGAGGAATAATAATTTTTTTACTACAAGATAAACATCAAAGAATGAAAAACAACACGGTGGTCTGGGTAATTTTATTGATTGTATTAGTTTTTCAAGTAAATATTATAAAAGCACAAGAAGCTGAAACAGCTACAGAGGAATCAACTGAATGGTTAACCGGTGGAAGTTTTGGGCTTGATTTTACACAACTCCTTTTGGTCAACCCAAAGATAGGGGGTGGCGAGAATAAATTGGGTTTCGGAGGTTTGAATGCTCTTTTTGCAAAATACAAATCTGGTAAATCCATGTGGGATAGTGAAGGTGTTATTCAATTAGGTGTACAAAGATTAGGGAGTAAGGATAATCCCTTTACGAAAAATATCGATGTTTTAAGATTGAGTTCAAAATATGGTTATCAATTATCAAATAAATGGTACGGAGGATTTTTGCTTGGTTTTGAAAGTCTTTTATTGAACACTTTTGATGATCTTGCTTTAAGCAGCACAGGATCCAATACATTACAAGCAAAATTCCTTTCACCAGCCAGTTTTTCATTTGGTCCAGGTTTTGATTTTGTTGATAGTGGCAAGTTTTCTGTTTTCTTTTCGCCATTTGCTTATCAGACAGTTATTGTCTTAGATGATAAAATTGCAGCATTGGGTGTACATGGCAATCCATGGACCAGTGCCACCGATTTCAAAAACATCAAGCATGAGGTTGGAGCTAAAATGAAAGCTCAGTACGCAGATGTGTTTTTTGAAAAACTAAATTATAAAGGGGAGTTTAATCTTTTTTATGATTATCTGGCCGAAGAACACGGAGTGGAGTTCGTAGATATCATCTTTATCAATGACTTCGGCATTCAACTGTTTAAGGGTTTATCCTTGAACCTGTTGTTAGATCTTCGATGGGACAGAGATATTGCTTCTGTTGTTCCTGATGGAGAAAATCAATTCAAAAAATGGATGGTTTCTGAAGCGATGGTCATCAAATACAATTATGTGTTTGAATAGACCTGGATCCTGAAATAAAATTAAAAAGGGAAGTTTGATTTCAAGCTTCCCTTTTATATTTCCATGATCTTTAAAAGTGTTCCAGGTGGGGGTGAATAATCTAATTTGACATTGTTAATTCGGATGATCGTTTGAATGTTGGATGATGGAAACTTATTTACCACATCCTTTAGTGATTCTCCTGCTTTTAGTCTGTAACTGATATATTCTTTTTCTGTTTCCAATCTTCGGGTTCCCACGATTTTATTTATTCTATTATGGATTCTGACCTGAGCATTTTCCATGTTGTTATTATGATGGAAAGTTAAATTCTTAACTGGAATGGCGGGGATATGAAAAGCTTCATTTGAATCAATCATTAAATACCTTGCAATTTCAGGTCTGAAATTTGAAAGTATGTATTGGTTGACATCAATTTTATTGTCAGGGATTAATTGAATTTTTGATAGATTTTCATTTTGCAATAACACATACATCGATTGTTTTGGCAAAATGAGTATCAATCCATTTGTGTTGGCTGGAATAAAAAACTTCCTGTAACTTGGATTCAGCCGCTTGATTATCTCCATAGGAGTATCCGTAAGTCTTGAAATTTCATTAAAGGATAAATGCTGAAACACTTTTGATTCTGCCGTTTCAAAGAAAAAGTCTTCCTGTCGTACAGGGATCAGGTTATGCTCATTGTAGTATTCCATCAAATAAGAAGCTGCAACGAATTTTGGAATATAGTTCCTGGTTTCCTTTGGTAAGAAAGGTCTGATGGACCAATAATCTCTTTTTCCGGATTTTCGCATTGCTTTTCTAACATTGCCCGGGCCACAATTATATGCAGCTAGTGCCAGTGTCCAATCGTCAAACTGATTATAAAGGTCTGAAAGATATTCAAGGGCAGCATCTGTTGATTTTTCAACTTCAAAACGCTGGTCATAACTTTTGTTGATCGTCAATCCATATTGTCTTGCTGTTCCCCGCATAAATTGCCAGAGACCTGCAGCGCCTACTCTAGAATAGGCTTCCACTTTAAGTGAAGATTCAATTATGGAAAGGTATTTTATTTCTTTCGGCAGATTCTTTTCCCTTAATTTTTGTTCAAACATAGGAAAATATATGGTGATCCTGCCGAGTAATTCTTCTGCGCCTTTTGGGTAATCAAAAATATAGGCCTCTACCTCTGATCTGACTTTAGAGTTGTATCTATAGTCTATCGGGCCGACCATATTGTCGATTCGCAAGCGCATTTCGTTGTCTGATAATGCTTTTTTTTCAAAATCTGCCACAGCCCAGGTTTTAATTGGGATTAATAAGGCAATAAAAAGCATTATAAAACAACTGATACTTACAGTTATTTTATTCATAGGATTATAATTTGTTAAAATCGTTTTGGATTTTATTGAACACTACCCTCAAAAAAGTCAGGTCAGTGTCATTTTTGGGAACCCGCCTTTTTGCTTAGTATGACAAAAAAACGGCCCGCAAAAGTACTATTATTATTTAAACTAGCAAAATTTTACATATTACGAAATATACCAACCTATAATGTATTGATTATCAATAATTGTGCCAATATTTAATATTGTATTGGAAGAATTGCGATTCAACAAACATTTAATTGGGTAAAATTTAATCTATAGATTTATCATTTTGTAATTAAATAATAGTACAAGGCAAAATAAATTCAGGGAACCATATATTGGGTTTCGAGTATTTCTGTCCCTTTGAAAAAAAAATACTTTACTAAGGTAGAGCATTAACGCATTCCTTGATAGAATTATTTGATAAGTAAGGATTTTAATTGAAAATGATGTAATCTTCTGGGTTTAATGGGGTGCTTTTGTACCATAATTCAAAATGCAGATGCGGACCATCCGTCAATTCACCGGTATTACCAATAATGGCAATTGCTTCTCCATTTGCTACGAAATTACCAATATCCTTCAGCAGTTTTGTATTGTGCTTATAGATTGACAACATGTCATTTGGATGTTGGATGGCAATGGTGTATCCAGTGGCTGAAGTATAATCTGCAAGTACAACGATGCCTTCCATGGTAGCTTTTATAGGAGCGTTTTTCACACCGGTAATGTCGACCCCGTAATGACCTGTTTTAAATTCAACCTTGTTAATCACTTTCCCATCGAGCGGAGGAATGAAATAGTATGAAGCCAGGGCACTTTTCTTTCTGTTAATCATATTGGGGTTCTTGTTTGGCACTGTATAGATCTCTTCAAAGTCGTCGTCTCCGGCGTTCTGATTTATTTCAGTATTTTCAATGCTTACGTCAGGCAATACCAAGCTATCTCCGTTGCCAACCAGTAATTTCCTCAAAGTACTGTTATACTTTTCCTGCATTGAGATCTGCTTTTCCAGATCATCGACATATGTTTTCATTTTAATAACATAAATATTGTTTTCTATGCTGGCATAACCCGGCGTCAATCTTTTTAATGGGGTAAAAGCGATGAGCAGGAAGAACAATGTAAACATCAGAATAATAGCCCCGCTTACGAAACCAATCATTTTGTTTTTTGAGAAACGAATGCTCAGCTTTTCCTGAAAGGTTTCGTCATTTAAAATAACAAACCTTAATTTCTCAACTTTTTTCTTGGTTTTTTTTGGGCTATCGCTCATATTCGTATTGGATGATAACAAAATAAAAATGCAAATTAAGTGTTATAATAAGACGTTCAATAAAAGATTATAATATAATTTTACAGAGTTATTTTTTTTTCCTTTAAAATTTATTATTTTTTATATATTTAACATATTGTTAATCAATATTATCATTAAATAATAAGGGTCTGTTAGACAAGATAAATAAGTAGTTAACAAATTTTATGCATGTCTTTCAGTTATTTCTAAAAATTTGAATTTTGAAACAAAAGTATTCATTTTTGATTTTATTAGGTTTTTTGCTGGCTATCAGTTCTTGTACCACCACGAAACGAAAAGGCGAAGTTTCAAAAATGGGCAAGTTGTATCATAACACCACTGCCCAGTATAATGGCTATTTCAACGCTAATGAGCTTTACGAAAAAAGTATGATTGGATTGGATGCTTTGCATCAGGACAATTACAATCAATTGCTGCCGCTCTACACATACCGGGAAGTGGAAGACCCAAGTAGTGCTGCCCCCGACCTTGACCTGGCAGTTGAAAAGGTATCAAAAGTTATTAACCTGCACCGAGTGAGTAGCTGGACCGATGATTGTTATTTATTGTTGGGTAAAGCACAATATCTCAAACAGGATTTTGAAACGGCAGAAAAAACCTTTGAGTATTTTGTTGATGAAATGAATCCAGCCAAATTGGCTATTCTCAAAAGTCCGGTTAAGGAAAAATCTAAAAAGAAATCAAAGTCAAAAAAATCCAATAAGCGATCAAAAAAGAAAAAGAAGTCTTCCTCTAAAAAAGACGATAATGACACTAAAACACTGACAACGACACAAACAAATAGTGGTATGTTGACACGTGAACCAGCCTATAATGAGGGTTTGATCTGGATGGGAAAAACCTATATTGAAAGAGAACGCTGGCCTTCTGCAGCATACATGATAAGCAAACTGGAGTCTAACAATCTGGACAAAGACGTTGCAGTCCAACTACCCGTTTTAAAAGCTTATTTTTTCCTCGAGCAGAAGAAGTTAACAGAAGCCATAAAACCTTTACAACAGGCTATAGAACTGGCAGATAAAAAAACCAGGCCACGTTATGCTTATATTCTTGCTCAGATATATGAAAAACAAGGTAATGAAAAAGGTGCTTACGATATGTATAATCTCGTTCTTGGGAAAACCTCAAATTATGAGATGGAATTCAATGCACAATTAAATCTGTATAAAAATGCCATTGCAGGAAATAAATCTGAAGCGTATATTTTAAAGGAGCTTGACAAAATGCTAAAGGAAGCAAAATACGCTGAATATAAGGACCAGATCTTTTTTACGAAAGCAGAGATCAAATTCAAGAAAGGTGATTTCAAAGAAGCTTTAAAAGATTATCAATTGTCGCTAAAGAGCAATTTCAATAATGATGCATTAAAAGCGGAAGTATATTATAAACTGGCCAATAAATATTTTAATGAGGAGTCCTATCTGTATGCCAAAAATTATTACGATAGTACGCAATTATTTTTGCCAAAGACGGACGACAGGTATAATCTGGTGGATAAATACGTTAAGAATCTGAATCAAATCGCAATCAACCTGACTGTCATTGAATTGCAGGATAGTTTGATCAGGATCAGCAAATTGCCCAGAGAAGAGCAGGAAGCGATTGCTTTGGAATTAAAAAAAGAAAGAGAGCGGATCCGTACAATGCAGGCTCAAAGTAGTAGTGGGGCCGGAAATAATCTAGAAGACAGTAGAGTGGACAGATCAAATTCAGGTAAAGACCTGAGTAAAATAAGTTCGTTTTTTGCCTATAATAGTAATACAGTTCGGATAGGTAAACTTGATTTTCAACGTAAATGGGATGACAGGGTGCTTGAAGATAACTGGAGAAGATCTAATAAATTGGGTGGTATGGGTTCACAAGCTGAAGCAGAATCGCAGGAGGAAGAAATTTCTCAGTTGTCAGATTCTGAATTCAAGTCCATCATGAAAGATGTTCCTTTTAATGATCTGGCCTTGCAAACGGCCGAAAACAAGATCAAACAGGCAATGCTTGAATTGGGTGTTCTTTACAGGGATAAGCTCAATAATTTTCAGCGGTCCGCAGATGTTTTGAGTAAGTTGATAGAAACTTATCCTGGTTATGAAGAGGAATGCAAAGCAATGTACTATTTGTATCTTTCCTATAATGATATCAATGAGAAAACCAAATTGCTTAGTATCAGAAATCGCATGATCGGAGAATATCCGGATTGTAGTTTTACACAAGTTCTGACAGATCCTGATTTCCTGGCCAAACAAATGAAATTGCTGAACAAAAAAGAAACACTCTATCAGCAAGCGTACGATTTATATAAGGCAGATAAGCATTCTGAGGCACTTAAAATGATTGAAAATGCGCCTGATGTAATTGATGAAGATGCTTATTACGCGGTTAAATTTGAATTTCTGCATGCCATGTGCGTTGGAAAACTAGAGGGGAAGGAAAGGTATATTGAAGAACTTGAAAACCTTGTGAAAGGGAACCCGAATACGCCTGAAGAAATTAAGGCAAAAGAAATACTCAGATTCATTAAGGGGGATAATAAAGCTTTTGAAACATTAATATACAAAGAGGGACTTGAGAGTTTTAGCCTGGAGGAAGATAAGTTACACTATATTTTTGTGGTTCTATATGGTACGAATCAAGACCAACTGAAAGAGGCTAAAAGATCGATTTCAAAATACAATGCAAAATTTCATAAGCTCGATAGATTGAGGATCTCAAATATTTACCTGGATACAAACGATGACGTACAGATCATTCTGGTCAGAAAATTTGATGATAAGGATAGCTCAATGAAATATTATTATCAGGTTGAAACCAGAGCAGATGAATTTTTGGAGGAAAGCATCAATTTTGAAATTTTCTCTATTTCCCAGAAAAATTACAGGGAAGTAATCAAGCAGCGTACTGTAAATGCATACAGGGAGTTTTTTGCAGCAAAGTACCTTGAACAGGAATAGGATAATAATTTTGTCCGGCTTCTACAGTCTATACAATTCGTATGTTCGGGTTGGAATGTGGTCAGGTTTTTTGCTTATCCGAAATTGCTTATTTTTTCGAGACTTGCAATATCTTTCAGAATAAAGGTTGACCCTTTGATCTCAATCAAATTCTCCTCCTTGAATTCTTTTAGAATTCTGCTGACACTTTCCACAGAAAGGGAGATCAGTTCTGCAAAATCACCTCTTGAAATTGGCAGATTAAATTCTGTGTCTTTAAAGACCCTCCCTGATAAACATAACAGAAGATCTGCAATTTTACCATGTGCCTGTTTACAGGTCATACAGAAGAATCTGGTATATATCTGATCTGTATTCTCATTTAGTATGTTCACAATATTATAAGTAAACATGGCATTCGTTTTCATAATGTCTGTAAAAACTTTTTTATCATATAATGCCACACGACAGGGAATAAAGGCCGAAGCTGAGTACAGATATGTATTTTTGGATTCATGCAATGATGACAAGCCCAGGAATTTATTAGCTGAAACGATCTTGAGCGAAAGATCTTTATGGTCTCCTTCAAGATATACCTTTACAAGACCTTCTTTAAGAAAGGCAACATTTCCATAAAATGAACCTTGTTTAATAATTGTTTCACCTGGTCTGTATTCAAGTTCAATTTTATGCTTATCCAAAAATTTTCTTTCTTTCTCGCTAAGCGCTTCAAAGCAATCAATAGGCCTGCTACTCACCACACAACTATTCTGTTTATTCAAATTCATATCCATTAGGATTTTCTCGGTGTAAAATTAAATATTAAGGTGAACTAAATCAATAAAATTATTGATTTAAATCAAGTTTAGAATGGTTATACATCATGTTCTGATATTGTACATAGTTTAATATCTTATATATCAATTAACTACGTAAAATATGATGCTCGTCATATAGTGAGATGATACAGATCATGTAAGTAAAAAAATAGTTCAGCATTAATTTTGGGTTGTATTTCGAAATAATTGATTCGAGATCATAGAATTAGAAATTTTTTAAATAAATCAAATTATTTTTTATGAAAACTTACATTAAATTTTTATTTGTACTGTTTGTTATCCCAATGATTCTTACTACTGGTTGTAAAGAAGAGACAACAGATGGTTATGCAGTATTATCTCAATATATGACAGATAATGATATGGACATGGGGAAAGTGCTCACTGACTGGATCACTTCAGCAAGTGCTGTAGTTAACGAAGCGGATGGAACAGTTGCTGATTATTATGTTATTGACATCAGATCTGCAGCAGATTTTGCAGGTGGTCATATTAAAGGTGCTGTAAATTCAGCTTTAGCCGATGTAGTTGCAACAGCTGCAAACTCAAATGGTAAAAATCCTTTAGTTGTATGTTATACCGGTCAAACAGCATCTCATGCTGTAGTTGCTTTAAGATTGAGCGGATACCCTGAAGCAAAAGTTTTGAAATGGGGAATGTCTGGCTGGAACAATGATTTTGCTGGCCCATGGTTAGGTAATTCAGGTGTTGACAATGGTGTGCATGCGATTGGCAATGCAAACTGGACTTTCCCAGCTAGTGTAGCAACAAATGCAACTTATGGTGCACCTGTATTTGATACCAATGAAACTGAAGGAGATGCAATATTGAAGGAAAGAATTGCTGTTTTGACAAGTGGATTCAATGGTGTTAATGCAACTGATGTTTTGGCTGCTCCATCAAACTATTTTATCAATAATTTCTGGGATATTGCTGATGTTGAACATTACGGACATATAGCAGGTGCACACAGAATTAAGCCTTTGACTGTTACCGGAGGAGAGATCCTGAATTTGGATCCTGACAAAACAATTGTTACTTATTGCTGGACAGGACAAACTTCTTCCATGGTAACCGCATATTTGAAAGTATTAGGTTATGATGCAAAAAGCTTGAAATTCGGAACAAATAATATGATTTACACCACTTTGGAGAGTCATCAATTTACAGCTCCAGGTGTTGATCACATCTATGAATAATAAATAATTTCTATTTGGCCTTCTAGGTCATGGTTTAGTTAGTTTTTATCATCATTAGGTGATCTCAATATACTTGGAATGTACTTTGTTGAGGTCACTTTTTTTTTGAAAAGAATCAAAATTTAGAATATGAGACTTTATAAATTAATGTCAATCATCCTCTTTCTGTTTGCCGGACTTCAGCAAATAGGTGCTCAGGGATGTATGGATGAAGGAGAAGATGCAGGAGACGGGGTGAAAGTCTTTGGATTTTTCCAGCCCCAGGCTGACTTCAAAATTCTGGACAGAAATGGTTTTTCTGGAGATAAAAATACGAGTAACTTTTATTTCAATAGAGCGAGACTTGGTGTAATGGGAAGTATTCCTTACGATTTTAGTTATTATTTTGTAACTGAATTGGCCCCTAAACAAAATTCAGAATTTGCACAGGCTGCAACGATTTGCGATGCCTTCATTACATATAAAAGATTTGCCCCCTATGTAAAAGTTTCCGTTGGTCAGTTCAAAGCTCCATTTGGAGCGGAGCAACTGCACGGTTGTCATAAATTACTCACAATAAACCGTTCTGAAGTGGTTAATAACCTGGCGGGTCCTATTCGGGACATGGGCATTATGGTATCAGGTAGTGTAGACACTTTATTTGGTGAGAACCTGAAAGATCTTATCGGGTATACGGTTGCTGTTGTCAATGGAACCGGAAGAAATATTTTTGATAACAATGTTAAGAAGGATTTCGTAGCACGTTTGACTTTGAAGCCACTTGATTTTTTGACGTTTGGAGCCAATTACAGATACGGTGCCCATCCGGCACAATCAGAAACGGCAGAAACGGATGATACAAGGATGAGATACGGGTTTGATGCAACGATCAATTACTCAGGATTATTTATTCAGGGTGAATATATTTTTGGATCAAATGCAGGTTCTTATACCACCGGTGGTGGCTGTGGCGGCCCTCTTGAAGTCCATGAAGGATCCGTAGATCAAAATGGTTTCTATGCTCAAGCCGGGTATATGACTCCTTGGAACGTTCAGCCTGTGGTGAAATTCGAAACCTACAATCAGAATATTTCAACTGATTTTGTAACATTTCCTGAAGCGGAAAATGACATTCAGAACATTATCACATTTGGAGTCAATTATTTCTTCAATGATTGGACGAGAGTTCAAATGAACTATCTCTATAAATCAGAGGAAGGAGGAGATATTCCAAATGATGAGATTTTGTTGCAGTTTCAGCTTGTATTTTAACAGAAAACTCATTTGATTCTGAAAAATGCAAATTTGATTATAGGCTTTTTTATGATAATGAGTTGATTTTCAATAATCATAAATAAATTAAAATGAAAATAACACATAAATTGACCCTTTCAATCTTACTGGTCTTCCTTGCGTTTGCAGGATCAATCGCACAGGGAGATTATGTTTCAGCAGATGTCTTTAAGGGTTTGATAAAAGATTCTGAAGTTGTGATCATAGATGCTTCAAAATCCAAAAACTATGCAAAATCTCATGTGAAGAATGCGATCAGTATACAGCATGGGGATTTGTACCTGGATGTGGCAAACAATCCGGAAGGTCTTTTAAAGGATCCTGCAGATCTTGCAAATTATTTTGGAAGTTTGGGTATTGATGAGAACACTAGCGTAATCATTTATGATGAGGGAACTCAAAAATATTCCTCCCGAGTTTATTTTGTAATGAAATACATTGGTTCAAAAAATGTGCAACTGACACATCAGCATCCGGCTACCTGGCAAAAAAACAGGATTCCGTTAACATCAAGTGTTCCTAAACCCGGGGAAACGGTTGTTTTTACACCTGAAATTCAGCAGAATATGATCGCTGATCTTGATTTCGTGAAGAATAATCTTGGGAATGAGGAATTCGTATTTATAGATACTCGGGATGAAAAAGAATTCATCGGTGAGAAAAAAGTTGTTGATGGCGTATTTGGTCGTTTACCAAACACGGTCAATATTCCGTATAAAGAATTTCAGGTTGAAGGCGGTGCTCTTAAATCAAAGGCGGAACTCGAATTATTTGCTGAGAAATATGGCATTGATCCAGAAAAACAGATCATCGTATTTTGCAGAACAGGCGTTAAAGGTTCAGTCGCTTATATTGCTCTGAATAACATTCTGGAGCATAAAAATGTAAAGTTGTTTGATGGGGGTTGTGCTGAATACAGTTCAAAATATGAGTTAGTGAAATAAGATTCCTGAATTCAGGAACTATTAATAGTAAAAAGTGAGTGTTTTAATTTTGTGAATGGCTAATGCAATCAAATGCTTAGCTGATAAATGTAGGTTTTCTTTTCATCCGGGTCAAAATGTTCGAATCCTATGACTTTAGAACATTAAAGAACTGGGAAAATCAACAGATAAATTGATCCGGATGTCTTTTTTTTATTCAAGACATCTGATTTAGCAATAAATCAGATGTCTTTTTTTGTATTATGGATCTAATTCCAAATAATTGGATAATATTCACCGCTTTCCTGTTCAATGCTTTAAATTTGCGCTGAAAATTTAAAATGATGGATGCATTCGATACAGCAAAAGAAATATTAGCAGAAATAGAATCTGCAAAACCTGATACTACCGCGGACCTTGAGCAGTTCAGAATTGAGTTTTTAGGTTCTAAAAACAAGATCAAAAGTCTCTTTGGAGAAATTAAGAATGTTCCGAACGAACAAAAGAAAGAATTTGGGCAACTGGTAAATCAGTTGAAGCAGGAAGCAGAGCAAAAATTCCAGGCTTTAAAGATAGCGATTGAACAGGAGCTTGCTGGCGGAATGCTGGAGCAAACGGATCTTAGCCGACCTGGCGATCCGGTCAGCCTTGGTTCCAGACATCCGATAGCTATCGTTACAAACAGGATAATTGATATATTCAACAAACTTGGTTATTCAGTTGCGGAAAATAGAGAAGTAGAGGATGACTGGCATAATTTTACTGCCATGAATACACCTGAGGATCATCCGGCTAGAGATATGCAAGATACTTTCTATTTATTGAATAGTACCGAATATTTGTTGCGGACACATACTTCATCAGTCCAGTCCAGAGTAATGACAACTCAAAAACCTCCGATCCGAATTATTGCTCCCGGGCGTGTATACAGAAATGAAACAATTTCAGCTCGTTCACATGCGCAATTCCATCAGGTAGAAGGTCTGTATGTTGATAAGGACGTTTCATTTGCAGATATGAAGCAGACCTTGTTATACTTTGCCAGAGAGGTGTATGGTCCGGAAACAAAGATCCGTCTCAGGCCAAGTTATTTTCCATTTACGGAGCCAAGTGCCGAAATGGATGTCTGGATGGGTACGGATACTGAAAAAAACAGGAAGCTGACCAAAGGGACGGGCTGGCTGGAAGTTTTGGGTTGTGGAATGGTTGACCCGAATGTGTTGGCCAATTGTGATATCGATCCTGAAATTTATACCGGATTTGCTTTTGGAATTGGTATTGAACGATCAGCCATGCAACAATATGAGATTGGAGACATCAGAATGTTTTTCGAAAATGACATCAGATTTTTAAGACAGTTTAAAGCGGCATTTTAAAATATAACAATGGCAACGATCAAAGCTCAAATCCCAAAAGGTACCCGTGATTTTCTTCCTTCGGAGGTAATTAAAAGGAATTTTTTATTCAATATCATTCGAAATGTGTTTGAAAATTTTGCCTATTTCCCAATTGAAACCCCAAGTTTTGAATTACTGGAGACCCTTACGGGAAAATATGGAGAAGAGGGTGACCGGTTGTTGTTTAAAATTTTGAATAGCGGTGATTTTTTGTCAAAAGCAAAGTCAGAAACGATTGACGCCAGAGATTCAAATGCATTGATCAGAGAAATTTCCAAGAAAGGTTTGAGATACGATCTGACAGTTCCTTTCGCGAGATTTGTGGTTCAGCATCAAAATGATCTGAATTTTCCATTCAAAAGATATCAGATCCAACCCGTATGGCGCGCAGACAGACCGCAAAAAGGCAGATACCAGGAATTTTATCAGTGTGATGTTGATGTAATCGGTTCAGAATCGTTGATGTATGAATCAGAACTCATTCAGGTTTATGATCAGGTGTTCAAAAAAGTAGATCTTGAAGTTGAGATTGTTTTGAATAACCGAAAGATTCTTGCTGGACTGGCCGAATATGCAGGAATAGAACCTTATTTTAATATAATGACCATTGCCATTGACAAACTTGATAAAATTGGTTCGGAAGGCGTAATGAAGGAAATGATTGCCAAAGGTATTGGGTCCGATAAAGCTGAAATGGTGCTTTCTGCTCTTCAGCATAAAGATATTGCCTACTTTGAGGAAATTCTGGCTGAAAGTCAGGTTGGTAAAAAAGGAGTGGAAGAAATTCAGGCAGTCTTTGAATTTATGCAGGGGCTTGATACACATAATAAACTGGTTTTTGATCCGGGTCTTGCCAGAGGACTCAACTATTATACCGGTTGTATTTTTGAAGTAAAAGCTGTTGACGGAGATATCGGTAGTTTGGGTGGCGGTGGTCGCTATGATGAGCTGACCGAAGTGTTTGGAAGATCCGGTATGTCCGGGGTAGGTATTTCATTCGGAGCGGAGCGAATTTATGATCTGATGTTAGAAAAAGATCTTTTCCCTGAAAATCTGGAAGCAGTTGCTAAGGTTCTCTTTGTGACCTTTGATGAAGCATCTCATAAATATGCATTCAGAATGAGCACAGCTCTGAGAGCAGAGGGTATTCCAACTGATATTTACCCTGAAGTTGCCAAAATGAAAAAGCAAATGAAATTTGCGAATTCAATGCAGGTTCCGTTTGTCGCCGTAGTCGGAGAAGAAGAAAGGTTGAATGGGCAGGTCGCATTAAAAAACATGCTCAGCGGTGAACAAACCAAAATGACTCAGAACGAACTGATCAGCTTTTTTAAAACCAGCAAATAGACCAGAAGCGCCTAATTTAGATTTTGGATAACTGAACCGGATATTTTCTTCCGTTTATTTCAAACATAAGATAATAGAGACCAGGCGCCATTGTTTCTGTCTGCAAAATAATTTCAGGAGAAAGATCAGCATCGATCATGTTTTCCAAGACCAATTTGCCTGTTTGATCCAGGATCTGTATCGGGATGACCCCTTTAATATCTTTTTTTAATCTGATCCGTACCGTTTTAGAAAATGGATTTGGATAAACGTCAACCATTTTATCCACTTCGGATTGCAGCGCTTGAACTGCTGAAGTGCTTCCAAAAACAAAATCGGCTACTACCGGAATATGGTCGGATGCATTTTTAGTATCATCCTTTAAAATACCATAATGCTGAAGAGAATCAACGGGTAAAAATTGGCTAAACAGATTAAAAGCATTTTTTACTTGTAAAACGGCATCTGAGTAAATGATATAATCCAGTCTGCCGGGATTATAGGAACTTTCGAGATCATACCAGGTTAAAGCTAAAGGCGTATTTGTTGCAAAGCTAAGAATGTCCTTAAAATCGGAACCATCCCAGTCGGGCGCAAAATCTGCACCATAAACGGCTTCATTGTTAATGTCTCCCTCTATGAAAGTTCTAATCTGCCTGTTTTTTCCTACAAAATTCATGTCACCGGCAATTATGATGGGTGTGTTTTCCTGCAAATTCAAACTGGTTTCTCCGTTTTTGGACTTTCTGATAAATGCCATGATCGCATCTACTTCTTCTTGTCTTCCACTATCATTGCTGCAACAAGGTAGATGTGCATTGATCACCAATATCTGTTGCCCATTAACATCTATCAAAAAACCACCATTTCCTTTGATGTAATGTGATTCCAGGATGGGATATTTACTGATCATAATAATATCAGATCCTTGTTTGGCGGCATACCAGCTTCCTCCAAGAAAATCTTCAACCAGGTCTTTGGTCTGTTCAGCAGAATGATCATAGATTTCCTGAAAAGCTATGATATCTGGATCGATGGCAGCTATTTGTCTCCTGAATTGTGCTTGTTTATCAAAAAGCTCGTCAAAAAGAACATTGTAACTTAAAAATCTGAAATCTGAAGAATTCGATCCGGCCAGGGTATATTTTGGCATTTCAGTAAGGGGATCATCTGAAAATTTAAATTTCACACCCCCAGGCCCATCTGGTAGTTTATCTCCATTTTGAACATCGTGTAATAAAATGGCGCGGACCGTATTACCTGGGAAAACAAGATCATTATTTATAAGTATGTTTCTGTCCATGCATATTTCAAATCTGTTTGAAGAGACCGTAGGCAGAGTAGATAAACCTAGATGGCGGTGTTCAATGGATTTTTGTGTGTTGTTTTTATAGAAATAACCGCTTCTGTCACCAAAAAAATAGATAATTTCAGCACCGATACCATCGTATACATAACCAGTTTGTGGATCGTCATCGGTGTCAAGGTACAAAACCACTTCATTCTGGTCCTGAAGATTTATCTCTATTCCTATGTCAAAACTAAGGAACAAAAATTGCTCATCATTGTCCATGATCAGATTTTCAAAATCAAAACCAAACCTTCCGTCCCCGGATGGGTCCTCAAAATGATCTGGCTTATCCGACCAGTCGTCAAACGAGCCATCCAGAAGAATTCTGTTGTTTTGAGCATTGCTATTTATATAAAAACCGATCAGAAAGACCAGAAGAATTGTGTTTTTAATTTTCAACATTGAGTTAATTTGAAAGTGAAATTATTACAACTTTTGTTTTCCCGAAATTATTGATAGGAATATAATCATATTTTATGACATCATTTAAAAGATCCCGTTTTAATTATCAAAAAGGAACATTAGTATTTAATATATATTTGCCGTACCTTCGGCGTCAAATTAATTGAAAAAAAACATACAAATGCATCACAAAGTAACCATAGAGCCATTTCGGATCAAGGTGGTCGAACAGATCAAAATGACAACCGATGAGGAAAGAATTAATTTCATTAAGAATGCACATTACAATCCATTTTTATTAACAGCGGAAGAAGTGATAATCGATCTTTTGACCGATTCAGGTACAAGTGCGATGAGTGCTGAGCAGTGGGCAGGAATAATGAGAGGCGATGAAAGTTATGCCGGTGCCAGAAGTTGGATCAGAATGAGGGATGCTATTCTTGACATGACTGGTTATAAATATGTTTTACCTACCCATCAGGGAAGAGCTGCAGAACATTTGTTATACGGCAATATCGGTGGTCCAGGAAAAGTCTTTATCTCTAACACACATTTTGACACGACCCGTGCAAATATTGAATATTCCGGAGCAACTGCCATTGATATAGCTATTGAAGAAGCACATCAGCCTGAGGTCTATCATCCTTTTAAAGGAGATATGGATTTGATAAAATTGAGAAATGAGATAGAGAAAAATGGAGCAGAAAATATTGGTGCAGTCATTCTGACCGTTACAAATAACAGTGGGGGAGGACAGCCTGTAAGTATGCAAAATGCAAAGGATATCTCCTTAATTTGTAAGGAATATGGTGTTTTGTTTATTCTTGATTCTTGCAGAATAGCTGAAAATGCTTATTTTATTAAAGACAGAGAGGAAGCCTACAAAGATAAATCATATAAAGAGATCGCAAGAGAGATGTTTGGATTGGCAGATGGAACAGTTATGAGTGCCAAGAAAGATGCGATTGTCAATATGGGTGGTTTTTTAGCATTGAATGATGAAAAATTATTCAATTCCTGCCGAACTGTTTTGATTATTACTGAAGGGTATTCTACTTATGGAGGATTATCCGGAAGAGATATGGAAGCGATTGCTATTGGTCTGAAAGAAGTTTTTGAGCCGGATTATTTGCATTACAGGATAACGAGTACAACTTATTTAGGTGATAAATTATTTGAACTTGGTGTGCCTACCATCAGGCCTATAGGTGGTCATGCAGTGTACGTGGATGCAAAAGCATTTTATCCACATATTCCGGTTGAACAATTTCCGGGACAGGCACTTGCGATTGAATTGTATAAATTGGGAGGGATCAGGGCTTGTGAAATCGGATCTGTGATGTTTGGGAAAACGGCTGAAGACGGAAGTTTAATCCCGTCAAATATGGAATTGGTACGTATGGCTATTCCTAGAAGGGTGTATACACAGAGTCATATAGATTATGTAGTAGAAGTATTTGCCGAATTAAGGAAAAATAAAGAGGCAGTTAAAGGATACAAAATCGTTGAGGAACCGCCATTTTTGAGGCATTTTACAGCGCATTTTGAGCCTGTATCATAATATATGACCAATCAAATAATTTTGAGGGGTCATCCCTTGCAAAAGCTGAATAAGAAGATTCTTATTCAGCTTTTGTTATTGTAATAACTATGTTCCTTTTTTGCCGGGGACCGTCAAATTCACAAAAGAATATGTTTTGCCAGGTGGATAGCCCCATTCTGCCATTGATGATAGGAATAGTTTCACTTGGACCGATCAAGCCGGATTTTAGATGAGAATCTCCGTTTCCATCCTGCTGGTCATGTTGCCATACCCCGCGAGGGATAATTTTTTGTAATAATGTAATAACATCAGTCTGTACGGAATCATCCCAGTTTTCCTGAATCATTATGGCAGAAGTTGCACCCTGGGCATAAATATTTACAGTACCTGTATTAACAGCAGACTCGTCAACTATACTCTTAACCGATGCAGTAATATCAAATAATGCCTCCCTTTTACTGGTGCTGATAGAAATCAATTTTTGCATGCTGTAAGAATTTAACAATTATTTCAATGAAAGAACGAATAGCGGGTTTTGGTTTAAACAAGATTTACAAACCTGCTTTGGCACTTATTTCAAGCATTCTATCGATGCAAACCCTTCCTTCAGTGATGAGTCTCTGTTCGAGCGTCACTTCTGGTAATTCATATTTTAGTGAATTATATAGTTTTTCCATTGTATTGAGTTTCATGAACGGACACTCATTACAGGCACAGGAAGTCATTGCCGGTGCCGGAATTAATTTCTTTTCAGGAACATCTTTCTGCATTCGATAAAGGATGCCTGGTTCCGTCGCAACAATAAATTCTTTTTTGTCACTGGTACGGACATGATTTAACAATCCGCTGGTTGAACCAATATAAGTAGCCATGTCAAGAACTACTGGCTGACACTCAGGATGTGCAATAAATTCAGCTTCAGGATTTTCTGCCATTGCTCCTGCAATTTTTTCCCATGAGAACATTTCATGTACCTGACATACACCATGCCACAACACCATGTCCCTCCCTGTTTTTTTAATCAGGTAAGCACCCAGATTTCTGTCAGGAGCAAAGATGATGCCTTTGTCTTTTGGAATACTATTGATCACATGTTCAGCATTAGAAGAAGTACAACAAATATCAGTCATTGTTTTTAATTCCGCTGTGCTGTTCACATAACTAACCACCAGGTGGTTTGGATATTTTGCTTTGAAATCTCTGAATAATTCCGGCGGAGCAGAATCAGCCAGAGAGCAACCTGCATGCAGGTCCGGAAGAAGAACTTTCTTTCCCGGGTTCAGCATTTTTGCTGTTTCAGCCATAAAGTGAACCCCTGCAAACATAATGATATCTGCATCTGTCGCTTCAGCTTTTTGGGCAAGACCCAAACTATCCCCAACATAATCCGCAATGTCCTGAATTGCGGGAACCTGATAATAATGAGCAAGTATTATTGCGTTCTTTTCTTTTTTTAATTTTATGATCTCTTCATGAAGATTTAGAGATTTGTCAACAGGCAGGTGTAAAAAACCATTTCTGTTCAGATTTTTGATAGCTTGGTCTACGGCGCTCATATTTAATTTTTAATATCAATGTTGTTCTGGATCAGAAAAACAAAAAATGATGTTATATATAATGGTATGTTTGTTTTGAAGAAATTATTCTTTATTTAAATAAGAACAATTAAAAATCAAAACAAGTTTTAACTTAATGACGTTTTAAAATTATTCAGTAACAAATTTGGGTCATTTTTTCTAATAATAAAACCAAACCAGAAGATAATGTCCTTCGATTAATAAGTCATTGAACATTTTGAATGGAGGAATTTAACATATAAATTTGCGTTTTTATAGGATCAGAGATCCATATTAATAATTATAGATCATAAAACTAAGAGTAGATGAAAGGATACAGGTATATTTTCTTTGTGGTTCTGGCAATTTTCAGCATTCAGGCTGTCCATGTGAACAAAGACAAGTTGTTTGAGATCGCCAAGCACATCGAGATCTATACAAATATATATAAGGAGCTCAATTCAAATTATGTGGATGAACTGGATCCTGCGGAATTGATGAAAACGGGAATCGATGCCATGGTCAACTCATTGGATCCATATACCCGGTATATTTCTGAATCCCAAATTGAAAGTTTCAGGATTTCTACTGAAGGTAAATATTCTGGGATCGGTGCCGTAATACGAGAAGTTGACAGTGTCCTTACACTCATTGAAGCGTACGAGAATAGTCCTGCGATTGAAGCGGGATTAATTCCCGGGGATCAGATCCTGTCTGTAAACGGAGAAAGTACAAAAGGTAGAAGTAGTGAGGATATACGGAATATTATGAGAGGGGCACCAGGAACGGACATCGCCATGGTCGTTAAAAGATATGGTGAGGAAGATTTAAAGAATTTTTCTGTAAGTCGATCAGAGATCAATATTCCCAATGTCCCGCATTATGAAATTTTGGAAGGAGGATATGGGTATGTGCATTTATCTCAATTTACGGATAATTCCAGTCTGAACATCGTGAACGCGATCAAAGAAATGAAAAAGGAGCAGGAACTCAACGGGATCATTCTGGATCTCAGATTTAATGGGGGCGGATTGCTCAGAGAAGCGATAGGTGTTACCAATATATTCGTGAATAAAGATGAAGAGATCGTTTCGACTAAAGGTAAGGTACTGGAAAGGGACCGGATATTCAAAACCACCATGTCTCCATTGGATACTTTGTCTCCGGTTGTTGTTTTGATCAACGGTCGTTCTGCATCCGCTTCTGAAATAGTGAGTGGAGCGATTCAGGACCTTGACCGGGGTGTTTTGGTTGGGCAACGATCATTCGGTAAGGGTCTGGTACAAAATACTCAAAAAGTAGGCTATAATTCTCAAATTAAACTCACCACATCAAAATATTACATACCCAGTGGAAGGTGTATTCAGAGCGTTGCGTACGAAAATGGGGAACCCGTTCACATTCCGGACGAAGAGAGAAAGGCATTCAAAACTAAAATTGGCAGAAAAGTACTTGATGGGGGAGGGGTAAAGCCAGATATAAATGTGGAAAAGCAGGAAATCCCTGAATTCGTTCAATTTTTGTTGAAAAAGAATGTGATATTTAAATATGCCAATGGTTTTTGTGCCAAACATGATTCAATTGCTGAAGTGGGATCTTTTCATTTTGAAGATTATGAAGGTTTCAAAAAAATGTTCAATGATATGAACCTTGACTTCAATAGTAAACTTGAGAATTCATTTTTAAAATTCTCTGAAGAATTAGAAAGTTCCGGTAAAACAATGGTTGAGGATCAATTGGTCCAGCAGATCAAAGGTCAGTTACAACAAGAATCTGCTGAACTATTAAATAAGAACAAGGATTTAATTATTAATGAAATTGAAAAGGAGATCATCAGCAGATATTATTTTCTGAACGGTAAGATCAGGTATTCACTTCTTAATGATGTTGAACTGGAAACTGCGATAGAGATCCTGAATAATCCAATTAAATATAAAGAAATACTAAGTGTCATTGAATAAGCCATATCTGTTAAATATTGAAACATCTACCGATGTCTGTTCTGTCGGGCTGAGTCATGGAGATGTAATTGAATCGATCATTGAAGATTCAAACACGCGTGCACACGCATCGGTCATAACCGTTTATATACAAGACCTGCTTCGGGAAGCTGGATTAAAGACTTCAGATCTGGATGGCATTGTTTTGAGTGAAGGACCTGGCTCTTATACTTCATTACGCGTTGGCATGTCTGTGGCGAAGGGATTATGTTTTGGACTGGGTATACCATTGATTTCTATAAATACGCTTGAGGCGCTGGCTTTGGCTGCCTTAAAACAATTTCCTGATTCAGATTTGATCTGTCCTATGATTGATGCCAGGCGCATGGAGGTTTATGCAGCCTTGTATGATTCAAAAATGGAGTGTTTAATCGATAACCAGCCTCTTATACTCGAAGACTCTACATTTGACTCCTACCTGCAAAAAGGACGCAAGATCATATTGTGTGGGAACGGTGCTGAAAAAACAAAATCATTATTTAAGGGTAAAAACATTCATTACGGAGCCTTTAAGACAGGCGCTTCAAATCTGGTTGAAAGTGGTTATGTTCGATACATGAATAAAAACTTCGCTGATCTCGCTTATTTTTCTCCAAATTACATCAAGTCCCCAAATATCACGCAAGCCAAAAAAAAGTTGCTGTAAATCAAATGATTAGGTAAAACGCATGGTGATTATTAATATTTAAATAATAAATATCTGAATAATTTTGCTTCTATTTCCGTCGTTTTTTAAATGATGGCACACAATTTGTTCAATACATCGCGTATTCAGTCAACTTTTAATACAAGTAAAATTATGAGAAACAAAAAAAACGAAACTGTTACTCTCAAGAAAGGCGGTAAGGACATACTCTTAGATTATTCAGATCTTAGAAAGGCCGTATTGGTTTTAAGAGCCGTAAATCATAAACTTCGCCAAAGAATTATTGATTTATTGGAGGAAAGTGATAGTATTACTGTTACAGATATTTATATTAAACTTAGACTTGAGCAATCAGTTGCTTCTCAACATTTAGCTATTTTAAGAAGAGCCGGTGTTGTGTTAACCGAAAGAAAAGGAAAATTCATCTATTATTCTTTAGATGAAGACAGACTCGCTCAGATCAGTGCGCTGGTTGAGGAGTTGGCAGGTTAAACCTGGCCTTTGATTTTTCAAATTGTTTAATGAATTCTTATTTATGATGTAGAATCTTACTTTTTTGCTTATTTCTTATTAGATGCCTTTCTATAAGCTTTGTTATAAATTATAAAAATATTTAATATTTCTTTTGATATAAGAAAATTATTTTAGATATTTGCTTCCGAGGTCACTACATTATAAGTAAATTTAGAAAACTACAAAGTATTTGGAATGAAAAAGACTAAGGTATCTTTTGATGTCGAAAAGTTAGAGTATTCTGTTGAATTATCTCGAGCTTTGGCACACCCCCTCAGGATGAAAATTTTAGAATTCATCGACCGAAAGGGAGCAATCAATGTTAACAAGATTTACAATTCACTAAACCTGGAGCAATCAATCACCTCACAGCATTTGAGGATTCTGAGAAAAGCTGAGGTAGTTAGTGCAGATCGACAAGGAAAAATGGTTGTTTATCAGATCAACTATCCGATTGTTGAAAGGGCAGTATCTGCGGTAAATAATTTTTTAGGTAGATAAATAATTCTACATTAAAAATTCAAATAATAAATAAGGCAGTAGGAATGGAATTACCACCTACTGCCTTTTTTATTTTAACAAACCCTACGTTCCATAACTGTTGCCCCTTCCTTAAAAGCCATCCGGTTCAGGATCCTTCAAAAAAAAAGTCAAAAAAAAAGTCAAAACCCTTTTCAATTTCAATAATTTCATACCTTTGCGCCCCTGAAATAAATTTTATAACAACTGTTCCTTAAAAAGAGGGAACATACAAACCTGGTTCTTAGTTATGTCTGAAGAAAAGAATCTTGAAAATCAAGAAGAAATGGTTCCAACTGATAATGTTAAAGAAACTGAAGCGACTGAAGAAGTGGCTCAAACTGAAACAAACGAAGTTGTAGAAGCCGAAGATACTGAAGTTACCCAAACAGCTCACGATGATTTTAATTGGGATCTCGGTACAAGAAATACACTGAATTATTCTGCTGAGGAGAAAGAGAAGTATATTGCAGATTACGAATCAGCATTGACTTCTTTAAAAGAATTTGATATAGTTGAAGGTGTAGTTACTGCGATCTCTGATGGGGATGTGGTACTTGATTTGAACTATAAATCAAATGGATTGATCGCATTATCAGAATTCAGGGATATGCCTGATTTGACTGTTGGCGATCTTGTTAGCGTATATGTAGAGAATAAAGAGGATGATAGAGGCCAATTGGTACTTTCAAGAAAGAAAGCAAAATTACTGAATGCCTGGGATTCATTGGTTGACTCTCATGAGAACGGAACCATTATTAATGGTCACGTTATTAGTAAGACCAAAGGTGGACTTATTGTTGATTGCGGTGGTTTGGAAACATTCTTACCTGGATCACAAATTGATATTAAGCCAATTATTGATTACGATCAGTATGTTGGAAAGACAATGGAATTTAAAGTAGTTAAGATCAACGAAGCGATCAAGAATGCTGTGGTTTCACACAAAGCATTGATCGAAAGTGATCTTGCAGATCAGAGAGAGGCGATCATTTCAAGTCTTGAAAAAGGTCAGGTACTGGAAGGCGTAGTTAAGAATATCACCGAATTTGGAGCCTTTATGGATCTGGGTGGTGTTGATGGACTATTA